>Ga0196976_1000213_pt1 | contig 39345 bp, 39 predicted proteins | sample S3v_513CmetaG_FD_148644 | JGI IMG/M metagenome (GOLD analysis project Ga0196976, IMG submission 148644) | Soil microbial communities from Anza Borrego desert, Southern California, United States - S3+v_5-13C | ecosystem: Environmental > Terrestrial > Soil > Desert | place: USA: California... | reverse complement strand
TGGCCAAGCCCTCGCTAAGCTTCGTCCACGCCCATATGTGTCAATGATGTCCCCGAACACCTGTAAAGGATGTCTCCGGTCTATACACCGCAGGCGCAAACCCAACGTCGGCAGGTCCGCTGTTCGGGCGTTGGCTCTAACGGTGGCGCGCGGCCATGCGGCGGCGGACCTCGTCGGCGACGCGTTCGGTGTCGTCCAGCGGCGGGTAGGTCCAGCTGTCCAAGGCACCGGTGAAGGGGCGGGTGATGCCGTCCTTGTACAGCCCGTCGTGGAAGGCGCGGAACTTGGCCGAGCCGCCCTCCATCTCGATCACGTACACCGGCTTGCCGGTCGAGCACGCCTCCGACACCATCGACACGCTGTCGCAGGTGACGACGATGGCGTCGGCCATGGCGAGGTAGGCGAAGTAGGGGTTCTCGCCGCTGCCGTCCCACACCTCGGCCGGCAGGCCGGCGAGGCGCGCGCGCAGGATCGCCTCGTTGTCCGCCCCGGTGCGGCGCGACGGGGTGACCATCAGCCCGGCCCCCCGGTCGCGGGCCAGCGCCGCCAGCTTGTCGGCGACGTCGCCCATGATGGTGGGGGTGAGGTGGTAGACGGCGTTGTTGCCGCCGATCAGCACGGCCACGCGCGGGCGCGGCAGTGGCGCCAGCCGCGGGCCGAGGCGGCCGGCCGCCGCCTCCAGCACGGCGGGCGTCACGCGGTGCACGGCGCCGCGCGTGACCAGCACGTTGTCACCGCGCAGCCGGTCGTGCCGGGGCACCACCACGAGGTCGAAATGGCGCGGGCTGATCTGTGGGTCCTGGATCTGCACCGTGAAGGTGCGCCCGCGCGACAGTTTGCGCGCCGCCAGCGAGGGCGCGATGCTCTGCCGGCCGGTGGCGATCAGCAGGTCCGGCCAGGGCGGCTGGATCGGGTCCCCCTTGGGCGAGGCGGCGAAGCGCGAGCCCAGGCGCAGGAACGGGCTCAACTCGCGCCAGGGGCTGCGCAGCTGCACGCGCTTGACGACGGGGGTGAGGCCCAGCGCCTCGGCCAGGCCGATGCACTGGTTCTCCATGCCCGGCTTGCCGTCGCTGACGACCCAACAGGTGAGATTCTGCATGGCGGGGTGCCGTTTTCCGATTGCGGGCGGGTGGGGGCGGGGTGCGGCCGGTCGTCGCGTTCGGGGCGCGTTCGGGGCGGGGCGCGTCCGGGCGGCGGCGATACGGGGGTATTCCGGGTCAGCCTTGTAAGGGCTTGCGTCTTGGCTTAAATGGGGTCACCGTGTAATATCCTTTCTCAAACCCATCCCCCCTGGAGCGAAACGAGTACATCATGCGGCGGGTCAAACTCGACCGAATTGACCGGCGGATTCTGCGCGACCTGCAGAACGATGGCCGGATGACCAACGTGGAGCTCGCGCGGCGCGCCGGCATCTCGGCCCCGCCCTGCCTGAGGCGCGTGCGCGCCCTTGAGGAGGCGGGTTTCATCCGCGGTTACCACGCCGACATCAATCCCGACGCGTTGGGATTCGGTGTCACCGTGTTCGCGCAGGTCGGGCTGTCGAGCCAGGCGGAAGCGGACCTAAAGAAATTCGAGGAGCTGGTCAATAGCTGGCCGATGGTGCGCGAGTGCAACATGCTCGCCGGCGAGTACGACTTTCTCCTCAAGATCGTGGCGGAGGACTGGGACGACTACCAGCGTTTCCTGACCCAGAAGCTGACCAGCGCGCCCAACGTGGCGCACGTGAAGTCGGCGCTGTCGATCCGCGGGTCGAAATACCTGCCGGGCGTGCCGATCGACGTCGATTCGCCGGACATCCCCGAGGGATCGGAGGACGACGACGAGGAGGACGAGGACGCCAGCACCACCACCCGCGCGGTGCGCCGGTAACGGCTCCTTCCCCGGGACTGTCGCAGTGCGGTTCGCCGCGCTGCAACAGGCCGCTTCCCGTCGGCGAAGCCAGTGCCTATGATCGGCGGACCCCAAGGGAGTCCGCCATGATGGCCCGCTTGCCCGCGCGCGCTGCGCTCCTCGCCGCCCTTGCCCTGCTTATCGCCGATGCGCTGCCGACGGCGCCGCCCGCGCGGGCGGCGACGCTGCTGCACGCCGAGGAGATCGTCAGCTTCCCGTCGCTGGACGGCGACCTGACGGAGGGCGGCGCGCCGACCACCCTGTCCGGCCGCATCCTGCGCCCGGCCGGGCGCGGGCCGTTCCCGGCGGTGGTGCTGCTGCACGGCTGCGGCGGGATGTACGAACGCAACGGCCAGCTCACCACTCGCCACCGCGACTGGGCGCTGCGGCTGCGCGACCAGGGGCATCTGGTGCTGCTGGTCGACAGCTTCGGCCCGCGCGGGGTGCAGGAGGTGTGCACGCTCCAGGACCGGCCGGTGCTCGCGGGGCGGGAGCGCAAGCGCGACGCCTGGGCCGCGCTGGCCTTCCTGGAGCGGCGCCCGGACGTGCGGCGCGACCACATCGCCATGATGGGCTGGTCGCAGGGGGCCGCGGCCGTGCTGGCCGCCTACGGCGACGGGCCGGGGGCGGGATACCGGGCCGCCGTCGCCTTCTACCCTGGCTGCAGGACGCCGCTGGCCAACGTGCACTGGCGCCCGCAGGGGCCGGTGCTGCTGCTGGTCGGCGGCCAGGACGACTGGACGCCGCCCGAGCCCTGCATGGAGCTGGCCGAGCGCGGCAACGTCAAGGACCGGGTGGAGCTGGTGGTCTACCCCGACGCCCACCACGGCTTCGACGCACCGCGCACGCCGGTGCGCACGCGCAAGGACGTGGCGACGGCGGCTGGCGCGGAGGTGCACATCGGCACCAACGAGGCCGCCCGCGCCGACTCGCTGGCGCGCGTGGCGGGATTCCTGGAGCGGTATTTGAAGGAGTAGGGGGCGCCTGCCGTTGGGTTTTCGCTGGCGCTCAACCCAACCTACTGAAAACATTCCATAATCGTCATGGCCGGGCCCAGTCCCGGCCATCCACGCACCTTGGATTGGTCGGAGTGCGTGGATGCCCGGCACAAGGCCGGGCAGGACGACAAAAAAGAACCGTAGGTTGGGTTGAACCGAAGGTGAAAACCCAACGGCGTGACCCGCGCACGAAAAAGCCCCGGCCCGCGCTGCGGACCGGGGCTTTCCGGCATGGGGCGTCAGCGGAACGCGACGGTGACGATCTCGTACAGCTTGGAACCGCCGGGGGTGGAGACCTCCACGCTGTCGCCGATCGACTTGCCGATCAGGGCGCGGGCCAGCGGCGAGGTGATGGACAGGAAGCCGTTCTTGATGTCGCTCTCTTCCGAGCCGACGATCTGGTAGGTGATCTCCTCGTCCGTGTCCTGGTCGGCCAGGGTGACGGTGGCGCCGAACTTCACGGTGTCGCCCGACAGCTTGGACGGGTCGATCACCTCGGCGCGGCTGATCTTGTCCTCCAGCTCGCCTACGCGGCCTTCGATGAAGCTCTGGCGCTCGCGCGCGGCGTGGTACTCGGCGTTTTCGGACAGGTCACCGTGCTCGCGGGCCTCGGCAATCGCCTTGATGACGGCCGGGCGCTCGATCGTCTTGAGGTGCTTCAGTTCCTCCTGCAGGCGGTTGTAGCCCGCAGCGGTCATCGGGACTTTTTCCATGTTGTTCTGTCCATCACCATGCAGCGCAGCGCAAGGGACAGATGATTTCGGCGCGACGGGGGGTGCCGTCGCGCCGTCAACCATCCCTAGTACGATCCGCTAAGGTACGACTGCAACGGCGCGACTTCAAGACTGCCGTTGCGGAGTGCGGCGATGGCTTCCACAGCCGCGCGGGCGCCGGCGACCGTGGTGTAGTAGGGAACGTTGTAGGTGAGCGCCGTGCGCCGCAAGCTGAAGCTGTCGGCCAGCGCCTGGGCACCTTCCGTGGTGTTGAGCACGAGGTGGACTTCACCGTTGATCATCGAGTCGACGATGTGCGGCTGTCCTTCGACGACCTTGTTGATCCGCTCCACCGGCAGGCCGGCCGCGCGCAGGTGATCCGCCGTGCCGGTGGTGCCGATCAGGCGGAAGCCCATGCCGTGCAGCTTCTGGGCGATGGGAACCAGCGACGCCTTGTCGCGGTCCTTCACCGAGATGAAGACGGTGCCTTCCTTGGGCAGTTGGGTGCCGGCCCCCAGCTGCGACTTGGCGAAGGCCAGCGCGAAGTTGTGGTCCAGGCCCATGACCTCGCCGGTCGACTTCATCTCCGGACCCAGGACGATGTCGACGCCGGGGAAGCGGGCGAAGGGGAACACGGCTTCCTTCACCGCGGTGTGCGGCGGGGTGGGGCCGTTCAGCTTGAAGTCCGACAGCTTCTCGCCGGCCATGATGCGGGCGGCGATCTTGGCGATGGCGGTGCCGGTGGCCTTGGCGACGAAGGGCACCGTGCGGGATGCGCGCGGGTTCACCTCCAGGATGTAGACCGTGCCGTCCTTCACCGCGAACTGCACGTTCATCAGGCCGACGACCTTGAGGGCGCGGGCCAGCGCCTCGGCCTGCCGGTTGATCTCGGCGATCACCTCGGCGGGCAGGGAGTAGGGCGGCAGCGCGCAGGCGCTGTCGCCGGAATGGATGCCGGCCTCCTCGATGTGCTCCATCACGCCGGCCACGTAGACCGCACCGCCGGCGTCGGCCACCACGTCCACGTCCACCTCGATGGCGTCCTGGAGGTAGCTGTCGATCAGCACCGGGTTCTTGCCCGACACCTTCACCGCCGTGCCCATGTAGCGCTGGAGCCCGGCCATGTCGTGGACGATCTCCATCGCCCGGCCGCCCAGCACGTAGGAGGGGCGGATGACGACGGGGAAGCCGATGCGCTCGGCCACCGTCTCCGCTTCCTTGAGCGAGCGGGCGAGGCCGTTGGCCGGCTGCTTCAGGTTCAGCTGGTGCAGCAGCTGCTGGAAGCGCTCGCGGTCCTCGGCCAGGTCGATGGCGTCCGGCGAGGTGCCGAGGATGGGGATGCCGGCCTTCTCCAGGGCTTCCGCCAGCTTCAGCGGGGTCTGGCCGCCGAACTGCACGATGCAGCCCAGCACGGTGCCGGTGCGCTGCTCGACGCGGACCAGCTCGATCACGTCCTCGGCGGTCAGCGGCTCGAAGTACAGGCGGTCGGCGGTGTCGTAGTCGGTGGAGACCGTCTCCGGGTTGCAGTTGACCATGATGGTCTCGATGCCGGCCTCGCGCAGGGCGTAGACGGCGTGGACGCAGCAGTAGTCGAACTCGATGCCCTGGCCGATGCGGTTCGGGCCGCCGCCGAGGATGACGACCTTGCGGCGCTCCGTCGGCTCCGATTCGCACTCGGCCGCACCGGACCCGTCGGTCTCGTAGGTCGAATACATGTAGGGCGTACGCGACGGGAACTCGGCGGCACAGGTGTCGATGCGCTTGTAGACCGGGGTGATGCCGGCCGAACGGCGCGCCTCGGCCACCGCGTCCTCGCCCTGGGCGGTCAGCTCGGCCAGGCGGGCGTCGGAGAAGCCCATCTGCTTCAGCTTCAGCCAGCCGGCGGCGCCGGTGGGCAGGCCGTTGGTGCGGACCTCCGCCTCCTTGTCGACGATGGCCTTGATCTGCTCCAGGAACCAGGGGTCGTACTTGGAGGCCTGCTGCACCTCGGCCACCGACAGGCCGTGGCGGAACGCCTGGGCGATCACCAGCAGGCGGTCGTGCGTCGGCTTGGCCAGCGCACCGCGGACGGCGGCGGGATCGGGGTTGTCGTCACCGGCGATCTTCACCTCGTTGAAGCCGGTCAGGCCGGTCTCCATGGAGCGGAGCGCCTTCTGCACCGACTCCTGGAAGGTGCGGCCGATGGACATGGCCTCGCCCACCGACTTCATCGACGTGGTCAGCAGCGGCTCCGCACCCGGGAACTTCTCGAAGGTGAAGCGCGGCATCTTCGTGACGACGTAGTCGATCGTCGGCTCGAAGCTGGCGGGGGTGCAGCCGGTGATGTCGTTGGTCAGCTCGTCCAGCGTGTAGCCGACGGCCAGCTTGGCGGCGATCTTGGCGATGGGGAAGCCGGTCGCCTTCGACGCCAGCGCCGAGGAGCGGCTGACGCGCGGGTTCATCTCGATCACGATCAGGCGGCCGGTCTGCGGGTTGACCGCGAACTGCACGTTGGAGCCGCCGGTGTCCACCCCGATCTCGCGCAGCACCGCGATCGAGGCGTCGCGCATGATCTGGTATTCCTTGTCCGTCAGCGTCAGCGCCGGGGCCACGGTGATGGAGTCGCCTGTGTGCACGCCCATCGGATCGATGTTCTCGATGGAGCAGATGATGATGCAGTTGTCGGCGCTGTCGCGCACGACCTCCATCTCGTACTCCTTCCAGCCCAGCACCGATTCCTCGATCAGCACCTCGCCGACCGGGCTGGCGCGCAGGCCGCCGCGCACGATGTCCTCGAACTCCGCCCGGTTGTAGGCGATGCCGCCGCCGGTGCCGGCCAGCGTGAAGCTGGGGCGGATGATGGCGGGCAGGCCGACGAACTCCAGCGCGTCCAGCGCCTCGCGGTAGGACTTGACCAGCCGGGACTTGGGGCTTTCCAGGCCCAGCTTGTCCATGGCGTCGCGGAACAGGATGCGGTCCTCGGCCTTGGCGATGACGTCGCGCTTGGCGCCGATCATCTCCACGCCCAGGCGCTCCAGCGTGCCGTCGTCGGACAGCGCCATGGCGGTGTTCAGCGCGGTCTGGCCGCCCATGGTGGGCAGCAGGGCGTCGGGCCGCTCCTTCTCCAGGATGCGGGCCACCACGGCCGGGGTGATCGGCTCGATGTAGGTGGCGTCGGCCAGACCGGGGTCGGTCATGATGGTGGCCGGGTTGGAGTTGACCAGGATGACCCGGTACCCCTCCTCGCGCAGGGCCTTGCACGCCTGTACGCCGGAGTAGTCGAACTCGCAGGCCTGGCCGATGATGATCGGCCCCGCGCCGATGATGCAGATGGACTTGATATCAGTGCGCTTGGGCATGGCGGTCCGCTTCTCGACGTTCAGTCAGCAAAAGCCCCCTCCCGCCGAGTGCGGGGAGAGGGGGCGTCAGGTCTCGTGCGAGGGCACTTTATAGGCACTAACCGTCCGGGGGGGAAGGGGTGGCTTTGGCAGATCCGCCATATGCCCGTAACAATGCAACGGGCAGGCGAAAGGGCGCTTGCGCGTTCGATGGAACGGCGTCATCAATCGATGCATGACGCACGCCTTCGCCAAAGACAGCCGCGCCTGCGCCGCCTGCGTTTCCTGGAGCGGACAGCGTGCGCTGGCGGCCGACAACACGTTGGTCGAGGTCCCCCGCTACAGCGTGGAGGGGGAGTGCCGGACGGCGATCAGCCAGGACTACCGCAAGGTCCGCAAGTCCTATCACACCTGCGACGCGTGGTCGCCGCTGCCGCTGCTGCGCGCGCACGGCGGCCGCACCGACCGTACGCCCGGCCCGGCGGCGGCCATGGCGGCGATCATGGCGAACGCCCCGGCGGGCGCGGCCGTGCCCGTTCCCCCGGCGCCGGCCCCGGTTGCCCCGGCGCCCAAGGCGGTTGCGCCGAAGGCCGCCGTGCCGGTGCTGGCCGTGGAGCCGGAGGTGCCGCGCTGCTCGGCCGCGCCGCTGGACATCGACAAGGTGCCGCCGCAGGCGCGCGTGCTGCACACCTATTGGACCCGGCTGAAGCGCCAGCGCCCGATGCCTGGTGCCCGCGAGGTCGACACCGCGCAGGTGCGCGACTGCGTGGCGCGGCTGGCGCTGCTGGAGCCGATCGGCGGCGGCGCCGATTTCGTCTACCGCGCCTGCGGCAAGGCGCTGGCCAAGCGCCTGGGCCAGCGGCCGGTCAGCCGGCTGGTCAGCGCCTGCCACCCCGAGGACGCGGCGGCGCGCTGGCTGGACGACCTGCGCGCCTGCCTGGAGGAGGGCGCGCCGCGCAGCCTGCTGGTGCGCGACGACCCCATCCTGCCGGGCCAGAAGTTCGTCGAGCTGCTGCTGCCGCTGGCCGACGACCAGGGGCGGCCGGCCTTCGTGCTGGCCTACCGGCACCTGCCCGGCGGCTGAACGGGCGGCCCCGCCATGGCGAGCGAGCGCAGCGACGAACCACTGTTATCCGAGTCGCCGGACCGCTGGCCGGCGATGGTGTGGATCGTTGCCGGCATCTGGCAGTTCGCCGCGTTCCCGATGCTGTTCGCGTGGTGGAAGGGGGTTCTCTACTTCCTGGTCGGCGCGCCGGTGATGCTGCTGGTCACCGGCACGGCGACGGCGCGGCTGCGCGGCGTGATGCTGGACATGGTGCGCGACGTCTTCCCGGTGAAGGACCGCTTCACCCGGCTGATCGCCGTCCTGCTGCGCGTCATGCTGGCGGCCCTGGAGGGCGTGCTGGTCCTGACCGCCGCGCGCGGGGCGTTCATGCTGATGGCGTGAGGGGTGGTTGACGGTCCGGTGGGGCGCCACTACCGTTCTTGTCGTACCAGGAGCCATCCCATGAGCCCGATCGACACCGCCGTCCGCCGCATCGTCGAGGCCGTGCAGCCGGAAGCGGTCTTCCTGTTCGGCAGCCGGGCGCGCGGCGACGCCGCCGAGGGCAGCGACTGGGACCTGTTCGTCGTCGTATCGGACACTGTTCAGCCCGGCACCGTCACGCCGTCGCGGCTGCGGCGCCTGCTGAAGGGAACGGGTGCTGCGTTCGACGTGGTCGCCTGCCGCCGTTCCGTCTTCGATGCCCGGAAGACCGAGCCGAACAGCCTCAGCCATGACGTCGCGGAAGATGGGATGCTGCTCTATGAGCGCAAACCTCGCGGTTGATACCACCGCGCGGAAGGGCCAACACACCGCAACCGGTCAAAACCTTTTCACCGTCATGGCCGGGCCCAGTCCCGGCCACCCACGCACCTTGGATTGGTCGGAGTGCGTGGGTGCCCGGCACAAGGCCGGGCATGACGAAGTGGGGATGTGTCTGGATTTCCCGTCGGGCTGCGCTCACCGCCCCAGCACCCTCTCCACCGCCGCGATCACCTCTTCGGGCGGCACGGTGAAGTCCCAGTCGAAGTTCAGGGTGCCGCGGTTCACCACCGGGGTGCCGACCAGCTGTTCGTAGCGCTGGCCCAGCAGGGCGGCGAGGATGCCGTATTGCGGCAGGACGCAGCGGGCGTGCGTCAGCTCCACCACGCCGGCCGTGGGCGGGGCGAAGGCGATGCCGGCGGAGCCGCCGCCCACCGGCATGACGATCAGCTCGGCCTCGGCGAAGCGGCCGATCTGCTCGGCCATGGACAGGTCTTCCGGCCGCAGCGGCTCGACGCCGAAGGGGCGCAGCGCCGCCAGCACGGCGGCTTCGTTGAGCAGCGCGCGGTGGCCGGCGGCGGGGCGGGACAGGTAGAGGCGGCGTCCGGGCCGGGCGGCCGGGGCGCCGTAGGCCGCGGCCACGCGGGCGCGCAGGAAGTCCAGGTATTCCGGCGCCATGTACTGGAAGTGGTGCGTCAATGAGGGCACCCACAGGCGGCGGCAGGACACCGTAGCGCCCGGCGGCAGGCGGACCAGCCGGTCCGGCGCCACGCCCAGCGCCGCCAGCAGCTCCAGCACGCCCGGCCGCAGCGTGGAGGCGACCAGCACCGGCAGGCCGGCCAGTTCCGGGCAGCGGTCGAGGATCAGCGTGCGCGACAGCCAGTCCAGCACGCCGTGCGCGAAGTTGCCGTCGCCGCCCAGCAGGATCGCCTCGTCGTCGATGCGCGCTGTGGGTTCGGGGATGGCGGCCAGCATGCGGCCGTCCGGCGATTCGTGCAGGAAGTGCGGTGCGCCCAGGCTGCGGCGGGAATAGGCGTGCAGCCCGTCGAGCAGCAGCGCGCCGCCGGCGGTGGCGACCGACAGGTTGGAGGGGATCAGCACCGCGTCGTCGACGCGGGCCAGGAAGCTCTCCGGCAGGTCGTAGGTCAGCGCGCCCCAGGTCGGCGAGCCGGTCGCCACCGTCCGCGCGCGGGCCGGCAGGATGGTGCGGTAGGGCAGGGCGTGCGCCGCGCACCACGCGGACACGGGGGTGATCCGCAGGGTGCGCGCCGGCTCCGCCGCCCGGCCGGCCAGCCACGCGGCGCGTTGGTGCCAGAGGGCGGCGGTGGCGTCGTCGCCCCGGTCGAAGGCGGCGCGCAGCCGGGCGTCGGCCGCGCGCGGCTCGCCGGGGGTGAGGGCCAGGGCGGCGCGCGCCTCCGCGTCCGTGTCGCGGCCCAGCGAGCGGAGTGCGGCCACGCGGGCCAGCCGCGCCGCCGGCATGTCCGGGCGCAGGCGCAGCGCGCGGGCCAGGGTGGCGGCGGCGCGTTCCGGATCCTCCTCGTCGACCAGCGCGGTGCCGAGGTTGCCCAGCGCCTCGGCGAAGTCCGGCTGCAGGCAGAGCGCCGTGCGGAAGGCCGCCAGGGCCGCCGGGCCGTCGTTCACGGCGCGCAAGGCGTTGCCCAGGTTGTTGCGCAGGTCGGCGGCGGCGGGCTCGGCAGCCAGGGCGTCGCGGTAGTGGCCGGCGGCCTCGCCGGGCCGGCCGAGGTCGTACAGCGTGTCGGCGAGGTTGCGCAGGGCGCGGGCGTAGCCCGGCCGTTGGTCGATTGCCGCGCGGTAGTGCGCCGCCGCCTCGTCGCGCCGGCCGAGGTCGCGCAGGGCGTTGCCGCGGTTGTTGTGCGCCTCGGGGAAGGCGGAGCGGTGCTGCAGCGCCTGGGCGATCAGCGCCGCGGCCTCTTCGGCGCGGCCCTGCTGCTGGGCGGCGACGCCGAGCAGGTGGAGCGCGTCGGGCTGGTGCGGCAGGGCGCCGAGCACGGCGCGGTAGAGCGATTCGGCGGTGGCGAGGTCGCCCGCCTGGTGGTGGCGCAGCGCCAGGGACAGCGCCTCGTCCACCGTCATCTCGACCATGCCAGCCCCCGTTGTTCGCCGCCGGTGACCTTGGCACGGGCGGGTGTGCGGGGACAAGCGCCCGGCGTCAGGCGCGGGCGGCCTTGGGGAACAGCAGCAGGCGGTCGGGGGCGATGGTCGCCGCCACCGCCGCGCCCGGCGGCATGGGGACGTAGCCGGGGACGCGGGCGTGGATCTCCACGCTGCCGTCGCGGCCGGGGGCCGGCAGGCTGAGGCACACGCGGGTGGAGTTGCCCATGAAGCTGGTGCGCCGCACCGTGGCCGGGATGGCGGCGTGGCCGCCGCCGTTGATGCCGTCCGGCGGCAGCAGGGTCACGTCCTCCACCCGGCAGGCCACCTCGATGGCGCCGCCGTGCGGCAGGGCGGGGACGTCGAAGCGGCCGAAGGGCGTGTCGAGCCGGCCGTCGGTCACCTGCGCCTCGAAGCGGTTCAACTCGCCGAAGAGCTGGGCCACGAAGCTGCTGGCCGGGTTGTGGTAGAGCGCCAGCGGCGTGTCGTCCTGCACCACCAGCCCCTCCGACATGACCACCACGCGCTGGCCGATCTCCAGCGCCTCGTCCGGGTCGTGGGTGACGACGACGGTGGCGATGCCGGTGGCCTTGATGATCTGCACGACCTCTTCCCGCACCGAGCGGCGCAGCTGCTCGTCCAGCGCCGAGAACGGCTCGTCCAGCAGCAGGACGGCCGGGTCGCGGGCCATGGCGCGGGCCAGCGCCACGCGCTGCTGCTGGCCGCCCGACAGCATGTGCGGGTAGGAGTCGCCGTAGCCCTTCAGCGCCACCAGCTCCAGCAGCTCGGCCACCTTGCGGTCGCGCTCGGCGCGCGGGCGGTGGCGCAGGCCGAAGCCGATGTTGCCGGCCACGGTGAGGTGCGGGAACAGCGCGAAATCCTGGAACATCATGCCGACCGAGCGGCGCTCCGGCGGCAGGGAGCGGCCGGGCGTGGCGACCACAGCACCACCGATGGCGATGGCACCATCCTGCAGCGTCTCCAGCCCGCTGATCAGGCGCAGCAGCGTGGACTTGCCGCAGCCGGACGGACCCACCATGCAGACGACCTCATGCGGGTCGACGCGCAGGTCGACGCCGCGCAGCGCCGGCAGGCGGCCGTAACGGTGGGAAACGCCGGAGACTTCGATGGTGGACGGCATCGGATCGGGATCCTCGGAAAAGAAACCCTCTGAAACGCGAAATGCCGCAGGCCCGGAGGCCTGCGGCATGGTGGTGCTTACTTCCAGCCGGCGCGGTCCATGATGCGCAGGGCCGGTTCGGCGTGCTGCGCGTAGGCCGCGGCGTTCATCTTGTCCTGCTTGAAGGCGCCCAGCTTGACCAGTTCGGGGTGCGGCTGCACGGCCGGGTTCACCGGGTATTCCATGTTGCCGTCGGCGAAGTGGCGCTGCGCCTCGGGGCTGGCCAGGAACTCCAGCAGCTTGATGGCGTCGGCCTTGTGCGGGGCGGTCTTCACCACGCCGGCACCGCTGATGTTCACGTGCGTGCCGCGGTTGGACTGGTTGGGGAAGATCACGCCGACCTTGTCGGCCACCGCCTTGTCCTCCGGCTTGGCGGAGGTGATCAGCTTGCCGAGGTAGTAGGAGTTGGAGATCGCCACGTCGCCCTCGCCGGCGGCCACGGCCTTGATCTGGTCGGTGTCGCCGCCCTTGGGCGCGCGGGCGAGGTTGCCGACCAGGCCCTTCACCCACTCTTCCGTCTTCTCCTCGCCGTTGGCGGCGATCATGGAGGCGGTGAGCGCCAGACTGTAGGGGTGGGTGCCGCTGCGGGTCAGCACGCGGCCCTTCCAGACCGGCTTGGCGAGGTCCTCGTAATCCTTCAGGTCCTCGGGCTTCACGCGGTCCTTGGCGTAGACGATGAGGCGGGCGCGGCTGGACAGGCCGTACCAGGCGCCGCCCGCGTCCCGCAGGTGGTCGGGGACGGCCTTGGCCAGCACGTCGGACTTCACCGGCTCCAGCAGGCCTTCCTTGGCGGCGGCCGCGAGGCGGCCGGCGTCGACGGTGATGAAGAGGTCGGCCGGGCTGCTCGCCCCTTCCGACTTCATGCGCTGGATCAGCTCGTCATGGTTGCCTTCGATGACGTTGACCTTGACGCCGGTCGCCTTGGTGAACGCCTCGTAGATCGCCCGGTCGGTGTTGTAGTGCCGGGAGTTGTAGACGTTGACCTCCTGCGCCTGGGCCTGGGCGTTGACGGCGGCGGCGAGGCCGAGGCCGGCGAGCAGTGCCAGGGCGCTGGTCTTGAAGCGAAGCATCCCGAATCCCCCACGAGTGCGAATGACTATTAACTTCATTCGGTTAGCAGAACGCGCGCATTCTGTCGAGTGGCACGATGGGACGGGTGTCGCGCCGCCATGACGCTGCGACCAGCCGCCGCATGACCAAAGGTTGATCAATGGTGCCCCGGCCGCGACGCGGCGATTGAGCGGCTGAGCAGGATGACCGGCAGCAGCCCGGCCAGCACGATGATCAGCGCCGGCAGGGCGGCGTCGTCCAGCCGCTCGGTGGAGGCCATGCGGAACGCCTCGATGGCGAGCGTGTCGAAGTTGAAGGGGCGCAGGATCATGGTGGCCGGCAGCTCCTTCATGATGTCGACGAAGACCAGCAGGAAGGCGCTGAGCATGCTGGCGCGCAGCAGCGGCAGGTGGACGCGGAACAGCACCTGCGCCGGCCGGTTGCCCAGCGAGCGCGCCGCCCCCTCCAGGTTCGGGCTGATCTTGGTGAAGCCGGACTCCAGCGGGCCGTAGGCCACCGTGAAGAAGCGGATGAGGTAGCCGTACAGCACGCCCACCAGCGTGCCGCCCAGGATGTAGCCGGTGGCCGCCCCGCCGAACCACTGGCCGGCGCCGCCAATGGCGATCAGGATGCCGACGGCGATGACGGCGCCCGGCGTGGCGTAGCCCAGCGAGGCGATGCGCGTGGCCAGCGCGGCGACGCGGGTGCGGTCCTGCCGCACGCCGTGCAGCACCAGGAAGCCGACGGCGACCACCAGCAGCGCCCCCGCCACGCCCAACAGCAGCGTGTTGGCGGTGAGGTGGGCGACCTGCGCCAGCGTGATTTCGGCGCTGCCGCGGGCGATCATCCACACCAGGATGCCGGCCGGCAGGATGAAGCCGAAGAACACCGGCGGCGCGCAGAAGAACCACGCAAGCAGGGTGCCGGGCGCCGACAGGGGCACGGTGGGCAGGTGGCGGTAGCGCGAGGTGGTCTGGTGGAAGCGCATGCGCCCGCGCGACAGCCGCTCCAGCCCCAGCACGGCCAGCACGAACAGCAGCAGGATGGCCGCCAGCTGCGCCGCCACCACGGGGTTGCCCAGCGCGAACCACGCCCGGTAGATGCCGACCGTGAAGGTGTCGATGCCGAAGTACTTCACGGCGCCGAAGTCGGCCAGCGTCTCCATCAGCGCATAGCCGACGCCGGTGGCGATGGCCGGCCGCGCCAGCGGCAGGGCCACGCGCAGGAAGCTGGTCAGCGGCGTGGCGCCCAGCGTGCGGCTGACCTCCAGCACGCACACCGACTGCTCAAGGAACGCCGTGCGCGAGAGGACATAGACGTACGGGTACAGAACCGCCGACAGCACGAACCCCGCACCGCCCAGCGAGTGGATCTCCGGGAACCAGTAGTCGCCCTTGCGCCAGCCCATGGTGGCGCGCAGCCACGTCTGCAGCGGCCCGGTGAACTGGAAGAAGTCGGTGTACGTGTACGCCAGCACGTACGCCGGCATGGCCAGCGGCAGCAGCAGCGCCCAGCGGAAGGTGGAGCGGCCGGGGAAATCATACATGGTGACGACCCAGGCCGAGGAGACGCCGGCGAACAGCGTCCACGCCGTGACCAGCACCATCAGCGCCAGCGTGTTCAGCACGTAGCCCGGCAGCACCGTGTCGGCCAGATGCGCCCACATGCCGTGGCTGGACGCCAGCGACTGCGAGAACACGGCGGCGATGGGGGCGGCGATGGCGAAGGCGACCAGCAGGGCGAGTACCGTGCCCCAGCCGAAACGGGGCAGGCGCAGGCGGTGCGCGATGCTCCAGGAGCCGTCCCGGTCGTTCCTCGCCACCGACATGCCGCACCACTCCGCTCAGGCTTTCTGCGATTGATTCGCAGTTACCATTCATACGCCATACGGCGGTGCGGTACAAATGTTACGGTCTTGCGTACCCGGCAGGTCAGCCGGGTTCGCGCAGGAAGTAGATGAGGTCGATGGCCGGCGCCTCGCGGCCGAACTGCGACAGCAGGGTGTGCGCCTGACCGCGGTGGTGCGTCTGGTGGTTGAAGACGTGCGCCAGCACGGGGGCGAGCGGCTGCTCGCACGCCTCGCCCTTGATGGTGCGGTAAGCGAAGGTCGCGGCGAGCCGGGCCTCGTCCAGGCCGCCGACGACGCGCAGGATGCGCTCGTCCTCCGCCTCGCGGGCGGCGCGCAGGTCGTCGAAGCGGTCGTGCAGGATCTCGTCCAGGCGCGTGGGCATGGGGCCGGTGCCCTCGATCCGGCCGAACCACAGCCGGTCGCCCACCAGCAGGTGGTTGAGCGTGCCGCGCAGCGAGCCGAAGAAGGCGCCCCGGTCCTCGCGGAACTGCGCGTCCGACAGCTCGGCGACCGCGTCGTACAGGCGCCGGTTGGCCCAGCGGTTGTAGCGGGCGAAGGTGTCGAAGTGCGCTTTCATGCGGGGCCTCAGGGCAGGTACCTGTTCAAGCAGCTGTCAGCGTCGCTGTGGCCCACGACGGCGGGCTCGTTCCTCCACCTCCCGGCCGATCGCGTCCATGAAGGGACCAATTTCGTGCGGTTCGAGGGTGATCACGTCTCCACGCTCGGCGGCATCGAGCCCCTCCTGGAGGGCCGCGCGCAGGCGTTCCAGCTTCGCGGCCTCGTCCATGGCTACACCCCCGCGCGCTTGGCGGACAGGCCGGCGGGGGAGAGCAGGACCTCGCGCTTGCCCTGGTGGTTGGCGGGGCCGACGACGCGTTCTTGCTCCATGCGCTCCACCAGACGGGCGGCGCGGTTGTAGCCGATCTGCAGCTGGCGCTGGATGAAGCTGACCGACACCTTGCCCTCGCGCACCACGAGGTTGACGGCCTGCATGTACAGGTCGTCGCCGCTGGCGCCGCCCGCACCATCGTCGTCCTCGTCGGCGACCGCCTCCTCCTCTTCCTCGGTGATGGCGGTGACGTAGTTGGGGGCACCCTGGGCCTTGACGAACTGGACGATCTCCTCGACCTCCGAGTCCGAGACGAAGGGGCCGTGCACGCGGGTGATGCGGCCGCCGCCCTGCATGTACAGCATGTCGCCCTGGCCCAGCAGCTGCTCCGCCCCGGCTTCGCCCAGGATGGTGCGGCTGTCGATCTTGGAGGTGACCTGGAAGCTGATGCGCGTCGGGAAGTTCGCCTTGATGGTGCCGGTGATGACGTCCACCGACGGGCGCTGGGTGGCCATGATCAGGTGGATGCCGGCGGCGCGCGCCATCTGCGCCAGACGCTGGATCGCCGCCTCGATCTCCTTGCCGGCGACCAGCATCAGGTCGGCCATCTCGTCGACGATCACCACGATATAGGGCAGCGGTACCGGCTCCTGCGGGGTGAGGTCGAGCAGGGTGTCCGGATCGCCCGGAACGGTGCGGCGGGGCAGCTTCTCGCCCGCGGCGATCATCTCCGCCATGCGGGCGTTGTAGCCCTCGATGTTGCGCACGCCCAGGCGCGACATGGACTCGTAGCGGCTCTCCATCTCGCGCACGGCCCAGCGCAGGGCGACCACCGCCTTCTTGGGGTCGGTCACCACCGGGCTCAACAGGTGCGGGATGCCGTCGTAGACCGACAGCTCCAGCATCTTCGGGTCCACCATGATGAAGCGGCAGCGCTCCGGCGGCAGGCGGTAGAGCAGCGACAGGATCATCGTGTTGATCGCCACCGACTTGCCCGAGCCGGTGGTGCCGGCGACCAGCAGGTGCGGCATGCGGGCGAGGTCGGCCACCACCGGTTCCCCGCTGATGTCCTTGCCGAGAGCGATGGCGAGGTTGGCCGAGGTGTTGCGGAAGACGTCGGCGTCGAACATCTCGCGCAGGTAGACCATCTCGCGCACGGGGTTCGGCAGCTCGACGCCGATGACGGAGCGGCCGGGCACGATGGCGATGCGGGCGGTGACCACGCTCATGGACCGCGCGATGTCGTCCGTCAGGTTGATGACGGTGGAGGACTTGGTGCCGGGCGCCGGCTCCAGCTCGTAGAGCGTCACCACCGGGCCGGGGCGCACGTCCATGATCTCGCCGCGCACGCGGAAGTTCCGCAGCACGGTTTCCAGCTGGCGGGCGTTGCGGGCCAGCACCGTCTCGTCGTGCTGCTGCGGCGGGCGCGGCGGCGGCGTCTGCAGAAGGTCGGGCGGCGGCAGCAGGTAGGGGCCGCCGGGCTCCGGCTTCTCCACCGGGCCGCTCGGCGCGCTGCTCGGCACGTTGGCGACCGGCAGGTGGATGACGATGGTCGATTGGGGGGTGGATTGCGGCGTGGATTGGGGCGCCGGGGCGGCGGCGGGCACCGCCGGTTCCACCGGGGTGGACAGCGCGGGCGTGTCGGCGACGATGCCGGAGCCGGTTTCCTCCGCCCGCGCCTCGTAGGCCCAGTCGACGCCGGCCAGGAAGGCGAATCCGGCGACCACCGCCAGCGCCTCCTCGCCCAGGCCCGTCGAATAGACGGCACCGGCGCCCGGCGTGCCCGGCAGCACCTCCACCGCCCACAGCGAGCGGCCCTCGGCCATGTGCGGGACGAGATTGAAGGGGCGGCCGTTCAGCGCGCACCACAGATTGAACTCGTCGGCGGTGACGATGCCGGACTGGGTCAGCGGGGCGGCGAGGTGGGGAATGCGCGGCTTCATGCCGGGGCTCCCGAGGTCTGGGTGGCGGCGGGTGCCGGGGCGGTGTCGGTGGAGGTCGAGGCGGCGGCGTCGCCGGCCGGCGGCGCGGCCGTGTCGGCCGGTGCTGCGGCGGGGGCCGCGCCCTCGACGACGCGCGGTTCCGCGTTCGGCGTGGCGGCGGCGGCGCCGGTCAGCTCGTAGGCGGCGACCAGCAGCTTGTCCACCGTGGCGCCGTCGCTGGACAGCGGCAGGACGAGGCGCTCGAACGTGCGGCGGCTGCCGTCGAAGTTGCCGGTGTAGACGCGGGCGACCGGCAGGCGCTCGCGCAGCACGGCCTCGTACTCGGCGGCCAGGATGGCGCGCTGCTCGTCCGGCAGGGCGTCCAGCGTGTGGCCGAGGCGCGAGTGCCCCCACGCCTCCGCCAATGCCTTGCCGTAGTAGGAATAGACGAAGTCGTCATCGCCGATCACTTCGAAGATGACAATATTGTCCTTCCACGGCCGCAGGTCGGCGGGCGCGATGGTGCTGGACACAGGCGGGGTTCCACCGGAACACTTGCCGAGCCAGAAGTCGAGCAGACCGCTCAGGGCAAGCGTGGTCAGCTCGGTTCTTTCCTTCATCATGGGATGTGCGGTTTCGCGACAGGGGCCACAGGGGCTTTCAAGGACGGACCGAACCATACCCGGAACGCCCCGCGCGGTGCAACCGGACCTTACCCCAAAGGGGTGGGACATCGCGCGTGCGCGCCCACCCGTGTCGGAAATGCCGCGGCGGTCAGGGGGAGTCAGGCCGCCCGCGGGCGGACCTCGTCGTCCAGGCGATGGCCGATCTGCCGGCGCGCCATGTCGAGGTCATAGCGGCTCTGCAGGTTCATCCAGGACTGCGCGTCGGTGCCGAAGTAGCGGGCCAGCCGCAGCGCCGTTTCCGCGCTGATGGCGCGGCGGCCGGCCAGGATCTCGGTGACCCGGTTGGGCGGCACGCCGATGTCCTTGGCCAGGCGGTAGGCCGTGATGCCCTGCGGCTCCAGCCATTCCGCCCGCAGGATCTCGCCGGGATGGATCGGCACCAGCGCCTCACCCACCGGGTCGATCGCGCCGCCGAGATCGACGCGGCCGGATTCGACATCTTCGATGCGGATGGCCATGGCCGTCATGGATAGCAGCCCCGTAGGTTGGGTTGAGCGCAGCGAAAACCCAACGTTCCCGCGGAGGAAAGGGCGTTGGGTTTTCGCTGGCGCTCAACCCAACCTACGCCTCTCGCCCTTTCAGATCCATCACCCCGGACAGGTCACGCCCGTGCCGCCCAGGCCGCAGTAGCCGCCGGGGTTCTTGGCGAGGTACTGCTGGTGGTAGTCCTCGGCGTAGTAGAAGGGCGGCGCCTCGCGGATCTCGCTGGTGACGGGGCCGTAGCCCCGGCGGGCCAGTGCTTCGGCGTAGGCGTCGCGCGAGGCCTCGGCGGCGGTGCGCTGGGCGTCGGTGTGGAGGTAGACGGCGGAGCGGTACTGCGTGCCGACGTCGTTGCCCTGGCGCATGCCCTGCGTCGGGTCGTGGCTTTCCCAGAAGACCTTCATCAGATCCTCGAACCGCACCTTGGCGGGGTCGTAGACGACGCGCACCACCTCGGTATGGCCGGTCCGGCCGGAGCAGACCTCCTCGTACGTCGGGTTGGGCGTGACGCCGCCCTGATAGCCGACGGCCGTCACCCACACGCCCGGCACCTGCCAGAACTTGCGCTCCGCCCCCCAGAAGCAGCCGAGGCCGACGTCGACGACCTCCAGCCCGGCCGGGTAGGGCGGCTTCAGCGGGTTGCCGTTGACGTAATGGCGCTCCGGCACCGGCATCGGGCTGGCGCGGCCGGGCAGCGCCTCGTCGGCGGTCGGCAGGGTGAGGGGCTTGCGCAGGAAATGGCCGAGCATGGCGCGGCGTCCTCTGGATGGTGTGTTAGGGCGGATGGCCTGTGAGGAAAGGCAAGTGGGGGCCGGACGGCATGGCGGCAAGCCCACCTTCGCCCCACCTTGGCGGGAACCCGCGCCTGCGCCACATGGTTCGGGGAGGCACCCCATGGGAAGGAGGCCGGACGCTGAGGCCACTGCTGCACCCGCATCCCGTCAACCCGCCGACCGGGGATCCCGGCGTGCTCGTCGAGTTCCTGTTCGAGCGGCGCGCCCTGCTGCTCGACATCGGCGACCTGACGGGGTTGGCGCAGCGGCGGATGCTGCGCGTCAGCCACGCCTTCGTCAGCCACGCCCACATGGACCATTTCGCCGGATTCGAGCGGCTGCTGCGCACCTGCTTCGGGCGGCCGGCGCCGCTGCACCTGTTCGGGCCGGAGGGCTTCATCGACCGGGTGGCGGCCAAGCTGGGCGGCTACACCTGGAACCTGGCGCCGGGCTACGCCAACGACTTCGTCGTCACCGCCACCGCGCTGTCCGCCGACGGCACGGCGCGGCGCGCCGCCTTCCACAGCCGCCGCGCCTTCGCGCGGGAGGGGGAGGAGACGGTCGCCGTGCCGGACGGCGTGCTGCTGGAGGAGGCCGGCGTGCGGGTGCGCGCCGCCGTGCTGGACCACGGCGACATCCCCTGCCTCGCCTTCGCGGTGGAGGAGCCGGCGCACGTCAACGTCTGGAAGCCGCGGCTGGAGGAACTGGGCCTGACCACCGGCCCCTGGCTGCGCGACCTGAAGGCGGTGGTGCTGCGCGGCGATCCGGACGACACGCCCATGACCGCCGCCGTGCCGGGCGGCGGGACGCGGGTGCTGCCGCTGGGCGTGTTGCGTGGCGCGGCGCTGTCCGTCGTGCCGGGGCAGCGCATCGCCTATGTGGTGGACGCCGCCTTCACCCCCGGCAACGCGGAGCGCATCGTCGAACTGGCGCGCGGGGCGGACGTGCTGTTCATCGAGACGCCGTTCCTGGACGCCGACGCCAGCATCGCCGGGGCGCGCAACCACCTGACGGCGGGGCAGGCCGGACGGCTGGCGGCCGCGGCCGGGGTGGGGCGGATCGTGCCCTTCCACTACTCGCCCCGCTACGCCGGGCGGGAGGAGGAGCTGGCGCGCGAGGCGCAAGCCGCGTTCCGTACCGCTTCCGTCAGAGTTGGCGATCCCGGCCGCGCTCCCGATTGTTAAGGTCGGGGATGCCAACGGAACGGGAGGCCGCCATGGCCATCAACGAAGCCGCCTACCAGCGGCTGGAAGCGCACGGACGCCGCGACGGCCGCATCACGGTCGAGGAAATGGGCCGCGAGATGCCCATCGAGGACATGGACCCCGTGGAGATCGCCGAGGTGGTCGACCGGCTGGAGCGCGCGGGCATCGACGTGGACGTTGACGCGGCCCTGCTGAAGCCGCACCCGGACCGGGAGCGGTCGGGCGGCGACGCGGGCGTGGTGGACATCGCCCATCCGGCCGCCCCGGCGGTGTCGGCGCCCGGCGTGCGCCCGTCACGCCCGGCCGACATCGCCGGCATGGGCGACCCGCACCACGGCCATCACGGGCACGGCCGGAAGGCGCCGACCTGGCTCCACAACGGCATCGACCTGCTGCCGATCGTCTGCGTCGGCCTGGTGGCCATCGTGATGATCGTGGCGCTGGGGTAGGGGGGCCTTGGGGTAGGGGGTCCTGGGGCAGCGGGCGCTCAGATCCACGCCGTCTCGATGGTCTGGTCGCTGAAGCGGATCAGCTCGACCCGGTAGAGGCGTTCGCCGTCGTTGACGACGACGGCGCCGTCGGCGGCGCGGGTCAGGGTGTATTGGGCGCGGGCGTAGAGGAAGACGGCGGTGTCCGTGCCGTCGCCGCCGTCGATGGTGTCCCACCCGGCGCTGCCGGCCGTCGTGGTGCCGTCGCCGTACAGCGTGTCGTTGCCCAGGTTGCCGAAGAGGGCGTCGTTGCCGTCGCCGCCCTGGATGATGTCGTCGCCCTGGCCGCCGAAGATGGTGTCGAAGCCTTCGCCGCCCAGCACGCTGTCGCTCGCCATGTTGCCGTAGAGGACGTCGTTGCCCTCGCCGCCGGACATGGCGTCGCCGCCCTGGCCGCCGAACAGCGTGTCGGCGCCGGTGCCGCCCAGCAGCGTGTCGTTGCCCAGGTTGCCGTACAGGATGTCGGCGCCGCCCTGGCCGTCGGCGTAGTCGTTGCCGCCCAGCATCGCCACCGTGTCGGCGGCGGACGTGCCGGTGTAGCTGTCGTCGCCGTCGGTGGGCGCGCCGGTGGTGGGCGTGGTGGGCGTGGTGGTGCCGCCGCCGCTGGCGGCGCCGTACAGCGCCGTCACGCCGGCGATGTCGTCGGAATGCAGCGCCGTCTGGTTGGAGTTGTAGGCGTGCATGATGGCCTGGGAAATGCTGGAATGGTCCAGGCCGATGGCGTGGCCGATCTCGTGCACGGCCACGGAGTAGAAGTAGGTGCCGCTGCTCGCCGACGCGGACCACGACTCGCTGGAGTCGAAGACGATGTCCGACTGCGTCATCGTCGAGCCGCGGTACATGTAGTGCGCGGTCGCCAGTGTGCCGCTGGCGCCGTCGATGCTGCCGCCGCCCAGGCGGATGTCGACGTCCTCGCCGTCCGCCACCTGCACGAAGCGGATGTTGGCGACCCGCGCCCAGGTCTCGAACGCCTGCTGGGCCAGCGCCTGATAGCCGGTGGGCAGGAAGGTCAGCGTCGAGCCGAAGGTCTCGCGGCTGTCGTAGTTGTACTCGGCGAAGCTCCAGGTGACCGTGCCGCCGGACGTGCCCATGCCGCCGTCGCCCCACTTGGGGCCTTCCAGCACATAGTCCTTCGCCACGCTGATGCTGCCGTCGGCGTTCACGTTCTGGGAGCCACACTGGCCGCAGCCGCAGGCGAAGCTGCCGCTGCCGATCGCCCGTGCGGCGTCCGCCGTCAGCTGGCCGGGGAGAAGGGCGGGCAACGGGTCCGGCATGCTGGTTCTCCCCACGCTGGTTCTCGCCAATGGGCCGACGTCGCCAAAGAAGTTGGCACGGTTGATTGTTCCGTTCGCATTCGCGCGGAGTCAACGAACAAAGCGGAATTGGGACGGTTCTACGCCTCGCAGCGCATGCGGTTGCGACCTTCGCGTTTGGCGCGGTAGAGGGCGGCGTCGGCACGGTTGAGTGCGGCCTCGATGGACGCATCCCGCGGCGCCCATTCGGCGACGCCGACGCTGACCGTGCAGTGCACGTCCGCGCCGATGGACAGCGCCGCCCCCTCGATCGCCTCGCGCAGGCGCTCGGCCGTGGCGACCGCGCCGTCCATGTCGGAATCGGGCAGCAGGACGGCGAACTCCTCGCCGCCGATGCGGCCGATGTGGTCGGTGGCGCGCAGCACCGACAGGGCGACGCGGGCGACCTGCTTCAGCACCTCGTCGCCCGCCGCGTGGCCGTGGTGGTCGTTGATCTCCTTGAAATGGTCGATGTCCAGCATCAGCACGCCCAGCGGCCGCTGGTGCCGGCGGGCCAGCGCCACCTCGCGCTCCGCCATGGCGAAGAAGTGGCGGCGGTTGGCGATGCCGGTCAGCGCGTCCATCATGGCCAGCCGCTCCAGCTCGCGGTTGGAGCGCTCCAGCGCCGCCGCCATGCCGGCGAGGTCGCGCTCCGTCTGCTTGCGGCGCGAGATGTCCTCCTCCAGCGCCACGAAGTGGGTGATGGCGCCGTCCGCGTCGCGCACGGGCGAAACGGCGACGGACACCCAGACGTCGAAGCCGTGCTTGGTCCGCTGCAGCATCTCGCCGCGCCAGCCCTCGCCGCGCCGGACGGCGGCGATGTGCGGCTGGTAGGTGTCGCGCGACACGTTGGGGGAGCGGAAGGCGGCCGGCGTGCGGCCCTTCACCTCGGCCAGCGTGTGGCCGGACAGGCGCTCGAACGCCGGGTTCACGTATTCGATGCGGGCGTCGGCGTCGGCGATGATCACCGCCGCCGTGCTCTGTGCGATGGCGGAGGAGAAGGTGCGCAGTTCCCGCTCCGCCCGGCGGCGGTCGGTGATGTCGTGGACGATGGAGTAGAGCAGCGTGCGGTCGTCCACCTCGATGGGGCCGGAGTGCACCTCCACGTCGCGCACCTCGCCGCCGGCGAGGCGGTGGCGGAACAGGAAATGCGAGCGCGACTCGGCCCGCGCGCGCGCCATCTCGGCGGCGATCTGGTCGGGCGTCAGGCAGTTGATGTCGCTGATCCGGCGCGCCTTCAGCGCCTCCACCGGCCAGCCGTAGAAGTCGGCCGCCGCCTGGTTGGCGTCGACGATGGCCCCGTCCACCGGGTCGATCAGCAGCTCGACCGCCTTGCACTGGGTGAACAGGCGGCGGTAGCGCTGCTCGCTGGCGCGTAGCGCGGCCTCCACGCGCAGCCGCCCGGCCCGTTCGCGATCGCGGGCGATGCCCAGCGTCAGCTTGGCCGCCAACTCGCCCAGCAGGGCCACCTCCTCCGCGTCGAAGGCGTCGGGCTGGGCGGCGTAGACGCCCAGCGCGCCGATGACATGGTCGTCCAGGCGCAGCGGCAGGGCGATGCACGACGCGAAGCCGCGCTGCGCCGCCTCCTCGCGCCAGGGGCCGAAGGCGGGGTCGGCGTGGATGTCGCGCACGACCATGGGTTGGCCGGTGCGGATGGCCGTGCCGACCGGGGTGTGCCCGCGCTCCGTATCGTCCCAGGACAGGCCGAGTCCCTCGACGTAGCCGGCGGCGAAGCCGCTGTGCGCCATCGGCCGCACGGGCTTGCCCGGCGCGTCGTCGGCGTAGCCGACCCAGGCCATGCGGTAGCCGGCCTCGTCGACGATGACGGTGCAGACCTCGGCCAGCACCTGCGCCTCCGGCAGGTCGCGGGCGAGGATGTCGCCGCAGCGGCCGATGGCGGCGAGGGCGCGCATGCGGCGGCGCAGCGCCGCCTCGACATCCGCCTGGGATGGGGCCTGGGATGGGGGCCGGTGGCGTGCCGCCCGCCGCGCCCGCCGCATCAGCAGCGCCGCGCCGGCCGCGGCCACGATCAGGCCGATGGCGACCGGTGCGAAGGAGGGCATGGCGCGGCCATGGGTACAGGGGTGGGCAGGGCGGCGGGCACGGGGAAGGCTCCAGCCTTGGGGCGGGATACGCTAACGTATCATGGTATGCGCCAAGCGTTGCTAAAGCCTTTCCAGCGCGCTCAACCTCCGGTCAGCGTGTGGATCAGGATGGCCGCCGTGGCGGCGACGTTCAGCGACTGCACATGGCCCGATCCGGGAATGACGACCACCTCGTCACAGGCGTCCATGGTGGCCTTGGGCAGGCCCTCCTCCTCGTTGCCCAGCACCAGGGCGATCGGCTTGAGGGCGATCGGCTTGCCGGCGGCCTTCAGGGAGGCGAGCGGCCGGGCGCGCGGCGACAGCGCGGTGCCGACCACGCGGTGGCTGTCCTTCAGGCGCTTCAGGGCAGTGGCGAAGCGCTCGGCCCGGTGGACCTCCACCCACTCGAATCCGCCCTCGGCGACGCGGTAGCTGGCCTCCGACGGCAGCGCCTGTCCGGGGTGGTCGGAGACGAGGATGCGCGGCAGCCCGAAGAAGGCGGCGGTGCGCACGATGGCGCCCAGGTTGTGCGGGTTGCCCACGCCGTCCAGCACCAGCAGCGGCCTGCCCTCCGCCGCCCAGGCCCTGGCCTGTTCGGGGTCGAAGGCGGGGACGGGGCGCGGCTCGATCAGCGCCACGACGCCGCCGTGCATGGCGGTGCCGGCGACGCGCGCCAGCTCGTCCCCCTCCACCAGCCGGTAGGGGCGGCGGGTGCGGGCGAGTTGCTGGCAGAAGGATCCGACCTGCGGCTTCAGCCGCTCGTCGAAGAACAGCCGCTCGACCCGGCCGGCATCGCGCTCGAACAGGGCCGACACGGCGGCCAGCCCGGCGACGCGGAACAGCTTTCCGGGCTCGCGCTCACGCTCGCGCGGGGGTGGTGGCGCCGCCTCTTTGCGGGGGCGGGGGGAGGCCGGTCTGCGCGTGGGGTGCCGGTCCGCCGGTCGTGCCATGTCCAATGCCGTGGGTGGGTGTCGAAGGGGCGGCAGTGTGGCGCAAGCGCGGCCGGCGTTCCAGCGTCAGCGTCGGGCGTCAGTGTCTCGTGTTGCGGCGGGTGAAGCCGACGTAGGCCGCCGCCGCCGCGGCGGCGACGCCGGCCAGCACGGCGGGGGCGGCCCAGGCGGGCGGCGGGCGGTTGAAGCCGCCGTACACGCCGCGCCCTTCCTCCACCGGTTCGAACAGGTTGCCGTCGCTGGCCGGGGCCGGCGGCGTGCGCGCGAAGTGGCGCCGGGCGCCGTAGCCGGCCACCGCCTCCATCACCCGCGGCGCCACCGCGTGGCCGAGCAGCGCCAGCTTGGCCAGCGCGCCAACGGTGACCCGCGCGCGGGGGCGCAGCGCCAGGGCGACGATGGTCTCCGCCACGTCCTCCGGGTCGTCGTAGATCGGCCCCTCCGGCTCCAGCGCGTGGCCGGTGTAGTTGGCGCCGTGCATCATGCCCGGCGTGTCGGTGAAGGACGGGTAGACGCCGCAGACGTGGATGCCCGGCTCGTCGCCCAGCTCGGCCCGCAGGCTCTCCACCAGCCCCTCCAGCCCGAACTTGCTGGCGGCGTAGGCGGCGGCGTAGGGGGCGGGCGCGTAGGCGCCGACCGAGATGGTGTTGATGAGCACGCCGCGCCCCTGCCGGCGGAAGATCGGCAGCACCGCGTGCGCGCCGTGCAGCGGGCCCAGCAGGTTGGTTTCGATGACGCGGCGGTGCGCCTCGACCGGCGTCTCCTCGAACCGGCCGACGGCGCCGACCCCGGCGTTGTTGACCCACACGTCGATGCCGCCGAACGCCTCCACCGCGCGCCCGGCGAGGTGGCGGACGGCGCCAGCGTCGGTGACGTCGGTCGGCACCACAAGCGCCTCGCCGCCCAGCGCGCGGCACTCCTCCGCCACCTCCTCCAGCAGGCCTTCGCGCCGCGCCGCCAGCACCAGCCGCGCGCCCTGGCGCGCGAAGCCCTGCGCCGCCGCCCGTCCGATGCCGCTCGACGCCCCGGCGATGACGACGACGGCCCCTTCCAGACTGTCCATGACTTCCCCCTCCCGTGATGACGGAAACGTCAACAGGGCGGGAGCGCGGCCGTTGCGGGACCGTTGTTGAGTGGGGAGGGGCGGTGAATTACCTTAGGAACGACCGTGAAGGAGGCCGCCGTGGGCCACGTGACCATCCACAACCTGGACGACGCCACCCTGGAAGCGCTGCGCACCCGCGCCGACCGGCACGGCCGCTCGCTGGAGGAGGAACTGCGCGACATCGTCGTGCAGTCGGCGCGGAGGGTTTTGAGCAAGGACGAGCAACTCGCGCTCATGGACCGGATCCGGAGCATGACGCCTCCTGGCCGCAGACCTCTTGCCGAGGATCTGATCCGCGAAGATCGGGACAGCCGATGATCTGGGTGGTCGATGCAAGCGTTGCCCTGAAGTGGTTCCTTGATGAGGAGGGCTCGGAGCATGCCCGCCGGCTGAAATCCCTGGAAGAGGTGATCGCGCCCGATCTGATCGTTGCGGAGGTTTCCAACGCTGCATGGCGCTTGGCCGTTTCCGGGCGCATCCCCATGGAGCAGTATCAGTCGATGGCCGGTGGGATTTCCCAACTCGTCGACGCCCTGTGGCCGCTCAGTGCGCTTGCCTCGCGTGCAGCGGAAATGGCGGGCGCCTTGCGTCACCCCGTGTATGACTGCTTCTACACAGCGCTTGCCGAGGTCAAGGCGACGAAGGTGATCACCGCCGACCGTCGCTTCCTCAACGCCATCTACGGAAGCCGCTGGCGGGATCTGGCCATTGACCTCTATTCGTACTGAAGAAGCCTACAGCAGCTTCACCACCAGGAAGCCGCCGACCAGGGTGACGGCGAAGACGCTGGTGACCAGGGTCAGGCGCTTCTCGATGAAGTCGCGGATGGGGTTGCCGAACCAGTAGAGCAGCGCCGCCACCAGATAGAACCGCATGGAGCGCGAGATGATCGACGCGCCGATGAACACCCAGATGTCCAGCTTCGCGACACCGGCCGTGATGGTCAGCAGCTTGTAGGGGATCGGCGTCATCCCCTTGATGATCAGGATCTCGGCGCCGTAGTCGACGAAGGTCTGGCGCAGGTTCGCGAACTGGGCCTCCAGGTGGTAGAAGTCGATGACCCAGCGGCCGATCGTCTCGTACAGGAAGAAGCCGATCATGTAGCCGGCGATGCCGCCCACCACCGAGGCCAGCGTGCAGATGGTGGCGATGCGCCAGGCGTTCGCCCGGTTCGCCAGCACCATGGGAACCAGCAGCAGGTCCGGCGGGATCGGGAAGAAGGAGCTTTCGGCGAAGGACACGCCGGCCAGCCACGTCGTGCTGTGCTTCGAGGCGGCCTTGGCCATGGTCCAGTCGTAGAGGCGCTTCAACATGCCGGGCGGCCCGTTGGTTGGCTTGCGGTAAGGCCTTCCTTGTAGCCGCCCGCCGGTGCCGCCGCTACGGCCAAATTGGAGTCATGCCGGGCGCGGTACGCCGTCAGCGTCGGGGAGGTTCCGGGTTCGGCAGGTCGTGGCCAATGGGCGCGCAGTCGCCTTCCTTGTCGCCCGGCAGGCCACGGTGGCGGGTGTCGGTGGCCGATCCGCCGCCGCCGCTGAACTCGTCGCAGTTCGGCGCCTGGACGGGGGTTTCGGAGCCGGGGGTGCGGGAGGGGGCGGGCTGCTGCTGCGGCTTGGTGCTCATGGCGCGGGATCCTCGTGCGGGGGTGTCCCCGGCCAACAGGATCGCGCGCGGGCGGTTCCCGGCCCTATTCCCGCGGGACGGCGCGGGGGAAGCGGATGATGAAGGTGGTGCCCTTGCCGGGCGCGCTGTCGATGGCGATGCGGCCCTTCAGGCGCTGGGTCACCAGATTGAAGACGATGTGCAGGCCCAGGCCCGTGCTGCCGGCACCGCGCCGGGTGGTGAAGAAGGGTTCGAACACGCGGGTCTGCAGGTCGGGCGGGATGCCGCGGCCGTCGTCGCTGAAGCGCAGTTCCACCTGCTCCGACCCGCGGCGGCGGACCTTGACGGTCAGCTTGCCGCTCTGCCCCGGCTCGTAGCCGTGCAGCATGGAGTTCATGGCGAGGTTGGTGAGCAACTGGCCCAGCGCGCCGGGATAGCCTTCCACGTCCAGGTCGTCCGGGCATTCGACGCTGGCCTTCAGGCCGGCCTTGCGCAGGCTGACCGACAGGCTCTGCATCACCTCTTCCAGGTAGGGGCCAAGGGGGAAGCGGCGGTGGTCCTCGCTGGCCTGGTCGACGGCCACCTGCTTGAAGCTGTGCACCAGCTTGGCGGCGCGGTCGAGGTTGGCCTGCACGCTCTGCGTCACCTCGGTGGCGGTCGCCAGATACTCCTCGAAATCGGCGCGGCGCATCTGGCCGTCCTTGAAGCTCTTCGACAGCTCGTTCGTGCGGTCGGCGAGCAGCGAACTGGCGGTCACCGCCACGCCCAGCGGCGAGTTGATCTCGTGCGCCACGCCGGCCACCAGGGAGCCCAGCGCCACCATCTTCTCCGCCTGCACCAGATGGCTCTGCGCCGTGCGCAGGTCGTCCACCAGATGGTCCAGCCGCTCGACCGAGCGGAAGATGGTGTCCATCTCGCTGGTGCTGGCGGGGGGCAGGTGCACGTCGTGGGCGCCGGCGCCGATGCGTTCCAGCGCGTCGGCGGCCAGCAGCACCGGGCGCACCACGTGGCGGCGCGCCATCCACACGGTGGCGCCCAGCAGCGCCAGCATGCCGATGAATCCGGCCAGCACCACCGACGACACCCACTGCGCCGTGTCCTGGATGGCGGCGAAGCGGCCGGCGGTCAGGCTGGCCACGTCCACCGACAGGCGGTCGGCGGTGGCGTCCAGCGCCACCAGCATCTCGTGCCAGGTGTTGGCGGCCTTGCGGTTGAGGTCCGTCGCCTCCTGCCGGGCGGAGGTCGCGGCGGTGGGGGTGACGGCGGCCACGGCCTCCTGCCGGCGGCGTTCCGCCTCGTCCTTCAGGGTGCTGGCCTGGCGCAGCACGTCGAACGCCTCGGACACCTGAAGGCGCAGCGCGCTGTCGAAATGGAAGCCGGGGTGGAAGGCCAGCGCCTGCGCCGCCAGCAGCGCCTGTCGGCGCTGCCACGCGTCGTCCGACGCGATGACGACCGCGCCGTAGCGCTTGAACCGCTCCAGGTTCACCGCGGCGCGCTGGCGTTCCAGGATCAGCGGGGCGACGCGGTCCTTGCTGTCCTCCGCCACCTGCTCCATGGAGCGCTGCTCCAGCGCGATCACCAGGAACAGGGCGCCGACCAGCAGCAGCACCGCCGCGCTGGCGGCCACGATGACCGGGCCGAGACGCGCCCCGCGCGCCATGGGGCGGCGCGACTGGGCGGCGGCTGCGGTCTGGTCCTCGCGGGGCACGGCGGCTGCGGTCACGGGTGGTGGTCCGGCGGTCTTGGCTCAGTATACATCGAAGGGGAAGTAGCGGCGGTTGACGTCCTGGTACGAGCCGTCGACCCGGATGGCGCCGATCGCCTCGTCGACGATGGCCTTCAGGTCGCTGCGGCCCTTGGGCATGACGATGTGCACGGTGCCGCCCAGCCCATCCTCGGCGATGGGCGTGCCGACGGTGGAGAAGCGCTTGCCGTCGTCCGACAGCAGGAAGCCGAAGGCCGCCAGCGTCGGCACCAGCCCGTAGTCGGCCTTGCGGGTGCGCAGCGCCTCCCACAGCTCCTCCAGGTCGGTGACGGGGACGAGCTGGGCCATCTCGCGTTCGAAGCGGCGCACGTAGGAGAACTGGCGCGACGTCTGGATGGCCGCGACCTTCGCGCCGCGGATCGCCTCCAGGCCCGGCGTGTTGGCGGCCTCCACCGGGCCGATGAAGCTGGAGCTGGATCGCCAGTAGGGGGCGGAGTAGGTGAGCTTCGCCTCCCGCTCCGGCGTGCGCAGGAAGTTCGCGAGACCGAAGTCGTAGCGGCCGGCCGACACGTCGTCGGTGATCGCCTGGAAGGGGATCTCCTCGAAGCTGCACGCCGCCTTCATGGCGCGGCAGGCCTCGCGCATGATCTCGACGTTGAAGCCGGTGAGCGTGCCGTCGGGACCGCGGTAGCTGAACGGCGGCGTCGCCTCCATCACCGCGACCTTGTAGGCGCGCCCCTGTGCCATCGCGGCCGTGCTGGACGCGGCCATGCCGGACAGGGCGAGGACGAACAGCAGGACCAGCGCGGCCGCCGGCCGCAGGCCGCCGTCAATAAACGCGGAACGGGAAATAGCGCGAGCTGATGGCATCGTATCGACCGTTGAGCAGGATGGTCCTGAGGGCTTGGTTGACGCGGTCGCGCAGCGCTTCGCGGCCGAAGGGCAGGGCGATGGCGACGTCGCCGCCAAGGCCGTTCTCGGTGATGGGATCGCCGACGAACTCCAGCCCGTGCCGCTCTTCCGAGGACAGCAGGAGCAGCGCCGAGATCGTGGCGATCAGCGCCATGTCGGCCTCGCCCCGGCGGACGGCGTCCAGGACCTCGCCTTCGGTGGCATAGCCGGCGACGCTGGCGCGCTCGCCCATGCGGTCGCGCAGGAAGGCCTGCTGGCGGCTGCCGGCCAGGGTGGCGACGCGCTTTCCCGCACCCGCCTCGATGAGCGGCCGCTGGATCTCGCCGGTGCGGGCCACGAATGTGGAGCTGGAGCGCCAGTAGCGGTCGGTGAACAGGAAGGCGCGCTCGCGCTCGGGCGTGCGCAGGACGCTGGCGACGACGAAGTCCAGGTCGCGGCGCGTGGCCAGCCGGTCCATGAGCTGGTTGAAGGGCTGCATGGCGATGTCGCAGGGCACCGCCATCTCCTCGCACAGCGCGCGGGCGATGTCGACGTTGAAGCCGGTGAGCCGGCCGTCGTGGCCGACGGCGCCGAAGCCGACGGCCGGCGCCACGGCGACGCGGAGGGGCTCCGCCGCCCGCGCTTCCCCAACGGCCAGGGCGAGGATCCCCGCGACCAAGGCTCCCATGACCGGGACAAAGCCGATCCGCCACCGCCTCCCGCGCCAAAGGCCCCCGCGCATATCCCCCCCGTTCCCGCTCAGGCCCCTACAGGAAAGAGGGGAAATCGCCCCGCGTCAATGCGGCAACTCGCCGGTTGGGAAATATGTAACCTGGGACACCGCTTGAAGGTTGTGTTTTTTCGGGGATGAAACCATTGATGGTGCGCGGGCTTGCCCTCAGCCCTTCGGCCCGTGCAGCAGCGGCGCGACCCAGCGTGCGAGGAAGGGATCCTCCGGCCCGGACGCCAGCGCCGGGCGGGTGGCCAGCAGCAGCTGGAGCAGCGCCGTGTGCAGGCCGGTGCAGCGGCGCAGGTCCACCGCCGGGCCTTTCTCGGCCAGCAGCCAGTCGTTGAGCGGCAGCGCCTCCTCCACCGTGCAGTCGCCCTCGAAATGGGCCAGCGAGGCGTCGAAGCGGATGGGCATCACAGCAGCTCCCGAAGGTTGATCACCGGCAGCAGCCGGCCGTCGCCCAGCTCCGCCGTGCCGCTGTAGCCGCGCAGGCCCGCCAGCACGCCGGATAGCGGCTTCAGCACCACCTCGGCCCGCTCGCGCACGCCGTCGACGGCGAGGCCGACCGGCTCGCGATCGATGCGCAGCACCAGGACGGTCTCGATGTCGCCGGAGCGCCGGTCCGCCGCGGGGGGCAGGTCCAGCAGGCGGTGCAGGCGGAACAGCGGCACCACCGCGCCGCGCAGGGCGAAGCTCTCGGCGTGCTTGACCCGGCGCACCTCGGCCGCCGGCACGCGCGCCACCTCGGCCACGGCGCCGGTGGGGACGCCGAACTGCGCGCCGCCGGCCGCCACCACCATGATCGGCGTGATGACCATGGTCAGCGGCAGCGTCAGCCGCACGCGGGTGCCGGTGCCGGGGGTGGAGGCGATTGCGATGCGGCCGCCGGCCGATTCGACGGCGGTGCGCACCGCATCCATGCCCACGCCGCGGCCGGACACGTCGGTGACGGCGGACGCCGTGCTGACGCCGGGCAGGAAGACCAGGGCCAGCGCCTCCTCCTCCGACAGGGAGGCGGCGCGGGCGGGATCGACGGCGCCGTTCGCCACCGCCTTGCGGCGCACGCGCCCGGCGTCGATGCCGGCGCCGTCGTCGGCGACCTCGACGATCACACTGTCGCGTTCCTGCCGCGCCTCGACGCGGATGGTGCCGGCCTCCGGCTTGCCGGCGGCGCGGCGCGCGTCCGGCGCCTCGATGCCGTGGTCGAGGGCGTTGCGCACGAGGTGGATCAGCGGCTCGCCCAGCACGGCCAGCACGTCCTTGTCGGCCTCCGTCCGCTCGCCGGAGAGCTGCAGGTCGGCCTGCTTGCCCAGCCGCTGCGCCAGATCGCGCACCAGACGGGGCAGCGGCTGGAACACCTGGGCCAGCGGCAGCATGCGCAGGCCCAGCACGGCGTCCTGCAGGGCGTCGGTCAGCGAATCGATGGCGTCGTAGGCGTCGCGCAGGTGGCGGGCCGGGGCGGTGCCGCCGGACAGATCCTCCGTCTCGCGGATCACGAAGGGCAGGCGGTTCTTCGCCACCACCAGTTCGCCCACCAGCGCCATCAGGCGGTCGATGCGCTCCGGCTCGACGCGCAGCGCGCGGCGGGCGGCGCGGGAGTCGGCGGCTGGCGCGTTCGGGAACGGCGCGGCCAGGAGCGGTTCGGCGGGTGCGAAGCCGGCGAGCAGCGTCGCCAGATGGTCGGCGAGCGGTCCGGGGCGGCCGGCGGCGCGCGCCGTGGCGGCGGCGGTCGCCACGGCCTCCACCTCCCCGCTGCGGCCGATGGCCGCCAGCACGCCGGCGGCGGTGCGCGCGGCGGCGGCGATGCGCCCGTCCATCTCGGCCGGGCCGGCGTCCATGCCCAGCGCCCGGCGCTGCTCGCGCAGGATCGCCTCGGCCATCGCCAGGGCACCTTCGGGGGGCGGGGGCGCCACCGGGGTGGGGGCCGGTTCCGGGGCGGCGGGAGGAGCCGCGGGCGGCAGGGCGGCGAAGCGCACCTGATCGGGCGCGGTGCGGAAGACGGGGGCGATGTCGGCCTGGGGTGCGGCGCTCAGCGCGCGGAAGCGCAGGACGCAGCGGTAGGGATCGAAGCCGGCAAGGCCGGCCGGCCAGGGGGTGGTGGGCTCAATGCGCAGCCACACCAGTTCGGGAATGCGCCGCACCAGCGCCAGCGGGTCGTCGCCGTTGAAGAAGCACTCCGGGTCGGGGTCGTAGGCGACGGCGGTCAGCGGGCGGGCGTCCGCGACGCCGGTGCCGTCCAGCCAGTCGAAACCGGGCGGGCGGGCGGCGGGTGTCTCTTCGGCGGTGCCGGTCGCGCCGGACAGTGCCGCGGCCAGCCGGCGGCCCTGCGCGTCGGCGTCGGCGGGCAGCGCCTCGGTCGCCTCGATGGCGTCGATCCAGCGGCTGCACTGGTCCAGCACGGCCAGCAGGCGGTCGACCAGTTCCGGCGTCGCGCGGGCGCGACCGTCGCGTACGGCGTCCAGCAGGTCTTCGGCCGCATGGACGAGGCGGGTGAAGGCCGGCCAGTCGAACAGGCCGGTGGCGCCCTTCAGCGTGTGGAAGGCGCGGAACACCTCGTTCACCGCGTCGCGGTCGCCGACGTCCTTCTCCAGGCGCAGCAGGCCGGCGCCGGCCGCCTCCACCAGCTCGCGCGATTCGACGAGGAACTGCTCGAACAGGCTGCTCATGCCGCACCTCTTCCGCCGACAGGACGGCCGGTCAGCAGGCGGGCCGAGAGCGCCAGCGCGTCGGGCTTCACCGGCTTGACCAGGTACCAGTTGGCCCCGGCGCCCAGCGCGCGCGCGTGGTCGGCCTCCTTGGCCTCGGTGGTGATCATCAGGGCCGGGATGGCGGCCAGCTCCGGCTCCCGCCGGACGGCGCGGAGCAGGGTGTAGCCGTCCATCTTCGGCATGTTGACGTCGACGATCAGCAGGTCGGGCGGGGAGGCCAGCGCGCGTTCCAGCCCGTCCAGGCCGTTCACCGCCTCCTCCACCGCGAAGCCGTCGGCTTCCAGGATCTGGCGGGTGTAGGCGCGGACGGTCACGGCGTCGTCGACGACCAGAACGCGTGTGCGGGAGGGTTCGTTGTTCATGGGCGGGCTCCGCCGGTCTCACGCGGCTTCTGGTAGATGATGGCGTCCGGGAACTTGCGCGGCACGAACAGCGAGGACATGCGGCTCATGCTTTCCGAATGGCCGAGGAAGACGAAGCCGCCGGGCACCAGCGCTTCGTAGAACATGGCCGAGGCTTCCCGCCGCCCGATGTCGTCGAAGTATATCAGAAGGTTGCGGCAGAAGATGACGTCGAACAAGGGGATGGCGCGCGTGGCGTCCGGATCGACGAGGTTGACGTGCGAGAAGTCGATGGAGGCGCGCAGGTCGTCGATGATCCGCCAGCGCCCCGGCCCGGCCGGCGTGAAGTACTTCGCCACCAGGGCCGGCGGCAGGTACTGGAGCGAGCGCGCCTCGTAGATCCCCTCGCGGGCGCGGGCCAGCACGCGGGAGTCGATGTCGGAGGCGTGCAGCTCGATCTCGTAATCGTCGGCCTTGTTCCAGTATTCCAGCAGCGCGATGGCGATGGAGTAGGGCTCCTCGCCGGTCGAGCAGCCGGCCGACCAGATGCGGATGCGCTCGCCCTTCGGGCGGTCGCGCACCACCTCGTCCAGCGCCGAGCGCACGAGGCAGTCGAGCTGGTAGCGTTCGCGGAAGAAATAGGTCTCGTTGACGGTGAGCAGGTTGACGAAATGCTGCAGCTCCTCGCCGGACGCCTGGAAGCGCAGCAGGTCCAGGTATTCGCGCGGGCTGGACAGACCCCTGGCCTTCATGCGGTCGGTCAGCCGCCGCTCGACGTAATAGCGCTTGCCCTCGCTGAAGCTGAGGCCGGTTCGCGCGCGCAGGAAGTCGCACAGCCGCTCATAGTCGGCCGGGGAGAGCGGCGCGGGATCGCCGTCGTCGGGCGGGCTCCGGTTCACGCGCCCGCCTGGAACCGGCGGTGCGCCGCGTCGACGGAGAAGGCGACCACCGGGTCGTCGGGGAAGCGGTCGCGCAGCCGCTCCAGGATGGGCAGCACGTCCGGCCGGCCGGTCTCCACCAGCCCCTCCAACGCCGCGAGGCAGACGTTGACGTGGGGGTCGCGCTCCACGGCGCGCGCCAGCCAGTCCATGCGGCTGGCGTGCGCCAGGCGTGCTGCGAGCTGCACCGTGAAGATGCGCACGTCGGAATCCGGGTCGTCGAGGAACGCCTCGACGTGCGGGGCGACGGTGTCGGGGGGCATCTGCTGCACCGTCTCGATGACGGCGTTGCGCAGGGCCGCGTCCTCGCTGGCGAGGTAGGGGAACAGGCCGGCGGCGGCATCCGCCGTGCCGATGCGGACCAGCGCGGTGAGGATCGCCTCGCGCACGCTGGCGTCGGTCTCGTGGGCGAGGCGGGCGCACAGCGCCGGCGCGGCGTCCGGCTGGCCGGCCAGGGCCTGCGCGGCGCGGCGGCGCGCGGCGGGGGCGTCGTCGTCCAGCCGGGGCGGCCGGGCGGGTTCCGGCGAGGGGGGCGGGGTGGGGGTGGACTTGATCAGGGGCATGGGGGGTCCTCTCGATGGGGGACGCTTGCCCCCTCCCTAACCCTCCCCCGCTGTGCGGTGGAGGGGACTGCCGCCGGGCGCCGACAAACCCTCCACCTCGAAGAGGGGGAGGGTGCCCGGAGCGAAGCGGAGGGCGGGAGGGGGCAGCCGCGGCGCATCCTCATCCCTTTCCTGCGGGTATCCACCGCGCCAGTTGCGCCGCGATCTGTTCGGCCGGCAGCACGGCGTCGGCGCCGCCCAGGCGGACCAGTTCGCCGGGCATGCCGAAGACGACGGCGCTCTCCTCGGACTCGGCGATGGTCCGGCCGCCGCGGCCGTGCAGATCGGCCATGGTCGCGGCACCGTCGTTGCCCATGCCGGTCAGCAGCACGCCCACCAGCCGCGCCGGGTCAACGTGCTGGAGGGCGCTCGCCACGAGGCGGTCGACGTTGGGGTGCCAGGGGCGGCCGGGATCGGAGGGGACGGGCATCACCATCAGCCGGCCGCCGCGCACCGTCAGCACCGCGTCGGCGCCGCCGCGCGCGATGATGATGGTGCCGGACTCCAGCGCCATCGGCTGCGCCGCCTCCACCACGCGCAGGGCGCACACCTGGTCGAGCCGGCGGGCCAGCGTCGCGGTGAAGGACGGCGGCATGTGCTGCGCCACCACCACCGGCCAGGGGAAGCCGGCGGGCAGCAGGGGCAGGATCTCCTCCAGCGTGCTGGGGCCGCCGGTGGACACGCCCATCAGCACGACGCCGGGGCCGGCCGGCAACGGCTCGGCGAGTGGCGGTTCGGCCGGGGAGGGCGCGGTGGGCGGAGTGGTGGCGGGGGGCAACTCCGCGTCACCGATGATGCGGGCGCGGGTCAGGGCGATGCGTTCGCGCAGGTTGCGCGCGCGGCGCAGGCGGGCGCCGGCCGCCGCGCGCACCTTCTCGACCAGCTCCCGCCGGATGCCGGACACCGCCCTGGAGCCGATGCCCGGCTTGTGCACCACGTCCACCGCGCCCAGGCGCAGCGCCTTCATGGTTTCCTCCGCCCCCTGCTGGGTGAGGGCGGACACCATGACGACGGGCCGCGGGTTCTCCACCATGATGCGTTCCAGGCAGGCGAGCCCGTCCATCTCCGGCATGGTGACGTCCAGGGTCACCACGTCGGGCGCGAAGCTGGCGAGCAACTCCAGCGCCTCCGCCCCGGTGCGGGCGGTGGCGACCTCGATGTCGGGCTCGGCCGTCAGCAGCTCGGTCAGCTGCCGGCGCATCAGCGCGGAATCGTCGACCACCAGGACTTTCACGGCCACACCTTTAAGGATTCGGGGCCGCTCATGCGGTTTCCAGGAGCGCGGCGAGCTGGTCCAGGTCGAACAGCGCGTCGGTTTCCAGGAGCAGGATCATCCGCGCCTGCCCGCCGGAATCGAGGTGCGCCACGCGATTGATGAGCTGGCGCTGCGCCTCCGACACCGCCGGGGCCGGTTCGATGGCGGCCGACGGCACGCGCACCACGCCGGACACGGCGTCGACGATCAGCCCGACGCGCGCGTCGCGCAGGATGGTGACGACGATGCGCTGCCGCTCCGCCCCGGCGGCGGGCAGGCGCAGCACGCGGCGCAGGTCCACCGCCGGCAGGGCGCCGCCGCGCAGGTTGGCGAGTCCGGCCACGAACTCCGGCGCCTTGGGCAGCGGGGTCAGGTCGTCCGGCCGGCGCAGCACCTCCTGCACCGCCGCCACGGGCAGGCCGTATTCGGCCCCGCCCAGGCGGAAGACGACGAACGGCTCCGTCGCGGCGGTTCCGGTGTGATCGGCGGTGGCGTCCGGCGTCATGGCGCCCTCCCCCTTGGTGCCCTGCTGGCTGGCGAACGCCGCGGCCAGCGCGGCGGTGTGGGTGAGCAGCCGTTCGGCCGAAAGCACGGACACCAGCCGCCGTCCCTGGTCCAGCCGGACGATGCCCGACAGATCCTCGAACTCCGCCTCGCGGGCGAGGATCGCCGGCACCGGGCCGACGGCGGCGGGGTCGACGCGCAGGATCTCGCGCACCGCGTCCACCACGAGGCCGACGCGCTCTCCCTCAACTGCGGCCCCCTCTCCCGTGGCCCCCTCGATCCTGGTGACGACGACGCGCGGGTGGGATGGGGCGGCGCCGTCCAGCCCGAACAGCGCGCGCAGGTCGAGGAGCGGCACCAGCTCGTTCCGGATGGCGGCGACGCCCAGCAGGTGGGCGCGCGCCTTCGGCATGCGGGCGATGGCGTCGGGCACGGGGACGATGCGTTCGACGTGCGCGATGGGCAGCGCGAATTCCTGCCCGGCCACGTCGAAGGAGACGAGCACCGTGCGCTCCGCCGCCATCTCGGCGGCAATGGCGGCGGCGGTGGCGGCGGCGCCGGTGTCCAGCAGGCCGGCGGCGGGGGCGAGCGGGCGGGCGAGGCCGGCGAACTGCCGGTCGATCAGCGCCCCGGCGGCGAGCATCAGGGCGGCCACCCCGCCGCCGGCGTCGCGCACGGCGCCGGCCAGGACGGCGGCATCCAGGTCGCCCGCGCCATCGTCCGGCGCGGAGGCGTCGATGCGCGAGGCTTCCACCGCCAGCACGCCGTCCACCCGGTCGACCGCGAGGCCGACCGGGTGGCCGCGATGGCCGACCACCACCACGCGCCCGGCGCCGTCCCCTTCGCCGTCCATTTCGCCGCCCGCCTGTCCGAGCACGCGGCGCAGGCTGATCACCGGCAGCACGGCGCCGCGGCGGCGCGCCAGCCCTTCCAGGCTGGGCGGGCTGAGCGGGATACGCACCACCTCGGGCCGGCGGATGATCTCCTCCGCCTCGGTCAGCGGCAGCGCGAAGCGCGTGGCGCCGACGCGGAAGGCGACCAGACGGCGGACCGGGCCGCCGGCTGCCATGCCGCCGCGTGCGGTATCGGGCGGGGCGTCGGGCGGGGCCGCCGCCGTCCCCTTGCCCCTGCGGCGCGTCGGGCGGGCCGTCATACGGCCGCACCCAGCAGCTCGTCGGCCATCTGGGCGATCTCCTCGACGGCGGCGGCCAGCTCCTCGGCGCCCTTGGCCTGCTCGCGCGCGGCCTTCACCGCCTCCCCGGCGGCGGTGCTGGCCTCGGAGGCGCCGCCGGCAATCTGCTCCACGGCCTTCTGCGTCTCCTGCACGGCGCGCAGCACCTCGCCGGAG
>Ga0196976_1000212_pt1 | contig 39428 bp, 31 predicted proteins | sample S3v_513CmetaG_FD_148644 | JGI IMG/M metagenome (GOLD analysis project Ga0196976, IMG submission 148644) | Soil microbial communities from Anza Borrego desert, Southern California, United States - S3+v_5-13C | ecosystem: Environmental > Terrestrial > Soil > Desert | place: USA: California... | reverse complement strand
CGACGGACGAATACGACCAGCTCCTGGCCAGCAACCGTCTCCGTCAAGTTCGGCACCCGCAACGTCAAGCTCGGCCCCGACTTCATCCCCCGCGCCCAGGGAAAGGAGCCCCTCTTCCTCACCGAAATCCGCGAGTTCCAGCGGCACTACGAGTGGGTGGCGTGGGGCTCCCCAGTCCGCGTACGAAAGGCCTGCCGGGAGGCGGGCCGTTTTGTTTTGGGTCCCAATGCCAATGTGACCCGCGATCACATTTGAATGACCGCGGGTCAGATGAAAGCGATGGCGACCACATCAGGGGCGTCGTCGCCATACGCTGCCAAAGCGAGCTTGTATATTGCCGTTGTGTCACTGAACTGGTCGAAGTTGCGGACGTGGGATGGCTCGCAGAACAAAGCCTTTGAAGAGCTTTGCTGCCAGCTTGCGCATGCGGGATGGCAGACAAAGTTCTTCTCGTCGCTCGGCAGTACACAGTGGGAGCAGATCGACAAATCGGTAAAGACGGCATTGGGCAAGCATCCCCGTCTCACACGCTACGTCGCCTGCCTGCCGTTCGACCGCGCCGATCCGCGGATCGTCAAGAAGGGCAAACCGCAGAAGTCGGCGATGTCCGAATGGAACGAACATGTGAAGACGTGGAGCACATGGGCGGCGGAACGCAACATGGCTGTCACCTTCGACTATTGGGGCGACCATGAGATTGCCGAACGGCTCGCGCTCGAGGTGCACCAAGGCCGTCACTACTTCTGGTTCCACGAAGAGCACTTCGGCCCAGCGTGGTTCCAGCAGCGTTTTGAAGAGGCACGAGGAAATATCGACGAGCGCTACACGCCTGAGCTCAACGTCGATCTTCCGGTCGCCCGTTTGTTTGAAGGGTTGGGGCGCAGCGCTGAATGAAGGAGAAGACCGCACGCGAGGTCGAGCATCCTGAGGCCCGGCAGGTGGGGGAGAACCTTGAGCAGCGTGTCCCGGGTGGAGTTGGCCCCGCGTGTCGATTTCAAATTGACCGCGATCACTTTTAAATACCTTCAGGTCACTTTTAAATGCTCGCGGAGCACTTGATTCTCGCCTGGAGGACAGTGAATCTGCTCGCGGAGCATTTGATTCTCGCCTGGAGGACAGTGCATGACCTCCGCGGTCATTTTTAAAATGACCGCGGAGCACTTAAAAGTGATCGCGGAGCACTTAAAAGTGATCGCCGGTCACTTTTGACCCTCCCGCCGTCAATTTCCTTCCCATCCCGGTCCACTGAATGCCGCACGCTCTCCCTGATACGCCACACGCAGCTCGCTCATGGTTCCTTCCAAACGCAAAAGGCCCGCTCCTGGGGGGAGCGGGCCTTGTGGAGACAGCGTGAGCTGGCGCTCGCGCAGTCCAGACGCATATGACGTTCCGAGCGATCGGCGCGCGTCAGTGGCCGTTCACGATCACGTTGTCAACGACGAGGAACACGTCGTAGATCTTCGCATTGCGATCCTTGCCTTTCTCATCTTGCAGGACCGCCTTGCCGCGGTAACGGAAGACGTTTCCGTGCTCGTCGGTGTGTTTGAAGGTGACGAAATGAAGACCGATCGTCTTCACCCCGGCGTCCCGAACCGTGATCAGTTCACTCGGCGCCGAGACGCCATCGTGGTTGCCGTCACGCCACAGGAGCAGAGTCGGCCACACCTGGTCGCGGGCGTCCAGCTCGCCGTCGCCATTCCCACCCAGACCGACTGTATCGAATTCCGCGAGCGCAATGAAGCCATGCGCTGCTTTCGATCCGTCGTCGAGCGGGGTCGAATTGCCGAACAATTCGCGGCCGTCGGCAATACGGCCGTCTCCGTCGCGGTCCCGGCAGAGGAAGGCATCGTCGTCGCCTGCCACGGTCCACGCGACCCGGTCCGGCCGGCCGTTCGCATTCAGGTCGAACAAAACCCCGTCTGCCGTGCCGGTAAGGGCGAATCCGTCATCGTTCAAGTCGAAGAGAATCGGTGAGTCTCCACCGGGCGGGCAAAACCAGGAGTAGCCGGTGGATTCACATCGCGGAATGCAGGACGCCTGGCACATTGCCTGGTCGTCCATGTCATCGTCCATGTCCTCGGCCGGCGTATACCAGGTGTCCTCGACTACTGCGCACTGATCGCTGCTGACGTACGACGGATTGTTCCCCATGATCGTGCCATTGCATGCCGAATCCCCGTATACGTCCCCGAGCCCCAGCACGTGACCGATTTCGTGAGCGACAAGATTCGACATGGTCGCGATACAGTCGGCCCCGTTGGCTTGTGTTTCCCACATATGCACCGTAGCTCCGGAAATCGCTCCGGTCGTTTCACTGATCTGCACATCGGCCTTGCCGCACCGCCCGCTGGGATCAGTCGACGCACCAGGGTGATAGATGATGTACACGTTCATGACATCCGAGGCGCTCGTATAGGGTCCGGTGGTCAGGTCGGGAAACGTCGATCCCGCGCCTCCACACCCCGAACCTGGATCCTCCCATGTCCCGATTGCCGGACTGGTCGCATTATGTGGGTCGCCGCCAAGCGGCGTAAAGTTGATTCGAGTGATGTTGCTGGTGACGCCCGAAATGGCGAAACCACACTGTGCCGTCGCCTTGTCAGACCACAGGAGGGCCAGGAGCGCGAGTGCTCCGATTCTCAGAGGCGCTCGCATCAGCGATCTCTCTTCTGGGCCGCGGTGATGGCGAGGACTCGCTTTTCAATCCCTTTGAGCGAAGTCGGCTTGGAAGCGCTCGTCAGCTCGGCGAAAGGACTGTAAACACGGTCGCGCTGTGAGAAAACGAGGTGCTCCGGACGGGTCAAAGCAAATCGATAGTTTGCAGCGGGGATGGGTGTGTTGAAACCCATCAGCAGAAGCTGGTCGCCCACTGCAGGGGTGAAACCCTGGATCGGCCCGGCACTGCAGAAGCGAACGCCGCCGATCGAAAAATCGGCTTGTGGATAAATGACATAAACCGTTCCCGTATCGGGGAAGCGCTTATCCGGTCGGACCGCCCTGTCGATTTCTATGCCGAGCAGAGTGACCGGTGTCGTGAACTGGAATCCCGGCGTGGCACTGATGACACGGCCGCGGTGAACGGCGTGCGCGGAGGCGGCAACATCATCGAATTTCTCGGACTCACCCGGCGCATGGTCGAAGGAAATCGTCCGGACGCTGCACGGGGAGTCGCCTGCGCCCGTTGCGGTTGTCCTTGCCTTACGGGCGGTCACTTCTGCCTGAAGGACGGTTCTGATGCTGTCATCGAACGCTTCCCAGCGAATGTCTCCGTTCTCGGCGCGGGCGGAATCAGCCGATAGAAAGAACGGTTCACGTGCACCCTCACGACTGAGAGCGGCTGGGGCAGCAGGGGAAGACTTAGCGGGTTGGCCGTAAACGGTGACGGTCCCCGACAAAGTCAATAGTGCATAAACGAAGCAACTCTCCAATAGACGTCGGGAACTATGGATCATTTGGGTCTCCAGGATCTTCTCTTAGGAACGACCGGCAGAATGACATCGGCCGCAATTTCCGTTCCATAATACATGTAGTATGGGAATCCGTCGCGAAGGGCATGGTGAGCGCTCGAGCTCATGAAATAGCGCGAAGGGGCGCGAGCTCGACGTGGACGCGCTGCGCGTGCCGCGCGAGACCTTCGCCCGCATCGTGCCCCGCTGGCGCGAGATGCTCGACTGCGTGCGCGATCCGCGCGGCTGCATGACCTCCGCGATCCCGCGGCCACCACTACAATCGGCGGGCATGGAACGTCCCCGCCCGCAGGCCAGGGAGATGGCCGATGAATCGATGGTGCGCAACCTCGCCGCGCAGGCCGAGGCCATCTGGCCGCAGGAAGAGCCGATCTTCGACCGGCATCCGCTCGCCGATGGGGCGGTCGTGCTCGACGTCGGGTGCGGCACGGGCGAGATCACGGCCCGCCTCGCCGAGAAGTTCCCGCGGGCGGCGTTCGTCGGCATCGACCTCGAGGAGCCGCATCTCGAGCGCGCGCGCCGGCTCTGCGAGCGATTCGGCGCGCGCGTCCGCTTCGAGGCCGGCGACGCGCTGGAGCTGCCGTTCGGCGACGACAGCTTCGACCTCGTCGTCTGCCGCCACCTGCTCCAGGCCGTGCCCGATGCGCGGCAGGTGCTGCGCGAGATCCGGCGCGTGCTCTGCCCCGGCGGCCGCGTGCATCTCATCTCCGAGGACTACGGCATGTTGCATTGCTACCCGACCGAGCTCGAGGCGGACGACTTCTGGCAGCGCATCCCGTGGCAATACGAGGCCGCCGCCGGCTGCGACCTGCACATCGGCCGGAAGACGTTCACGCTGCTGCACGACCTGGCCATGCACGACATCCGCTGCGACTACGTCGTCGTCGACACGCTGCGCGTGCCGCGCGAGACCTTCGCCCGCATCTGGGAGGCGTGGCGCGACGGCTACACTGACACGATGGCCGAGCACACCGGCATCCCGCGCGACGAGATCGTGCGCCGCTGGCGCGAGATGATCGACTGCGTGCGCGATCCGCGCGGCTACGCGCTGTGGCAGGTGCCGGTGTGGACGGCCGGGAAATGAGCTTCCAAAACCTTCCCGCTCTGTATCCCGTACACTTCTTTCATGCCGACATGGGTCAAGGTCATCCTCATCATCGTCCTGGTGGGCTTCGCCGTGCTCGTGGCCGGGATCGTCATTGCCGCGCGGTGGGTGAAATCGCAGGGGCCGGCGATCGAACAGGCCGGGAAGGACGCCACCGCCGAGGCGAAGGCGTTCGGGCAGGGGAAGGATGGCGAGGCGTGCATCGCCGAGTCGTTCCGGCGGCAGAAGGCGGCCACGGGATTCCTCGACCAGGCCAAGGTGAACATCTTCCTGCAGCAGTGCCTCGACGTGGCCACCGTCGCGCCGGAGACCTGTAAGGGCGTCCCCGAGCACACCGCGATCATGGACAGCGTCCGCTGGAAGAGCGAGGAATGCGCGAGGCGCGGCCGCGCAAACGATCAGGCCTGCCTGCAGCTCATCAGCGCCCTGCAGGTGCACTGCGCGATGGAGCGCTCTAAGTCCCGCTCGTCGCCGTCGTCGCAGACGTCTCCGTGACGGTGGCCGTCGTCGACGTCGTGCCGGTCGTGTCCATCGTGCCGGCCGTCGCGCCGTCCTTCACGGCCTCCCCCTGCTGCTCGGCGGCGTCTTCGCTCTTGCCTGCCGCCTCGCCCGCGTCCTCGACCCGTTCCTCGGTCGCGTTCTCTCTGGGCGTATCGCACGCGGCCAGCGTCAGCATCATCAGCACGGCCAGCAGGATCGAAAGATGTTTCTTCATGGCAATTCTCCCTTTTGCCGGACGCGGCGGTGCAACATCATTGCCTCATCATTCGACGCCGGAACCACAGCGGACCGCCGGCGTCCTCGCCGGCTGTCTGTGGCGGCGTCCCGCCGCCACTGTGCGGGCGAGACGCCCGCAGAGACAGCCGGCGGGACGCCGGCGGTCCGCTGCTACGTCTCTTCCGCGCGCCTGCGCGGCTCGTCGCGGCGCGGGATGTCCACCAGCGAGCCGCCCGTCACGCGGCCGGGGTATTCGTACAGCGCCGCGTTGTCGGGGTGTTTCTTCACCCACTTCTTCGCGTAGAGATCGCGGTCCGCGGCGTCGAGGAGCTGCTCGAGGGTGGCGTTCGGGATGAGCGACGAGTGGGCCAGGCCGGAAGTCGAGGTCACGCCGAACGTCGTGTTGTCGACGGTCCACTCCAGCGACTCGATCTGGGCCACGAGGCGCTCGGAGGCTTTGGCCAGGTCGTCCAGCGGCAGGTCGACGACCAGGAGCAGGAACTCGTCGCCGCCGTAGCGGGCGATCAGGTCGCTCGAGCGCGTGCGCGACAGGAAGAGCGCGCCGAGGTCGCGGAGGATGCGGTCGCCGGTCAGGTGGCCGAACGTGTCGTTGATCGGCTTGAACTCGTCGAGGTCGAGGATGGCCAGGCCGACCGGGCGTCCCTCGCGCAGGTACTCGTCCGCCTCCTCGAACAGCGTGCGCCGCGTGGCTACGCCGGTGAGCTCGTCGCGGGTGGCGATGACCTGCCATTCGCGCGCGGCCACGGCCAGGGTCTGCTGCCGCGAGACGACGCGCTGCGCGGCCACGACTTTGGCGATGACCTCGACCTCGGTGCAGCTCTTGGCCAGGAAATCGTCGTAGCCGATGGTGAGCGCGGCGACCTTCGACTCCACGTCGTCGCGCGAGGTGAGCATGACCGCGTACTGCTGGTTGAGCGCCGGGTCGGCGCGCACGGCGCGGATGAGGTCGAAGCCGTCCACGCGCGGCATCTGGTAGTCGGCGATGAGCAGGTCGAAGGACGACTCGCGCAGCAGCGCCAGCGCGTGCTCGCCGTCGTTGGCCGTCGCGACGGCGAAGCCGAGGCGGCGCATCAGCTTCGTCAGCCAGGCGCGGAAGTTCTCGTCGTCATCGACGAGAAGCACGCGCACCGAGGGTGGGTCGATGGGCGGGTCCTGGCGGCGTCGGGTCGGCGATGTCAGCATTGGCTGCGGAAGCTTGCCCCGGCGAGTTCAAGTCGCGAGCCAGAAAGGACTTGCGGTGTGATGCGGCTCACAAAGCGCGGAAGCCGGCGTCGTTTTCGGGCAGCGGCTCCCGGTTGCGGTCCAGCCGCGTGACGATCCACTGCTCGCCGCGGCGCTCGATCTCCACCACCACCGAGGCCCACATCGAATCGGTCAGGTTCTCCGACCAGCGGAAGCGCAGGCCGGGCCATTTCTCCGGCGCAACAGCTCGTTCACGGAGGTGTTGCTCGGCCATTTCCATGAGCTCCGGGCCGCCGATGTGATCGCAAGGCATGTCGCATATGCTATCGCGCACCATGAGCGACATTCATTCCTTCGCGAAGCCGGACGAGGCGGTGGTCCGGCATCTCGCGCTCGAGCTCGACGTCGATTTCGAGGCCCGCCGGCTCTCCGGCTCGGCCACGCTGCACATCACCACACCGCACGGCGGACGCGAGCTCGTCCTCGACACGCACGGCCTGCGCATCGACCGGGTCACCCTCGACGACGGCACGGAGGCGATGTTCACGTTCGGCGACGCGCAGCCGTACCTCGGCGCGCCGCTGACCATCGCGGTGAAGCCGGAGACGCAGTGGGTGCGCGTCGAGTACGCCTCGTCGCCGGACGCGGCCGCGGTGCAGTGGCTCGCACCGGAGCAGACCGCGGGCGGGAAGCATCCGTTCCTCTTCACGCAGTCGCAGGCCATCCTGGCGCGCACGTGGGTGCCCTGCCAGGACTCGCCCGGCATCCGCATGACCTACGACGCCACCATCCGCGTGCCGCGGGGGCTGATGGCCATCATGAGCGCGGAGAATCCGACCGAGGTCAGCGAGGACGGCGTGTATCGCTTCCGGATGCCGCAGCCGATTCCCTCGTACCTGCTCGCGCTGGCGGTGGGCGACCTCGAGTTTCGTTCGCTCGGTGCCAACAGCGGCGTGTGGGCGGAGAAGCCGATGATCGGCGCGTCGGCGTACGAGCTGGCGGACACGCCGCAGATGATCGAGGCGGCGGAGCGGCTGTACGGGCCGTATCGCTGGGGGCAGTACGACGTCCTGGTGCTGCCGCCGAGCTTCCCGTTCGGCGGGATGGAGAATCCGCGGCTGACGTTCGCCACGCCGACCATCCTGGCCGGCGACCGGTCGCTGGTGAACCTGGTCGCGCACGAGCTGGCGCACTCGTGGTCGGGGAACCTCGTCACCAACGCCACCTGGAACGACTTCTGGCTGAACGAGGGCTTCACGGTCTACTTCGAGCGCCGCATCATGGAGGAGGTCTCCGGGCGCGATTACTCGGAGATGCTGGCGCTCCTCGGCCGGCAGGACCTCGAGTCGACCGTGGCGGAGCTGCCGCCGCGCGACACGCACCTCTTCCTCGACCTCACCGGCCGCGATCCGGACGAGGCGGCCACGAAGCTGCCGTACGAGAAGGGCTACTTCCTGCTGCGCCTCCTCGAGGAGAGCGTCGGCCGCGCGCGGTGGGACCGCTTCCTCCGCGATTACTTCGACCGCCACGCCTTCCAGTCGATGACCACGGAGGCATTCGTCGCCGAGCTGCGCGGCGCCTTCCCGCAGCTCGACGTGGACGTGAACGTCTGGATCAACGGCCCGGGCATCCCGGACAACGCGCCGAAGGTGCAGTCGGATGCGTTCGAGAAGGTGGAAGCGCAGGTGAAGGCGTTCGAGGAGGGGACGGCGGCCGCGCAGCTGGCGGCGAAGCAGTGGTCGACGCACGAGTGGATCCACTTCCTGCGGCACCTGCCGAAGACGCTCACGCTCGCGCAGATGACGGACCTCGACGCCGCGCACGGCTTCACCTCCAGCGGCAACTCCGAGATCCTGCACGAGTGGCTGCTGCGCGCGATCGAGCACAAATACGAGCCCGCCTACGACGCGCTGGAGCGCTTCCTGCTGCGCCAGGGGCGCCGCAAGTTCCTCAAGCCGCTCTACCAGAAGCTCGCCGAGACGCCGGACGGCTTCGAGCGCGCGCGCCGCATCTACGCGAAGGCGCGGCCGATGTATCACTCGGTGTCGTACCGGACGATCGATCAGATCCTGAAGTGGGAAGGCTCATAGGTACACAGGCTCAGAGGCTCATAGGAGCTCCTGTGAGCCTCTGAGCCTGTGAGACTATGAGCCTGGAGAGGTCGCATGGAAACAGCAGAGTCGAAATCCCTCCCCGAGAACGCCTATCTCCCGCTGAATCCAGGAGAGGCCTACCAGCCCATGGTCCCGGCCGAGCAGGCGCCGCCGGAGACGACGTGGCGGGCGATCCTGTGGGGCTTCTTCCTCTGCATCATCTTCACCGTGGCCTCGGCGTATTCGGGGCTGAAGGTGGGACAGGTGATGGAGGCGGCGATTCCGATCTCGATCCTGGCCATCGGCCTGGCCCGCGTCTACCGGCGCCGTTCGACGGTGCTGGAGAACGTGATCATCACCTCCATCGGCGGCGTGTCGGGGTCGGTGGTGGCGGGGGCCATCTTCACGCTGCCGGCGCTCTACACGCTCAAGCTCAACCCGCATCCGGTGCAGACGATCTTCATCTGCCTGGCCGGCGGCATCCTCGGCGTGCTGTTCCTCATCCCGCTGCGGCGCTACTTCGTGCGGGAGATGCACGGACGCTTTCCGTATCCCGAGGCCACGGCCATCACGGAAGTGCTGGTCACGGGAGAGAAGGGAGGCTCGCAGGCGAAGCTGCTGCTGCAGGCCACGGCCATCGCCGCGGTCTACGACTTCTTCGTCACGACCTTCCACGTCTGGAGAGAGTTCGTCGACTTCCAGTTCATCCCGGCCATGAAGACGCTGGCGGACAAGACGAAGATCGTCGTCCGCTTCGACGCCGTGGCCTTCATCCTCGGCCTCGGCTATGTCATGGGGCTGCGCTCGTCGATGATCCTCGTGGCCGGCGGCGTGGTCTCGAACTTCGTGCTCGTGCCGCTGATCTTCATGATCGGCAGCGGCTTCGGCGAGGCGGTGTATCCGGCCACGATCCCCATCGGGGAGATGACGGCGGCGCAGATCTTCCGCAATTACGTGCGGCTGATCGGCGTCGGCGCGATCGCCACGGCGGGCATCTTCGGCATCATCAAGTCGCTGAAGATCATCGCCGGCTCGTTCAGCGTCGCCGCGCGCGCGTTCAAGTCGGGCGGCGAGGTGCACGACGAGCGCACCGACCGCGACATGAGCATGGTGGTCATCCTGGCCGGCGCGGTGGTCGGCGCGATCGCGGTGGCGGTGTTCTTCGGGTCGCTGAAGCCGACGGTCACGGTGCTGATCATCGGTCTCCTGCTCACTCTCTTCTTCTCGTTCTTCTTCACCTCGGTCGCGGCGAACGCGATCGCCACGACGGCACGCAATCCCGTCTCCGGCATGACCATGCTGACCATCATCATCTCGTCGGTGGTCCTGCTGCAGTTCGGCCTCTCCGGCACGACGGGGATGTTCTTCGTCATGGCCATCGCGGGCATGGTTTGCACGGCGCTGTCGGTGTCGGGCCAGACCATCACCGACCTGAAGACGGGCTACTGGCTCGGCTCCACGCCGGCGGCGCAGGAGCGGGTGAAGTTCCTGGGCGTCATCGGCGCGGCCATCGCGGTCGGCCTGACCATCGTCATGCTGGCCAAGATCTACCAGTTCGGGGAGGCCGCCCCCGGCGACGCGCGGCCGATCCTGGAGGCGCCGCAAGCGTCGATCATGCAGGCACTGGTGGAGAGCTTCATGAACCGCGAGCCGATCGCGTACGTGCTCTTCGTGGCCGGCGCGCTGCTGACGGTGGCCATGGAGATGCTGGGCGTGCCGGCGCTCATCTTCGCCCTGGGCATGTACCTGCCGCTGGAGCTCAACACGCCGGCGCTGGTCGGCGGCTGGCTGTCGCACCTGGTGGGGAAGAAGTCGGAGCGCGAGGGGGGCGCGCGCGGACGCTCCATGCGCGAGCGCGGCGTGATCATCGCCTCGGGACTGATGGCCGGAGGGGCGTTGGGCGGCGTGTTCGGCGCGGCACTGCGGCTCTTCCCGTGGTACTCCGAGGACAACATCCGGACGCCGTTCTACGACAACGACATGGTCTCGCAGCTCGTGTCGATCTCGCTGTTCGTGGCGCTGTGCATCTACGTCTGGGTGGATGCGACGCGGAAGACGGCGCCGGCGGAGTCGTAGCGGGGACTACGCCGAGTCGGTGAGGTTCAGCTTCAGCCGGCGCTTGAGGAAGGCGCGGAAGGGGCGGCTGTTCTCGCGGAGGGAGTGGTACATCTTCCGGAGGCGCGGGTGCTCCTCGATGAAGAGGATGGCCCGGCGCCTGCCGCGCAGCTCGCGCTTGCGCATCTGCTGGAGCGTGGTGCCCAGCTCCGCGTAGAACTCCTGGTCGCCGCGGAAGTACATGTTCTTCAGCCAGCACAGCCCCTCGGTCACGCACGCGGGCTGGAGGATCTCGAAGCGGCGGTGGGTGAACGGCAGCTTTCCCTTCATCAGCAGCACTTCGCGCATCTCGTCGCGCATCTTCGTGAACTGCGGACCGGTCCAGTGCTCCTGGAAGGAGCGGCCGTCGTGGATGTTGCCGAGCGGCTTGACCTTCGGATTGAGCAGCAGGCAGCAGGGACGGATGTCGCCGTTGCCGGTGATGGCGGCCGTGTACCAGGCGAAGAAGCAGCCGCCGTTTTCTTCCTGGAAGGCGGGCGCCTGCGGGTAGGCGTTGTGCGCCGGCGCGCCGACCTTGTCGCGCACGTGCCAGAGCATCTCGTTCCATCCCTCGACGGCGAAGTCGAGCTGCAGGAGGCCGCGCTCCTTGTCGCGGACGAGGATCTCCTCGACCAGCGGCATGATCGGCTCGCGGTCGTCCTTCTCCAGCAGCACCGCGCGGTCGATGCGCTCGAGCGGGATCTCCAGCACGGCGTTGATGCCGATGCGGTCGGGGGCCAGGGCCACGCCGAGCTCGTACATCTCCACGAGGCGGTGCATGTTCTGCTTGTCGAGCAGGAACTGCACGACGATGGAGGGATAGATCGAGTCGCCGCGCACGGCGATGAGGTTGCGGATGTTGTCCAGGACCTTGTCGAAGAGCGCGGGCTTGACCTTCATCATGCGCGCGTAGTCGGCGGCATCGACGGCGTTCAGCGAGAAGATCACCTCGCGCGCCTTGTTCTCGACCAGGCGTTTCGCGACCTCGTTGGTCAGCGCCACGCCGTTGGTGGTGAGGTTGTCGACGATGACCTGTTTCGCGGCCAGGTAGTCGAAGACGTTCAGGACGTCGCGGTGGAAGAGGGGATCGCCGCCGCCGGAGAGGCGGACGGACTTCAGGCCGCCTTCCACCAGCTCGTCGATGAGGTCCGTGAGCTTGGGAAGCGGGATCGACTCCTTGGTGCGGAGGTCCTGCTGGTTGCAGAAGTAGCAGGCCACGTTGCAGCGGTCGGTGAGGTCGAGCTCCGCGTGCACCGGTCCTTTGGTGGGACGGTTCGCGGCGATGGCCTCGATGATCTCGCGCTTGCGCTCGCGCGAGACTTCCGCCCAGCCATGGGTTCCACGCATCGGTGGCTTTAAGGTGGGGGGCGGTCGCTGAATTCCGGCGCCGTCTGCGCGGCGCGTTGCTGGTTGCTGGTTTTCCGCCCTCCCGCGCACCCGTTGCTCATTCATGCAGCGCCTGAGCAGCAACGGGTGTGCGGGAGGGCGGAAAACCAGCAACCAGCAACCAAAACAAAAAGCCCCGGCGGTTTCCCGCCGGGGCCTTCGTTACAGCGTGGACTGAATCTTAGAACTCGAAGCGGACGCCGACTTCGTAGCGGCGCGGGCGCTGCCACGTGGTCTCGGTGCCGAACGAGGTGCTGGCATTGGCGAGCTGCCGGTACGTCGGGCGGTTCTCGGCGATGCCGAACAGCGGGTTGTCGAAGCACTGGACGCCGGCGGCGCCGGTGCAGGGGGTGTAGTTACCGAGCGAGCCGCCGATGGTGAGCGGGGTCTCGGTGTTCAGGACGTTGAAGACCGAACCGATGAGGCCGAAGCGGGTGCGGCCGAAGGTGAACTCGTGCATGAGCTGGAGGTCCAGCTGATGGGCCGAGTCGGTACGGCGCGAGCCGCGCTCTTCGACGTAGATCGTGCCGTAGCCCGGGCCGAGGTGCGCGAGGTTCGCGTTCGACACGGGGCCGTTCGGGTCGATCAGGAGGACGGCGTTGTTGGCGACGGCGGCGCCGAGGGTCGCGGTCACGTTGTAGGCCGCGCCACTGCGCCAGTTGTAGTCGACGCCGACCGTGGTGCCCCAGGGCACGCGGACGAAGCCCGAGGCCTTGAAGCGGTGACGCGCGTCATCGGAGAGGTAGCCGTAGGTGTTGATGAAGTGCTCAGGATCGAAGTCGAAGTCGACGCCGGCGTTCTGCGTGTACTCGACCGAACCGCGGGACTCGGACCAGGTGTAGCTGACCAGGCCGCTGAGCCAGGAGAACGGACGGCTCTCGACCTTGGCGATGAAGCCGGAGTAGTCGCTGCGGAGGACGTCGTCGAAGCCGCCCGGGGTGTTGGTGACCACGCAGTGGCCGTCGGCGGTGTTGCAGTAGTCCTCGAAGATGTCGTAGGTGTCGCGCTGGACGTAGCTGAGGTCGAGCGAGGTGTTGGTCCAGACGCGCTGGGTGACGCCGATGGTGGCCTCTTCGCCGTAGGTCGGCTTGAGGTCCGGATCAGCGGTGTTGCCCGCGGCGCCGCCGATGGCGCTGTGGAACGTCCAGCCGCCGGAACCGTTCGGGAGGAAGCGCGAGGTGACCGCGCCCTGGGTGGAGAGGAAGGAGGCGAGGGTCAGGCCGTTGTCGTCCATGACCTGGCCCCAGAAGCCGTGAACGACCGTGCGGGCGTTGTTGAAGATGTCCCACGCGGCGCCGATGCGCGGCTGGAGCATGTCGAAGCTGGGCGTAATGGCGCCCGGGGTGCTGAAGTCGATGGTCTCGTAACGGAGGCCGAGGCGCAGGGTCACCGGGGTGATCGGGTGCCACTCGTCCTGGATGTAGTACGCGCGGAGATCGCTGTTGGTCTCTTCCGGATCGAGGTAGGTGATGACGTTGAGCTGCACCGGGGAGGCCGGGGCGTTGACGTCAGCCGTGGCCGCCGAGGGGTTGGAGATCAGGGCCGCGCCGCAGACCGCGCCGACCGGCTGGCCGAACTGCGGGGCGCAGAGCGACTGGTCGACGCCGAGGCCGGTCGGGTTGTTGAACGAGTTGAACGTGGCCTGGTCGAAGTTGATGCCGGTCTTGATGGTGTGCGAGCCACCGGCGTTCAGGAAGTAGGTGGTCGAGGCGATGAGCTCATCGCGGTTACGGTCGCCACCCTGGTAGTTGGTGTAGTTGAACCAGCGGATGCTGGTGCGGTTGTTGGTGAGACCGATGGTGTTCAGGTCGCCCGACATCGGGCCGGACTCGAGGTAGCCGCGGCGGATGCCGACCTGCACCTGGCCGAGCCACTGCGGGGTGATGATGGCGTCGTAGCCGACGTTGTAGATCGTCGACTCCTGGAGCTGATAGGAGTCGGCTTCCGGACGGTAGAACGAGCTGTCGCGGGAGTGGTTGACGTCCGCGCGGTTGTCGGTGAAGCGGAAGGAGAGGGTGTGGTTGGCAGCCGGGGTCGCGGTGATCTTGCCCAGCGAGTTCCAGCCCTGGAAGGTGCGGTCGCCCGCGGTCCAGTTCGCGCCCGGACGGGTGACCGGGGTGCGGGTGTTGTCCGGACGGTCGATCGAGCCGAAGAACCACACGCGGTCGCGGGCGATCGGGCCGCCGAGCGTGGCCGCCGGCTTGAACTCACGGTACTCCTGCGAGCTGGCGTCGAAGTGCTCGCCGGACTCGGAGGTGTCCTGGTTCTGGATGCGCGCGTCGAACGCGCCGGAGAACTCGTTGCCGCCGGTCTTGGTGACGACGTTGACGACACCGCCGATGGCGCGGCCGTACTCGGCGTCCTTCCCGAGGGTCTGGATCGAGATTTCCTGGATGGCGTCGAACGGCAGGTTCGAGCCGAAGGTGTGCGTGACGGGGTCGGTCGTGTTGACGCCGTCCAGCATGTAGTTGTTCTGGCCGAGGTTCGCACCGAGCACGTTCGGGTTCGCGCCGCCGGTCACGCCGGGGGCCTGCGCCAGAACGGTCTGGTAGGAACGGCCGGCCGTGCCGATGGCGGCGTACTTCAGGTGGTTGGTCCCGAAGTTCTGCTGCACGGTGGTCGCGGTCGGGTCGACGACGACGGCATCAGCGGTGACGGTGATGGCCTCGGCGACGGCGCCCATGGCCATCGACAGGTCCGTACGCGTGGTCGTGTCGAGGCTGACACGCACGTTGTCGCGCACGATCGGGGTGAGGCCGGAGAGCGAGGCTTCGAGACGGTAGTTGCCCGGGGGGATGAGGTTCAGGTGGTACTCACCCGACTCATTGGTCACTGCAGTGCGGCTGCCCTGCAGGTTCGGACCGGTGATCGTGACGGTGACACCCGGCAGGACGGCGCCGGTGTTGTCCGTGACGACACCGAAGATATTTCCCGTCGTGGCCGCGAACGCGGTCATCGGCAGGAGCGTGAGGACCGCCAGGATCGCGATCGCTACGCGTGAATTGAATCTCATATCGACTCCTTTTTAGATTTGAACGACAACGAACGAACGAACGCTTGTTACTACTGCTGCACACACACCGTTTGCGCTCTCAGTGCGAGCGGTCGGCCATCTTCATGGCCATGAAGAAGTCCTCCCGTTACAACGAGTTGACGCAAACGTTTACGAATTCTGTTGGTAGGGAAATCCGGTTTCTTGTACGGACTGATTCAAAGACCCGGTTTCCCTTTTCGGACGCTGACGGTCTGGCTGCGGCGCTATCTGTACATGGAGTGCCGGGTCCCGGTCAAGCCCAGCGGTCATGGAGGGCGGGCTTCAGCCCGCCCGGAACGGGCTGAAAGCCCGTCCTGCGTCATTCGTAGCGCAGGGCGTCGATCGGATCGAGCCGCGCGGCCTTCCGCGCGGGGTAGAAGCCGAAGAAGATGCCCACCGTCGCGGCCACGGCGAAGGCGACCATGATCGCGGTCGGGCTGACCACGATCGGCCATTTCGCGACGCGCGCGAACAGCGTGGCCACGCCGACGCCGAGGAGAATGCCGATCAGTCCTCCGAACACGGAGAGCACGATGGCCTCAAAGAGGAACTGCAGGAGGACGTGCCGTCCGCGCGCGCCGATGGCCATGCGGATGCCGATCTCGCGCGTGCGCTCGGTGACGCTCACGAGCATGATGTTCATGATGCCGATGCCGCCGACGAAGAGCGACACGATGGCGATGCCGAGCAGGAGGTTGCGCATCAGCCCGACCTGCTGCGCGTTGGCCTGCGCGATCTCTTCCTGCGAGCGCATCATGAAGTCGGCGTCGCCGCCGGGCGGGATGCGGTGGCGCTGGCGCAGCAGCGCGTCGATCTGGTCCATCGCCTCGCCGACCTGCTCGGCCGACGCCGCCGAGACCATGATCATGCCGATGCGCGAGCCCTGTCCCTGCAGCCGCTTCTGGACGGTGGTGTAGGGGGCGACGATGACGTCGTCCTGGTCGCTCCCCATCATGCTGCCGCCCTTCTTCTCCAGCACGCCGACGACTTTGAAGGGGACGTTCTTGATGCGGATGGTGGAGCCGACGGCGTCGCCGGCGGGGAAGAGGTTGTCGGCGACGGTCTTGCCGAGCACCGCCACCTTGGCGCCGCTGCGCACGTCCTGCTCGCTGAAGAAGCTGCCGTCCTCCACGTTCCAGGCGCGGATGAACGGCCAGTCGACGCCCACGCCGAAGATCTGCGTGGACCAGTTCAGCTCCGCCGCCACGACCTGCGCGGCGGTGCGGTTCTGCGGCGTGACGTAGGCCACGGCCGGCGCCTCGCGCCGGATGGCCTCGGCGTCTTCCTCGGTGAGGTTGGACTGGCCGGTGAAGATGCGCGCCCCGCCCTGCGTGGCCGCCCCCGGCATGATCATGATGTAGTTCGAGCCGAGGGAGTTGATCATCTCCGACACCGACTGCGCCACGCCCGCGCCGATGGCCACGGAGACGATGACGCAGGCCACGCCGATGACCACGCCCAGCGCGGTGAGCAGCGAGCGCAGTTTGTTGCGGGCGATCGACTTCAGTCCGACGATGGTGATGTTGCCGAGGCGCGTGAGGGAGTTCCGCATGGTCTTGGCGATGATGTGACGGCGACACACTCGCACACTGTCGCGGTTTTGCAAAGATGCCGTGCGGGAGGGCCGCCGGGCCCTCCCGCACGGGGGAATCAACGGATCAGCGCGCTGCCGCCGGTGCTTTGGCCGCCTTCACGGGGACGCGTTTCGCGCTCGCCCGTTCCAGCTCCTCGTCGATCATCGCGGAGAACGCCTCCAGCGACGCCGCGCCGGTGAGCATGCGGCCGTTGACGAAGAAGGTGGGGGTGCTCTGCACGCCGACGCTCGCGCCTTCGGCGTGCGCCGCCTTCCACGTGGCGGTGTGCTTCGACGAGGCCAGGCACTCGCGGAACGCGGGGAGGTCGAGCGAGATCTCTCCGGCGTACTTTTGAATGTCCGTTTCGGCGATGGCGCCGCCCTTCGAGAAGAGCCGGTCGTGCATTTCCCAGTACTTGCCCTGGTCGCCGGCGCAGTGCGCCGCCTCGGCCGCGCGCGGCGCACCGCGATGGCTGGCCAGCGGGTAGTCGCGATACACGATGCGCACGCGGTCGCCGTACTGCGACTCGATCTTCTTCAGCGTCGCCGCCGCGCGTCCGCAGTACGAGCACTCGTAATCGGCGTATTCGACGATCGTCACCGCGGCGTCGGCGCCGCCCCGGGACGGGCCGTTCGCCGCGACCGTGGCGCGCGGGGCGTCGATCAGGACCTGGATCGGCGTGGCCGCGCGCAACTGGTTCAGGAATTCGGTCATGCGCTTCGCCGAGCGCTGGCGCCGCATGCCGGTGAGGATCTGCTCGATGGCCTCGTCCTTCGACGCGCCGGCGTACCGCTCCCGGGTGGCCTCGTAGAACGGCTCGACTTCTTCCCGCGTCGGCGCCGTCACCTTCTCGTCCACCTCGGTGCGGGTCAGCTCCTCGACGGTGATGCCGCGCCGGGCCGCCTCGCCGCGCAGGAGACGCTCGGTCACGAGCTGGTCGAGCGTGGCGCGGCGGATGTTGTACTCCTCGGTCCGCAGCCGCATCAGCCGGCTGCCGAGGGCCTCGTTCAGCTCCGCCTCGGTGATGGCGCCGTCACCGACCGTGGCCACGGGCTTCCCACCGCTCTTCGCTCCCGATGCGAGCGCGTACGGCGCCGCGCTCACAATGAGCACGGCCGCGAGAATCGGCGTAATGAAACGTCGTGTAATCATTCGCATCCTCCTTCAGCGCGCTACCAGCACGAGTGGTAGTCATTACAGGTGAACGTGTAATCGAAATAGCACGGACGGCCGGGGGGACAGATGAGCGGATCGCAACAATCGGGACAGTCGAACCAGCCGCTGTTCTGCTGCGGCTTGAAGTCGTCCACCCAGTCGTCGCAATACTGACGCTGCCAGTACGAAGAATTCAGGTTGCACTGGTTGGCGTCGCGCTGCGTGACGATGTCCACCCTGTGGTGATCGCAGCCGCAGGTGCCGTACATGCTGCCGTCGCTGCTCCACACCACGCCGCGCGTGGACTCGCCGTAGGTGCCGACGTTCGTCCGCGTCGCGTCATACCAGGAGGGCGTGCAATTCGCCTGAAGGCACGCGCCGACTGCGTCGCCGCAGGTCGTCCAGATGGTCTTGTCGGGTGGACAGGAGTAATCCTGATAATCGGTCATGCACTCGTAGCACATCTCGTCGCAACTGGAGTAAAACGGATCGCACTGTTCATAACAATGGCCTTGTGCGCCGGCGTCGGGGACGGCGCAGAACAGGCCGACGGCAACCATGAGCACCATGGGAAGTCGTTTCATGAGCCCACTCCTGAGCACCAAAAGGTTGCGAGTTTTCCGGGTCAGAGCCTGCGAATTAATTGTGCGAGTCGATCGATCAGCCTGCGCCGCAGAGGCCCTGCACGACTGATTCCAGTGCGGCGCTCAGGGGACGTGCAGTGCCTGGCAGAAGCTGTCGATCATCGCCTGCACGGCGGGCGGAACGGCCGGCGCGACGGCTCCATGGGCGAGGAAGGGATCGAACTGGCGGGCGGTGAAGTCCCATAGAGCATTCGTCCGCACGTGGAGATCGCCTGCGCCGTGGCTCCGCCACCAGTTCGGGCCATTGCCGTTGAGGGCGTGCACCGTGATGTGCGGGTTGGCGACGCCGGTCTGGCGGTAGACGACGCCATCGTTCGAGGCCTCGAGATGCCAGGCCGTGGGTACGCCGTTGACATTGATCTGCACGGAGTCGGGCCAGCCCGCTTGGAGATACGTCATGGCGTTCTCGGTGAGGGCATCCCTGTTGGGACGTGCGACCATCCGGATGGCCACCGCGATCCACTGCGCGGCGGTCGCGCCGCGGGCATTGGCGCCGAAGCGGGTCGCCAGCGTGACGATGGCCGCGTGCCCCCCTCCATTCGCGCGGGCGAATGTCGCGGTGTCGGCGTGTGCGTTGGCCGCGAGCAGGCCGGCGATGGCTTTCCACTCCGCACCCGTGAAGTGGTTCGGATTGCCGGCCTGGAACGCCTGCGCGAGGGCGACGGCCGAGACCCCGTTCCACAGCGCAGCGCCGCGGCCTCGGGTCGTGGCGAACGCCGTGGTGTCGGCGTGCGCGTTCGCCGGCAGCTCGGCAGCAATCGCCACCCACTCGACGACCGTCAGGTTGTTCGGGTTGGCGGCCGTGCGTGCCTGGGCCAGGGCCTGGGCGGAGACGAAGTTCCAGGCCGCCGCGCCGGTGCCGCTGATCCGCGCCAGCGCCGTCGCCGCCGCGTGGTCGTGCGCCGGTACGTCGGCCGTGAGCGCCGCCCAATCCGCGGCGGTGAAGTTGTTCGGATTGGCCGCGACGTAGTTCTGCGCGAGGGTGGTGATGGCCGAGTATTTCCAGCCGATGCGCGCGAAGGCGGCGGTGCGGTTGGGGTAGTTCGCTCCGACGATGTTGGCGATCGCCACCCACAACGGGACCGGGAAGTTGTTGGGATTGTTCGCCGTGTGTGCCTGCGCCAGCAGGAGCAGGCTGGCGGCGTTCCACCCCGGAAGCCGCGCGATGGCCACGGTGTCGGCGCGGCGGTTCGCGCCGAGGGCCGTCGCGATCGCACCCCAGTCCGCGCCGGTGAGTCCGTTCGCGTTCAGCAGGAAGTCATCGATGCAGAGGTTCACCACCGCCATCGACCAGTGCGCGCGGTAGAGCGCGTCGGCGAGCGCGACACAGGCGTTGAATTGAGGGACCGCCGCGACGTGCGCGATCACGTGCCGCAGCGTCGTCAGTGCGTGGTGCGCGCTCGCCCCGGCCGCGCGCAACGTCACGGCATGGTCGCGCACGAACGGGACCGGCGAGTAGGTCCGGTTGTTGTTGCCGATGTCCGTGCGCACCTGCACGTGGGCGCCGACGTGCAGGACCGTGTCGAGGGGATAGACGCTCAAGGGACGGATGATTTTACTCTGGAACGTCCTCAGCGCGCGGCCGTCGGGGCCACCGGCGCGGCAATGCCCAGGCGCTCGATGCGGTGCTGCTGGATCCGCTCGTCCTGCTGAATCAGTCCGTCGCGCACGTGCACGATGCGTTTCGCGTGCTGGGCGATGTCCGGCTCGTGGGTGATCAGGACGATCGTCTTTCCCTCGTCGTTGAGCTCCTGGAAGATGCCCATGATCTCCAGCGACGTTTTCGAGTCGAGGTTGCCGGTCGGCTCATCGGCCAGGAGGATGGCCGGGCTGGTCACGAGCGCGCGGGCGATGGCCACGCGCTGCTGCTGGCCGCCGGACAGTTGCGAGGGGTGGTTCCCTTCGCGTCCGGCCAGCCCGACGTGGTGCAGCGCATTGCGGGCCGCTTCCTTGCGCTGCGAGCGCGTCAGCGTCACGTCGGCGTAGAGCAGCGGCAGCTCCACGTTCTCGAGCGCCGAGGTGCGCGCCAGCAGGTTGAACGACTGGAACACGAAGCCGATCTTCGCGTTGCGGACGATGGCCCGCTCGTCGCGGCTCATCGTCGAGACGTCGCTGCCGTCCAGGACGTACGAGCCGCTGGTCGGGCGGTCCAGGCAGCCGATGATGTTCATCAGCGTCGACTTCCCCGAGCCCGACGGACCCATGATGGCCACGAACTCCCCGGCGTCGATCTGCAGGTTCACGCCGTCCAGCGCGCGCACCTCCACCTCGCCGAGCTTGTAGACCTTGACCAGGTCGCGGATCTGGATGACGGGAGGAGCCATCGTTACCGGCGCCGCCCGCCGCCCGGCCCGCCCGGCCCGCCCTGGCCGCCCATCGGCGGAGGCCCTTCGACCTTCGACGTGGCCAGTCCGACCACGACCTGGTCCCCTTCCTTCAGCGTGCCGGAGGCGACCTGCGTGTAGCGGCCGTCGGTGATGCCGGTGCGGATCTCGACCGGCTGGAGCGTCTTGTCGGCATTGAGGACGTAGACCGTCTGCGCACGCACGGCTGGCGCGCCCTTCCCTCCGCGGCGTCCGCGCGGCAACTGCCCCGCCGCGCCGGCGGGACCGCCGCCCTGGCCGCTGCGAGCGACCTGCGCGGCCGTGTCGCCGCCGCTTCCGGAGGCGCGCTTGTCGCCCTCTTCCTGCGGCGGCTTGAAGCGCAGCGCGGCGTTCGGCACGCGCAGCACGTTGCGCACCGTGCTCACGTCGATGGTCACGTTGGCCGTCATCTTCGGGCGGAGGCGTCCCTCGGGGTTGTCGACCTCGAGGATCACCGGATACGTGACCACGTTCTGGTTCACCTGCGCGTTGTAGCGGATCTGCGCGATGCGGCCGCGGAACTCCTCGTCCGGATACGCGTCGACGCTGAAGCGCGCCACCTGCCCGACCTGCACGCGGCCGATGTCCGACTGGTCGACGTCGGCCTGGACCTGCATCTTGGTGAGGTCCTGCGCGATCTCGAACAGCGTCGGCGCCTGGAACGACGCGGCCACGGTCTGTCCCACCTCGTACTGCTTGTCGACCACCACGCCGTCGGTGGGGGAGGTGATGCGCGTGTACTTCAGGTTCGTCTGGGCCTGGCTCAGCGCGGCGTTGGCCTGCTGCACCTGCGCGCGCGCGCCGTCGTACGTCGCCTTCGCGCCGTCCACTTCCGCCTGCGAGGTCAGGCCCGCCTCGAGCAGGCGGCGCTGGCGGTCGTACTTGATGCGCGCGTCCTCGGTCTGCACCTGCGCGCGCGTGACGTCGGCGCGGCGCTGCTCGACCTGCTGCTGGAACGGCGTCGGGTCGAGCTCCGCCAGGAGCTGTCCTTCCTTCACCTGGCTGTTGAAGTCCGCGTAGAGGCGGGCGATCACGCCCGAGACCTGACTGCCGATCTGCACGGTGGTCACGGCCGAGAGCGTGCCGGTGGCGGTGACGGTCATGGTCACGTTGCCGCGGTCCACTTTCTCGGTTTTGTAGGCCTCGTCCTTCTTGCCGCGCTTGCAGGCCAGGGAGAGAGAGAGGAAGAGCAGGAGCGTAGCGGTTATGCGTCGCACGGCCGCGCAATATACAGCCAATGCAGGGCGGGCTTCAGCCCGCCGGACTCTCGCGCGAGACCCCGGCGGGCTGAAAGCCCGCCCTGCATTACTTCACCACGTCGAACTCGCTTCGCAGCACGTATCCCGGAATGCGCAGCGGGCTGCCCTCCGGCGCGTTCATGTCGTGCACCTGCAGCACGATCGTGTAGTGGCCGGCGGGGAACGTGTCGGCCTCGAAGCTGTTGCCGACCAGGAAGGTGTTCGGCCCGGTCTGCGTGAGCTGCGCGGGCTCCATCGGCGTCCGCGCGAACTCCTTGCCGTCGCGGCGGAAGACCATCCGCTGCATCAGCTTCGGCACCGGCGAGCCGGTGGGGTTGGCGATGACGGTGAAGAACGCCAGCTTGTCGTTCGTGCGGAACTGGCGGTCGGCGCGCACGGCGTACTTGGTGGCCACGAAGGTGAACGGATCGAGCGAGTCCTGCTTCTCCAACTGCTCGATGCGGCTGGTGAGGAAGAGGCCCGACGCACGCTGCGTGGTCGGCGGCGCGACCTCGAACTCCGTGCGGTGGCTGGAGAGGAGCGTCACGCCGTCGGGCGAGTAGAGCGCGAACAGTCCCTCGTACTTGCCGGGGGGAAGCAGGATGGAGCGGTCGATGAAGCGCGCGCCGCTGGCGGAGTCGTACGTCTGGAAGTCGACCTGCTGGCGGTCCGACACCACCTGGCGGCCCTGCTCGTTGCGCACGAGCGTCACCAGCAGTCCCGACTTCCAGTCGGCGAACGCGGTGGCGCTCTTGGGCACGTACATGGTGAAGGCGTAGTACGGCTCCTCGCGCGCGCTGAGGAAGGCGTCGCCGGTGAAGACCGCGCCGTTGAGCGACGGCGTGGCGTTCCAGAGCGGGTCGGACGGCGCGGCGGCCGGCTCGTCGGAAGGCATCATCGAGCGCTGCGCTGTCTGCGACTGCGCGGCGGCGATGTAGCGGCCGGAGACGAGCTCCGCGGCCTTGGCCAGCTGCGGCTCGACGTGGGCCAGGTTGTCGATGCTCTCGAAGCCGCGCCGTGCGTCATAGATGAAGTTGACCTTGAGCTGGCTGAGGCCGAGCTCCTTCGGCAGCCGGTCGCGCTCGTAGACCCACTCCGTCCCCATGATGGCCTTGTTCTCGAGGAGGTCCGACGCCCACAGCCCGGTACGCGTATCGGCGACGTCGCGGTTCGTGCGGCTCGTGCTGGGCGGGCCGAGGAGCATGTAGACGCGCCCCTTCTGCGTCAGCGACCCCTCCACCTTGTCGAGCTTGAAATTCTTGTCGGCGATGTCGATGCGCGTGCGCACGTCCTTGAGGAACTGCTCGCCGCGGCGGCGGCGGAACTGGTCGATGAAGCGCTGCGCATCTTCCGGCGACGACACGTTCTTCCAGGCCGCCTTTTCCTCGCCAGTCATGAAGTACGCCTCGGGCGTCTTGTTCCATTGGAGGAGGTCCTCGCCGGCCGCGAGGAGCGGCACGGCGATGGCGGCGGCGACGACGAACAATGCATTTCTGAAGTGCACTTGGGGCCTCACAGTCCGGTTCATTTCACGACGTCGAACTCGCTCGTCAGCACGTAGCCTTTCGTCTTCAGCGGGCTGCCGTCCGGCGCGTTCATGTCGCGCACCTGCAGCTCGAGCGTGTAGTGGCCGGCGGGGAACGTCTCCGGATCGAAGCTGTTGCCGACGAGGAAGGTGTTCGGCCCCGTCTGCGTAACCTGGGCCGGCTCGAGCGGCGTCTGCGCGAACTGCTTGCCGTCGCGCTTGAAGGTCATCTTCTGCATGAGCTGCGGATCGGGCGAGCCGGTGGGATTGGAGATGATGGTGAAGAACGACAGCTTGTCCGCGGTGCGGAACTGGCGGTCGGCGCGCACGGCGTACTTCGTGGCCACGAACGTGAACGGATCGAGCGGGTCCTGCTTCTCCAGCGTCTCGATGCGGCTGGTGAGATAGAGGTTGGTGGCGCGCTGCGCTTCCTTCGGCGCCACCTCGAACGACGTGCGGTGGCTGGAGAGGACCGTCGCGCCGTCCGGGGTGTAGAGCGCGAAGAAACCCTCGTACTTGCCGGGGGGAAGGGCCACGGAGCGGTCGACGTAGCGCGCGCCGCTGGCGGAGTCGTACGTGGAGAGGTCGACCGGCGTGCGCTGCGAGACGACCTGCTGGCCGGCCTCGTTGCGCACGAGCGTCACCAGCAGTCCCGACTTCCAGTCGCCGAACGCCGTGGCGCTCTTCGGCACGTAGAAGCTGTACGCGTAGTACGGCTCCTCGCGCGGGCTGAGGAAGGCATCGCCGGTGAACATCACGCCGTTGAGGGCGGGGGTGGAGCTCCAGAGCGGATCGGGGGTGGTGGAGGGGGCCGGCGTGGACGCGGCAACGGCGGCGGGCTGCGCCGAGCGCTGCGCGTTCTGCGCGGCGGTCGAGGCGATGTAGGCGTTGGAAATGAGCTCCGCGGCCTTGGCCAGTTGCGGCTCCACGTTGCCCAGGTTGTCGATGCTCTCGAAGCCGCGGCGGGCGTCGTAGACGAAGTTCACCTTGAGCTGGCTGAGGCCGAGCTCCTTCGGCAGGCGGTCGCGCTCGTACACCCACTCGGTGCCGATGAGGGCCTGGTTCTCCAGCATGTTCGACTGCGTCAGCGCTTCGCCCGTGCGCGACTCGCTGACGTTGCGGTTCGTGCGCGCCGCGCTGGGCTGGCCGAGGAGCATGAACACGCGCCCCTTCTGCGTCAGCGAGCCGGCGGTCTTGTCGAGCTTGAACTGCTTGTCGGCGATGTCGATGCGCGTGCGCACGTCCTTGAGGAACTGCTCGCCGCGCTTGCGGCGGAACTCGTCGATGAACCGCTGCGCGGATTCTGGCGACGCCACGTTCTTCCAGGCCGCCTTCTCCTCGGCGGTCATGTAGTACGCCTCGGGGGTCTTGTTCCACTTCAGGGGATCTTCCGCCGCGATCAGCGGCATGGCCACGGCCAGCACGACCATCGCGAGCAATGCTTTTTTCAGATACACGTAGGGCCTCATTTGTTCAGAATGGTGGTTTTTAGACTGGCACATTCTACAGAAGAACAGTGCCTCGAATGGGTGATGTATGCTTCCGCCCCGATTGTTTGAGGTCCGACACAATGGCTCTTTTCTCCAAAGATCCCGCCCCTTCCGCACCGGCTCTCCCCCGGCGTGAAGGACAACAGGCGGCGCCGGGAACAACTTTCATCGGCGCGAATATCACCATCGAAGGCACGCTCAGCGGTTCCGAGCCCGTCATCGTCGAAGGGTCGGTGCGCGGCAACGTCCGCCTGACCGGCGACCTGCTCCTCGGCACGAAGGCCCGCGTCGAGGCCACCGTGCACGCGCGCAACATCATCATCGAAGGCAAGCTCACCGGTGACATCTCGGCCGACGAGCGCGTCGAGCTCGTGGCTACCGCATCCGTCGACGGCAACATCAAGGCCCCCAAGATCGTCGTGGCCGAGGGCGCCCGCTTCCGCGGAAACGTGGACATGGGATCGACCCGGCCCCGCGAGAGCGCCGAAAAGGTAAGGTAACGTAGGGCGGGCTTCAGCCCGCCACCCCCGGGGGCGGCGGGCTGAAGCCCGCCCTACGTTCGACAAGTGAGGGAATCAATGTCCGCAACCGAAACGAACACGCTCGCGAAGCAGTACGGTCTCCGCGAGACCCGCGAATACTCCAACTACATCGACGGCCAATGGGTGAAGTCGAAGACCGGCAAGGCCTTCGAGAACCGCAACCCCGCCAACGAGGACGACCTGATCGGCCTCTTCCAGGACTCCGACGCCAACGACGTCGACGCCGCCGTCGACGCCGCGGCAAAGGCGTACGAGTCGTGGCGCCTCGTCCCCGCGCCGAAGCGCGCCGAGCTCCTCTACCGCGTCGGCGACATCCTCAAGCGCGACAAGGAAAAGATGGCCCGCGAGATGACCCGCGAGATGGGCAAGGTCGTCGACGAGACCAAGGGCGACATCCAGGAAGCGATCGACATGGCCTTCCTGGCCGCCGGCGAGGGGCGCCGCCTCTTCGGCGTGACCACCCCCTCGGAGCTGGCCAACAAGTTCAACATGGCCGTGCGCATGCCCCTCGGCGTGGCCGGCCTGATCACGCCGTGGAACTTCCCCATGGCCATTCCGGCGTGGAAGGGGATGGCCGCGCTGATCTGCGGCAACACCGTGGTCATCAAGCCGGCCTCGCAGACGCCGCTCTCCGTGATCCTGCTGACCGAAGCCTTCGAGGAAGCGGGACTGCCGAAGGGTGTGTGGAACGTCGTCACCGGCGGCGGCCGCGAAGTGGGCGAGCCGATGCTCGCGCATCCGAAGATCCGCGTGATCTCCTTCACCGGCTCGACGGAAGTGGGCCGCCACATCAACACCCAGTGCGCGCCGCAGTTCAAGCACGTCCACCTGGAGATGGGCGGCAAGAACGTGATCATGGTCATGGACGACGCGGACGTCGACCTGGCCGTCGACGGCGCGCTGTGGGGGGCGTTCGGCACGACCGGCCAGCGCTGCACCGCCGCCTCGCGCATCGTGGTGCACGACAAGGTCTACGACCAGTTCGTGGAGAAGCTGGCCGGCCGCGCCAAGAAGCTGAAGGTCGGCAACGGCCTCGACGCGAACGTGCAGATGGGGCCCTCGGTCTCCGCTTCGCAGCGCAAGACGGTGGTCGAGTACGTGAAGATCGGCAAGGACGAAGGGGCGCAGTGCGTCGCCGGCGGCAATGTCCTCGGCGACGGCGACTACGGCAAGGGCTTCTTCCACGAGCCGACCGTCTTCGCCGACGTGAAGCCGGACATGCGCATCGCGCAGGAAGAGATCTTCGGCCCGGTCACGGCGGTGATCCGCTGCTCGTCGCTCGAGGAGGCCATCTCCATCGGCAACGGCGTGCGCTACGGCCTCTCGGCGTCGATCTATACGCGCGACGTGAACAAGGCTTTCGTGGCCATGCGCGACATGATCACCGGCATCTTCTACGTGAACGCCCCCACCATCGGCGCCGAGGTGCACCTGCCGTTCGGCGGCGTGAAGGAGACGGGCAACGGACACCGCGAGGCGGGCGTGGCCGGCATCGACGTGTTCACGGAGTGGAAGTCGATCTACATCGATTACAGCGGAAACCTCCAGCGTGCACAGATCGACACGGAGCTGTGATGTTGTCGGTTGTCGGTTCTCCGGGCTGTAGCGCTCGGGCGACACGGCACAGACAACTGACCACCGACAACTGACCACAATGCGCTCAACCATCGCAACACTCGCGCTCCTCATCGCTCTGTCAGCCTCCGCACAGGAAACCTGCCCGGCCGTGCGCGTCTCCTGTCCCGATGACGTGCAGGCCGGCGCGGAGCTCCGGTTCACGGCCCATGTGAGCGGCGGCGACGCCGGCGTCACGCCGACGTACAACTGGACGGTCTCCGCGGGCGCGATCGCCTCGGGGCAGGGAACGTCGACGATCTCCGTCGACACCTCCGGCACCGGCGGCCAGACCATTACCGCGACGGTGGACGTGGGCGGCTACGACCGCGCGTGCAGCACGGCGCACTCGTGCACGGCTTCGGTGGCCGCCAAGGCGGCGCCGGCGGTGAAGTTCGGCGAGTACGTGACCCGCGATCTCGGCGCGAACAAGAAGATGCTCGACGACTGGGTCCTCGCGCTGCAGCGCGATCCGGACGCGCAGGGCTACCTCATCGCCTACGGCGGCCGCACCAGCCGCCCGGACGACGCGCAGAAGGCGGCGGACAACGCCACGGATTACACGATGAACGCGCGCAAGATGGACGGCGCGCGCACGCTCTCGGGCGTGGGCGGCTACCGCGAGGAGCCGACCATCGAGCTCTGGATCGCACCGGCCGGCGGCGCCCCGCCCCTGGCCACGCCCACGGTCGCGCCGGAAGACGTGAAGCCGGCCGCAACGCGTACCGATGGATGACGAGCTTTGACGATGTTGTCGGTTGTCGGTTGTCCGTTGTCTGAGCTGTTACGCTCGGGCCACACGGCACAGACAACTGACAACTGACAACTGACAACATGCGCTCAACAATGACGGCACTCACCCTCCTCCTCGCGCTCTCCGCTTCCGCGCAGGAGCTGCTCATCGACCACATCCTGAAGACCTCGCGCGCGTACGATCACCTTGCGTACCTCAGCGACAAGATCGGCCCGCGCCTCTCCGGCTCGAAGAACGCGGAGAAGGCGGTGCGCTGGACGACGGAGCAGTTCCGCTCCTGGGGCATCGACGTCCGCAACGAGCGGGTGATGGTGCCGCACTGGGTGCGCGGCGTGGAGCGCGGGCGTCTGGTCTCGCACGACCAGCCGCTGGTCCTGACGACCCTCGGCGGCAGCGTGGCCACGCCGGCGGGCGGCATCACCGCGGAGGTGGTGGAGGTGACGTCGTACGAGGAGCTGGAGAAGCTCGGCCGCGCGAAGATCGCCGGGAAGATCGTCTACTACCACTCGTCCTTCGACATGGCCATGGTCGAGAGCGGCCGCGCCTTCGAGGCGTACGGGAAAGCGGTGCAGTTCCGCGGCCTCGGCGCGAGCCGCGCGGCGGAGCACGGCGCGGTGGCGGCGGTGATCCGCTCCGTGGCCACGGCCTCCCTGCGCTCGCCGCACACGGGCTCGATGCGCTACGAGGCAGGGAAGCCGAAGATCCCCGCCGCGGCGCTGTCGACCGAGGATGGAGACCTCGTGCATCGCCTCCTGGCCCGCGGCGACCGCGTGCGCATGCACCTCATGCTCACGCCGCGCACGCTGCCGGACGTCCCCTCGGCGAACGTGATCGCGGAGATCCGCGGCAGCGAGCGCCCCGAGGAGATCGTGCTCATCGGCGGCCACCTCGACTCGTGGGACCTCGGCACGGGCGCCATCGACAACGGCTCCGGCTGCGCGATGATCATGGAGACGATGCGCGTGATCAAGGAGCTCGGCCTGCGGCCGAAGCGCACCATCCGCGCGGTGCTGTTCATGAATGAGGAGAACGGGCTCCGCGGCGGACGCGCCTACTTTGCGGGCGCGGCGCGGCGCGAGGAGCTGCACCGCCACATCGCCGCGATCGAGACCGACGCCGGCGCCTCGACCCCGACCGGCTTCATCACCACGTACGAGGGGAAGTCGCTGGAGGCGATCCAGTACCGCACCAACGTGCTGCAGCGCATCGCCCCGATGAAGTTCACCAGCTCCAAGCACACCGGCGCCGACACCACGCCGCTCATCGACGCCGGCATCCCCGGCTTCGGCCTCGTCCCCGAGCCCCGCCACTATTTCGATTACCACCACAGCGCGGCCGACACGCTGGATAAGGTGGACCCGAAAGCGCTCGCGCAGAACACGGCCGCCATCGCCGGCCTGGCGTGGATCCTGGCGAACGAGTGAACGGTCCCGATCAGCCGGAGGGCATGGCTTGCTCGATCTCGGCGGCGGCTGCTCGTGTTTCAGCGTGGTCAGGCTCGATGCGCAGCGCTTCCCGGTAGGCGGCCAGCGCCGCCCGGCGGTGCTCGGCCGCGAAGACGGGCAGATTCTGGTCGTCGAGATGTCGTGCGACCGTGTTCCGCCACTCGCCGAGAGCACGGAACGCCTGAGCCGTTTCTATTTCGGCGACCGCCGCTTCCATTTGAATGAACCCGCTGCGCATGACGTCTTCCCACTCGCGCGCACCGCTGAAGAGGCTGAGCAGCGCCAGTTGCGATTTTACGTGCCCGAGGATGAAACGGCATTCGGGACAATTGGCTGTCTGGCTCAGGTCCTGTGCCAGGACCACGGTCTCCCGAAGAATGGGCACGGCATCGCGGTAGCGCTGCTTTTCGAACAGAAATGACGTAAGAGCGTTTCGCGCATGGAGCAGCGACAGATTCGTCTTCTTGCGTTGTTCCTCCGGCGCCAGCCACGCCGCGACCTGGAAGGCGTTCATGGCCGCAGTCAAGGCGGCTTGGTGTCCCGCGGAGTTCTCACGCATTTCCTGCGTCACCGCGATCGCGCGATAGGTACCAGCGAGGCTGAAGTATCCCTCGAAGGCTGCCGGCCGGAGGACTACATATTCGCGCGCCGCGGCTTCGGAAGCGAGCAACTCCTCGAGTGCCGCCGTGGTATTTCCCTGCGCGAGGAAATCGTTCCCTTTGGTATATCGCTCGCTGTCGACGTCCACGAGCTTCTGGAGCTCATGGTCTACGCGGTTCCCAATGGCGTCGCGCGCGGCCTCGGCGCGCGCCGCCTCGGCACGCGCGGTCTCCGCACCTTTGTCGTCGCCAAGCTTCTCTCGCACGGCGGCGTCCCACCACCGCGTGTTGGCGAGCGCATCGAGGTAGCGCGCATTGTCGGGGTGCTCATGTACCAGACGCTCGTAAATGTCGACGGTGCGCCGAACGGTGGCCGCAGCTTCCTGAAAGCGGTTTCCCCCAAACAAGGCGCTGACGGACTCCTGCAGCAATAAGCCGAGATCGAGACGGTACTCGGCATCATCAGGATCCGGAGTTCGTGACTGGTGGAGGCGCTCCGCCTCGCGAATACGTTTCACGGCCTCGTCGTGGCGCTTGGCAGCCACGAGCACCTGTGCATGACGGTACAAGGCCCATGTGACATGGTCGCGCAAGACCACATTGGTACGATCCTGTCCTGAAAGTACACGCAGCGCCGCAAGTGAGTCGAACACCATCCCTTCGGCATCACCGAGGGGCGGCATCGGCGAACAGGGAGTCTCCGACGGCGCTCCGTGGCAGGCTGCCATCTCCGTGGCAAGGCGTAACTGAGCGACCGCCTGTTCGCGGGCCCAGACGCGATTCTCCGGGTCCCAGCGCCGAAGCTCGTCGAATCCAGCCAGCGCCTCGCGGTAGTCCTTCAACCCCACTCCCGGCGCAAGCCAGTCCGCGCGCATAATGAGCGTCGTGAATGCCTCTTTGCGCGCCTCTACCGATTGAGGCCTCAGCCGCCGTGCATGATCGGCCAGAGCATAGGTGCCGCTCGAATCCTCATGCGCACCGGGTTCGGCCGCACGCCTCAGCGCGACGCTGCTCAATACGCTGATGGCTCCCGGGTGTGGATAGGGCTCGACCGATTTCCATTGCGCGGCGCATGGCCCCCGGCCGCCAAAAAGGACATTCGATGCGATCCGGATTGCATGCTGGAGATGGGTGGCGTTGCGATTCGATCTGCCTGCGAGGCGGTTCAGCCCTGCCGCTCCGAGGTGTGCGTGGGCCATTTGCACGCAGTCATCGGCGGTCGCCTCAGCTCCGAGACGTTGCCATGCCGCGATCGCTTTCACGTAGTTCCGCAGAGCTTCGGTGTTGTGTCCCTGCTCCTCCAGATCGTCCGCGACGCGCTGACTCGCACGTGCAATCTCGCGATCGTTCTGCAGTGACTCGAAAACCGCTAGGGAGCGATTGTGAAAGCCGAGCGCGGATGTGAGGTCGTTCGCGATCCGCTTCATGTCGCCGGCGTGCCGAAGCGCGAGCGCGCCGTTGACGGTTTCCTGTTCCGGCGTGCCGCTTTCCTCGACCTTCTCTTTCACCGCGGCGAGCATCGCGCTGCGGCCGGTATCGCGAACCTCACCCAGAAAGTCCTCACTGAGGAGGAACCCGACCAGCTTTTCGGCGCGTTCGCTCTGCCGCCGTACGCTCTGCGTCCACGCCACCAGCAGGATCGCAATCACGATCGCCGCCGCGCCGGCTGCCCACAACCACCGCCGCACTTTCCTCGGCAGCCGGCGGTGGCGCGCCTTGACGATCGAATCGGCCAGTTGATCGTGGCTGATCTCGTAAAACGTGCTCTCCAGCCTACGCTCGGTCCGGAGGAGACGCGCGTTGCAGAGTGTCTCGAGCGACTGGCGCGTTAGACGGTAGTCCGCGATGATCTGCCGCTCGTTCAGCATCAGCCGGTGGCCGGCGCCGTCCAGCAGCCCTTCTTCGCACAGCTCCGCCGCTTTCCTGCGCTGTGGCACCGGCAATCTGTCCAGCGTGCCGCGATAGAAGTTCTCGAACACTTTCTCGAAGCGCTGTGCGCCGCGAAAGTCGTCCTGCGTCAACGTGACGAATCCGCTGCCTTTCCGCGCGGCAATCGCCTCGGCATGGCCGCAGAGGAGTTGCAGTTGAAACGGCTCGATGACGCCGGAGATCCCTTTGAGGGAGGCGATCATTTCGTCCAGCGCCGCCTGCTCGAGCTCGAAGCGGGGTGACGCGTAAGGCGGCTCCCCCGGCGCCGGCTCGAGCTTCGCCGGACCGGTGATCGCCTCTCGCGCCGCTGCCTCGGACATCGCCTCGAGGCGGAGCCGCTCGTGGAACAGCGCCGGCAGTGCGCTGCTGAACTCTTCGAGCTCGCCGAGATGATCCTCGCGCAGACTGAGGATGATTTTTGCCGTGGGTGTGCCGCGCGGCGTGCCTTCCAGTCGCGCCGGCGGCTTGCCGGATGCGAGCGCGCCGAGCTCCGCGGCCAGCTCCGCGCGGAACGCCGCGTCGCGCAGGGTAAAGACTTCTTCGAACTGATCGAACACCAGCACCGGCGTCAGGAGAAGGTCCTCGCGCCAGATCGCGGTCGTGGCCAGCAACTCCCACACGCCGGCCGGATCGCCGGCGATGAACTCCAGGCCTTCCGCTGCACAGGCATCGCTGAGCGCGCGCGTCACGGTGGCGATCAACGATTCGCCCGGGCTGTTCAGCCGCAGCATGGCCGGCAGAAACGGTTTCTGCCGAAGCTTTGGAAAGAGGCCCGCCTGCAGCAGCGAGGTCTTGCCCAATCCGGACACGCCGAACTGCACGAGCAGTTTGACGCTGAGCACACGCAGATAGAGCTCCTCGGCTTCCTGATCGCGGCCGAAGAAGCGCGCCTGATCGCCGGGCGTGTCGCCGAACGGATGTGTCCCGGGATAACGGCTGCGCGTCTGTTGCTGGACGACCGGCGGCGGGCTCGGAGTCATGCCACGCTCCTTTTCAGCGCCAGACGGCGCTGCCAGTCTTCGTCAATGGACGCGACCAGCGCATCGATGCCGGCTGGTGCGCCGACGTCGATTACATGCGCGTTGCGCAGCGCCGACAATACGTTGCAAGGGCCGATTCGGACCGGAATCAGAAAGCGCAGCCGCTGGCCGTCGACTTCACCCATGTCGTTCTGCCGCTGCAGTGCAGTTTCGATCTCGCGGTGGAACACGCCTTCGACGCGACTGGTCATCGCGGGTGTTTGCACGACGATCATGTAATCGACGCGGCGCCGGATTACGTCTTTGAGCGTGTTGTCCCAGTTGTCGCCGGCGCGTAGATCCTGGGTGTCCTGCCAGACGTCGATCCCTCGCGCCTCGAGCTGGGCCGCGAGCTCTTCCACCGCCGCACGATCCTCGCTGGCGTAGCTCACGAATGCCTTCGGCCCGCGCGACACGGGTGCGGTGGCGAGCGGTGGCGCCGTGCGTGCGGACGGAGTGGGAGAGCGTTGCGTTTCCGCCTCGTACGTTGTCCGTAATTGTCTGGCGAAGTCCTCCCAGCGTAGCGAGCGGAAGTCGATGCGCCGGTCCGCGAAAAAGGCGACGGCCCGCTCGTGATCGGGATCGTCGAAGAACTTCTTGTTTTCGAACGCCAGCGTTTTGCTGCGACGGTCGTACACCTTCAGCGCCTGCAGCAGCACGCGGAGATACCAATTCTGAAAGCCGAATCCGAGGAAGAGGAACGAGACCGCCTCGTCGGCGAGGATGCTGCGGACCTGATCGGGAACGGGTGGCGTTTCCTTTACGACGGCAATGAGGAACTCGATGAGATCCCGTTCGGTCAGCACGAGCGACGCCGGATCGTCGCAATGGCCGAACAGGTGATAGAGCAGCGGCTGCTCGACAGTCGGCGCCTGAAGCTTTGCCGCCACCGGCCCATGGAAATCGTAGTAGCTGCGCTGCGGCGCTTTCCCGGCGTCCTCGAACGCGCGAAACATCAGATTGTCCGGCGATGCCGAAACGCAGAGGCGGAACGGCAATGCCGCGAGATCGCGGTGGAAATCGGTCGGCGTCGTTGCTTCCCGTTCATAGAAATCACGGACCGTGAACTCCAGGATCTCGTGCATTTCGACGTGGTGGAAGTAGAGGTCCGCCGCGGTGCGCAGAGTGGCCGGGCCTGTCGCACCGGCATTGGCGAGCAACTCCTCGGCGAGCAACTCTTCGAGCGGCCGCCGCTCGGGATCATCCACCCGTACGGCGATGCCCGGACCGAGCACGAGCACGCAATCTCCGCGCTTGATGCGTGCGACCAGCCCACGGAATTCCTGCAACTCACCGTCTGAACGTCGAGAGTTTTCCACCGGGCACGCTCCTCGTGCTGGTTGAAATGCGTTTTAAGCTGTAGGGCCATTATAACGGCATTCCTGTTCTCTGTGGAAGGCGAGCACCGTCCGCAATTCCAGAGCTCCGTACGTCGTAGTGGCACGAGGTGGACGCTTTGTTACAGCGCCATCACGCTCTGCAAATGAGCTGAATCAGCAATTGATCTCCTGCCGCAATCCGCTCTCGCCAATGCACTTGGCGATTGATGCGCGATTGAGGCGCCAACCATGGAAGTGCGGCGGCGGCGCGCCCAGATTCGGATGCAAGGAGAGCTTATGAAACGAATGATTCTGCTGTTCTCGCTCGCACTCATCCTTCCCCTCCCTCTTCATGCGGCGCCCGACGAGCAGGTGGCGCTCCGCTCCGTGGCCAACATCGCCCGCATGGCCATCGGCTCGAGTTGTGTCGATCCCGACACTTCCTCGGTATGGACCTTCGGTCCGCCGCCGGCCACGTATTTCGACGGCGGCACGCCGAACCAGAAGATGCTGGTTCGGGTCTGGCACTACGGCTGGGCGCTGCGAGCCCGCCCCGCCGATCTCGGCACCATCCGCGCCACCCTGCTCGACTTCATCAACAGGCAGCAGCAGGTGACCGGCTCCGGCGGACCGCTGGGCCATTACGCCACGACCGCCGGAGCGAACGAGGAGCTGATCGTCCGAGAGGCAGATCACGAGCTCGTTCGTGCTGCAGGCCCTGGCGGCCAAAGGGGTGCCGCGCCTCGGCCAGCCTCCGGCGGGCTACAGCGTCAGTCCGAAGCTCTATGACACGCTCTGTGTCTATCGCATGGGGCAGGACTGGACGCTGTACTTTCCCACCATGCGCAGCGTCACGGGCGGTCTGTACTGGGTCGAATTCCGCAATGGAGCGATCCGCCGTGCGACCGTTCCGTTCAATGGGGTCAAGCCCGCCAGCTATCCGCCCGGTGTGGCCTCGCGAAACCAGATCACGGGTGTCGTCGTCGGCGCGGCTACCTGCCCGCAGCCCGGGGCGCTCAATCAGTAAAGTGGACCGCCGGCGTCCCGCCGTCACTCTGGGCGGGCGGGACGCCCGCCCAGACAGCCGGCGGGGACGCCGGCGGTCCGCTCTCACTACGATTCACGATTCATGGCCGTCACCAGCGTCTCCTTCGCCGGATGCCCGACGTTGGTGCGCGCGAGCAGCGCGGTGAAACGCGGATCGCCGCGCACGGCGTCGAGGCACGGGTCGACGAGGACGAACGAGACGGCCGGCACGTGCGAGCGCACGGCGCGATCGAGGAGCTCCATGGCCCGGTCCCGGTCGCCGAGCTGCGCGTAGAACGTGGCCAGGTGATAGTCGTCGAACGTCTTCTCCTGGTACAGCCGGAGGATCAGCGGCTCGAGGCGGCGATACGCGGCGCGGAACGTCTGCACCGTGCCCGGCTCCGGCGCGACGGGCCCTCTCCCCTCCACGATGCTCCGCGCCATGGCCGTGGCGTCGTCCCACTTCCGCTGCGCGACGTAGACGGAGAGGATGCCGAACGGTGGCTGCGGCGCCTGCGGGCGCACGGCCAGGATGGTCCGGTAGGCGGCCAGCGAATCGTCGTAGCGCCGCGCGTAGAGATGGATCATGGCCGGCAGCGGGTGCAGCGCGAACGTCTGCGGATCGAGCCCGCGGGCGATCTCGTACTGCTCCAGCGCCTGCCCGAGCTCCCCGCGCGCGATGAGGGCGATGGCCAGGTTGAAGCGCGCGTCGACGTAGTCGGGATCGTCGATCGTGGCGCGGCGGAAGGCCTCCTCGGCGGCGGCGAAGTCGTAGTCGCGCTGCAGCGCCAGGATGCCCATCGTCGACCGCGCCTCCGCGTTCTCCGGCTGCAGCTCCAGCGCGCGGCGCGCGCACGCCTTGGCCACCTGCGCGGCCTGCGCGCAGAGCGCTTCCGACTCCTCGTGCAGCGCGCGCTCGGCCCAGATGTCGGACAGCCCGGACCACGCTTCCGCGAAGCGCGGGTCCTGCGTGGTGGCTTTCATGAAGAGCTCGCGCGCCGCAGCCCAGTCGCGCTCGCGCTGCGATCGCGACCGCTCCAGCCGCGCGCGGCGATAGGAGTCGAGGGCGGCGGCGGAGACGCGGCTGCGCAGCAGCGGCTCGTGCCGCGGCGGCGGCAGGTTGCGGCGCGCCACCTCGCCCATCACCCGGTAGGCGACGTCGATCGGCATCCCGGCGCGGCGGTCGGGCGCGCGCTCGTACGTCTCGCTCCACAGCCGCGTCTTCGTCTTCGGATCGACGGCCGCCACGATCACGCGCGTGCTGCCCGCCACCTGCTGGATCGTCCCCTCGATGGCGAACGTGGAGCGGCGCTCGGGCTCGACGAGGCGGACGTACCTGCGCGGCAGGATGGCCAGCGCGGCCTGCAGCTCCGCCGCGAACGCGGCCGGGTCCACCCCCTGCGGCGGCGGGCCGAGCACGCGGAACGGTTTCACGGCGATCGTCCGCGGATTCGCCCCCGAAAGCGCCGGCCCGCGCGACGGAAGCAGGGACAGGATCAGCGCACCGAGAAGGATCAGGAACGACCAGGAACGCGCCGGACGTAGGACGGGCTTCAGCCCGCGTAGGACGGGCTCCAGCCCGCGTAGGACGGGCTTCAGCCCGTCCATGGGCGGGCTGAAGCCCGCCCTACGTTCTTCCACCTCCGGCATGGCCACACGCTCGACCTGCGCGATGAACGAGTAGCCGCGGCGGGGGAGGGTGCGGACGTAGCGCGGCGTCTCGGCGTTGTCGCCGAGGAAAAAGCGGATCTGGCGGATCGCCGAATTGATCCCCTGCTCGAAGTCGACGTACGTCCCGTCGCCTCAGATCGCGCCCTGGATCTCCTCGCGCGAGCCCGTCTCGCCGGCGCGGCTGACCAGCAGGAGCAGGATGCGGAACGGCTGGCGCGGGAGCCGGAGCGCGGGCATCAATCAGGTGGCCATCTATACCCAGGGGCCGCTGAAGGGGAACGCCCCGGCCCCGCCGCAGCGCTATCTCACGTACAACAAGCGGCCTGCCGTTCAACAAGCCGCACACGGACAAGGACTGGGTGCTCGTGCTGAAAGGCGGCGGCCAGTCGTCTGCGCCACGACGCCGTAATGGTGGGACGAGGGGCGGGCGCAACCCGCCCCTCGATGTCTGCTGCCGCCGCAGTCCTCGCCGCCGTGTAGAAGTGGGGCACAGAACAAAGACGATACAATCTGTGTGATGCCTTCTCAGATGCAAGACTGGCAAGCTGACTTCGCCGTATTCGGGTCAGACGGACAGCTGGCCGCGATCGCTGAGGCGAAGAAGAAGCCGCACGTCGGGGCTACTTGGGCAGCAGCGTGGCTTCGCAACTACCTCGCCCATCAGCAGAGCTCGGGACCTCCCTTCGTGATCCTCGCCACGCCCGAGAAGGTGTATCTCTGGAAGCGCCCTTCTCACGCTTCATCGGCAGAGCCTACTGCTGTCACCGACGCGCGTCGGCTATTCGCATCTTACCTGCCACCATCTGCGACCAGCGCAGCAGATCTGTCGAGCCGGGCGTTCGAGTTCGTCGTGGGAGCATGGTTGAATGACTTATCCCATCATCTCTGGCAACCGTCCGCACCCGAAGAGATCCGTGCGCTGCGAGAGACCGGCTTGCTGCAAGCGATCGCTAACGGCCGAGTGGTTGCCGATATCGCTGCGTGAATATCTTTGTCGAAACGAACTTCGTCATTGGAGTAGCGCTCGAGCAGCAGGAAGTAGCAGCGTGTGAAGCGCTGCTCCAACTCGCCGCAGAGCACAGGATTCGACTGCTGGTTCCGGCCTATAGCTTCGTTGAGCCCCATGAGACGTTTACGCGAAGACATATCGATCGTGAGGCTCTTCGGGCACGCATGGCGAACGAACTGGCGCAGCTCGCGCGAAGCACTCCTCTTGTAGAACGTGTGGCCGCGTCGCAAGACATGGTGAAGCTGCTGGTCGACAGTACGGAGTACGAGACGACGCGCCTCGAGGAGGTGAAGCAGCGGGTCTGGGCGACTGCCGAAGTCCTGCCACTCGATTTGGCTGTTCTGCGGAGCGCAATTGAATGCCAGGGCAGGTTCGATCTGTCCGCTCAGGATGCGATCGTATATGCGTCGGTTCGCGCCCGGCTGGAAGTTGACCATGCTGCGACGAGTTGCTTCGTGAGCAGAAACCCAGCTGATTTTGATGATCCTGACCTGCGCCAGGATCTCGCTGCGCTGAATTGCAGGTATCTCTCCTCATTTGCCGCCGCGGTGCAGTTCATCACGCACGCTCTTGGCCCCCCGGCGGGTGCCTGACCGGCCGACAGTTCGGGGGTGACGACGGGCGGGCCGCAACCCGCCCCTCGAGTTGTTCAGCACCCGTGACCTCGAACGGGAGACCATGCCGGACGAAAATACTGCCATGAGCTTTTGCGCCTCGCGTTGGACGGCCAGGAACCGCGTCGTGGTGATGAACTGTTCGATGGTCTCTCTTCGTCGGTCTGACGCGCCCAGCAGGCCACACTGCCAGCGCGATGAAGTACCCCAGGATCGGCGAGGCGCCGGACCCCATGACGGGTACGGGGAACGTTCCCCATGCCGGTGCCAGGATCGTCCCCGCAACATAGACGCCGAGTGCCAGCGCCGCCGGGTGCCGGTGCCGATACCATGCGGCGAAGAATGGCACCGGCAGCAGCAGCAGCGCGGCTGTCGCCATTGCGGCCCATCCCGCCCCACGAGAGGCCACGATCCCGAAGATTTCCTCCACATGAGCGACCGGCGGCAGTGGATCGTGGCGGATGAAAGAGGCGCCCGAGACAGCGAGCAACAGGGCCACGCTCGGCAGCGCCTCGTGCATTGGTCGCGTGCAAACCAGGACGACAGCACAAGCGGCCGCCAGGCTGGTCGTCTGTGCCGCATCGGGCTGTAGAGCCAGGATGGTCGCGCAAGCCGTGCTGATGGCGAGCGCAGTGCCGATCCCGTGCGATGCCGCCGCCGCGACGCACAGGATGATCAGCGGCGCAACGATCGCCGACGCATGAAGGCGCAAGCCGCCCACCGGGACCCAGCGATGCACGCCGAGCATCCCTTCCGACGCAAATGGCAGGAGAATCGCCGCGATGGCAGCGGCGGCAGG
>Ga0196976_1000211_pt1 | contig 39431 bp, 28 predicted proteins | sample S3v_513CmetaG_FD_148644 | JGI IMG/M metagenome (GOLD analysis project Ga0196976, IMG submission 148644) | Soil microbial communities from Anza Borrego desert, Southern California, United States - S3+v_5-13C | ecosystem: Environmental > Terrestrial > Soil > Desert | place: USA: California... | reverse complement strand
GAGGACGAGGCGGAACGGCTCCTGCGGGTCGGCGGTGGCGCGGTGGTCGCCCTCGGTCACGTAATCGGCGAAGAGCACGACGCGCCGCGCGCCCGGGCGGTAGGCCACGGTCATGCGGTCGATCTTCTGCCCCGGCACCCACTCCCACTGCTCGACCACGAGCGCGTTGCCGTAGTCCTTCACGAACTGGTCGCGCTTGGCGAACCACTCGGAGGCAGGAGTCTTCAGGAGCGTGTCGAGGAGCTTCTTGTCGTAGACGAAGACCAGGTCGACCGCGACGGGGGAGTCTTCATTTGCGTCCGGCGCAACGACCACATCGAACGGCAACTGCCCGCCGAACATCGATCGCGCCTTCTGCGTCACCCCGCACCCGGCGACCAGCACACACGTCAGGACCAGAGTGACAAAGAAGTTCCTTGTCGAAAGGAAAAACGACGCAGAGGCTGCACGAGGCAGCACTCGCTGGGACACGGACGCTTTCACCGGACTCTCTGGACCTTCGGACGACGAACAAATATGGGTGTCAGGCGGGATTGTAATCCCTGTCCGTCTTTGGTGGTTTTTTTTCTCTGGATGAGGCCGGGAGGGGGAGGAAGGCGGCGTGCGGGTGGTGTCCCCGGAGTGATTCGAACACTCGACCCACAGCTTAGAAGGCTGTTGCTCTATCCGACTGAGCTACGGGGACGGAGGAGGGATGCGAATTGAAAATTGAAAATGAAAAATTGAAAAAGGAAGACGCGCGTCAGCGCCTCCTCCCATTTTCAATTTTCAATTTCTCATTTTCAATTCGCTGCGACAGCAGCGTCCATTGGTCGGGGCGAGAGGATTCGAACCTCCGACCCCCTGCTCCCAAAGCAGGTGCGCTACCAGACTGCGCTACACCCCGACGTGATGGAGAGACGCTGCGGCGGTCGGAACAGGCCGCCACGGTACGCCATTCCGCCGCGCGGTCAGACCGCGCGGGCGACGCCGAGCGTGCGTGGCGGGAGGGCGGACTCCCACTTCTTGCTCTCCGCCCTGTCCACGAGGAACTCGACCGCGGTGTGGTGCGCGCGGAGGCGCAGCACGCGGCAGTCGTCGCCGTGGTTCTTGCCGGTGAGCAGCTCGTCCGAGTACTCGATCTCGTCGATGCGATCGAGATCGAGCGACGACTCCATGTCGGGATTCTCGTAATAGAGCGTCGTGTCGGTGAGCGCGAGGGCGACCGGGATCGTCTCCGCTCCCTCGACGTAATCGGCGCGGCTCACGAGCCTGGCCGAGCCGCGGCGCTTCTCCATGATCGCGCCGAGCAGGTCTCTCTGGCGGACTTTCAGAAACACAACCACGAGCACCGCGAGCACGATCACTCCGCCGATGGTCAGCATGGCAAGTCCGGACATGAAACCCCCTTGCGTTCAATTTTTTACTTTCCTGAAATGTACGCCTTTCCATCCCTGATGACCAGTGCGATTTTGAGGTCGCAGACGAGCCCGTCCGTGTGCGCACGGTAGAATGGCGCGCGATGGGTGCCGGGAGGCGGAAGACGCGCAACGAACACTCGTCGGGCGGTGTCGTCATCGCCGTCCGCGACGGCGCTCCGCACGTCGCCCTCATCGCCACGCGCAACAAAACACGCTGGGGACTGCCCAAGGGCGCGGTCACCACGGGCGAGACCTCGGAGGCCGCCGCGCTCCGCGAGGTGCGCGAGGAAACGGGGATCGAGGCGCGGATCGTGCGCCCCCTCGACACCATTGAGTATGTCTTCCGCGCCGGCGATACGCTCATCCAGAAGCGCGTCGACTTCTATCTGATGGAGTACGTGGCGGGAGAGCTCCAGCCGCAGCTCAGCGAGGTCGACGACGTGCAGTGGTTCGAGCTGGGCTCTTCGCTGCAGGCCGCGAGCTTCGACTCCGAGCGGAAGCTTTTGGAGATGGCGCTCGCTTCGATGACGATGCCTTCTTAGACGTAGGGCGGGCTTCAGCCCGCCGTTTTGGACGGGCTGAAGCCCGTCCTACGTTGGTCAGCTTGTCCGCCAGCGTGGGCGCCTTCCGCCCCCCCGCCTTCCGGTTGCTGACCCAGATGTTCTCGTCCTCGCCCATCTCCTCGACGAGCTTGTTCGACACCACCGAGCGCGGGGCCACCACCGTCACGTCGACGTCGGGGTTCGCGAACTGGTCGCGGTGCTTGAGCAGCAGCCACTCGTTTCCCTTGTCGGAGGACTTCTTCGAGCGGCCGCCGATCTTCACCAGCGCCCACTCGCCGAACATCTTCTTCCCGTACATGCGGAACGTGAGCTTGCCCGACTTCAGCGCCGCCACCGGATCGTCGCCCGGCTCGATGAACTCCCACTCTCCCTCGTCCCAGATGATCACGTTTCCCGCGCCGTAGTTGCCGGCCGGGATGACGCCCTCGAACGAGGCGTAGTCGTACGGGTGGTCCTCGGTCATCATCGCCAGGCGCCGCGCGGCCGGGTCGTACGACGGCCCTTTCGGCACCGCCCACGACTTCAGCACTCCCTCCATCTCCAGGCGGAAGTCGTAGTGCAGGTGCGAGGCGCGATGCTTCTGGATGACGAAGATGGGCAGCCTGCGCTTCTTCGGCTTCCCGCCCGAGGGCTCGGGCGTCTCGCCGAAATCGCGCATCTGGCGGTACTTCTTCAGCAGGTCGGGCATGGGCTACGACGCTCGTTTCTTCTTCGACGACGGCGCCGCCGCCTCGCGCACCGGCGCGCGCTTCGGCGCGGCGCGCTCGCGTTTCGCCGCGGCCGGCTTGGCGCTCCCCTCGAGGCTGCGCCGCAGCGCCTCCATGATGTCCACCACTTCGGCCGCCTTCTCCTGCCCCGGCGTCTCGGAGACGATCAGCTCCCCCTCCGACTTCGCGCGGATCCTGTCCATCAGCCGCTCGCGGTACGTGTCCTTGTAGGCCAGCGGGTCGAAACGCTCTTCCGTCAGCTCGTTGATGAGCATCTCCGCGAGCGCGATCTCCTTGTCGCGCACCTCGGCGCCTTCGAGGTCGATCGCCGAAAAGTCGCGCACCTCGTCGGCGTAGTACATCGTGTGCAGGACCAGCCCTTCCTCGAAGGGGCGCAGCAGCACGAGATGCTCGCGATGTCCCGACACCCAGCGCGCCACCGCGACCTTGTTCTGCTTCTTCATGGCCGTGGCCAGGAGGCGATAGGTCTTGCCGCCGCCGGGCGCGGGCCCGAGGTAGTACGCCTTCTCGAAGAACACCGGATCGACCTGCTCGAGGTCGACGAACTCGGTGATCTCGAGCGCCCGGTTGCCGTCGTTCTCGAGGAGCTCCAGCTCGTCGTCGGTGAACGTCACGTACTGGTTTTTGGCGACCTCGTAGCCGCGGATCATCTCGCCCGACTCGATGGCCTCCTCGTGCTTCGGGCACCACCACTTGCGGTTCACGCGCGAGCCGCAGCTCCCGTGCAGCAGGTTGAAGTGGATGTCTTCCGAGCGCGTGGCCGTATAGAAGCGGACCGGAATGTTGACGAGACCGAAGGTGATCGTCGCGTTGCGGAGCGGTCGTAATGCCATGCAGGCCTCCGCTCCTCTATACTGCACGGTGCGTTCCACGCGCGGCGGTGCCGAAGTAGCTGTATTTACTACGATTTAGCAGCCAAGCGGCGCCGTTCTTGCAACGGACGCGCACGAATCGTATGTCCTCATCCATTCGGCGGATGCTGTGGGGGGCCTTCCTCGGACTGGCCCTCATGATCGTGGTTGGTGTCGTGTCGACGATCACCATCCTGCAGATGGAGCAGCGCGCCGAGCACAAGAACGTCCAGGAGTCGCGTCCGCTGCTCGACACCATCCGCTCGATGGACGAGGCCCTGAACACGATGGTCTCCGCCTCCCGCGGCTTCGCCGGCACGGGACAGACCGCCTTCTCGCAGCAGTACGACGACGCGTCGCGCGACTTCGACACCCAGGCCCTGCGCGCGCGGGAGCTCTCGGACCAGAATCCGGAGAACGCCAGGCTGGTGGAAGCATTCATCCGGCACAAGGAAGAGATCAAGGTGGCGATCGACGCCGACAAGCGCAGCGAGAACATGGTGGGCGACGTCGCGCAGATGCGCCGGCAGGCGCCCGACTACGCGGAGCAGGTGGCCGGGCGGATCCGCACCGAGCAAAGCGCCACCTCCGAGTACATCTCCGACATCCGGCAATGGCTGATGACCGCGCTGGTCCTGGTCGGCGCGGCCATTCTCGGCCTCGGCATCGCGGCCGTCTTCCGCATCGAGCAGTCGCTGCAGGAGTCGATCGTCCGCCAGGTCCGGCGCACCGAGGCCATGATCGGCGGGATGTCCGACGGCGTGCTCCTCGTCGACGGCGAAGGGCGCTCCGTCTTCATCAACCCCGCCGGGCAGCGTCTCCTCGGCAAGGCCGACATCGGGGTCCCGATCTTCAAGCAGGCCGAGGTCTACCGGCTGCGCGACGAGCACGGACGCATGCTCGACCCGCAGGAGCTCCCCGCCGCGCAGGCGCTCTCCACCGGCCGCGCCGTGCAGGACGTCACGGTGCTGATCGCGCGCGAAGGCGCCGAGCGCGTGGCCGTCTCCATGAGCGCCACGCCGCTGCGCGAGGACGACCGCACCTCCGGCGTCGTGGTCACTTTCCGCGACATCACCGAGCGCCGCGCGCTCGAGGAGCAGATGCAGGTGCAGGCCGAGCGCGCGCAGATCCTGGCCGACGCCGGCGCCTTCTTCTCCTCCAACATCGACCCCACCTGGGTCACGCAGGCCATCGCCGAGCGCGTGGCCGAGGTCCTCGGCGACTGGAGCGCCGTCATCCTGCGCACCGCCGACAGCAAGGAGCTGCGCGTCGCCTCCATCTATCACCGCGACATGTCGTCCCTCGGCCTGGCCTGGTCGTACATCTATCGCCAGCCCCTCGTCGTCGGCGAGGGAATCATCGGGCAGGTCGTCTCCACCGGCTATCCGTCGATGATGACCGACGTCCGCCCGTCGTTCGATCACACCAATCCGGGGACGTATCACGCCTCGCCGGTGACGCTCGCGTCGCTGCTTGTGCTGCCGCTGCGCACGCGCCGCGAGATGATCGGCGCGCTGGTCATCGCCGCGAACGATCCCGAGCGCGCCATGACCGACGACAAGCTGCCGCTCGCGGAGATCCTCGCCGAGCGCGCCGCGCTGGCCATCGAGAACGCGAAGCTCTACACCGAGCAGGTCGAGGCGCGGCGTAAGGTGGAAGACCTCTCCCGCCTGAAGGACGAGTTCCTTTCCATCGCCTCCCACGAGCTGCGCACGCCCGTCACCTCGATCAAGGGCTACACGCAGCTGGCGAAGATGCTCATCAAGGAGGGCGACCTCAATACCTCCGAGGAGTATCTCGACATCGCGCTCGACCAGATCGACCGCATGTCGCGGCTCATCCTCGAGCTGCTCGACGTGTCGCGCATCGAGACCGGGCGCCTGGAGATCCGCCGCGAGGGCATCGCCTGGCCGCAGTTCGTGCGCGACGTCGTGCACCGCCATCACACCGCGGTCAGCGACCGCCGCTTCCACGTCAGCGTCCCGGACGAGAGCAAGATCGTCACCGGAGACCGCGACCGCCTGGAGCAGGTCCTCGGGAACCTGCTCGAGAACGCGGTGAAGTACTCGCCCGACGGCAGCGACGTCACCGTGACCGTGGACGACCGCGGCGACTCGCTGGTCACCGCCGTGTGCGACCGCGGCATCGGCATCCCCGCCGACGAGCTGGCGCAGGTCTTCGAGCGTTTCCATCGCGGCCGCCAGGTCTCGTCGACGAACTACGGCGGCCTCGGGCTCGGCCTCTACATCACCAAGCAGATCATCGAGCGCCACGGCGGCTCGATCTGGGTGGAGAGCAAGGAAGGGCACGGCACGACCTTCTATTTCTCCCTCCCCGTCGCCGAAGTGCCCGCCCTCCCCCCAGCGCAAGTCGCCGCACAAACGTAAATTCAGACATGCTCCTCGCCGCCGCCCTCGTTCTCGAGCTCACCCGCGAATCCCTCACCGGCACGCACTACCGCTACCGTCAGTACGAGCACGGCCTCCCCACCGACACCTACATCACCACCAAGACGCCGCTCAACGTAGGACGGGCTTCAGCCCGTCCGGAAGGCCGCCGGCGGAGCGAAGGCCGCACCATCGAGCGCCGCATCATCGAAGAAACCCCTCACAAACCGTGGCAACACGACTACGACCCCGCCACCGGCCAACTCCTCCGCAGAACGCCGTTGTTCTACAACGCCAAACCCGCCCAGGTCTTCGACCCCAACCCGGTCGTCACCCTCAACGCCCCGAATCTCCGGAACGCCAACGACGCCCCCGTCCCCGAAGCCGCCTACAAAACCGTCCAGCTCCCCGATCAGGCCCTGCACGGCCCCTGGGCCGACCTGGTCGACCGCCAGCTCCCCCCGGTCGCTCCGCCCGAGGGCGACCTCTTCTTCGACCGCACGCAGGACGGCTTCGAGGACGTCAACGCGTACTTTCACATCCATCGCAACCAGGAGTGGGTGCAGTCCCTCGGCTACCGCGGCCCGCGCGCGGTCGCCCCGTACGCCATCCCGGTCGACGCGCACGCCGCGAGCGGCGAGGACAACTCCTTCTTCGTTCCCAGCGGCACGCAGGCGGGACGCGGCACGCTCTTCTTCGGCACCGGAGGCACCGACGATGCCGAGGATGCCGACATTGTCATACACGAATATGCGCACGCATTAATCGAGTGGATTGCGCCCGGCACGTTCGCCGGCGGCTTCGGCAGCGAAGCGCGCGCGCTGACCGAGGGGACGGCGGACTACTGGGCCTTCTCCGCGCATCTGGACGCGCGCCGCGCCTCGGGGCGCGATCTCTACTGCATCGCCGACTGGGACGCGCGCTGCTGGCTCGACGCCTCGTCCGAGCGCTGCGGCTATCCGCCGGACAGCGACTGTCTCCGCCGTGTCGACAGCACGCGCACGATGGCCGACTACGAGGCCGGCGATCTCTCCGGCACCGAGCACCGCAACGGCGCGATCTGGTCGTCGGCCCTGCGCGAGCTGCGCGAGCAGCTCCCGCGCGAGGTGATGGACACGATCGTGCTCGAGGCGGTCTTCGGCGCGCCGCCGCGCCCGACGTTCGCGGTCATGGCCCAGCGGCTGCTCGATGCGGACCAGCTCCTCTACCAGGGCGCGCACATCGGGATGATCTGCAGCGTCATGGGGGCGCGCGGAATCCTCGGCGAATGCGGGATCGCCCTGCGCGGCGAGCTGACGCACTTCCAGAGCAACGAGCGCAACGTCGCCATCACGGACAACAACGACCAGGGGATCACCTCGACGCTCACCATCGACGATCCGCGTGCGATCGAGAAGATCCACGTGCGGGTCGACATCGCCCATTCCGCGCGCGGCGACCTGCACCTCGAGCTGATCGCGCCCGACGGCACGGTAGTCCTCCTGCAGCCGCTCTCCAGCTCGCGCACGAGGGACATTCACGCCACGTACGGCCTGACCGCCGCCTCCGCGGAGCCGCTCGATATCCTGCGCGGCCGCGGCGCCGCGGGGACGTGGACGCTGCGCGTCGCGGACCGCCAGCCGCTCGATGCCGGCACGCTGCTCTCGTGGGGGCTCGACATCCAGTTCTTCGGCGAAGTGCCGCAGCCTCGCCCGGCCGATGCGCGCAGGGAGATGATCCCCGTCGTCGCGCATCTCTTCGGACAGGCGGGCGCGTACGTGTCCGACGTGCGCCTCCTGAACAGGACGTCGCGCGTGCAGATCGCGACGCTCACCTTCACGCCCAGCACGAAGAACGGCCGGGAGGAGTTCCGTACCATCCGCTTCTTTGTCGACATCGGCCAGACGCTGGTGCTCGATGACATCGTGAGCCGCGTGTTCCACACCACGGGCAGCGGCACGCTGGAGATCCTCGGCGACGTCACCGCCATGAGCCGCACGTACCTCGTGACGCCGAACGGCACGTACGGACAGGATGTGCCTCCGGGGCTCGAGGCGACGGCACTGGGGCTGCCGCCGCTGCTCGTGGCACCGTTCCCCGAGGAGGGAGCGCGCTACAACCTCGGCATCAGCGAGACCGCGGGCGCGCGCGGCACGGTGCGCGTGGCCGGGCGCGACGTCGTCATCGAGCCGTTCAGCCACGTGCAGTTCCCGGTCGGCTCCGACCTGCAGGAGATCCGCGTCGTCGAGGGCACGGCCAGCATCGTCGCCTACCTTTCACAGGTGCGCGGCAACGACGCGATGTTCATCCCGGCCGTGCTCTCGCGCGGACGGAGCGTCTTCGCGCCGGCCATCACGTCGCAGCTCTCCGGCACGCCGTTCTGGAGGAGCGACCTCTGGGTGGCCGGGCCTTCGATGGCCACGGGCAGGGTCCGGCTCATCGGCGACGGCGAGCGGCCGATCAGCATTCCGTTCGTGGCCACCGACGTGCTGGCCCTGCTCTTCCACCGCACCGTGACCACGGCCGCGATGGTGGTCGAGATCCCCTCCGGCGTGTTCGCCGGGAACCGCATCGTCCAGGGAGACACGATGCAGTACGTCAATTTCCCGGTGCGCTTCCTCACCCTCGGCCCGCAGCATCTTCTCTTCATCGAGAACAGCGACAGCTACCGGACGAACATCGGCGTGGCCGTGGCCTCGGAGAACGCACTGCTGGAGATCACGATCTTCAACGCCGCGGGGGCGGAGATCGAGCACTACACCGTCGCCGCGGGGCCGGGGATCGTGCAGCTCCCGGTGCGCTCGCGCGTGAGCGGCGGCCGCGCGCAGGTGCTCTTCCGCAGCGGGGGCGGCGGCGTGTACGCCTCTCTCATCGACAACCGCACGGGAGACGCCACGTTCTTCACCGGGCAGTAGTCGTGTATCCTCTCGCCCGCCATGTCCCTGACTTCGCCCCAGCAGGCGCTGCCGGAGGCGCAGACGCTGGCGCAGCTCCCGCTCAAGATCCTCGAAGAGGTGCTCCGGCAACTGCGCAGCACGCGCAATGACATCATCCGGTACGGCGTCTGGAACGTCCGTAACCTCACGGACGACGACTTCAACAAGACCGATGACCGCAAGCTCCTCGGCTACTTCCGCCAGGACCTGCTCGAGACGCGCTTTCTCTCGAAAGGCCGCCGCATCGACCTCATCCAGCTCTGGCACTGGTACGACGACCAGATGAGCGGCCTCGAGCCGCTGCTTGTCGAAGGGGAAGAGATCTTCCTGAACATCCAGGACAAGGATCTGGAGAAGGTGCGCAAGCGCATCCAGGAGATCCACTCGTTCCTGCCGACGCTGCGCGGCGACGACCTGGAGGCCTTCCGCCGGGTGAAGTACAAGCTCCGCCGCACGGTCATGCGCCTGACGTACGACCTGCATCACCTCTTCAAGCGGCTGGAGAAGTACCGCAAGAACATCTTCATGAACAGCGGCGCCCCCCCGCACATGCAACGGGAGCGCGTGCCGCTCGAAGCCGTCGCCGAGATCCCCGATCCGGAACCGATCGGCGACGACCACGACGAGTGATATGGAGTGCGGCGACGCCAGTCGCCGCTTTCAATGCCGCAGCGCCAGCTGCGGCGCGGCGACTGGCGTCGCCGCATCCAAAGCGGTAGCTGGCGCTACCGCACTCCATAGCCTTACAGATCCACCACCACCGTCTCCCCCTCCCGCACCACCACCGGCTGCGTGGCCGCGGTCGACTCGTCGTCGTTGAGCAGGACGAGCGTGTACGAGCCGGGGGCCACGTGGTCGATGTTCACCGTGCCCGGCGGGAGGTCGCGGGTGAACGGCGTGGCGCTCATGACGCGCGGGTAGGCCGCTCCGCTCGCGTCGAGGAGCCGCATGCGGCGCCGCACGCTGTGCTTGGAGCGCACGACGATCGTGCCGCCCGGCGTCACCCGCACCGTCACCGGCTGCGGCGACGGCGAAGAGAAGCTCGTGGTCACCGAGGTGTAGTCCGGCACCCAGATCGTGGCGGTGTAGGAGCCCGGCGCGAGCGGGAGACGCATCTCCTTCGGCGAGTCGCCGAAGCGGAAGTTGCCGCGGCTGTCGTAAACCTGCCGTCCCTGCGGGTCGAACACGACCACCTGGCCGCTCAGCGTGCGGCCGTCGCGCGCGTCGATGATCGACAGCACCACGCCGTCGTTGCGCGAGAGCCGCAGCTCGAGGTCGTCCCGTCCCGCGTCGGTGAAGGTCATCTCCTGCACCGAGTTGCCGAAGCCGTCCCGGCTGGCGGTGATGATGTACGCCCCGGGATTCACGAAGTCCACCGTGAACACGCCGTTCGAGTCGGTCATGGCCGTGCGCATGCCGCGCATCTCGGAGCCGGTGGCGGTGGAGCGGAACTGGATGTTCACGTTCTCGAGCGGCTCGTTCGTGGCCGAGTCGATCACGCGGCCGCGCACGTTGGCGGCCTTGAAGTCGATGTCGAACGTGGCCGAGCCGCGCACCGTGTAGGTCGTGGTGTAGGGGCTGTAGCGCTGCGAGTCGATGACGCTGACGCTGTACTCCCCCTCTTCCAGGCCGGTGACCGTGTACATCCCCTGCTCGTCGGCGGTGACCGAGGCGCTGGCGCCCCCGCCGGAGCGGCGCGGCCAGAACGACACGTTCGCGCCGGGGAGCGTTCTCCCGTTGCGCGTGATGCGTCCCTTGATGGCCATGTCGCCGCGGAAGTCGATGTTCACCTGCTGCGCGCTGCCGGCCGCGATCTCCACGGTCTGCGTGGCCGAGGTCCGGCGCCCGGTGAAATCGCGCGGCTGCACCGCGGCAGACACCGAGACCGTCCCCAGCGGCGCGCCGTCGAGGCGGTAGTTCCCCTGCGGGTCGACCATCGCCGACGACGATCCGCGCGAGCCGCGCGCCGTCACCGAGACGTGAGCCATGTCCGCTTCCGTCAGGCCGGTCACGCGGCCGTAGATCGAGCCGCCCGTCTGCAATGTGATGCGGACCGGCCCGCCGGCGGAGATGTCGACGTCGTCCACGCGCCCTTCGACGAAGCCGTTCTTGGCCGCGGTGAAGCGATAGCGGCCGGGCCGCATCCCTTCGATCTCGAACGCGCCGCCGGCGTTCGTGCGCGCGCTGTGGCGGCCGCCGCCGGCGCTGAACGCATCCACTTCGGCCTCGGCCACGGGCGCGCCGCTGTCCGTGACCACCACGCCGGTGATCGTCTGGCCCCCTTCGAGCTGCACGTCGAGCTTCGTCTCCCGTCCCTTCAGCGTCACCTGGCGCGAGACGTCGTTGTATTTCGGATGGGAGACCTGGATCGTCTCCTCGCCGGGATCGAGTCCGTCCAGGACGTACTCGCCGTTCGCGTCGGTGGTGGTGCGGCGCAGCGAGCCGCTCATGGCGAACGCGCCGGTGGGCGACGGCTGCACGTTGACCGAGGCATCGGCCAGGCCGGCGCCGTTCGGCCCCGTCACGCGCCCGGTCAGGCGCACGCCCGGCTCGAGCTCGAGCACCACGTCGCTGACCGTCTTTCCTTCCTGCACGTCGACGTTCAGGCGCGCCGAGGAGTAGCCGGTGGCGTTGGCGATGAGGTTCATCGCGCCGATGGGGACGTTCTCGAGCGTGAACGACCCGTCCTCGCTGTTGAAGCTCTTCAGCAGCGGCGGGGCCATCATCATCATCCCGCCGCCGCTGCGCGACGCCGAGACGCCGGCCTGGAACGACGTGATCGCCTTCGTCGACCCCTTCTCCACCACCCGTCCGCGGATCGTGCCGCCGAGGGGGAGCTCCACGTTCACGTCGCGCGCCGGGGCGGTGAAGGTACGCATCTCGTTGATCAGCGCCTCTTCCTTGCGGAACGAGACGCGCGTGCCGCCCGCGGCCAGCCCGCCGAGGGTGAACGAGCCGTCGGGTCCCGTCATCGCCGTCGTCATCGAGTCGGCGAAGACGCCGACCATCACGTCGGGCACGCCCACGCCGCCGCGCGTCACGCGGCCGGAGATCTCCGCGGCCACCTCCAGCTTCGCCTCGACCGGCTGGCTGCCGCTGGCGGCCACGTTCTGCGCGCGGACGGTCTTCGGCGCGAAGCCTTCGCGCTTGAACGAGAAGTCGTACGTCCCTTCCTTGAGGCGCATGGTGAACGTGCCGTCGCTGGCCGTGCGCACCACGTCCTCCTCTTCGCCCAGCATGTTGCCGACGAAGAAGCGCCGCATGATCATGCGGTCGTTGCCGACCGGCGTCTCGCTGGCTCCGACGGCGACGCCGGAAAGCGGCTTGCCGTCCGGATCGACGACCTTGCCGGTCACCGCCACGCCGCTGGGGACGGTCAGCACGACGCCGCTCTTGCGCTCGCCGGGCTGCAGGCGCAGCGTGTCGCTGCTCGTCTCCGGCAGCCCTTTCTTCGCCGCGCGCAGCTTCACGTCGCTGTCGCCGCGGACGCGTACCGTGAAGCGCCCGTCCGAGCCTGACGTGACCGGCGACGAGTCGCCGCGCATCATCAGCATCCTACCTAAGTCCGCCGAGGCGGCGGCCTCGCTCGACACTCTCGCCGCGGCGAGCGGGCGCCCTTCCTCGTCGACCACGACGCCCGTCACGCGCGCGAGCTGCTGGAGATTCACGTCGCGCGTGACCGGCTGCCCGGCGGTGACCGTGACGTCGGTCGAGTGGGTCTCGAACGCGGGGTGCGACGCCATGATCATGAACGTGCCGGCCGGCGCGGGGATCGAGTAGGCGCCTTTCGCGTCGGTGATGGCCATCATCGAGGTGTTGGCCAGCTGGAAGCGGCGGCTCTGGACCACCATCAGCGAGGCGCCGGCCACAGGCACCTTGGTCTTCGCGTCCACCACGCGGCCGGAGATCACGCCCGAGCGCTCCACGCGCACGGTGAGCGGCTTGCCGCCGGCGAACGCGTGCTGCCCGGTGAGCGCGTCCTTGCGCGCGGTGAGCGTGGTCCACTTCGACGGCGCGCGCGCGATGACGAACGAGCCGTCCTCCGCGCTGGTGGCCGCGGGCCAGCCGTCGATCGAGATCACCGCCTTGTCGACCGGCGTCTTGCCGTCGGCGGAGACCACCTTGCCGTTCACGGCCGCGCCGGTGCTGAGGGTGCGCGTCAGCTCGCTGGCCGGCGAGCCGCTGACGGTCATGAACGCTTCTTCGTCGATGGCGAAGCCGGGGTGCAGTACGGTGATGCTGCGCCCGCGCCGCAGCTCCGGCGCCTGGTACTTGCCCTGTGCGTCCGTTCTGGCGACGTACTCCGTGGCGCCGTAGGAGATGACGACCGTCGCCCCCTCGACCGGCTTGCCGCCGGCGGTGATCGTGCCGCTCTTCATCTCGCGCGGCGTGATCAGGAGGGCGCCCAGCTCCTCGTCTTTCTCCACGCGCCGCGACTCCGGCTCGTAGCCGTGCATTTCCACGCGCAGGTTGACCACCGCCTCTTTGGGCGAGGAGAGCGAGAACGCTCCCTTCGCGTCCGACTTCGTCTCCGCGAGGGCGACGAGCTGCGGCGAGGCGGAGAGGAGCCGCTCGCGCCGCGCCTCCGGCGTTTCGGTCGCGTGGATCATCACGCGCGCGCCGGCGACGGGCGTCCCGTCCCCGGTCATCACGGTGCCCGTGATGGCCGCGACGGCGGGGAGAGAAAGCAGCGAAAGGAAGAGCGCGACTGCAGTTCTGGCGTGGCGCATGGCGCAAGTATGACGCCGGAAAGGCGGAAGAGTTCCAGTTTGGACAATGTTGGCGCCCTCATGAGACGCCGGAAGCCCCTCGCGCCGGGGCTGCTGAAAGAGCGCCTCGACGAGCTGGTCGTCACCTTCGACATCTCCACCATCGAGCCCGACCCGCTGCAGCTCGTCCTGCGCTACAGCGATCCGCGCGACCAGGAAGTGGCGGGACTCCTCGCCGCCGCGTTCGCCTACGGACGCGCCGAGACCATCGTGGCCAACATCGGCGCCGTCCTGGCGAAGATGCGCCCCGGCCCGTACGCGTATCTCCGCTCGTTCGACGCCCGCGAGGCGATGGGGCGATTCGCCGGCTTCGCCCACCGCTTCCACAAGACCAACGACCTCGTGGCCTTCCTCGGCTGCATCGCGGCCGCCATCCGGACGCACGGATCCCTCGGGAAGCTGTTCGAGCAGTGCTACGACCCCGCCGACGCCGACATCGCCCCCACGCTGGCTCGGTTCACTGCTGTCATCCTGAGCCGCGCAGACGGCGCAGGATCCCCCGCCGACGGAGCGATCCGCGTGCAGCCGCAGGGGATCCTTCGCTCCGCTCAGGATGACAGAGCGCTGCGCTACCTCCTCACGTCGCCCACCGGCGGCTCCGCGTGCAAGCGCATGAACCTCTATCTCCGCTGGATGGTCCGCCGCACGCCGCCCGACCTCGGCCTCTGGACCTTCGTCGACCCGGCCAAGCTGGTCATGCCGCTCGACACGCACGTCCACCGCATCGCCACCTTCCTCGGCCTCTCCGACCGCAGATCGGGCGACTGGAAGACCGCGCGCGCCCTCACCGACACCCTGGCCCGCTTCGACGCCGCCGACCCGGTCCGGTACGACTTCGCCCTCTGCCGCCTCGGCATCCTCGATCTCTGCTCCCGCAGGCAGAAGAAGGAGAACTGCGACGTCTGCCTGCTGAGGGATGTCTGCCGCTTTCCCGTGACGTAGGGCGGGCTTCAGCCCGCCCACACTCCAATTTTTTGCGCACCAAAATCCAACCCTTTGGACCCGGGCCCCTCGCATTCGGAAATCCGGAAGCTCATTCAACCAGTCGAATCAACGAATTAGCCCTGCCGGCCCCACGGCACTGCCGTTGAATGGCGCATAGGCGCCCGATATGCGCCGCTCTCTCGTCACGAACATCCTCCTCACCGTCCTCACGGTTGCCGTGATCGTCGGTGCGTTCGTGTCGTTCCAGCGCAAACGTTCATCTTTCGAGCGCATCGACTTCACCTTCCGCCGCGACCGCGGGGTGATCGTCGTCAAGAGCGTCGACGCCGGCAGTGGCGCGCAAGCGGCGGGCCTCCGGCCGGGCGATCAGATCCTGCTCATCGGCGAGACGGCCACGCGCGAGGTGGAAGGGCTGCAGAAGACCCTGCGCCGCATCGGCCAGAGCGTCCCCATGGTCATCGACCGCGGCGGCGAGCTGCGCACCATCCTCTACCAGGCGCCCGAGCTGAAGGTCGACTACCCGTACCTCATCCTCAGCTTCATCGGCTTCCTCTACATCGCCATCGGCCTATTCACGCTCTACCGGGGAGAGACCACCGAGAGCCGCCTCTTCTACTTCGTCACGCTGCTCTCCTTCATCGTCTACGTCTACACCCCCGCGGGCGACGTCGACTGGAGCTACAAGCTCCTGCAGATGACGGAAGAGCTGTCGCGCGTCTTCCTCCCGCCGCTGGCGCTGCACTTCTTCCTGCGCTTCCCGCGTCCGCTGCTGCGCGACCGCCGCTGGCTCGTGCTGATGTACCTGCCGCCGACCCTGCTGGCGCTGTGGAACATCGACCTGCTGCTGTTCAACAACGCCGTCGGCGTGGCCGAGCCGCGCACGGCGTTCGAAATCATCCAGCGCTGGGAGATGCTCGACTTCGCGATCTACTTCACGCTCGCGGTGGTCGCCCTCGCGTTCACGTACCGCCAGGCGGCGGCCATCGGCAAGAAGCAGATCAAGTGGATCTACCTCGGCCTCAGCTTCGGCTTCCTGCCGTTCGCCGTGCTGTACATCGTCCCGTACCTGATCTGGGGCGATGTGCGGCCCGCCTACACCACCTGGTCCATCCTGCCGCTGGCCTTCATCCCGCTCGCCTTCGCCGTCTCCATCCTCAAGTACAAGCTGTGGGACGTCGAGGTGGTGATCAAGGAGATCCTGGCGTACTCCGTCACCTTCGCCTTCGGCATGATCGCCTTCTCGACCGTGAACCTCGTGCTCTCGCGGGTGATCGAGGAGCGCTCGGCGATGGAGCGGAACTTCCTGGCCTTCTCCTCGGGGCTGCTCATCGCCGGCGTCCTGATTCCGGTCAAGGGGAAGATCGAGTCGGTCATCGAGATGATCCTCTACCGCGAGAGCTACCGCCATCGCCGGACGATGACGGACTTCGCGCAGGAGCTGGCCACCTTCCACGACGTGCACGAGCTGATCGCCATGATGCGCGAGCGCCTCCGCGCCACGCTGCACATCGAGCGCATGAACCTCTACACGCGCGAGGGGGGGAGCATCACCATCTACGACCCCGAGGGGAAAGTGCCGCGGCGCGCGAGCGTCGACGACTTCGGGAGCATCCCCAAGGAAGGGCCGGTGATCCTCAGCGCGCCGCGCCTCCCTGACACGAGCGAGCTGCCGTGGAAGCTGCTCGAGGCGGGCTACCGCTACGTCTTCCCGCTGCGCAACCGCGGCGAGCTGCAGGGGCTGCTGCTCCTCGGCACGCGCCGCGGCGACGAGCCGCTCTCGCGCGACGACCTCCATCTCATCGGCACGCTCACCGGGCCGCTGGCGCTGGCCATCGAGAACTCCCGCCTCTACGGCAAGCTGCGCCGCCAGCTCGAGGAGATCCGCGCGCTCAAGGAGTACAACGAGAACATCATCGAGTCGTCGCTCTCCGCCATCGCCGTCGTTTCCAGCGACGGCACCGTGCTCACCGCCAACAAGGCCTTCTGGGACATCGTCGGCGCCGATCACACCAGCGACACGATCCACGAGCTCTTCCCGCCGTACGCCGAGCTGCTCGGCGCCGACACGCGCACGCTGACCACGCACTTCATCAACGCCGCGGGGGTGGAGAAGGAAGTGACCGTGACCGCCAGCCCGCTCTCGGCCGGCGACGTGGCCGACAACGCGCGCGTGCTCGTCATCGGCGACATGACCGACCGCGTGCGCCTCGAGCGCGAGCTGCAGGACAAGGAGCGCCTGGCTTCCCTCGGCCTCCTCGCCGCCGGCGTGGCGCACGAGGTCAACACGCCGCTCACCGGCATCTCCTCGTACGCCCAGCTGCTGCTGGCCGAGACGCCGGAGGACGATCCGAAGTACCGGCTCCTGAAAAAGATGGAGCAGCAGACCTTCCGCGCCTCGAACCTGGTCAACAACCTCCTCGACCTCATCGCCAACCGCCCGCGCTCGCGCGAGCTGGTGAGCGTCGACGATCTCGTCGTGGCCACCGTGGCGCTGCACGAGGACCTCTTCAAGGCCAAGCGGATCAGCGTGCACACCGAGCTCGCCCCGCTGCGCGTGCGCGGCAACGTGCAGGACCTGCAGCAGGTGCTGACCAACCTCCTGCTCAACGCGCGCGACGCGGTGAGCGAGGGGGGCAACATCTGGATCAGCCTGGCCGAGGAGAACGACTGCGTGGTGATGCGCGTCAAGGACGACGGCAAGGGAATCCAGCCCGACATGCTCGGCCGCATCTTCGAGCCGCTCGTCACCACCAAGCGCGGCCAGGGCGGTACGGGGCTGGGGCTGGCCATCACCCGCCGTATCATCCACGCTGCAGAGGGTCAGATCGAAGTCGCCAGCACGCCGGGCAACGGCGCCGAGTTTTCGGTGAAGTTGCCCCGCGCGGACAGAACAGTGAGCACCACGTAGGGCGGGCTTTAGCCCGCATGTAGGGCGGGCTTCAGCCCGCCGGAGAGATTCGCGGGCTGAAGCCCGCGCCACATATGCGCATCCTCATCGTCGATGACGAAGAAGTCCTGCGAGATGTCCTCGACGCCGTATTGCGGCGCGAGGGATTCGACATCATCGCCGCCTCCAGCGGCGAAGAGGCGCTGAGCGTCCTCGATTCCAGCGAGGAGATCGACCTGGTCATCCTCGACGTCATGCTGCCCGGCATCAGCGGCATCGACACCCTCCGCGCCATCCGCATCTCCAATCCCCACCTGCCGGTCATCGTCATCACCGCCTTCTCCTCCATCGACGGCGCCATCGACGCCATGAAGCAGGGCGCCTTCCACTACATCCCCAAGCCGTTCAAGAACGAGGAAGTGGTCCTGACCGTGAACAAGGCGCTCGAGCAGCGGCGCCTCTCGCGGGAGAACGAGCGGCTCAAATCGGAGCTGTCGGAGAAGTTCTCCTACGCGAACATCATCGGCAAGAGCGAGATCATGCGGAAGGTCTTCGACCTGATCCGCCTCGCCGCGCCGTCGCGGTCGAACATCCTCGTGCAGGGAGAGTCGGGCACGGGCAAGGAGCTGGTGGCCAAGGCCATCCACCACGCCAGTCCGCGCGCGCGCAACGCCTTCGTCACCGTCAACTCCGGCTCCCTCCCGCCGGAGCTGCTCGAGTCGTCGCTCTTCGGCCACATGAAGGGTGCCTTCACCGGCGCCATCGCCACCAAGCGCGGCCTGTTCGAGGTCGCCGACAACGGCTCGATCTTCCTCGACGAGATCGGCAACATCAACCTGGAGACGCAGGCCAAGCTGCTGCGCGTCATCCAGGAGAAGGAATTCATGCGCCTCGGCTCGGTCGAGACGGTGAAAGTGGACGTGCGCATCATCGCCGCCACCAACGCCGACCTGCAGAAGCTGATGGCCGAGCAGAAGTTCCGCGAAGACCTCTACTACCGGCTGAACGTCATCACCATCCAGTTGCCGCCGCTGCGCCGCCGCCGCGAGGACATCCCGCTGCTCATCCAGCACTTCCTGCAGAAGTACTCCGAGGAGAACCGCCGCAAGGTGCGCGAGGTCACCGGGGAGGCCATGCGCATCCTCATGGACCACAACTGGCCGGGCAACGTGCGCGAGCTGGAGAACACCATCGAGCGCGCGGTCGTGCTCTGCACCGGCGACCGCATCACTCCCGAGCTGCTGCCCGACTATCTCCGCTATCCGACGCGCACGGACCAGCCGGCGACCGTCGTGCCGGCGGAAGGGATCTCGCTCAAGGACGCCGTCTCGAACTACGAGCGGACGATGATCCTGCAGTCGCTCGAGCTCGCGAACGGCGTGCAGAAACGCGCCGCCGAGCTGCTGCAGGTGAAGCCGTCGACGCTGAACGAGATGATGAAGCGCCTCGGCATCCACACCAAGTCGAACGCCGTGGCCGAGGAAGAAGTCACGGTCGGCGAATGAACGCCTGGGTGCAGCTCCTCCTGGCCGGCCTCCTCGAAGTCTGCTGGGCCGTGGGACTCAAATACACCGACGGCTTCCGCAAGCCGCTCCCCTCGCTCTTCGTGCTGGTGACGCTGGCGGGGAGCATGTTCCTCCTCGCCTCCGCCGCCCGCACCCTCCCCATCGGAACCGCCTACGCGGTCTGGGTCGGCATCGGCGCCCTCGGCGCCGCCATCCTCGGCATCGTGCTCCTGCGCGAGCCCGTCACCGCCGCCCGCCTCGGCTTCCTCGCCCTGCTGCTGATCGCCATCATCGGCGTAAAAATGACCAGCCCGGAGTGATCTGGAGTGCGGCAACGCCAGTTGCCGCTCTCCATGCCGCAGCGCCAGCTGCGGCGCCCCGCGGAGGCTGGCGCCTCCGCAATCGAAAGCGGCAACTGGCGTTGCCGCACTCCACATTAGAATCCTCCCACCTATGACACGCCGCGCACTTCTCTGCGTCGCACTGATCACGCTCTTCGCCCTCTCCGCCGTCGCGCAGGTGCCGTCGCCCGAGGAGTTCCTCGGCTACCGCATCGGCGACCGCTTCACCCCGCACCACCGCATCCTCGACTACTTCAACGAGCTGACGAAGCGGTCGAACCTGATCACCATGCGGCAGATCGGGACGACGTACGAGGAGCGGCCGCTCGTCCTGGCCACGATCACCTCGGCCAAGAACCACGCCGCCCTCGACGCCATCCGTGCCGACGTGGTCTCGCTCGCGCGCGGCGAGGGCGACGTCTCCACCATCGCGAAGAACCGGCCGGCCATCGTCTGGCTCGCGTTCGGCGTGCACGGCAACGAGTCGTCGTCGGCCGAGGCAGGGATGATGGTCGCGCACGACCTGCTCACGGCGAATGCCCGGCTGCTGGACGACGTGGTGGTGGTCCTCGACCCGCTCGAGAATCCCGACGGGCGCGAGCGCTACATCCAGTGGTTCCACCGCATGCGCGGCGTGCGCGCCAACGCCAACCCCGACGCCTTCGAGCATCAGGAGCCGTGGCCGGGCGGCCGCTTCAACCACTATCTCATCGACATGAACCGCGACTGGGCGTGGCAGTCGCAGAAAGAGACGCAGGCGCGCGTCGCGGCCTACCGCGAATGGATGCCGCAGGTCCTCGTCGACTTCCACGAGATGTCGTGGACCTCGTCGTACTTTTTCCCCCCCGACGCGAAGCCGATCAACGCCAACCTCCCGCCCAAGGTCGAGGACTGGCTCGACGTCTTCGGCCGCGCCAACGCCGCGGAGTTCTCGCGGAGAGGGTGGCCGTTCTTCGTCGCCGAGCGCTTCGACCTCTTCTACCCCGGCTACGGCGACTCCTGGCCGTCGCTGCACGGCGCCATCGGCATGACCTACGAGATGGCCGGCGGCGGCCGCGGCGGCAGCACCATCGAGCGCGAGGACGGCAGCACGCTCACGCTGGCCGACCGCGCGCTGAAGCACTACACCACCGGCATCATCACCGTGCGCACGGCCGCGCAGCATCGCGCGGAGCTGCTGCGCTACACGTACGACGCCGCGCGCGCGCAGATCCAGAACGGGCAGAACACGTTCCTGCTCGCCCCCGGCTCGCCGAACTTCGACGCGCTCGTCGACATGCTGCAGCGCAACGGCGTCCGCCTGGAGACCCTCGGCGCCGCGACGTCGATCCGCGCCACGCGCCTCGATCGCGACGTCACCGAGGCCAAGACCTTTCCCGCGGGCACCGTCGTGGTCAGCACCAGGCAGCCGCGCGGCGCGCTGGCCAACACGCTGCTGGAGAAAGCGCCCTCGTTCGGCAAGGGCTTCGTCGAAGAGCAGCGCGCCAAGGCCGAGGCCGACGAGCCGGATGACTTCTACGACCTGACCACCTGGTCGCTTCCGCTGGCGATGAACGTCGAAGCGTGGGTGACCACCACGCCCGTGACTGGCACGCGCGAGTACGTGAAGAGCGCGCCGGGCGCGTTCCGCACCGCCTCGTACGGCTATCTCGTCGACGGCAACGACCCGCAGCTCTACCGCTTCGCCGGGCGGCTGCTCGACCAGAACGTCCGCTTCAGCGTCATCGACAGCGCCGTCAGCACCAGCGACCGCACGTTCGCGCGCGGCTCGATCGTCGTGCTGAAGGGGAACAACGACAAGGACATCGACGGGCGCCTGCAGGCCATCGCCCGCGAGGCGGCGGTGAGTGTCGTCCCGCTCGAGTCGGGCATGCTCGGCGGGGTGGCCCTCGGCTCGCAAAAAGTGCGCTTCATCAAGCAGCCGAAGATCGGCCTCGTCGGCGGACCGGGCAGCGACCCGACCTCGTTCGGCATGCTCTGGCACACGCTCGATGTCGACACGCCGGTGCCGCACAGCGTCCTCTCCACCGAATCGCTGGGCGGCCTCGAGCTGCACAAATACGAGGTGCTCGTCTTCCCCGACGGCAACTATGCCGCCCGCCTCGGCAAGCGCGGCGTCGACCGCATCAAGCAGTGGGTCAGCGACGGCGGCACCGTCGTCGCGGTCAAGGGCGCGAACGCGTTCCTCCGCGAGAAAGACGTCGAGATCTCGAAGCTGAAGCCGTGGGAGCCGCCGAAGAAGAAGGAAGGGGAGACCGCCCCGGCGGACGAGCGCTACAACGACTACCGCATCCCCGGCTCCGCGTTCCGCACGACCATGAACGAGCGGTCGTATCTCACGTTCGGCGTGCCGCGCTCGCCGGCCGTGCTCGTCGAGGGGAGCAACGCCTTCCTGCCGATGCCCAAGCGGGTCGACAACATCCTGACCATCGACGCGAAGGAGCCGCTCATCTCCGGCGTGGCCTGGGAGGAGTCGCTCGAGCGCATCAAGGGCTCGGTGTATGTCGTCAGCGAGCCGTACGGCCGGGGACAGGTCATCACTTTCGCCGACGACCCGCATTTCCGGCTCTTCTGGAGGGGGACACTGCCGATCTTCCTGAACGCGGTGCTGTACTCGCCGAGCTTCCCGAGGTAGCGGACCGCCGGCGGGGACGCCGGCGCTCCACTGGATGGCATGCGCGCTGCAGAAATGCAGCGCGACGGTGGTATGGAAGGCGAGCGGCCCTCATGGCAGCCCGAGGCAGTCCGCAGACCCTTCCGACCGGCAGTTCCGCTCCAGGGGCGAAATGCAGTCGCGACCCCGACGCGTCGAAGCGATCGACACTCCGCCGTCGAAAATGCCGCGAGGGCTCCTCGCGGCATTTTGATTTTGCATAGAGTACGCACATGTACGTCCGCCCGCCCGCCGTCGCCGGCACGTTCTACGAGAGCTCGCCCGACCGTCTGCGCCGCCAGGTCGATGCCTGCTTCGCCGCCAACCCTCCCGTACCGAAGGAGCGCCTCATCGGCGCCGTCGTCCCGCACGCGGGGCTGATGTACAGCGGACACGTGGCCGCCGCGATCTACGCCCTGGCCGACCTTCCGAAGAGGCTGATCATCCTCTGCCCCAATCACACCGGCGCCGGACACTTCGCCGCCATCAACCGCGAGGGGGCGTGGCGCACGCCGCTCGGCGACGTGGCCATCGAGAGCTCGCTCGCCGAGGCGCTCATGTTCAAGACGCACCTCCTGGTCGACGACACCCGCGCCCACGCGCGCGAGCACTCGCTCGAGGTGCAGCTCCCGTTTCTGCAGCGCATCCTCGGTGATTTCACCTTCGTCCCGATCTGCCTCGGCGCGCCCCGCTACAACTATGCCGAGGAGATCGGCAGGGTCATCGCGGACGTCGTGCGCGAAGAGAAGGAGCCGATCGCCATCCTGGCCAGCTCCGACCTCAATCACTACGAGGACCAGCGCGAGACGCTGCGCAAGGACCAGCTCGCGATCGATCAGGTGCTGGCGCGCAATCCGCGAGAGCTCTGGCGCGTGGTCGACGAGTACGACGTCTCGATGTGCGGCTACATCCCCACCACCGCCATGCTCGTCGCCGCGAACGCCCTCGGCGCCTCCGGCGCCCGTTTGATCAAGCACGCGACGTCAGGAGACGTGAACGGCGACTACTCGCACGTGGTGGGCTACGCGAGCATTGCGGTGTCGTGATGAGAATCGTTTTCGCCACCGCCGAAGTCTCCCCTATCGCCAAGAGCGGCGGCCTCGGCGACGTCTGCGGCGCGCTGCCGAAAGTCCTGGCGCGCCTCGGCCACGACGTGACGATCTTCATGCCCTACTACCGCACCGCGCGGCACTGGTTCGAGAAGAACGGCGTGACGGTGCACCAGCTCATGCCCACCGTCACCATCGCCTGGGGGAACTGGCTGGCCGAGGCGACCTTCCTGCGGGCCACGCTGCCGGGAAGCGACGTGCCGGTCATCCTCGTCGCCAACGATTACTTCTTCGAGCGCGACCAGCTCTACGCGCGCGCGGACGACGGCACCGACGACTTCCTCCTCCGCTACACCTTCTTCTGCCGCGCGCTCGTGCGGGCCTGCGAGCTGCTCGACCTCGCGCCCGACATCCTGCACTGCCACGACTGGCACACCGCGCTGCTGCCGGTCTACCTGCACTCGGGGCTGCGCGCGCAGCCGCAGTTCGCGAAGACGCGCTCGGTCTACACCATCCACAACCTCAACTACCAGGGCGTAGCCGGCGCGGACGCGTTCCCGATCACCGGGCTGCACAGCCGCTACTGGGCGCCGGACGCGATCGAGCACTTCGGCACGCTCAACCCGATGAAGGGGGGCATCCTCTTTGCCGACCAGGTGACCACCGTCTCGCCGACGTACGCGCGCGAGATCCGCACCTCCGAGCACGGGGCGGGCCTCGACGGCGTGCTGCGCCACGTCTCCCTCACCGGCATCCTCAACGGGATCGACGTCGAGGAGTGGGACCCGATGAACGACCCGCTGCTGCCGGCCAGCTACGATGCCGACACGCTCAGGGACAAGCAGAAGAACAAGCGTGCCCTGGCGAAGGAGGCGGGCTTCAGGTTCTCCGCGAAGACGCCGCTCATCTGCGCGGTCTCCCGCCTGGTGGACCAGAAAGGCTTCCAGCTCCTGCTCCCGGTGATGGACCGCCTCCTCGCCGCCGGCGCGCAGGTGGCCATCCTCGGCAGCGGCGACCCGGCGCTCGAGGAAGGGCTCGCCTCCGTGGCGGCGCGGCATCCGTCGCACTGCCGCGTCTGGATCGGCTTCGACAACGCGCTCGCGCACCGCATCTACGCCGGCGCCGACATGCTGCTCATGCCGTCGATCTACGAGCCGTGCGGGCTCAACCAGATGTATTCGCTCCGCTACGGCACGATCCCCGTCGTGCGGTTGACGGGCGGACTGGCGGACACAGTGATCCCTTTTGATGGCACCAATCCCGAGGTGGCGAACGGTTTCGGCTTCGGGGCGGCTCATCCGGTGGACCTCTACCTGGCCGCCTGGGTGGCCATGCTGAACTTCAAGGATGCGTCCGCGTGGAAGACGTTGCAGGCCAACGGGATGGCGGCGGACTTCTCGTGGGAGCGCTCGGCGCGCGAATACGAGCGCATTTACGAGTTGGCCGCCAACCTGCACTAGAGACGGGTGGAGGACGGCATGATCGAAGTCATCATTGCAGTGGCCGGAACGCTCCTGCTGATCGCAGCCGGCGCCAGGCCGAGTCTTGCACCAGCACCGGTGCGCGTGAATCGTCGCAAGCGTTGAACCCTAAATCCACCACTTACGCCGAATGCCACGATGCGATCGTTGCCATCTGGCGCGATGAAGGAGGGGAGACCCTCGACGACATCGCACTGATGGCGACGATCAACTCCGTCCTCTCGCACGCCTTCCCCCACTTTTTCTGGACCGGCTTCTACCGCATGTGCGGCGGCCGCCTCGTGGTCGGCCCGTACATCGGCACCGTGGGCTGCCTGCAGATCGAGCTCGGACGCGGTGTCTGCGGCACCGCCGCCGCGCAACGCGAGACGATCGTCGTGCCCGACGTGCACCAGTTCCCCGGCCACATCGCCTGCGACCCTAATTCAAAGTCGGAGATCGTCGTCCCGGTGTTCGACCGCGAGGGAGAGCTGCTCGCCGTGCTCGACGTCGACTCCGATCAGTGGAACGCCTTCGACGAAGAAGACAAGGCCGGCCTCGAGCGCATCGTGCAGCTATTCGCGCAATAGCTCCAGGATCGCCCGCAGCTCCTGCTTCACATGGTTCAACGTAGGACGGGCTTCAGCCCGTCCCTCGGTCGCAACCGCAGGCGCCGCCGCCACCGGCTCCGCCAGCTCCGTCTCCAGCTTCTTCTTCGCCCCCGCGATCGTGAAGCCCTCTTTGTAGAGCAGCTCCTTGATGCGCAGGATGATGTCCACCTCGCGGCGGTTGTAGAGGCGCTGGCCGCCGCCGCTTTTCCCCGGCGCGAGCGACGGGAACTCGGTCTCCCAGTAGCGGAGCACGTACGGCTGCAGGTCGGCGAGCTTGCAGACCTCGCCGATCTTGTAGAGCTTTTCTTCAGCGGCCGCGCGAGCCATGGTTTCGATTATAAGAGCGCGGATGAACGATCACGTCACGCTTGCGCTGATGCTCACCGCCGGCACGGTCGGCGCGCTGCATTCGCTGGCGCCCGATCACTGGGTCCCGTTCGCCGCGCTGGCGCGTGCGCGCAACTGGACTCCGCTGCGCACGGCCAGGCTGGCGTTCCTCTGCGCGGTGGGGCATGTCACCGTCTCGGCCCTCCTCGGCGTGCTGGCGGTGATCGTCGGCCGCCGGGCGGTCGAGGCCCTCGGCACGACGCTCGCCGGCGCGGCGCCGCTGATCCTCATCGGCTTCGGCCTCGCGTACATGCTCTGGGCGCTGCATCACCTCATCGCGCACGGCGGCCACCATCACCATCGCCGAGGCGCGACGGAGTGGGGACTCTTCCTTCTCTTCTGCGCCGACCCGTGCGTGGCCCTGATCCCGATGATCGTCGCCGCCTCGGCGAAGGGGTGGGGCGCCGTCGGCGGCGTGATCGCGGTCTACGAGCTGGCCACCATCGCCGCGATCGTCATCCTGGTGGTGACGGCACACGCCGGCGCGCGCCGGCTCCGCTTCGCCTGGTTCGACCGCTATGGCGACCTCGTCGCCGGCGCGGCGATCGTGACGGTGGGAACGCTGGTGACGGTGATCGGGATCTAACGTAGGGCGGGCTTCAGCCCGCCCATGGACGGGCTGAAGCCCGTCCTACGTCAAGGCGAGACCCGCTCCGCCTCGACCTCGCCGACGGCGAACAGCCCCACCGCCGCCTCCACCACCTCGTCCACCGACACGTCCGCCATGCAGCGGTGATGTCCGAGGGGACATTCGCGCTGATAGCACGGCTGGCAGGAGAGACGCTGGCGGATGACCCGCGTCGCGCCGGGGATCGTCGTGCGCTCCGGGTCCGTGGGACCGAAGATCGAGACCGACGGCACGGCCAGCGCGGCGGCCACGTGCAGCGGCCCGCTGTCATTCGTGAGGATCGCCGCGCAGTGCGACATCGCCGCGGCCAGCTCCAGCACGTCGCCGTCGTGGCCCACCATCGGCACGCCGTTGCAGGTCGTGGCGATGCGCTCCGCCTGGGCGCGCTCGCCGGGACTGGTCAGCAGCACCACGTCGAACCCTTCGCCGCGCAGGCGGCGGATGGCGTCCACGTAGCGCTCGTCACCCCAGTGCTTGGCGCGGCCGTAGAGGCCGCCCGCGTGGATGCCGATCACCGGACGGTCGAGGTGCAGGCCGATCTCCAGCAGGCGCCGCCGTCCGTGCTCGCGCACCGAGGCGCTCAGCTTGATGGTCGGGATGTCGTCCACCACGCGCGGCGCGTTCAGCGCCGCCAGGAGCGGCGTGTAGTCGTCGAGCTGGTGGCCGCGGGTCGCGGGAGGCGCCACCGGGTGCGTGAGGAAGATCCCGCGCACGTCGGTCGGGTAGCCCCAGCGCTCGTCGATGCCGGCCGCGAAGGCGATCAGCGCCGCGCGGAACGAGTTCGGGAAGATGATGGAGCGGCGGAAGTCGCGCTCGCGCAGCATGGCGATGCGCTTGCGCGTCGAGCGCGGCCAGGCGATCACTTCCTTGAAGATGCCCGTCGCCTCCAGCAGCGGCGCGACGTTCACCGGCGCGGCGATGGCAATGCCCCCTTCGCTGCGGAAGCGGTGCTGTAATGCCTTGTACGCCGGAAGGGCGAGGACGTTGTCTCCCACCCAGTTGAGGCCGATCGCGTCCGTTTCACACGCCACTCGTTACGTTACCTTCTCCCGTCCCTTTCCAGCGGTCGTGCATCCACAGCCAGAGGTCGGGACGCGCGTGGATCCGGCGGCTGATGATCTCATTGATTCGTCTCGTCAGCGCGTCCGGGTCCCGCTCAGCCTCAGTCAGCAGATCGGCTCGAATCGGCTCCTCAAACTCGAGCCGATGCCTGAGCCCGTCCGGAATGCAAAAACCGAACACAATCGTTGCACCGGCCCGCAAAGCCATCTTCGCGGGGGCCGGGGTGGTCCACGCCGGATGCCCCAGGAAGGGCACCAGGACCCCTTCGCGCGGCAGCACGGCCTGGTCGGGCAGGAGCACCACCACGGCGTTCTGCGCCAGCCCGCGCATCAACACTCGGGCCGCCTTCCGCCGGTCGACCACCTCCGCGCCGGTGCGCGCGCGGATCTGCTGCAGCTCCTGCTCGAGCAGCTCGTTGTCCAGCGGCCGGGCCACCGTGCGGATGTTCTTCACCAGCGACATCAGCGCCAGCCCGGCCACCTCCCACCCTCCCCAGTGCGCGCTGATCAGCACCGTCCCTTTCCCGCGGGCGATGGCCTCTTCGAGGAGGTGCGCGTTCACGAACGGGCAGCGCGCCGCCATCTCCTCGAGCGAGAGGTTCTGCGTCTGGATCGACAGCAGCAGCTCGCGGCCGAAGTGGCGCCAGGCGTCGTTCGCGATCCGGCGCAGCTCACGCTCCGGACGGTCGGGATAGACATAGCGCAGGTTGCGCAGCGCCAGCCGGTGGCGCCCGCGAAGCACGCGCCCGGCCAGCGCCCCCAGGCGGGTGCCCCAGCGGTGCGCCGCCTCCTCGGACATCGCCGCCACGCGCCGGGCCACGAAGCGATAGGCGGCGTACTCGAGGCGCTGCAGCAGCGTGTTCTTGCGTCTCCTTCGTCGACGCCGCGATTCGCCGCGCGCCACGCGCACGGCTTCGGTGAGCACCTCTTCCGGGATGTCGAGCTCCGCGCCGACCGCGATCACGTCCGGGTCGGCGATCTTGACCTTGTCTTTCTCTGTCGTGACGAGCGGCAGCCCGTTTCGCTTCAGCGCGGCCAGGTCGGCCTCGCTGTAGCGATGGTGGTCGGGGAACCCTTTCGTCCCCGCCACGTCCACTCCCGCCGCGCGGAGGGAGGCGAAGAACTGTTCGTTGTCCGCCAGCCCGGCAAAGGCAAACACGCGCCGCCCTTTCAGCTCTTCCGGGACCAGCGTGCGCAGCGTGCGGGGGATGACGAGGTCCGCGTCCTTCAGCGCCGAGCGTCCCTCGCGGTAGAAGCGCGACGGCGCGTCGATGACGATGTCCAGGTCGCGATGGAGCTGGAGGTGCTGGAAGCCGTCGTCGAGCACGAATACATCGCACGGGTAATCGTGCGCATTTTCGTATCGCTTCGCGCCGACTAAAACATCGACATTCGCTGCATTCTTAATCAATACCGGTTCATCGCCGAACTTAGCTGCATCAATTGATGTGATCGGGCCGGAGTACGATTTGTCCGCGCGTCCATAGCCGCGCGTCAGCACCGCCACCCGCAGTCCCTCGGCCGCCAGCCGCCGGCAGAGGGCGATCACCGCCGGCGTCTTGCCCGTCCCTCCCGCGGCGATGTTGCCGATCGAGATCACCGGCCGGTGCAGCCGCTTCGCGCGGAGGATGCCGCGGCGATAGAGCGCGCGGCGCAGGCGATTGACCCAGTGCCACGGATTCACGCGAGCAACTCGACGATCCGGCGGGCCGTCCGCTCCGACGCCCCGCGGTTCTGCAGCACCGTCTCCCGCGCCCGTGCTCCCCAGGCGCGCTGCACGTCCGGCTGCTCGAGCATGCGCGTGATGAACTCCGCCGCCTCCGCGGCGTTCTGGACTTCCGCCGCCGCCTCGTTGCGCAGGAACACCTGCGCGATCTCCCGGAAATTCGTCATCGACGGACCGAAGCAAACCGGCACGCCCGCCGCGGCCGCCTCGATCGGGTTGTGCCCCCCGGTCGGCATCAGCGTCCCGCCGATGAACGCCGCCGTGGCGTAGCGATAGATCTTGGCCAATTCCCCAAAGGTATCGAGCAGCAGGATGTCAAACGTAGGACGGGCTTCAGCCCGTCCCAATTCACTGCGCCGCACGAACCGCAGCGGCGACGTGGACAGCAGCCCCGCCACCAGCTCGAACCGCTCCGGCTTCCGCGGCGCGATGACCACGAAGATGTCGTGTTGGGCGAGCAGCGCCTCGATCTCCGGCAGCAGCGCCTCGTCCTCCCCCTCCATCGTCGAGCCGAACACCACCACCTTGCGGCCGGCGATGAGCGCCTCGAGCTGCGGCGCGGCCTCGAGCGGCGTCTCGTCCGGCTCGTAGTCGAACTTCACGTTGCCGGACACCTCCACGATCGCCGCCGGCGCCCCGATGGAGACGAAGCGGTCGCGGTCGGTGGCCTCCCGCGCCAGGATGCGGTCGTACTGGCGCAGTACGGGCGCCACCACCCAGCGGAACGCGCGATAACGCGGGAAGGAGCGGTCGGAGATGCGCCCATTCGCCAGGACCAGCCGCAGCCCGCGGGCGCGGGAGATGCGGGCCACGTTCGGCCAGATTTCCGTTTCCATCGTGGCGAACGCGCGCGGCTGGTGGTGCTCGAGGAAGCGCTTCACAGAGAAGGCGAAGTCGAACGGAAAGTACGTCACCGTGGCGTCGGGGTAGAGGCGCCGCGCCTGGGCCTGCCCGGTGAGGGTGGTCGTGGTGAAGACGATCGACGTTCCCGGCCGCTGCCGGACGATCTCCTCCACGATCGGCCGCGCCGCCAGCGTCTCGCCGACCGACACCGCATGGATCCAGAGGTCATGCGCCTCCGCCCGGTGCCGGAACCACCCCGCCCGCACCGGAAAGTTCACCACGTACTTGCCACGCAGCACGCCGGTGAGCAGAAAGTACGGAAGCGCGATCAGCAGCACGAGGTAGAGCAGGACCTCGTACAGGACATACATGGGCGCGAATCATAACAACGCGGCATGACACGGATGGTCCTCAGCCTTCCACCGAACGCACCTTCTCCCTCTCTCACGAACGCTTTTTCGCCCGCCAGGAAGGCTCCTTCTCTCTCCACAAACGTCATTTCACGATGCTCGCGCGTCTCGGCGCATCCTGCCGCGACACGCTCGAACGTTTTTACCTGCTCGGGGAGAGCGCTATCGCGATTGCTGAGCAGCGGCAAAAGACGTCGAACTACATTCGCCGTCTCCTCAACTATTGCCGCAACCGCGTACGCTCGATGTACATCGCCACCACCAGCCGTGAGTCGTTGCCATGAAGCACCTCTCCCAGCGGACGCTGGGCCTCTACGCCATCGAAGCGACGCTGCTGAGCGCCGAGGAGCGGGATCATCTGGCAGCGTGCCACGACTGCCAGCGTGCGCTCGCCGGGATTCAAACGTTCGATTCGGTGCTGCGGGAGCCCGAAACATGGGTTGGTCTCTCCGATGCCGCGCCGCGGCAGACGAACGACGATCTCCGTGCCTTCGCGGTACGTTTCGCCGAGGAAGACGCTGAAGCACTCGAACTCCTGGACGAGTTCAAGGAGCCGGTGGCGGCGGCGCGTTTCGTGTGGGCCGGCATCGCGGCGAAACCGAGATTCCGGACGGGCGGCGTGGCCCGGCTTCTCTGCAGATGGGCGAACGGGATGTGTGAACGCGATCCGCTCTACGCGCTCAAGCTCGCCGAGGTGGCAACGCAGATCAGCTACGCGCTGCCGGATACGAGCTACCCGCGGAATGCGATCCACGAGCTTCGCGGCGAGGCGCTGAAGGAGCAGGCGAACGCGTTGCGCTTCCTTGGCCGGTTGCCTGCCGCCCTCCGGGCGGTCACGAAGTCCGAGCTCGAGTACCGTCGGCTGCCGCACGAGAACCTCGGCCTCGCGGCGGTGAAGTACGTGCGCGGCTGCGTTCATTACGAGCAGGATGAGCTCGACGACGCCGAGGCAGCGGCCCACGACGCGGCCGACGCCTCCCTGCGCCTGGGACTTGCGGACACCTACATGAATGCCCGCCACCTGCTCGGGCACGTCCTCTTCGATCGTCAGGAGTATGCCGCGGCCGCCAACGTCTTCGAGGGGATTCTTCGGTACGGGAAGGCGAAGGGGAGCGTAGTGTGGATCGCTCGTGAATCGCTATCGGCGGGCGGCTGCTACCTCGAGCTCGGACGCGCCGCGGAGGCGCGGCATCACCTCGACGATGCGCGCCGGCTCTTCTCCGAAATGGGTTTCCTGACCGAGATAACACGCGTCGACTGGGCGATTGCGAGGCTGATGTTCTCGGAAGGCAACATCCCGGAAGCGGTTCACCGCCTTCGCAGGTGTATCGCGGAGCTCACCTCTCACGAGATGCTAACCGAGGCGGCCGTTGTCGCGGTGGATCTTGCCGAAATCCTGCATGCCACCAGCGGTCCGCGTGAAATCGCGAAGGTGCTCGCGAACGTCGTTCGAACGTTCATGGATGCAGGGAAGCTCACGAGCGTGCTGACGGCCCTCGCCTACCTCAAAGACGCCGCGACCGCCGGCACCGTGACGCCGGGCCTCGTCGCGTACGTCCGGCGCTTCGTGCAGCGCGCGGAGCGCCAGCCGGAACTGCTGTTTGTCCCGCCGCCGCCTGACCCAGTGTAACGATTCCGGCACTTCGCACACTCCTACCAGCCTTTGAGGGCGCCCTCCACATCGCCGCCGCAGGTCGGCGGAAAGGAGGGGTTATGAGAGGTGTATCCAGAAGCTTCCGCCGTGCGGCCATGCTGCTGGCGCTGCTCACCATTGTCGCGGCGCAGGGTGCGGGCGCGGCGGAGCGCGAGAATCGCTCGCTGCGTGATCGCTTTGAGCGCGCAAAGCAACTCGTCGTCACGATCTTCGCCCGCCTCGGCCTTCCGCCGGGCTAGAGTCGAGTCTGTCGGCAAACCTGGGGCGTGCGGGAGGCGATCCCGGGCGCTCCGGGTTACGAAATGAGGGTGGGGAAACCCCCTCGTCCCCACACTCCTCTCAGTGAGACACGGCTGAGCCGGGGGCGGTCGCCAAGTGCCCGGCATCGCGTCGCCGTGGCCACAGGATGCGGCGGAGGAACCAGAATCGCGCCCCGCGGGAGGCGGACCGGAAGCGCGTCGAAGACGCCGCGGAGTTCTACCTTCGCGCCTGTTACGGCACGCGCAGGGCCGCGAGCGCGGAGGAGTTTGCCGCTTACCTGGCCGTCGCGCGCCCTTACATCAGTCGTCATGTCGCAGTGGTGGGCATGCCGGTTCGTGCATTCCTGCGGGAGCGCCAGCTCGCGTACGCGGGGCGGCTCCTGCCTCGAAGAGTGCAGGGCCTGTTGCGAGGCGGAGAGCGATCAGCACATCCCTGATTACGGCCGCTATGCCGCAATCCACGCTCACCTCGGGACGTGCACGCGCTGCAATTCGCTGCTGAGCACGAGTGCCCTGAATACCTCACGAGAGAACGACTATTCCTCGCATCGGGTATAGACCGATGAAGAAGCTTTGTCTCCCCGCCGATCCCCCACCTTCACGTCGCCGACCGACGGCCGATGCACGATTCGTGTGCGAGCACGAGCGGGTGCTTTTGCCGTCATCCATGCAGGAACCGACAAACGGCGCTGATCAGCGGGAACGAAAGGCCGCGACACCCCATTGCCGCGGACCTGAAACGACCGGGGCCGGCCACATCCCGCCTGTATCCCAGCAATGCGTGACCGGCCCCTGCGTGCGAGTGCCGCAACTCCAATACCCGCCACCGTATCGCGACCAATCGTGGGACACGGGAGCACGGGCGTGACTTCAGTGACGGCCGTAAAGCGCCGTGCGCCGCATCGCGAGACGCCGCTGCAGAAGTGACTCGACGATCATGGCGTACCCGCGGCGCACGTCCAGGCAAAGCTGCAGGAGCGGCTGCAAGGCCGGGCGCCCAGCCGCCAGCAGTTGACCCGATGGAGACTCGGCCGCGTCGACATTCGCCGGAAGATCATGGTCCGTATTCTCTGGGCCGTCCGTGAAGTCGCAAACGATCCGACCGTCCGCCTCGAGGAGTTGTTCGACCTGGTTCCGGAGCATGAGGAGAACTGGCAGGACTGATCGGCACCGTCCCGACTTCCTGCCATGTGTTGCTGAACAATGCACTTCGATACCCTCGCGGAGCTCGTTGCGATCGCGCTCGTTCGCTGGCGGCGCTGGTCTCCCGTTGGGGAACCACTGTGCATTGCAGTCGACGACAGCGGGGACGCGCGGCTCGCCGGCCTTACGTTGAGCGGCGTGGTGCGAGGATACGATCAACGCGAGAACGGGGCTCTCACGCGGCTGCTCATGAGCTCGATCAGCCGCTCGATTACACCGGGCCCTACATCAGAACGGGCCTGCGCTGGATCGTAGCAGAGCCGTGCCTGCAATGGCGCCGGACCAGCCGCCTCTGGTGCTCATGGTCTGTAGCCCGCCTCGTTGACGCATCGTCGTTCGTCGATAGCACCTATGACCGGACGATCGCTATAGCAAGACTGAGCCGGTGCCGGCCTCGCGACCAACACGCATTGCACGGCGCCGTGAGTGTGATTTTATTGTGGCATTGACGCACTATGGAGCGCCATCTACACTCGCGCTACTTTGCCATTGCCAGGGGCGAGCATTCTCGTCCTTCCATGAGCGGTCGACTCATCTTCCAACGGGAAATGACCGTTCGCTGTATTACGAAAGCGTCAATGAAGGAGCAATCGTATGAAATCCGTCCGATACATTCAGTGGGTCGGTGTCCTGATCGTATTCGCCGCACTGGCCATGTCCGCACAGTCGCCGAAGCTGGTCGTGCCCGGCCGCTGGGAAGTTACGCTGCAGAACGAGCTGCCATACCCTGCGCCACCGGTCACATACACGGTGTGCATCGAGCCGGGGGCGGCGGAGCGGCCGGAGCCGCCCAAAGGGAAGCCTTCCGATCGGTGCAAAGTCGTCGAAGGCGGCACCTCCGGCAACGTCCTCTCGTATACCGCCAGGTGCGGTTCGAAGAGCTCCTCCAAAGTACGCATCACGTATCGCGGCGATCAGTATGAGGGAGTCGTCGAACTGACCGAGTCCACGGAGAAACTGCGCCAGCGCATTACGGCCAGACGGGTCGGAGCATGCGATGACGCGACGGTGGAACAAGAGTGAGGGCGGGAAGGACTCATCCAATGCGAACCCAAGGCATTTTCCTGCTCATTCTCACCACGTTGATCGGCGGATCGGTCACAGCCCAGACAGATTTGACGGGCACGCATGGCACAGTCGTCGTCAACGGCGATAACACCAAGCCGGATGCCGGCGTTGTGCTGCTCCCGAAATCGTCGCGACCGTCCGTGGCAGTCCAATTCGAGGGCTTTAACGGGAAATTCGTCGTATTCAATGCCGCGAATACCGAGCTGTTACGCGTGCGGAGTGACGGCAACGTCGGAATCGGTGCGACGGAGCCTCGCGCTCTGCTCCATCTGGTGCGGAACAACGGCAACAAGGATCTGAACCGCGGCATCGGCCCGGAACTGCTCCTCGAAAACAATGCCGCGACGATCAATGACAAATCGGCGATCACGTTTGCGTCGAACAAGGTGGCACGTGCGCAGATCCGCGGTGGGCTCGCTGAAGGCTCCGCTGTCGGCACCCTGACGTTTGCGACCGGCTTCGACAGCCTGGTCGACCGGATGACGATCGGCGTAAGCGGTGATACACACATCATGGGCGGCTCGATTCCGCTGAAGATTCAGCCCGACGTCGGCAGCGGTCTCCCGATCGCTGTCGAATTCCAGGATCTGGCGTACTACCAGGCGCTCCCGCACGGGATCCGGATGAACATGCCGGGCAACAGCGAGATCCGCGTCAGTGGATTGCAGATCGGCAAGTGGAGTCAGCCCGTCATTTCGAACGTCGACGGCGGCGACGTGTTCGTGCAGTCACGCCTCAATGTAAGGGATGTGGACAGGGCACGCGGATCTCTCCGTCACTTCCGGCGATTATCCGGGTATCCCCTACTCGCCGATGCTGAAGCTGACACGGCTGAACGGCGCCGAAGATCCGAGACCGATCGCGACGTTCGCATTCTGGATCGATCCCGCGGACAACACGCTCAAGCTGCTGCACAAGACGGCCGCGGAAATCACCCGCGATCCGAGCCCCGCGCCGGCGGCGCTCCTGACGATCGAGCCGCCGGCCGGAAACCGCCCCGCGCAACTCTCGTTCAACGGCGCGATCGTCGGCGCCGTGTTCCAGGACCTCGCGGAGTGGGTGCCGTCCACCACTGATGTACCGCCGGGCACCGTGGTCGTGCTGAATCCCGGGAGAACCAATGAAGTCATGGCTTCGGAGCGCGCCTATGACGTTCGCGTCGCCGGGGTGATCTCCGCGCAACCGGGGCTGATTCTCGGCCCGGCGGGCGCGGGCAAGGAAATGGTGGCCACGACGGGCCGCGTGCGCGTCAAGGTGGACGCCACCCAGCCCATTCACGTCGGCGATCTGCTGGTCAGCAGCAGCAAACCGGGCATGGCCATGAAATCACAGCCGCTCGACCTGGGAGGGGTGGCCATCCACCGGCCGGGGACCATCATCGGGAAAGCTCTCGAGCCGCTGCAGAGCGGCGAAGGGGAGATTCTCGTGCTGCTGTCGCTGCAGTGAACGGACAGGACTCGACGATGACTGCCAGGAATGACATTCGATTCGCGAAGCGACTACTCCTGCCCGGCGCCGCTGTCCTTTGTTTGCTGGCCGCCATCGCGCCCCTCACCCACGCGGCCCCTCCGGAACCGCTGACGCTGACGTTCGAGCCGCGCGGGGCCGTGATCGAAGGCGTCACACCGGGTGGCGTGCTCGTCGTGTTCGCCAGGGCGCGCAACCAGATTCAACTCCACTACGCGGAAAGCGTCGCTCTGAAGTTCATGCTGCGTGACAAAGCGGGGAGCGGCCGGATCACGGTCGACGCCGGGCGCGAGCTCCCCGCCGACGCGGTATGGGCTGTCGTGGACCTGGAGACCGGACGGCACCTCGTCTCCTCGCGCGGACTGGCGCGTGAGCGTCGTCCGCTGCCCGCGGATACCGTCCGGTACAAGCCCCAGGACCGGGACAGATTGAGCGTGGCTCTCCCCATGGCCGAGATCCTCGTGGTGCGGCGGGGAGAGAACGCCTGGTTCGAAGCGATCGGGGATGGCGGAACCGCCGATGAGGACGGTCGCACGGATGGTACCGCGGCCATCTCGCCGGCGAAGCTCAGGAACCTCAGGAAAAAGGCGGCGAAGCCATTCGACAAAGTGAAGAAGGGCGACCTCGTCATCGTCATCGATCCCCTCACCCTGCAGGTGTGGTCTTCGGCGGAGCTGGGCCAATGAGAATCACGATCTCACTCGCCGCAGCACTGCTTGCCGCGCTCTCCGCCCCGGCCCAGATGGTCAGTCCGAACCTCGAGCGAGGCTTCGACCCGCAGAAAGCCTACGCGCTCGAAGAGATCGGGGTGGTGAACGTCTTCAACGGTAATCTGAACGTCACTCTCCCGATCGGGGCCAACTATCCGGTCTCATCGACGCTTTCGTACGGCGTTGGACTCCAGTATGGCGGCAACAACTGGGAGTACGACACGATCGAGGAACCGTTGCTCGATGAGGACGGAGAGCCGATCTGCCAGATCGGCGATAACGGAGAGTGCCGGCTGGTGATGCAGACGTACGGGTGGTCGTATCCGTCGCCTTACGACAACGCGGGGTTCGGCTGGCGGCTTCACTTCGGCCGGCTCCTGCCGGAGGGGACGAAGGGTGGGAACATGAGTGCGTACGAGAGCCCGGACGGCGCGGTGCACACCTTTTATCCCAGGCTGCACGATACGGACGCTGGCGTTCCTGCCGGTACGTTCTACACGCGGGACGGCTCGTACCTGCGCATGAAGCTGGACGGCGACCATGTGACGGTCGAGTCTCCGAACGGCACGATTCGCGAGTTCGACGTGACCACCGGGCATGTTTCCAACGGCGGCGCCGTGGCCATCCGCGACGCGTTCGGCAATTCGGTGGAGATCGATTACGACTATACCGGCCCTGCACCCTTGCCGCGGTTCGCCGGTACCTATCGAGTGTGGCGCATCCATGATTCCGTGGGGCGGAACCACTATGTCTATCTGAGGCCGGCGGCCACGTACCACGAGGAATTTCCACCGGCGCCGGTCACGCACTGGTCGGTCGGAGAAGTGCGGTTACAGATGCCCGGCAACCACGCGGTCTGGGAGTTTCACTATGCCGGCGAGACCGGCGCGCCTCCGGCGTGGGCCTCGCTGGGGCGACCGTGCATGGACGTGCCGCCGTATATCAACGTCGGGGAGCGCGTGCAGGCCGCTCTTCTGGAGAAGGTCGTACCGCCGGCAGGAAACGCCTATACATTCTCGTATGACGTCTCTGATTACGACACCGGCGCGTGTCATGAAAGCTCCGGTGCGCTGAAGTCCGTGACCCTCCCGACGCTGGGCAGGGTAGAGTGGAAATACACCCTCAATCACTATCCGCCGAACCCGACCGCGGTGACGAACCATAAAAACCCGCCGGGCCTCTACAAGTCGCTTGCGGTCCAGCACCGGACGGTCCGCAATGCGAACAATGTGGTGACAGGATACCGTGAGTACGAGACGGTATCCGATAAGAGTCTGCCCGGTCAGCCCGCACTGGAGCAGAAGGTCACCGTCACCGATTACACCAATGATGAAAAGACGACGATCCTCCGGAAAAGCGAGAACTTCTTCAGCCTCTGCAATTCCGAGAATTGCGTTGCGCGAGGAGAATACGCGCTGCCGTTCACGAGAAAAGATCTTCCGGACCGGGAGGAGACGGACGTGCAGGGACGGCATCTCTCCACGATCACGTATGGGCTGAACGGTGATTGGAGCCGCCCGTTCCAGCGGACCTACGTGGCATATGAAGCCGATATCGCTCTGAACACTGCCGCACGTGGCATTGTCGATTACAACCGGCGGCTGAAGTCCCAGCGGACCGTGCACTACACGTCCTCTGCGTCGGAGTGGATCGACAACCTGTCCCACGGCTTCGACGGTCTCGGACACTATCGAGTGACCGAGGTAAAGGCCTCGTTCGGCGCTACGAGCCGCACGACCAGACAGAATTTCAATCCCGCCGCCGGTGAATACGCGATCGGAGGGGGGACCTTCGTCCTGCCATCCTCGTGGGTCCTGGGACTCTTCGATTTCGTGGAAGTCACCGATACGGGGAGCGGGGGGATGACAACGCACCGTACGGACTACTGTTTCGGGAGCACGGGATTCCTGGAGCGGAAACGGACCCGGCGTTTCGCATCGGAGCCGAAGCGCGATCTGCTTGCCGTCTTCTCGGGCGTCGCCGGGGACGTGACCCGGGAGGAATACTATGGCGGCGACGAAACGGAACTGCCGGCCGCGGTGACCTGTACGAGTTCCCTTGGCCAGGTCCCGAAGTACGCGGTGAATCATTCCTACATCTACGGGGTGCGGAGCACGTCGCAGCACGACGGCACGAGCTTCCTGAGCATGGATCTGGACGTGGACTCCTCGGGCCTGGTGGTTGCCAGCCGCGATACCGCCGGCAAACCCACGACCTTCAAATACGATCCGCTGGGGCGCATCGAGGAAATCCGCCCCGACGGTGTGGCGTGGACCCAGTATCAGTACATCGCCGCCGGCAATGCTTCGAATCCGGCCACCGTCATTGCCCGCCAGTGGCCGCACGGCTCAGCCGCCGGCGGGACTGCTCTCACGGAAACGCGCTATTTCTACGATCATCTCGGACGACTCGTGCAGCAGAGAAACTGGATGTCCGGGGTCGCGGCCGATCCGTGGTCCGCGGTGCGCACGAGCTATGACGCGCTGGGCAGGAACGTCGGCACGTCCGTGGCCACCGGTGTGAGCACGGGCGCGTTTTCCGGCTTCACGGCACCGGAGACGGTGACGGCTTACGATGCTCTCGGGCGCGTCATCGCAACGACACAGCCGGACGGGAGTCAGGCGACCATCGTTCATACCGGCGCCAGCACGGTCGAGCGAACTATCAGGATCGCCACCTCGAGCACGGAGGAAACATCCGTCTCCACGCAGGAGAGGATGGACGGCCTCGGACGCCTGGTGTCGATCGTCGAGAACGAGCACGTGGAGCATGGCGTGCAGAAGGGGGTCGAGACCACATACCGCTACGACCCGGCCGACCGGCTTACACAGGTTCTCGCCGGCATTCAGACGCGGACGTTCCAGTACGATGGTGCCGGCCTGCTCACCTCCGAGAGCCATCCCGAAACCGTCGGGGCAACCACGTACCTCTATGACAGCCGAGGCCACGT
>Ga0196976_1000210_pt1 | contig 39484 bp, 39 predicted proteins | sample S3v_513CmetaG_FD_148644 | JGI IMG/M metagenome (GOLD analysis project Ga0196976, IMG submission 148644) | Soil microbial communities from Anza Borrego desert, Southern California, United States - S3+v_5-13C | ecosystem: Environmental > Terrestrial > Soil > Desert | place: USA: California... | reverse complement strand
CGAGAACCTGCCGCTGACGGAGGACGTGGAGACCTACTTCAAGCGCGAGGTCCTGCCCCACGCCCCGGACGCCTGGATCGACCACGAGAAGACCAAGGTGGGCTATGAAATCCCGTTCAACCGGCACTTCTACGTGTTCAAGCCGCCGCGGCCGCTGGAGGAGATCGACCGGGATCTGAAGGCCGTGGTGAGCCGGATTCAAACCATGCTGACCGAGGTGATGGGATGAGCTTCCCGCGCTATGCCGACTATAAGGACAGCGGCGTCGAGTGGCTGGGCGAGGTGCCGGGGCATTGGACTCTGACACCCATCAAAGCACTGTATCGTTTTGTAAAAAGGCAAGATAATGTGGACGCGCCAGTTCTATCAGTGTACCGTGAATACGGCGTTGTGCAGAAATCATCAAGAACAGATAACAACAATAAGACGCCAGACGACCTTTCCCTCTACCAAACAGTTCTAGAGGGAGATCTGGTTGTTAATAAAATGAAGGCGTGGCAAGGCTCTCTTGGCATATCTCAGTTTTACGGGATCACCAGCCCTGATTATGCGGTTTTTGAGAAAAGACATTCTGAGATTTCAGGCTATCTCTATAACCTACTTCGTTCACGCGCCATGCCAGACGTTTACAGACTGATATCGAACGGTATTCGCAACGAACAGTGGCGGCTTGAGCCTGATAAATTCCTCCAAATTAAAATTCCTTTGCCGCCATATATCGAACAAGAATCTATCACCGCCTTCCTCGACCGCGAGACGGCAAAGATAGACACGCTGGTGGCCGAGCAGGAGAAACTCATCGACCTGCTGAAGGAGAAACGGCAGGCCGTCATTTCCCATGCCGTCACCAAGGGCCTGAACCCCGATGCCCCCATGAAGGATTCGGGCATCGAATGGTTGGGCGAGGTGCCGGAGCATTGGGAGGTAGTGCCGGTTTCCTATCGTTACGAGGTTCAATTGGGCAAGATGCTGGACTCCAGTAAGATCACGGGAGAGCACCTTCGCCCATACCTTCGTGTCTTCGATGTTCAATGGGGTAAAATTAACATCGAAGACCTTCCGGAGATGGACTTTGACGAGCAGGATCGGGAGAAGTATCGGCTTTTCCCTGGGGATCTTCTCGTTAACGAAGGAGGAAGCTACGTCGGGCGCTCCGCTGTCTGGCTTGGAGATGTTGAGGAGTGCTATTACCAGAAAGCGCTGCATCGACTACGGGCACAAGATTCCGAGAGGGACGACAGCCGTTTCTTCTTCTTCGTTATGGAAAATGCTACCCGCCGGGGAGTGTTCGTAGCCGGAGGTAGTCAAGCCACGATCGAGCACCTAACGGCGGAAGCACTGCGGCGCTACCGCTTTGCGTTCCCTCCGCTCGACGAGCAACTGAGCATTGTCCGCGCTCTGGAGCAGGAAACAATCGGGATCGACGCCCTCATCACTGAAGCGCAATGCGCCATCGACCTCCTCAAGGAGCGCCGCTCCGCCCTGATTTCCGCCGCCGTCACCGGCAAGATCGACGTGCGCGGAGTGGTGGAAGCGGAGGCCGCCGCATGAAGTTCGAGACGTTCCAGGCCGGGCGCTGGCAGCCGCGCTACCAGTACAAGAGCTTCGAACCGGTCCCCGTGAACCACGAATGGACGTGGGAGGACCCGACCGTCAACACGCTGCTGGAGGCCGCCAACCGGGCCCTGGGCGAGTTGAACGCCTTCTCCCTGATCGTCCCCGACATCGACCTGTTCATCCAGATGCACGTGGTCAAGGAGGCCCAGACCTCCAGCCGCATCGAAGGCACGCAGACCGGCATCGACGAAGCCCTGATGCCGGAGGAGCAGATCCAGCCGGAGAAGCGCGACGACTGGCGCGAGGTCCGCAACTACATCGATGCGGTCAACACGGCCATCGCCGAACTCGCATCCCTCCCGCTGTCCAACCGCCTGCTGAAACAGACCCACGCCATCCTCATGCAGGGGGTCCGCGGCGAGCACAAGCAGCCCGGCGAGTTCCGCACCAGCCAGAACTGGATCGGCGGGTCCAGCGTCAGCGACGCCGTGTTCATCCCGCCGCATCCCGACGGGGTGCCGGACCTGATGGGCGACCTGGAGAAGTTCTGGCACAACGACACCGTCGCCGTGCCCCATCTGGTGCGGATCGCCATCAGCCATTACCAGTTCGAAACCATCCACCCCTTCCTGGACGGCAACGGCCGCATCGGGCGCCTGCTGATCCCGCTCTATCTGGTCGGCCACGGGCTGCTGGCGAAGCCGTCGCTGTACCTGTCGGACTTCTTCGAGCGCAACCGGGCCAGCTACTACGACGCCCTGATGCGGGTGCGCGTCTCGAACGACCTGATCCACTGGGTGCGCTTCTTCCTCAACGGCGTGGCCGAGACCGCCACCAAGGGCCGGGACGTGTTCCGCCAGATTCTGGCGCTGCGCACCGAGGTGGAACAGGCCGTTCTGGGGTTGGGCAAGCGCACCCCGAACGCCCGGCAGGCGTTGAACCTGCTGTACCGCAAGCCCATCGTCTCGGCCGCCGACATCGAACAAGCCCTTGGCGTCAGCACGCCGACGGCGAACGCGCTGATCCGTGATCTGATGCAGTTGGGCATCCTGGTCGAGATCACCGGCCAGCAGCGGGGCCGCAGCTACGCTTTCCACCGTTACCTTACGCCCTTCCTAAGTTAAGGGAATCATCGTTTCGTTAACTAACTCCCGCACTCAGTTAAGGGTGGAACGGTCATGAGCCTGCACCGTGAAATCGCCTTCGAGACCGAAATCTGCGCCGTCATGGCGGCCCGCGGATGGCGGTATGCTGATGGCGACGCGGCCCATTACGACCGCGCCCGCGCCCTGTTTCCGGCCGACGTGATCGCGTGGGTTCGGGCGACCCAGCCCAAGGCGTGGGAGACGCTGACCAGGAACCACGGTGCCACCGCGGAATCGGTGCTGCTGGACCGCATCCGGAAGCAGATGGATGACCGGGGCACGCTGGACGTGCTGCGGTACGGTGTCGAACTGCTCGGGTTGCGGCAGCCGCTGATGCTGGCGCAGTTCAAGCCCGCCCTGGCGATGAACGCCGACTTGCAGGCCCGCTACACCGCCAACCGCCTTCGCGTCCTCCGGCAGGTCCGCTATTCCCTGCACAACGAGAACGCCATCGACCTTGTGCTGTTTCTGAACGGCGTGCCCGTCGCGACCGCCGAGTTGAAGTCCGACTTCACCCAGTCGGTTGCCGACGCCGTGGACCAGTACCGCTTCGACCGGCAGCCGCGCCCCAAGGGGCAAGGGGCAGCGGAACCGCTGCTGGAGTTCCCACGCGGCGCCCTGGTGCATTTCGCCGTCAGCAACTCCGAAGTTCGGATGACGACCAAGCTCGACGGCGCGGCCACCACCTTCCTGCCGTTCAACCTCGGCGACGGCGGGGCCGCCGGAAACCCGCCCAACCCCGCCGGTCACCGCACGGCCTATCTGTGGGAGGAGGTATGGGCACCGGACGGGTGGCTGGAGATCCTGGGGCGGTATCTGGTCGCCAAACGAGACAGCAAGAAGCGGATCACCGCCGTCATCTTCCCCCGCTACCACCAACTGGATGCCACACGCAGGCTGGTGGCGGCCGTGCTGGCGGAAGGCGCCGGGAGCAAATACCTCATCCAGCACTCCGCCGGGTCCGGCAAAACCAACTCCATCGCCTGGACGGCGCACTTCCTTGCCGACCTTCACGACGACGCCAACACCAAGGTGTTCGACTCCGTGCTGGTGGTCAGCGACCGGACCGTGCTGGATGCGCAGTTGCAGGAGGCCATCTTCGGCTTCCAGCGCACCGCCGGCGTCGTCGCCACCATCACCGGCGAGAACCAGAGCAAGAGCGGCCAGTTGGCCGAGGCCCTGTCCGGCGGCAAGAAGATCGTCGTCTGCACCATCCAGACCTTCCCCTTCGCCCTGGAGACCGTCCGGCAGTTGGCGGCCACCCAGGGCAAGCGGTTCGCCGTCATCGCCGACGAGGCCCATTCCTCCCAGACCGGTGAGGCCGCGAGCAAACTGAAGCAGGTGCTGTCGCCCGAGGAACTGAACGCGCTGGCCGACGGCGGCGAGATCGGCACGGAAGACCTGCTGGCGGCTCAGATGGCGACCCGCGCCAAGGATGCGGGCATCACCTACGTGGCGTTCACGGCGACGCCGAAGGCGAAGACTCTGGAGCTGTTCGGCCGCCGCCCCGATCCGTCGCAGCCCGCCGGACCCGGCAATCTGCCCGCGCCCTTCCACGTCTACTCCATGCGGCAGGCCATCGAGGAGGGCTTCATCCTCGACGTGCTGAAGAACTACACGCCCTACAAGCTGGCGTTCCGCCTGGCCTCCGGCGGCCAGGAATGGGACGACACGATGGTCGAGCGCAGCGAGGCCATGAAGGGCATCATGCGCTGGGTGCGGCTGCACCCCTACAACATCACCCAGAAGGTCCAGGTGGTGGTGGAACATTTCCGCCAGAACGTCTCCCCGCTGCTGAACGGCCGGGCGAAGGCGATGGTGGTGGTCGCCAGCCGCGTGGAGGCGGTGCGCTGGAAGCTCGCGATCGACGGCTACATCAGGAAGTCCGGCTACGCCATCGGGACGCTCGTCGCGTTCTCCGGCGAGGTGAAGGACGAAGAGTCCGGCCCGGACCCGTTCTCCGAAACCGGCGCGGCCCTGAACCCCACCCTGAAAGGCCGCGACATCCGCGACGCCTTCGCCACCCCGGATTTCCAAATCCTGCTGGTGGCGAACAAGTTCCAGACCGGCTTCGACCAGCCGCTGCTGTGCGGCATGTACGTGGACAAGCGGCTCGCGGGCATCCAGGCCGTGCAGACCCTGTCCCGGCTGAACCGTGCCCATCCTGGCAAGGACACCACCTACGTCCTGGACTTCGTGAACGAGCCGGACGAGGTGCTGAGGGCCTTCCGAACCTATTATGAGACCGCCGAACTGGAAGGCGCGACGGACCCGAACCTCGTGTTCGACCTGCGCGCCAAGCTGGACGCCACAGGCTTCTACGACGACGGGGAGGTGGACCGGGTCGTCAAGGTGGACCTGGACCCGAACGCCACTCAGGGCCAGCTTGCCGCCGCCCTGGAGCCGGTGGCCGACCGCCTGCTGAGGCGCTACAAGGCCGCCACCGAGTCCTTGAAGGAGGCCCGCGCGAGCCAGAACGCCAAGGGCGAGCAGGACGCCAACGACGAAATCGAAGCGCTCATCCTGTTCAAGCGGAACCTCGGCGCGTTCCTGCGGGTCTACGTGTTCCTCTCCCAGATTTTCGACTACGGCAACACCGCCATCGAGAAGCGGGCCATCTTCTACAAGCGCCTGCTGCCGCTGCTGGAGTTCGGGCGGGAGCGCGAGGGGGTGGACATTTCCAAGGTGGTGCTGACCCACCACAAGCTGACCGACCGCGGCAAGCGCGACCTGGCGCTCACCGGCGGCGGCGGCGAAAAGCTCAAGCCGCTGACGGAGCCGGGCAGCGGCGAGGTGCAGGAGAAGGCCAAAGCGCTTCTGGCCGACATCATCGCCAAGGTTAACACCCTGTTCGACGGCGAACTTACCGACGACGACAAGCTCGTCTACGTGAACAACGTCCTCAAGGGCAAGCTGCTGGAATCCGAGATCCTGGTGCAGCAGGCCGCCAACAACACGAAGGAGCAGTTCGCCAACTCGCCTGACCTGAACAGCGAACTGCTGAACGCCGTCATGGACGCCTTCGCCGCCCACACGACCATGAGCAAGCAGGCGCTTGATTCCGAGAAGGTCCGCAGCGGGCTGCTGGACATCCTGCTTGGTCCGGCGCAGCTCTATGAAGCCCTTCGCCTGCGTGGCAGCAATTCCGGAGGAGAGGCTCATCCCTGACCCCGCATCTGTCGTTTCGCGGCTCTCCAACGATCCATCGCGTAGCCCCGGAATTCGCCAACAGTGTCCGTTGCTGCTCAGACCCCGAAATCGGCGCGGCAACGCGAGGATGGTCGCCACACCGACGGTCGCCACCAAGGCGCCCCCTACGGAGACCTGCTGCCTCCTGGCCCGGCGGCGCTCCGCCTCGCGTCGCACCCGCAGGAGATACTGCTGCTCCGAGCTGAGGAACTGACCTGTGTCGGTCGTGGACGGATGCCGTGATGTTCTGCGGGCCGGGCGCGTTGTCGGGGGAAGCGCCTTGATTTCAGACGCCACCTCGTCGCTCCCCGTGCGGGGGCGTGGATGGAAACGTCCGGTCGATGTCGCCGATCGGACCGATGCCGTCCCCAGCGCTCCCTTGCAAGCCCGTTCTTCGGAGCTTGGAAGCTGTCGGCCCGTCCGTGCCAGATCCTCCGGTGCTATTCGTCGGTGCTGCGGCGCCTCCTCACCGAGCCAACGCCGGGGCACCGGCGTCACGGCGGCGCCGTGACCGGCGGCCCCGGCGCCGTCTCGGCCCTCCGGGTGACGCCCCGGGCTGGCGGCACGGTCACGGAGAACAGGGCGGCACGGCTCTGCGCCACCCGTGGCTTGCGCCGTTGCCCCATCACCGGCTGCGGCGCGGCGCTTCCGGTTCCGCGCGGCGCGCCGGACCCGCGCCGTCCGGTGCCGTCCGCGCCGGCTCGGGCGCCAGCACCGCCCGCTTCTGCGTGGCCGACAGCACCACCGGCCCTTCGGCGCGCTCCTTCTTCAGCAGTTCCGTGGCCACGAAGCGCTTCAGGTCGGCCTTGGCGGCGCCGGCGATCCGGCTCATCCGCCGGTCGATCGTCTCCGACAGCGCCGCGAGCACCAGCCGCCCGTCGGCCGAGAGCGCCCGGTGAGCGGCCTGCAGCGCGTTTCCGTTGCCGTCCGGCACCGGCCCGCCCGCCGTCCGGGGGGGCGGAGCCGTTCGGTCCGGCGCGGGGGGCGGCGCGGGCGCCGGCGGTCCGGTTTCGGCCGGGGCCGGCGCCGCGACGGTGGCCGGGCGCGGCCCGTTCGGCGCTCCGCGCTCCGCCCGGCGCCGCTCGGCTTCCTGGCGGTCGAGGGCGGTGGGCCGGTGGCCGTGCGCCTCCAGGCCATGGACCTGCGCCGCGATCCACGCCTCCTGCCGGAACGCGGCGGTGCCTTTGATCTCCACGGCCGTCCAGCCGCGCGCCGCGGCCAGGACTATCATCGCCGCGATGGTCTTGCGATCCTCGCGCCGGGTGCTGATCGTGCGCTCCGTGGCGCGCAGGGCGAGGCTTTGCCCCCGGTGGTCGTCGTAGTAGCGTCGCTCGCCGTCCGCGTCCTCGACGTAGTAGGCGTGCGCGAGGGGATCCGGCGCCGTCCGGGCGGCCGGCCTCGACCGGGGCGCGGGGGCCGGTCCGCCGTCCCCGGCCGCCGGTGCCTGGGATGTCCCCCGGCTCGCGCCCGCGCCAGGGGGCGGGCTTGCACCGTGCACGCCAGGCCCGCGCGGTGGATCGGCCACGGGACGGAGTGCGATGCTGTTGGCCGGGCGCATGCTGTCCGGCAGCCAGTCGGCAAGGCTCATGGCTCACGTCTCCTGTGCCGCGGGGGTGACGGCGGATCCCATGCTCATGCGCCGGCGGCGCCCCGGCCGCCGGAGGGCCGACCGACGGTCGGGACGGCGTCGATGATGGCGGCGACCGCCGCCTTGCCGTCCGCCAGCCCGCAGCCGCTGAGGTCGACCTCGGTGCCGAGGATGGCGGCGATGAGGCCGTCCGCCTGATGCGGCCGCAGGGCCGCCGGGGCCGCCGGGTCGAGTGGCCGCGGATCGGCCGCGGGCGGCGCCCGCCCGGCGCCGCCCACGGCCGATCCGGCATCGGAGGCGCCGGCACCCGTGGCACCGGCACCCGTGGCGGCGCCGTTGCCCGCCGCCCGCCGGCCGCGCGTGGGCCGCGGCGCCGGGCGGGCCGCGGCGCCGGGCGCCTGGGTGGGGGCAGACACGGCGGCGGCGATCGGCTCGAAGCCCTTGCCCTGGTCGAGGCGCACCGGGATGTCGATCGGCGGCACCGCCGGGGCGGGGCGCAGCAGGCGGGTGAAGGCGCGGTCCTGGAAGTGGCGGATGCGCCGCGCCCGGATCGGGTGCATCCCGGGCCGGATCAGGATGGCCTCCGTCGGCGCCAGACGGGCGACCTCCTGCGGCAGCAGCAGGGCGCGGCGCTGGTCCGTCTCGGTCACGCTCAGCCGGTCGCGCCGGAAGACCCGCCAGAAGCGCGGGCCGCTGCGCGCCACGCCGTCCACCGTGGCGTAGCCCAGCCGCGCGCTCAGCTCCTCGCACAGCTTCAGGTCCTTGGTGCCGAACACCACCTCCAGGCCGCAGTTGTCGAGGACGGCCTCGGCCTTGTCGGGGCCGTAGAGGTCGCGGTCGCGCAGCTGCGCCTTGCTCTGCATGATCAGCATCAGCCGCATGCCGTAGCCGGCCACGTAGGCGAAGGCGTCGGCCAGCACCGGCATGGGACCCAGGAGCGGGAACTCGTCGAGCAGCACCAGCACCTGGTGCCGGGCCGCCGGGTCGTGCTGGGGCAGCGTGCGCACCGTGACGTCGACGAGCTGCTGGAAGAACAGCGCCAGCAGCGGGCGCAGGCGGGCGATGTTGTCGGGGCTGACGCCGATGTAGACGGCGTGCAGCGCTGTCCTGAGCGCCCGCAGGTCGAAATCACTCTCGGCGGTCGCGGCGTCGATGCGCGGGTTGAACCACAAGGACAGCCGTGCGGTGACCGTCTTGCGGATCGAGTTCACCAGGTCGGGCGAGCCCTTCAGGTAGTCCTCGAGCGCCTTCACCGTGGCCTCGGTGTAGGGCGCTCCGCGCTGGCGCCGCGCCTCGATGCGCTCGATCATCGCGCGCGCCCCGTCGACGCTGGAGAGCAGCCGCAGCACCTCGCCGAAGGTCAGCGGCAGCTCCGGCGTTTCCGCCAGGAAGCCCGCCACCCCGGTGAAGGCCGAGCGCGCGGCGTCGGTCCAGAACTGCTGGTCGCCGGAGACGTGCGGAAAAACCATCTGGGCGATGCGCTGGATGTCCTCGAAGGCGTCGATGGTGCCGCGCCGCACGTAGGTGAACGGGTTGTAGCGCGCCGTGCGCCCGTCCGGGGCGAGCGGGTCGAACAGCACCACCGTCTGCCCGGCGGCGGCGCGGATGCCGGCCGTCGCCGCCCAGGTCTCCTTCTTGACGTCCAGGCAGACCAGCGACGCCTCGTAGAGCAGCGCGTTGGGGATGACGAGGCCCACCCCCTTGCCCGAGCGCGTCGGGGCGTAGCAGGCGACGTGCTCCGGGCCGCCGAAGCGCAGGTGGCGGCCGCGGCGGTCCTGGCCGACGAAGAGGCCGCCGGCCCCGGCGTAAAAGCCGGCCCGGGCGAGCTCGCGGCGCGTCGCCCAGCGCGTCTCGCCGTGTAGCGGGCGCCGTCCGCCGCCCGGCCGGCCGGCGCGCGCCAGGCGGCCGAGGAGCAGCAGCACCGGGACGGCGGTCGCGGCCCCGCCCGCGATCCTGAGCCACGGCCCGGCGGCCGGGTGGGCGAGGCCGTAGTGGTGCAGGTACAGCCAGTACTGGAGCAGCGGCCACGTGCCGGCGTCGAGCCGGCCGACGCCGAGCAGGAAGACCAGCGACGCCACGACCGACCACAGGACGGCCAGGGCCAGCAGCGCGGCGAGGACGGCCAGGGCCTTGGCCGGCGCCGGCCAGTCGTGGAGGTCGGGCATGGGCGGCTCCCTCATCCGGCGGCGCGGATGGCGGCCGCAGCCTCGGCGATCGCCGCCAGGGGGTCGAAGAAGACCTCCTCGATGGCGAAGCCGTCCGGGCCGCGCCGGCAGTGGGCGATGACGTCGATCCGCTGGCGCAGGAACGCGCGCACGTCGGCATCGGCCAGGTGGCGGCCGGCGTCGTGCTGCTTGACCATCAGGCGCAGCGCGTCGAAGGCGTCCATCGCGCCGCCGGCGTGGCAGGTGGTGATGGAGCCGGGATGCCCGGCGGCGACGGCGCGCAGGAAGGTGAAGGCGGCCCCGTCGCGCAGCTCCTGCATGAGGACGCGGTCCGGGCGCATGCGCAGCGCCGCCTCGATCAGGTCCTCCGGGCGCACGCGCGCCAGGCCCTGGCCGCCCTTGCTGTAGAACAGCGCCACGCGGTTGCGCTGCGGCAGGCCGATGAACTCGGCGGTGTCCTCGATGGTGATCAGGCGCTCGTCCGGTGGAATGGCCTGGATCAGCGCCTTGGCGAAGGTGGTCTTGCCGGACCCGGTGTCGCCGGTGGCGATCAGCGTCTTCCTGGCCCGCACCGCCAGCGGGAAGAAGCGTTCCCAGTCCCTGGCCCGGTGCAGCTCCATCAGCTCGGCGTCGCGCGGGTGGACGCGGCGGGCGGCGCGTTCGGTGCGCGCGAACAGGCCGCCGGCGGCCAGCCCGGCGATGGTCGGGACGAAGCCGGAGGGCCGGCGGATCGTCAGGCTCAGCGTGCCGGCGGCGACGGCGGGCGGGCGGCAGATCTGCACGCGCTGGCCATCCGGCAGCACGGCGGCGCACAGCGGCCGCTCCGGCCCGACGTCCTGCTGCGCGAGCGCGGCGCACAGCGTGGCGACGGCGTCGAGGCGCTCGTAGCCCAGCTCCGGCACCGCGTGCCAGGACCAGCCGCCGCGGCCCTCCACCCCGGCCTCGCCCGGCCGGTTGATCACGACGTCGGTGACGGCCGGGTCCGCCAGGAAGCCGGCGATGGGCTCCAGCAGGAGCCGCAGCGTCGTCTCGCCGGGCCGCATCACCGGACCTCCCCGGGGACCAGGGGCAGGGGCCGGCCGGCCGACGGCGCCACCCGGTAGACGGTGGAGAAGTCGAGGTCGCGGGCGACGAGGATGCTGACCAGCTCGCCCTGGTTCTTGCGCACGGTGGGCGGGATGGCGATGGTGCCGCGCAGCGTCTCGGCGATGACCGACTGCGTCTGCCCGGTGTTGATGGTGGTCGTGCCCGCGCTGGCCGCCGCCGCGACGCCGGCCTGGAGGACGCCGTCGACGGTGGACAGCAGCAGCGCCCCGCCGAAGCGCTGCCAGAAGTGGCGGTCGACCGCGCCCTCCAGGCCGGCGCGCCCGAGCGCGTCGGCGGCCGGGCTGTCCAGCGCGATGACCACCCCTTGCGGCGTTTCCGCCCGCGTCCACACCACGAACATCCGCTCGACCCCCTGGCGGACGCCGCCGCGGAATTGGCCGACCACGCGCGTCCCGCGGTCGAGCAGCGTCAGCCCGGTCGTGCCGGCCACGTCCTCGGGGAGGACGCAGGTCACCAGCCCCGGCAGGGTCGAGTCCATCGCCGTCTGCAGGATGCAGGGAATGAGCGTCCCGGTGGTCAGCAGGTAGGGCCGGTTCCGCAGGACGTCGGCGGTCACGCCGGTGAGCCGGGTGGGCTGGAGGCGCACCGCCAGGTCGTCCGTCTCCATCGGACCGTCTCCGCCGCCCGAGCTTCCGGACAGCCCGGCGCCCGACGGGACGCCGGCGCCGTGTCCGGCCCCGCCGGAGCCGGGGCCGTCCGCGGTGTAGACGAGCAGGCGCGGCGGACGCGGCGGCGGGGACGCCGCCGGCGTGCGGACGATCGCCGGCGGCGCCTCCGGCAGCGGGGGCGGCGGCGGCGCGGCCAGCGTCACCGGCTGGGCGGGCGGCGGGGGCGGGGGTTCGTAGCGGACGGTCGGGCGCGCCGGGGGCGGCGGTCCGTCCGGCGGCGTGAGGTCGGGCCGCTCCGCCGTGAGCAGGATGGCGCCGCAGGCCAGCACCGCCCCGGCGACGATGACGCCGACGCCGGCCTTTCTGCCGATGGCCGGCGGCCGGCCGGCCACATCGGAGACGTGGCGCTCGCCGGCCAGCGCGCCGCCCGGTGGGGGAAGGGGGTCGCCGCTCATCGGCCGGCCCTCCGCACGGTGCGGGTGACGTCCGGTGTGCCGGTGCCGGTGCCCGGGTCGCGGCCGGCCGGGTCGAAGCCCCGGTTGATGATGCGCAGCGCCGCGCGCCCGTCGCGCAGGACGAACGCCCGCGCCGTCGTCTGCACCACGGCGTGGTCGCCGGCCATGGTGTGGGGGACGATGGTCTCGGCGCCGTCCGGGGCCACGGCGTAGAGGGCCGGAACACGCCGGCTGCCGGGAAAACGGAAGGCGGTCTGGCGGCCGTTGTCGCTGACCTCGGCCGGCTCGAGCGCCGCCGCGCCCTGGGCGACGTAGCGCCAGTTGCGCGGTCCCTGCGCCCAGGCGCCGGCAAGCCGGGCCTGGGCGGCCCGTTCGCGGGCGTCGGCCGCGGCCTGCGCCGTGCGGGCCTTGCGGGCCGCGCGCTCGTCCTCGGGGTAGCGGAAGTGGACGGCGAACATGGCCGATGCCTCGCCGTCCGCCGCCTCGGCGACCAGCCGCAGCTGGTAGGAGCGCACCGCACCGTCGGACCGGGTGGTGACGACCTGGGCGTTGGTGGCGGGGCGGACCTCGGTCGGCTTGAGGAACAGCATGTTGCCGGCCGGCTGGGCCAGCCAGGCGTCGGCGTCGCCGATCGCCACCTGGGTGATCGCCTCGGCCGGCCCGAAAGTGATCTGCGTCGAGGTGGTCGGGCAGCCGACGATGCGCACGACGTTCATCGGGTTGTGGGCGACGACCTGGACGCGCGGGTCGTGGCCGCCCGGGCGCGGCGCCTGTTCCGCCCGGGCGGGGCCGGCGGCCAGGGCCGCGGTGGCGGCCAGGGCCGCGGCGGCGAGACGGCGGCGGGTCATGGGGTGACCTCCATGTCGGCCCGGTAGCTGGTGACCGTGAAGCCGAGCGGGTTGACGTTGATGGACGCGGCGCTGACGGCCCCGGGGACGACGTCGAAGCCGATGGTGGCGACCATGCGCTTGACCGGCAGCGCGGTGTCGCCCTTGCGCTCGAGCTGGACGAAGCGGACCTGGGCGAGCTGGGGGCCGAGGAAGCTGGTGGACACCCAGCGCAGCGTGGCGGTGCCGTCGCGGCCGAGCACGACCTGCGGGCTGGCCGGGTTGGAGCCGCGGAACTCGGCGGCGTACTCGGCCTGCACCGGCGGCGCCGACAGCAGGGCCACCGCCTCGAAGTTGGCCTGCGCCTCGGCGGCGCTGTAGCCCTGGCGCAGGCGCACGTACTGCCACAGGAAGTAGCGCCGCTCGGCCTCGCTGGCTTCCATCGGGCCGCCGCGCAGGTCGTAGACGCGCTCGACCGCGCCGGTGGCGTTGTCGACGCGGAAGACCAGAGGGACCACGCTCTTGAGCGGCGCCAGCGCGGCGACGGCGAGCGCCCCGGCCAGTCCAACGAGGGCGCCGACGACGCCGACCGCGACGCCGGCGCGCGCGGCGCGCCGGCAGGCGCGCAGCCGGTCGGCCTCGTAGCTGGCGACGCGGGCGAAATAGGCGTCGAGCAGCGCCGGATCGGCGGGGACCGGGCGGGCCTGGAAGGCGCCGGCGGGGGGCGGGGTGGCGGCGGTCAGGGTCATCGGCCGGCCTCCGTACGCATCGACGGCGCGGCGGCCGGGGCCAGCGGGGTGCGCAGGTCGTCCGCGCCCGGCGTCCAGCGGCCGGGGTTCAGCGCGCGCAGCGGGCCGGACGCGTCGGTGGGTGGCGCGTCGTCGGCGCAGCCCGGCAGGACGAAGAGGAGAAGGGCGAGCGTAAGGCGGTGCATCATGCGGCGTCTCCTGTCGTGAACGGGGCGCGGGCGTTGGTGCCGCGCGGGCGCCTAGAGCAGGGTGTTGCGGTCGGAGAGGGAGCCGCCGGTGGCCGGCCGCGGGCGGTGGTGCGCCGTGCGGCCGGCGGCCCGCGCGCCGCCCCAGGCGGCCGAACCGGCGGCGTGCAGCGCGCCGAGCGCGCCGGAGCGGCCGGCGTGGTGTGTGTTCCCGTGGGCGTCGACGCGGCGCTGGCCGGCCGAGCCGACGGCGCCCCGCGCGGCGCGGGCGAGCGCGCCGGTGTGGAAGGCGAGGCCGCCGGACAGCGAGGCCGCGAAGGCCGGCAGCTGGAAGGCCACGTAGGCGGCGACGGCGAAGAAGATCACGCCGGCCAACAGCACCTGGAGCATCACCAGGGGATCAACCGATCCCATGCGTGTGACGGTGCTAACAACTTCTTGCTCGACAGCAAGGACTATGAAGAGCAGGACGATGGTGGTGACCTGGAGGATGACGCAGGAGATCAGCGAACCGATCCAGCGCTCGAAGACGGCGCGGGTGGCGGCGAACAGCACCAGCGGAACCAGCAGCGGGCCAACGGCGATGTACAGCGCGAGGATCACGCGCGAGATCAGCCAGATGGCGAAGCAGAAGCCGGTCGACAGGATCGCGGCCGCCCAGAACAGCACCACCACCGCCTTCTCGGCGATGTCGCTCCAGCCCAGCGTGCGCCACACCTCGAGGCCGGCCCGCCAGGCCCGCAGCCAGACCTGATCGAAGCTGTTCGCACTGACGATTCTGACAGCACCCGAGGATGTGAGGGCGTCCGACAGGGCGGCGGGAAGCGTCGCGAAGAAGACATCGTAGACGTACTGCTGGTACACCCCGGCCCCCGTGATGACCCAGACCACCAGGATCATCCTGAGCATGCGCCCGAACAGGACGGCACCGGTCTCGCTGACCGCACCGCGCAGGACGAGGATGCCGGTCAAGGCGATGTACAGCACCAGGGCCACCCGCAGCGGCGCCGCCGCGAAGACCAGGAAGGCGTTGAGCACCTCCGTCACGGCGGCGACGAGCGGCGTCTCCACCTGGGAGACGATGTAGGCGAAGATCTGCCACTGAAGTTCGCCCATTGCCGATCACCTCCCTGATGCCCCGGCTTCCATCAGCAGGGAGCGCATTGCTACGTCGCAGTGGTTTAGCTGCGGATTTCGGCGGCACATGATGAGTTTGCTCTGCCGATTTTCCGGATCGCTGGACCAGAAAGCCGGGTCGTTGGGGTCCATGGTGCCGGTGCGCGCGCGGGCCTCGCGAAGGGCGACCTCCACGTTGGCCCGGTGCGCGTTGAGGCAGTCGGCATCGCGTCCCAGCCGGCCCGGATCCTCGAGGCAGGCCAGCTGCACGCTGGCGCGGGCCTGCGGGTGATCGGCGTACCAGCCCACGGTGCGCGGCGGAGCCGCCGAGGGCTTCTGCGCCGCCGCCGGTGCGCCGGACAGCAGCGGCACCAGCAGCGTCAGGGCTTGCACGGTGCAAGCCCATGCCGTCGTGACCGGTCCCATCCTCAGCCTCCCCGCGCTTTGGCCTGCTCGATGAGGTCGTCGATCGACTGGCGGCGCCGTTCCTGCTCGCGCTGCTCTTGGTTGCGCTGCTGCGCCTGCTGCCACAGCGCCAGCGACTGCGCCTGGACCTGCTGGGCCTGGATGTAGGCCTGCTCCGCGCCGATCCGCGCGGCGAGGTCGGCGACCGCCTTGGCGTCCGGGGCGGCGGCGAGCTGCCCCTCGATCCCGCGCAGGGCGGCGATGCGGTCCGCCGCCGACTGGTACAGCTCACTCGCCACCGCCTGCGCCCCGGCGACGCTGGCCGCCGCGCGCCGCATCTCCCCGGCCTGGAAGTCCGGGCCGGCCGGTTCGTAGACGCGGTTGCGTTCGCGGTGGCTCTGGGCGGCCGCGCCCAGGGCGCCGGGGCCGGGGGCGGTGCCGTTCATCACCGGGCCGAGCGCGCCGCTGTCCGGCAGGGCGTTGCGCAAGCGATCCACGTCGAGCTGTTGGCCAAGCCGGTTCAGGGCGTCCGCCGGGGCGTGGGCGACCGCCTGGTAGGTGTCGAGCAGCTGCCGGTACTGCTGCTGCATGACCTGCAGCTGCTGCGCCAGCTGCTCGATCTGCTGGACGCTGCGCGCCAGGTTGGCGGAGTCGATCACCGCGTGCTGCGCCCGCGCGGGGAGCGCCGCGGCCGCGCTGATCGCAACGGTGGCCGCGGCGGCGGCGATGGCCGTGGTGTGTCTGCGCATGGATCCGTCCTCCGTTGTCCGTCCCTACGACGCGGCTTGGCGCCACTGCCGGCGGAAGTGCGGCAGCCAGGCGTCGGGCTCCGGCCCCCATTCGGCGATCAGCCGCTCCATGAGCCGCACCGTGCCGGCGCGCCCCGACAGCACGGCGACCAGGTCGTCCAGCCCGCCCAGGTCCAGCTCGCAGGCCACCGAGGCGGTGCCCTGCTTGAGCAGGAAGCGCCGGCCGCCCGCCGTCAGCTCCTCGCGCACCGCCTGGAACTCCGGCTCCGTCAGCTTCAGCCCGGCGCGGTAGTCGGCGGCGTCGGCGCGCGCGTTGGGCATCAGGATCTGCGTCGGGCACTGCTCGATGATGGAGTGCGCGATCGGGCTCTTCAGCGCGTCGGCCGGCGACTGCGTGCCCAGCATCACCAGCCCGTTGAGCTTGCGGATCGTCTTCAGCTTGTCGTTCACCAACTCGCGGAAGCCGGGGTCGAGCAGCGCCTTCCAGAACTCGTCGATGGCCAGCACCAGCCGGCGGCCGTCCAGCAGGCCCTCGATGCGGTGGAACAGGTAGGCCAGGATCGGGCCGCGGGTCACCGGGTCGTCGAGCACGGCGGTGACGTCGACGCCGAGGAACGGGGCGTCGAGCGCCACCGCGTCGGCGTCGTTGTCGAGCGCCCAGCCCAGGGCGCCGCCCCGGCACCACGTCTCCAGCCGCGCCCCCGGCCCGTCGGCGTCGGCGTGCCCGAGGAACGCCCGCAGCTCGCCCAGCGAGCGCGCCGCCGGCGGCAGCGCCAGCACGGCGCGCAGGCCCAGCTCCAGCCGGCGCTCCTGCTCCGGGGCCGGCTCCCGGCCGGGCTCCAGCATCAGCGGCGTGAGCAGGCCCTTGAGGAAGGCGACGTCGGCCGGGGCCGTGGACAGCGCCTTCAGCGGCGCCAGCCCCGACGGCGCCCCGGCGGGCAGGACCAGGTAGGTGCCGCCCACGGCGCGCGCCAGGATCTCGCCGCCGCGGTCCTTGTCGAAGAACACCACCTGCGCGCCCTGCCGCCCCGCCAGCGCCGCCAGGAACAGCATCAGCGTCGTCTTGCCCGAGCCGGCCGGCCCGGCGACGAAGACGTTGCCGAGGTCCCGCACCGACTCGGTGGGGGCGTGCAGGTGGAAGCGGTAGGCGGTGCCCCCGGTGGTGCGGAACAGGGTGAGCGGCGCCCCCCAGTACCCCTGCGCCGCGCCGGCCGGGTAGTTGTGCAGGCTGGCCATGGCGGCGAAGTTGCGCGAGCTGACGGCGCCCGGCCGCGTGCGCAGCCGCAGGTTGCCCGGCAGCTGCGCCCAGTAGGCCGCCTCGAGCGCCAGGTCCTCGCGCGCCACGACCGCGCCGCTCTCGGCGAGGTCGCGCCGCGCCCGCGCCGCCACCGTGCGCAGGCTCTCCAGGCTGTCGGCGAAGGTGACCAGGGTCAGGTGGTGGTCGCCCATGACGAAGGCGTTGGAGGCCAGCTGGTCGGCGGCCTCGGTCAGCGCCTGCGCCTGGCTGGCCGCCTTGTCCTGCGCGGCCACCATCTGGTTCTGCTTGCGCGTCAGGATGGCCTGCGCCGCCGGCTTGGCCAGGAACCCGAAGGTCTGCGTCAGCACGCAGCGGTAGGGGGCGGCCAGCACCGCGTCGAACATGCCCGGCCAGGTGGTCGCCGGGTATTCGCGCAGGCCGAAGGCGGCGGCGTAGGTGGAACCGCCGGGGCCGCGGATCTCGATGGCCTCGCGCCCGACGATGACGCGGTCGGTGTAGATCGCCCCGCCGAGAGGACCGTCGACCAGCGGCACCGGCAGGCGGCGGCCGGTGAGCACGAGGTGCAGCGCCTCGCCCGGTTCGGAAAACAGCACGCCGCCGGCCGTTCGCAGTGCCAGCCGGCGCGGGGCGTGGTCGTCGAGCTCGGCGAGGATCGCCGCGACCGCCGCGTTGAGCGTGTCGAGGCCGGCCGGGTGGACCGGGCGGGCGCGGTCGCTGCGGGCGCGCCGCGCGAACAGGGCGGCCAGCGGACCGCCCTCGGCGGCGGCCGCCGGGCGCAGCAGGACCGAGAGGAAGAGGTCGTTGCGGTACAGGCGGTTGGCCAGCAGGCGGGCGCGGTAGGCGGCGTCGAGCTCGCGGGCGAAGGCGCTGGTGCAGGGCGCTTGCGGGTCATCGATGCCGTCGGCCAGGGTGCGCACGGTGTGCGTCGCCAGCACGAGCCGCTCCGACGCGATGTTGCGCAGCAGCAGGTTGCGCCGCGCGTGCCGGGCGTTGACCTCGTCCGCGGCGGCCGTCTCGAAGGCGGCGCCGTCCAGCGCGATCATGGCCAGCAATGAGCCGTCGTCGAGCAGCAGCGCGTCGGGTGCTGCGTGGCCGAGGTAGGGGACGTAGGTGTCCGGCTCGCGCTCGCGCGCGATGGCATCGAGCCTAAACATGGATGCGGACCTCCCGGGCGGTGCGGGCCGGGCCGAGCGGGCGCGGGCTGACGGACGAGCCGCCCCAGCGCTCGGTGTTGCGGGCGCGGGCCTTGGTTTCGGCCCACAGCCGCAGGGTGCCGAACAGGTTGCAGTCGTGGCGGACCAGCGCCCGGACCGCGCCGTGCACGACGGCGCCGATGAGCAGGTAGAACGGGTTGCCCATCATCACGAAGACGATGCCGGTGGCCATGCCGTTGAGCGCCACCGCCTCGAGCGGCACGCCGCGCCACATGGCCGGGCGGGTACAGGCGAGGAACAGCGGGTCTTCCGTCAGCGCGTCGGGGTCCATCGGTTGCTCCGCAGGGGCTGTTGCTCCGCAGGGGGACGGCCGCCGTCGGGCGGCGGGAGGACGCGCGGTCGGCCGCGGGCCACACCGCGTGGGGCCGTCAGGCCCCGACGATCTGGTCGACGAGCCAGGCGGAGGAGAAGATCAGCATGACGCCGAGGATGACGCCGCCGGCGGCGCGCAGGCTGAGCGCCCCCATCAGCGCGCCGACGCCGGCGACGCAGATGGCGATGACGGCGACGAGGCGGCCGGCGGTGCCGGTGAGGATGTTGACGATGTTCTGCAGGAAGGTGGTGATGTCGCCGCCGCCGCCGGCCGCCTGGGCGAAGGCCGGGTCGGTGGCCAGGATCAGCGCGGCCGCCGCCAGGGCGGCGATGGCGAGGCGGCGGGCCGGGGACGGCGGGGCGACGGCCGATGACGGGCAGAGCGTGGGCATGCGAGGGTCTCCTCACGTGTGAAACGGGTGGGCGGAGGCCGGTCGGCCGCTCTCAGCGGCCGTCGTCGGCTGGGCTGGGCGGGGCCGTCGGCCGCACGAGACCCGCGGTGCCGGAGGGTGCCGGGCCGTGCGGTTCGGGGGGCCGGCCGTGGGACGGCCACGGCCCACCGGTCCGCGCGTGCTCCCGTGCCTGGCGGGCGCGGCCATAGACGTCCCAGGCGGGCGGTGCCGGCGGCGTGGCCGTGGCCGGCGAGCTTGCACCGTGCAAGCCCCGCTCGGTGCCCGGCGGTGCGTTGCCGCGGAGGGCCGGGACGATGTGCCCGGCGGCGGCCTGCACCTTCGCCACGTAGCCGTTGGCGACGCCGCGCACCGGCGAGCCGGTGTTGTAGCGCGACAGCGCCCGCACCAGCGCGCGCTGCTCGTCCTCGCCCGGCGCCGGCCGGTAGCCGTCGACCAGGACGCGCGCCCCGCCGGCGATGCTCGCGCAGGGATCGAAGGCGTCGGCGACCGTCAGGCCGAGGCCGGCCAGCGTCGCGCTGTTGATCTGCATCAGGCCGAGGTCGAGGGAGTGCCCGCGCTCCAGGAGGGCCTTCGCGGTGGCGACCGCCTCCCCGGCCGTCGCCGGGGCATGCGACCGGCCGGTGGTGTTGTCGCCGATCGCCAGCGCGTCGAAGCGGCTCTCCGTGCGGGCGACCGCCGCCAGCGTGGCGGGGTGCACCGCGGGGCCGCAGCCGGCGGCGAGTTCGAGGAACACGGCCAGGGGGACCATCATGCGCCCCCTCCCGGTCCGGCGACGGCCGCCGCCTCAGCGGAGCGGGACGGCGGGGTCGGGACGGCCGGCCGCCAGACCGCAGTCGGGAGGCACGGCGCCGGTCGCCGCGGCCTCGCGGGCGAGCACCTTGTAGCGGGCCAGCTCCGGGTCGCCCGCGATGTAGACGGGGATGCAGCCGCGGTAGCGGAAGTCCACGCGCAGCAGGGTGAGCAGGCGGTCGAGGTCGCGGTAGGTGCGGTCCGCCCTGTCGTTCCACGTCCGCAGCGGCAGGAAGTCGCGCCGCCAGCTCGGCCGCAGGTAGGCCAGGTGCTCGACGAACCCGCCGACGCACTTGGAGACGACGAGGACGTTGCGGATGCGCCCGCCCTCGGCGAGCGCCTGCCTGATCTCCCCCTCCTGCAGTCCGCTCTCCAAGCCTCGCTCCTGCTGTCCAGCCGCGGTTGCGCGGATGGAACGGCCCGATGGGCCGGGCGCGCCCCGCCGGCGGCGGCGCGGCGCCGGTCCGCGGAGCCTTTCATAGCAGCGAAAAGAGGGTAGGGGCGAGCGGACTTAGCGGATAGGCGTGTCGTCATTCCCGGGGTCTCCCGCGTTGGACGCCGGACACACAGAGGCGTGATGTTAAAAGCGATTTTGCAAAAAGGCGTCTTATGGTGCGGTCGGTGCCGCGCCGGTGGTCCCGGAAGGCTCCGGCATGCGGCGCGCCGTCTGTTGTGACATACAGCGGACGGAGACCGGAATCACGGACTCTTTCGCGCCATGGTGGCGCGAAAGGCGGTCGCCATCGTAGTCGTGCGACTCGCATGGACAGTTCATCAGCGACGAAAGCGATTTTATAAAATCACCAGCGCCGTTCCGGGCGCGGGTGTCCACGCGGAGGCCGATCATGAAGACGCTGGTCGTGATGAACGAGAAGGGCGGGGTGGGCAAGACCAACCTCGTCGCCCATGCCGGCTGGTACCTGGCGGAGCGCTTCCGAACGCTGGTCATCGACCTCGACCAGCAGGCGAACCTGACCGCCACGCTGGGCGCGCACGTGGCGCACGTCGACAGCGTGGCGCTGTTCGCCCGGCCGACGCGGGTGCCCGGCGCCGGCGCCCTCACCGTCACCCGCTCGACCCGCGACCTGCTCGGCGTCGAGGGCGTCGACCGGGCGTGCATCGAGACGTTCCGCGACAGCCTCGCCGGCATGGACGCCGACTACGACGTGTGCGTCATCGACACGCCGCCGGCGCTGACCAACCGCACCTTCGGGGCGCTGCTGGCCTGCGACGCGGTGCTGGCGCCGATCGGCATCAACGACTACTCCATCCAGGGTGTCGCCGAGCTGCTGCGCGCCGTCAAGGGGGTGTCGCGCCACTACGGCCGGCCCGAGCCGCTGTTCCTCGGCCTGCTGCCCTCCATCTTCGACCGCCGGAGCCGGCGCGAGCGGGAGCTGTTCGAGAGCCTGGCCGAACAGGCCGGCACGCTGCTGTTCCCGGGCATCGTCGCCAAGCGCGACCCCTACGCCCGCGCCGCCAGCGACCGGGCGCCGGTGTGGGCGATGGCCGGCGCGGCGGCGCGCGACGCCGGCCAGGAGATCCGCGGCGTCTTCGCCACCGTGGCGGAGCGCATGGAGCTGCGCCGATGAGCGGTCCGGCCCGATCCCGTGCGGCGTTTTCCGAGGCCGCCTTCGGCGCGCTCCGCGCCGCCACCGGCGAGGGGCAGGGGGAGGCGTTGCGCATTCCGCTGGCCGACATCGACGAGGATCCCGGCCAGCCGCGCACCGTCTTCGACGACGACGGGCTGGCGGAGCTGGCGGCGTCGATCCGGGAGCATGGCGTGGTGCAGCCGGTCGTCGTGCGTCCGCCGGTGGACGGGCGCTACACGCTCGCCGTCGGCGCCCGCCGGCTGCGTGCCTCCCGGCTGGCCGGGCTGGCCGACATCCCGGCGGTGATCCGCCGGGGCGGCGGCGACGCCTTCGCCGCCCAGGTGATCGAGAACCAGCAGCGCGCCGCCCTGTCCAACGGCGACCTCGCCGCCGCCATCGCGCGGCTGGCCGGCGCGGGGCACAGCAACCGGCAGATCGCCACCATCTGCGCGCTCAAGGACTACCAGGTCGCGGCGTTCAAGCAGGCGGGCCACTTCCCGCCGGAGCTGCGCGCGCGCCTCGACCGCGGCGACATGCGCGCGCTCTATGACCTGTACCGGCAGTGGCGGAAGACGCCCGGCGCGGTGATCGCCGCGCTGGCCGAGGCCGAGGCGTTCCTCACGGTGACCGAGGCGCGCCGGATCATCGGCGGCATCACCGGCGCGCCCACCGGCAGCCTGGTGCTGGAGCGGCCGGTGGCGGCGCGGCCGACCGGGGATGCGGTCGCGGCCGCGCCCGGCCCGGCGGCGGACGGGGGCTTGCACGGTGCAAGACCCGCAGCGCCGGAGACGGGCCGCCGCGGCGCCGCCGGGACGCCCGACCCGGCGGCGGACGCGCCGCGCGGGGCGCCGGTGTTCCGCGTGGCCACGGGCGACGGGCGCACGGGCCGTCTGGTGGTGGACCGCAAGGCGGCGCGGCCCGGCGCGGCGCTGGTCACCTTCTCCAGCGGCACCGAGGCGGTGGACGCCGCGGAGCTGCGGATCGTCGGCGTTGATTGACGGGCCGCCCCGCGCGGAGCGGGGCCTTGCACCGTGCAAGACGCCCCGGTCCCTCGCCCAGGCTTGCACGGTGCAAGACAAGCCGCCCGGTGAGGCGGTGCCTCTCGCCGGTCCGGCCGTCCCGATGGGTCGAACTCTCCGCGAACTCTCCGGAGCGGAGAGGGGCGTGAGGGAAGAGGGGGCAGGATAGGTTTGCTGGGAGCAGTGTCATACAAGGAGAGCCGATGGCGGCACGGAACGGGCAGGAACTGCTCTCGGTCTGGGTTCCGGCGGAACTGGCGGCCGTCTTCAAAGCACAGGCGCGCGTCACCGAAGGCGGCACGTCGGCCGCGCTCCGGCGGCTGGTGTGCGAGGCGGTCCGGGGATGCCCCCCGGCGGCCCCGCGCGGTGCTGGGGCCGGCGCGCAGGTGGGGGTGCGGTTCAAGGAGGCCGAGCGCGCGGCGTTGGCTGAGGCGGCGCGGGCGCGCGGCTGCAGCCCGGCGAACTGGCTGCGCTCGCTGGCGCTGGTGCATCTGGCGCGCCGCCCGCAATGGACCCCCGCCGAGGTCGAGGCGTTGCGCGCCGTGTTCCGGGAACTGCGGGCCATCGGCCACGGCGTGGACCGCATCGCCCGTGCCCTGGAGGACGCCGGGGGACCGGCGCCGCCGCACGCCGACGCCGTGCGCGAGGCGGGCGCGGAGGTCCGGGCCGGAATGCGCCGGGTGGTGGCGGTGATGACCGGGAACTTCGACTACTGGGGCCTGCCGGACGCCGAGCGCCCAACCGCCGCGCCGGGCGCGGCCGGGCGTGCCGGGGCCGAGGTGCTGGCCGCCGAGGTGCGGCGCCGGAACCGGCCACGGCGGCGGGCGGCCCGCTTCGACGCCGGGGAATGACACCGGTTTGCACCGTGCAAGCCGGTTGGCGGACGGCGGGGAACTGCTGCGGGGCCAGCGGACGCCGGCCGGGTGGCGTCAGCCGCGCCCGCGCGGGCGCGGCGGGGCGGGCTCGCGGCGCTCCGGCGCGGGAAACGGGCTTGCACGGTGCAAGCCCGGCGCGGGCTCCGGAGCGGACGGGCCCGGGAGCGGGGCGTCACGGCCGGGCTCGCCGTGGCGGGCGTGCCGCAGCGCCGCGGCGAGGGCCTGCCGGCGGGGCAGTGGCACCGGCATGTCGGCGACGAACCGCCGGATGTCCCGGGCCAGCTGGCGGTCCGCCGCGTCCCCGCGTTCCAGCTGTTCGGCGTGACCCAGGTAGGCGCTCCGGATGGCCTCCTGGCGCGCCTGAAGGGCGCGGCTCCATCCGGGCGGTGGCGGGGCATCCGTCCGGGCGTCCGCCTCGGCCGCGCGGCGGATCGCTTCGGTGGCGTACGGGGCGATCCCACGCCCCTCCGCCTTGCTGGCCGGCTGGCGCTCGGCCTTGCGCACCTGGCCGCGGGCGAAGCGCGGTGTCGCTTCGGCCTCGACGCCGAGCCGCCGCAGCTCGCGCGCGAACCGCTCCCGCCACTGCCGGAGGTCGGCCGGGCCGGGCGCCAGCCGGCGGCCATCGGCGCCGACCGCGCGGATCGCGATGTGGACGTGCGGGTGCCCGGTGTCGTCGTGGCGGGCCAGAATCCAGTCGTGCGTGCCGGTGAAGGTGGCGCGCGCCCAGTGGCGGGCCGCGGCCTCGACCCGGTCGGGCGGGGTGCCGGGCGGCATGGAGAGCGTGAGGGCGACGCTCTGCGCCGCGTTCGGCCCGGCTCTGCCGCGGCCCTCCGCCGCGTTGGCGAGCAGCCAGTCGTCGTGAAGCTCCAGAAGCCGCGCGCGGCCGGTGATGCGCTCGCCGTCCTGCGTCTCGGCGGCCAGCGTGCCGTTGCGGGTGAGGTAGTCGAGCTGGGCGATGAGGTGGCCGGCCGCGCCGCGTGCCCGTCCGGTCAGCTTCACCATGGCTTCCGGCGCCTTGGTCACGATGCGCCGCAGCCGGGCCTTGCCGGTGGCGGAGAGCGGCGCCGGCCCGCCGCCCGGCGCCAGCCGGACGTCGCGGCCCCGGAGGGTCGGCGGCAGCCGCCAGACGTCGTCATCGCCATCGCTCATGGTGTGGGCTCCGGTCCGAAGAGGATTCGCAGCGCGCGTTGCTGAGCGGATTACGATGTTTCATTCCACCGCCGCGTTTTCCAGGCCGCCGACGCGATGACACAGGGCCCTGTCCGGAATCGCCGCCCGGCATCTGCCGGTCCGGTGATCCGGGTTGGCGGTGAAGCGGGCATCATCATGGATATACAATGGGAGGGGTGGTCCATGACGGTTCGCACGACGCTGTTCCGGTCCAACCGCAGCCAGGCCGTCCGGCTGCCGAAGGACGTGGCGGTTCCCGTTCACGCGCGGGAGGTCGTCATCCTGCGCAAGGGGGGCGCCGCGTCATCGTTCCGGCCGACGGCGTCTGGGACGATTTCTTCTACTCCTCCGGCATCGCCTTTCCGGACCGCGATCAGCCCGCCGTGCCGGAGCGCGAGGCGTGGTGAGGCTGCGCTGCATGCTCGACACCACCGTCTGCATCCTGCGCGACCCTCCGCAAAGCGCGCGCACGCGGTTCAACGCCGAGGCGGGCGGCCCGTGCATCTTGGCGGTCACGTTCGCCGAATTGCTGCATGGCGCTGCAAAATCGGACCGGCCGGCCGAAAAACGCCACGAGGTCGAGCGGCTGGCCGCCCGTATCGAGGTGTTGCCCCTTGACGAGGACGTGGCCGGACATTTCGGCGACATCCGGGCCGGGCTGGAGCGCCAGGGGCGCGTGATCGGTCCGTACGATCTGATGATCGCCGGCCATGCGCGCAGACGTGGCCTCGTCCTGGTCACCGGCAACCCGGGCGAATTCAGCCGGGTGCCCGGGCTGCGGTGCGAGGGCTGGCTGGTTGAGCCGGGCGGGCGCTGGCCGGCGCGGGCGTCCGGTCAGTTCGCCGGGCGGGCGGCGAGCAGGTCCTCCAGGCTCGCCGCGTCCAGCACCCGGTCGAGCCAGCCTTCCACCGTCTCGGGATCGGCGGCGGCGATGCGCTCGCGCACGTCGGCGGGCAGCGGGCCGAAGCGGCGCTCCGCCACGCGCAGAAGGGCCGCGGCTTCACCTTGCACCCGCCCCCGGTCGACCAATCCGGCCAGATAGGGATCGCTTTCGACATCGACCTGCAGCGGCATGGCCCGCACCTCCTCGAGAACCTGTCGGGTGACCCCGCGCAGCCCGGCCAGGATCAGCAGCCGGGTCAGCGCGTCGCGCCGCGCCCGCTCGTCGAGCGGCGCCAGCCGCGCCAGGATTGCGCGCACCGTGGGTGTAAGGTGATCCCGGCCGCACAGAATGGCAAGCAGGTTGTCCTCCACCGCCGGGCTGGCCAGCAGCGGCGCCGGGTCGAGGCTGCGGCTGTCCACCACCCGGTAGGCGAAGGACAGCCCCGGCGCCTCCAGGCGGCCGGCGATCGGCGCAGCGCCCCCGGCCTGGATGACCACCTGCTCCACCGGGACGCCCGGGTGGGCCTCGGTGATGAGCAGCCAGTACCACAGCATGCGCCGGGGCATCGCCGGATCGGCCCTGGCCTGCCACTCCAGATGCAGGATGCGGCCGTCGTCCAGGCGCACCAGCGTGTCCACCCGGCGGTCCCGGGCGTCGGGGAACTCGGTCGGCAGGCTGCCGGCAACGCCGGCCCCGGCGAGCATCCGGATCAGCGCCGGGGTGCCCGGCCCGGTCAGCGTGCGCAGCGTGATGTCCAGCGTCATGGCTCCTCATAGCACACCCAAGGCCGGCGGTGCAGGCGTTGTCGGTCGCCGTCGGGCTATGGGGACGGCCGACCGTCACGGCGAGCCGGAGTTGGTTGGCCAAACAACGGCTCGCGAGGCGGGCCAACGATGAGAGCCGCCGGGTTGGCGCCGGGGGTGGTTCGGCCATTCACCCTGGTCAAGAGATGCCTCGGTTCAGGATACTCGCTAGTCGGCTTCAGGAGGGTGTCGCCGGCCGCGTCCTCCTGGGCGTTGGCGATGGCCATCTTGCCGATGCCGCGCAGCGCCACGGTGCCGATGCCGGGAACTGCGGCGGCCCTCGGCGTCAAGGGCCAGGTCTTGCGGCGCTCCGGCATTGAACAAGATTTCCACGGGCCGGCGCGGATCCTCCCGTAGCCGGGACCGCAGGCGCCCGCACAGGAACAGCTTCATGCATTGGCCGTGCATCGGCGCGGATGCCGACGTCCTTGGTCGTGGCGTTGGATGCTCGGTCCGCCATGACGGTCACGTCCCAACATCGGGTGGCTTCCGGGTCAACGGCCGGAACGCGTCCGGCGGATCGCAACACGCGGCCGCATCAGCCGGCGCCCGCTCCATCAGGGTGACGTTGTAGAGGGGCACGGTGTCAGCCTCAAACTCGGCCTGGGCCTGCTCTGCCGGCAGGATGCGCACGCCAATGGCGTGCAGGTCCCGCGCGGCGCGGTCTCGGTCGGGACCATCGTCCAGCAGCGCATGCCGCACGGTGCGAGATCCCGCGGGAATGCCGGCGACAAACAGCCACGCCCCCGTGTCGGGTATCCGCACGAGAAACGAGCCGTCCAGCTTGTAAGCGTGAAGGGCGACAACACCAGGGTCCATGGCGCACTCGATCAGATGGCCGCCGTCTTTCAGCAGCAGCTTTCCGGCGAATGCAACCTCGAGCGTCTGCATGGCGGTTCTCGTCACATCATCGGTCATGGGGCAACGCCCGGTGCCGGGCGGTAGGGGAATCAGGCGCCGCCGCAGTCAGCATAGCGCTCCGGATCGACGCTGTCCTCGGCGTCCACCGCCGTGCCCGTCCAGGCGCAACGTTCCGCGGGCGAACGGGGCGCCATCGGCCGGCAGCCCGGCGATCATGGCGCCGCCCGCCGACAGATTCACCACCCGGCACGCCTGCGCCCGCCCGCCGGCGGTGACCGACACCCGCTCCTCCACATCGTAGCGCTTCTGCCGGCGCCGGTCGGCGTCGTTGGTCGAGGTGCGCACCACCCGCACCAGCAGGCTCTGTTGCAAATGAACCGCGCCGGGTTTCGCGGAGGCCCCATTTCTTGAGAAGATGGGGTTACCATGACGAAGCAGGCATCACCCAAATACGCCCCCGAGGTCCGCGAGCGCGCGGTGCGGATGGTGTTCGAGCACGCCGGCGAGCACGCCTCGCAATGGGCGGCGATCAGCTCGATCGCAGCGAAGATCGGCTGCAATCCCGAGACGCTGCGGGGCTGGGTCCGGCAGGCCGAACGCGACCAGGGCAAGCGGCCGGGGCCGACGACGGACGAGCGCGAGCGGATCAAGGCGCTGGAGCGCGAGAACCGTGAGCTGCGCCAGGCGAACGAGATCCTGCGCAAGGCCTCAGCGTATTTCGCCCAGGCGGAGCTCGACCGCCCGTTCAAGAAATGATCGCTTTCATCGACGCGCATCGCGCCGTCCACGGGGTCGAGCCGATCTGCAGGGTGCTGCCGATCGCCCCGTCGACCTACCACGCCCATGCCGCCCGGCGGGCCGATCCGTCCAAGGCGCCGGCCCGCGTGCAAAGCGACGCCGAACTGAGGGGGGCTATCCGACGGGTCTGGGATGCGAACTTCCAGGTCTATGGGGTGCGGAAAGTGTGGCGGCAATTGCGGCGGGAACGCCTCGACGTGGCGCGCTGCACGGTGGCCCGGCTGATGCGGCGGATGGGCCTGAAGGGGGCGACGCGCGGCAAAGCGGTGCGCACCACGCTCAGCGACCGGGCGGCGCCCTGTCCACTCGACCGGGTGAACCGCCAGTTTCAGGCACCCCGCCCGAATGCCTTGTGGGTCGCGGACTTTACGTACGTCGCGACGTGGCAGGGCTTCGTCTATGTGGCCTTCGTCATCGACACGTTCGCCCGCCGGATCGTCGGCTGGCGGGTGTCGCGCACCGCCCACGCCGGGTTCGTCCTGGACGCTCTGGAGCAGGCGCTCCACGACCGTCGGCCAGCCAAGGGCGGCGGCCTCGTTCATCACTCCGACCGCGGGGCGCAATACGTGGCGATCACGTACACCGAGCGTCTCACCGAAGCCGGCGTCGAGCCCTCCGTGGGCAGCGTCGGCGATTCCTACGACAACGCCTTGGCTGAGACCATCAACGGCCTCTACCAGGCTGCGGAAAAAGGTCTCCGTGCGGGAGCATTCTCTCCGCTGAAGGCTGAAATTTGCGGTATCCCCACGCCTTTTGGTGGAAACCTGCGGGAATTGCCCCGCTTTCGAGGCCCGGAGCCGCCCAGCGGGCGGACTCCGGGCGTCGGCTATGTTGCTGGCAGCAGCTTGGGCAGGCGGATCAGGTTGTAGGCGGCGGCCGTCAGGGTGAACATCCAGCCGACGCGAGCCACGCCGCGATGGCGGGTCTTGCGCAGCCCAGCCCCTTTGATCCAGCCGAAGACCTCCTCGATCCGTTTGCGCAGGCGCAGCGACACCGCGTAGCCGGGGTGACGGGTGGTCCGGCCATCGATGGCCGAGCGGCGGTTGCGGGTGTTCTGGGCGACGTGCGGCGCGGCGCCCAGGCCGCGCATCCGGGCGACGAAGTCCTTGGTGTCGTAAGCCTTGTCGGCGCCCACCGTGATGCGGTGGCGTCCGGGGATCGCCTCGACCATGGACACCGCCGCCTCGCGCTCGGCGGTGCCGGTGGCCGGCGTCAGGCGGGTGTCGACCACCAGGGCATGGCGGTTCTCCATCAGCACATGGCCCATGAAGCTCAGCCGGGCCGTCTGCCCGTTGCCCTTGCGGTACAGCCGCGCCTCGGGATCGGTGGTCGAGGCGTGCGTCTGGTTGGAGCGCTTCTCGCCGTGGAAGTCACGTTCGCCGTTGCGCCCCGGTCCCGGCGGCTCGCCGCTGCCGTCCTTCGGGCGGAAGCTCTTGAGCGAGGCCCAGGCCTCGATCAGCGTGCCGTCGACCGAGAAATGCTCGTCCGAGAGCAGCGCCGTGACGCGCGGCTGGCCTAGCACGGTGGCCAGGAAGGTGGCGGCCACGTCGCCCTCCAAGAGGCGGTCGCGGTTCTTGGTGAACACCGTGACGTCCCACACCGGCGCATCCATCGACAGGCCGACGAACCAGCGGAACAGCAGATTGTAGTCGAGCTGTTCCATCAGCTGGCGCTCCGAGCGCACCGAGTAGAAGGCCTGGAGCAGCAGCGCCCGCAGCAGCTTTTCCGGCGCCACCGACGGGCGACCGATCTTGGAATACAGCCCCTCGAAGGCCGGCGACATCACCTCCAGCGCCTCGTCCACAATCGCCCGGATCGGCCGCAGCGGGTGATCGGCGGGAACCCGCGCTTCACAGCTCACGTAACTGAACAGCCCCTCGCTGCGCTCGTCCGTTCCGCGCATCGCCCTCTCTCCGGCCGCATCCCCCGCCACAGAGAATCACGACCAGGCGTCCAGGCCCACCCCTTTTTCCGCAGCCTGTTAGTTTCCGTGGTCTCCAGGGGGGATGCCCGATAGCCTCTGTTCATGGTTTTTTGCTGAGCATTGTCGCGGTGACGATCCGCTCGCAGGAGGGGGCCATGAGCGGTTTCAATGCTCTAACTCGCTTTGGCCTCCGTAGTGCGTTCATTGCTATTTTGGCTTGTGTTCAGCCCTTTGACGATGTGGAGGCGGAAGAGGTGCGGCAGCGCGGAACCGTCGCGTCCAAACAGGAAGCCATGCCAGACTTGAGCCATCTTGTGCGGCGAGGCGGCCAGGAGGTGCATAGCACCGGCAGGATAATTAAGGGGATTTACTACGAAAACGCACCTAACGCCAACAACAGCGTCGTCGCATTTCATAATGCCTGCAATCAAGCATTAGAGGACAACCCATTTCTTGTTTTTGACTTTGAGTTAAAGAAATACTACTTCGATTCTGATCGGAACGGCTACGCTGATGAAGTGGGTGTGTTGCTCTATCCAGATATTGACCCTGCTGATTTCTACGTACGCCTGCCAGATGCGGCCACTTATTGCTACAATGACGGTCATCCCGTATAAGAGCGCCTAACGAAACCTGGTTTGGGCTGTTGGAAGGGGCATGGCAGCTCCCCTTGTATCCGACGCCTTGTGGGCCATCGTCGAGCCGCTGATCCCGCCGGAACCGCCCAAACCGAAGGGCGGGCGGCCACGGCTGGAAGATCGCGCGGCATTGACCGGCATCCTGTTCGTGCTGCGCAGCGGCATCCCTTGGGAACTGCTGCCGGTGGAGATGGGCTGCGGCTCCGGCATGACGTGCTGGCGCCGCTTGCACGAATGGCATCAGGCCGGCGTCTGGGAACGGCTGCATCGGGTCCTGCTTGATCGGCTCGGCTACGCCAACGCGATCAACTGGGAGCGGGCGGCGGTGGACAGCGCCAGCGTCCCGGCAAAAAGGGGGGCGAGGAGACCGGCCCGAACCCGACGGACCGCGGCAAGCCGGGCTCCAAGCGGCACATCCTCGTCGATGCCAACGGCATCCCACTCGCCCTGAAGATCTCGCCGGCCAACCGCCACGACAGCAAGCTGCTGGAGGCGCTGGTGGATGCCGTGCCCGCGATCCGCCAGTGCGCTGGCCGACCACGACGGCGGCCGGCCAAACTGCACGCCGACAAGGGCTACGATTTTGCCTTCTGCCGGCGAGCGTTACGCCGGCGGGCGATCATCCCGCGCATCGCCCGCCGCGGCATCGAAAGCAGCGAACGCCTGGGCCGCTACAGGTGGGTGGTCGAGCGCACGCTGGCCTGGTTCGCCCGCTTCCGCCGCATCGCCGTCCGCTATGAACGCCGCGCCGACATCTTCGCCGCCTTCCACCACATCGCCGCCAGCCTCATCTGCTGGAAATTCGTCCAGAGATGGTTCTGTTAGGCACTCTTATGGCCCAGTGTGTCAATCGGCTTCGAAAATCCGGCTCTGCTGAACGGCCGGCGGTAGGTGCAATCTCCTGTGAATCAGCGTCGGCTCAGACCCTCTATCGGCGTCCGTTTGACCCTGGCGCGGCTATGCCCAGGCCATACCGAACAATAGCTTGCGGTGAATGCCCCCTGCCAATGAAGGGTCATTGGGCCGCGCCGATTCACACCCAGGGGTTCCGCATGCTCTCGACTATTGGGACGATCTGCTACCAGCCGTGGGGGTCAACCTTGGGCTCTTGCAGGAGGGCAGCGTTCGACTCTGTTGACAGACATACAGGCCCATGACACGAGTCACGTAGCTGCGAGTTTCCGGATAAGGCGGAATCCCGCCGTGCCGGACGACGGCGTTCTCTCCCGCATTGTATCCCGCCAGGGCCAGTTCCACGTCGCCATTGAAGTAGGACATCAGCCAGCGCAGATAGGCCATGCCTGCACGAACGTTCTCAGCGGGATCCAAAGGCTGGGTCAGTCCGAAGCGGCGTCCCGTCTCCGGGATGATCTGCATCAGGCCGATGGCCCCCTTCCCGGAAACGGCGTTCGCCTGGAACCCGGACTCGACCTGGATCACGGCGAGGACGAGGGCGGGGTCGAGCCCTAAGGCCGGGGCCTGAGAGCGAACCAAGTGTTCGATTTCGTAACGCAGACGTCCTTCAGCCGCCATCTGTGCCGGTGCATCGCCGTCCTCCGGGAGCCGGCAATGCGGCTTTTTCTCGGGTACGCCCTCGAAGCGGACGAGCAGGTGCCGTGCCAACGCATTGCCGCCCTCGGCGGCACGACGAAGCCAACCGGCGGCCGTTCCCGCGTCCCGCTCCACACCAGCACCATGGTCGGTCAGGATGCTCAGCCGGAGCGCCGCGCCCGCGTGGCCGGCCCGAACGGATCGGCAGTAATGGAGGTAGGCGAGACCGAAGTCGGCCGGTTTCCCGATGCCCGTTTCGTACCGCAATCCGGCCTGATAGCTCCGCTCCGCGGCGCTTTCCGCCCGGGCCTCGTGCGTTCCGATCAGCGCAGCCGCCACGAGCGTGAGCAGCATGCCGCGCCGCAGGCTGCGGCTGCGCGGCCTCCAATGAAGGAATGTCATGATGAGAAGGGTGATCATTGTTTGAACGGTGGGAGGAGCAGCCCCATTCGAGGTGGAAGGATCGCGCCCGGAACGGAAGACTCTGTTCCGGGCGCGGACGATCACCCGTCATCAAGGGGCGGACGGGGCCGGGGTCTTGGTCAGCACGTTGGTCAGGTTGGCGCCGACCTGATTGATGTTCTTCAGGACGCCGTTCGTCTGGATGAGGTTGGTGGCGGTCTGAGCGGCGCCGGAAGTCTGCATCAGTTGGGTGAACTCGAAGCTGCCCATGACGGCGACGTTGGCGGTGTTCTGGGCCTCCTGGCCGACCTTTGTGATGGCGCCGTCGTAACGGCCGAGTTCGCCACCCGTATAGACCATCCGGTTGCTTGCAGCCTGCCAGGTCGGGTCGAGGGTCTGCGTGAGGTCGCCCACCGCGCTGTCCAGGCTGATGATGTTGGCGACGTTCCGGGCGCTCTGGTCGAAGTCGGGGCCGGCGACCCCATTGGGGTTGAAGCTCTTGCCGAACGTCACGAGGTTCTTCGCGTCCTGGAAGGCACCGGATGTCTGGCTGACCGACAGCGCATCGGATGCCAGGGCAATGTTGACGGTGTTCGTCGCCGTCTGGCCCAGGTTGGCCCAGCTGCCGTCGGTGACCGCTTTGTTGAAGGCCGTCTGGCCGTTGAAGTCGCCCGGCAGATCGGTCGACTGGATGATGTTGCCGAGGTACGCGCCCTCGGCGGCGACGGCGTTGGCCATGTTGCTGGCCGACTGGCGGATCTTCTCGTTGCTGAAGCTGTTCTTCAGCGTGTTGTGAACGGTCTGCACGTTCAAGAACATCTGGTCGACATTGCCAAGGTCCTGGGCCTGTGCCGAACCGACGCTGAGAGCCAGCACGCTCGCTGCAAGCAAAAGCATCTTCATATCCAATCTCCTGTTGTTTGCCCGGCCATCCAGGGCCGAGCGTTTTTACCCGTCCGCGTGCGTGCGGTCGGGAATCCCGTTCGGAACGCGTTGGAATCCGGCTTCAGCGGTCGCAGACCATGCGCCCGCCGAGCATCCGGCAGCCCTGTCGTTCGGGCACACGATCAAGCGATAGAGACGGCGGCGGCGCGGCGTTGCCCTTGGCCTCGGCCGGGACGGCGTTGAGCGCTTCGTCCCTCCGGGCAACCTGAGGCTCGGCGATGCCGATCGGCATCGCCGCTGCCGCACGCTCGGCCTCGGCATGCTCGGCGTCGCGCCGTTCGCGCGCCGCCGTGGTCAGATGCTGGTCACAGGCCGCCCCGGTCCGGTACAGTTCGCTCACGATGTCGTAAGCTGCGGACTCGATGGCCCAGCGGATCGCACCCTGGAGCGGCTCGGTCGGCTGCTCGCCGATGGAAATGTCGAACAGGACGTCGCCGGCGAAGGCCCCTCCCTTGACACCAAGGTCGAAGAACCGGAAAAGGTTTGCCGACGTCTCGTAGCCGACGGCCTGCTTGCGCCAAGCCTTCGAATAGACGATCTGCGAGGTCCGGGTGTCCGTCACCGCCAGATCGAGGCCGATCTGCACCGCATACGACTTGGCGCCGGCACCGATCCCCGCGATGGTTACTTCGGCCGAGTTGTTGACCACCTTGAAGTCCAACTCGGTGATGGCCCCGGTGACGTAATGGGTTGATCCGAGCACCATCCCCTTCGGGATCGGCCGGAACATCACGCTCTGGCTCCCGGCCTGGACCACACGTCCCTCGCCGAGGCGCTGGTTGAGCGCCTGCGCCAGTTCGAACTCCATGATCGCCGTGGTCGAACGGTTGACCTGGGGAACCCGGGCGGCACTGAGGCTGCTGATCAGCATGTGTGTGGCGCCTTGCGTCACGTAGGCGCCGATCTCCTGGTAATTGAATCGCCCGGTCCGATCGGGGATGTCCCCCACGGCCAGCCGCAGGTCCATGGGCGGACGGGGGAGTCGTCCAAGGCACTTGAGCGCCTCGGTCGCGGGAGTCGCGGTCTTCACCGGGATCGGTCCGGAGATCAGTTTGGCCGGTTCTTCGCCGAGCGGCGGCGGGACGGCACACGCCGACAGCATCAGCGTTGCCAGCAGGGCGGTCGTCAGGGGATGCATCTCTCAGCCTCCCTTGCGTCCGCCGGACACGGAATTCTGCACGCCCTGCGATCCCGAACTCGTCTGCACCGGGTTCAGGTTGAGGTAGTGGTTGTTGCCGGACTGGTTGATGATGACGACATTGTTGTAGTTCTGGCCAGCCTGGGCCGCTTGCCTCTGCAACGCCGTCTGGAGATGCTGCTCCTCCATCTGCGCCCGCTGCAGCCGGTTCTGCGGGCCGCTGAGCGTGCGTCCGGTGATGTTGGTGTAGTCGGCAAGCGCCGGGGCCGCGATGCCGGATGCCAGCACCAAGGCGAGGATGAGCGCCGCCCTCGTTGTCCTCCGCCCCACGCGACGGGGCGCAGTCGAGCAACGGCGACGTGGTTGATAGAGGCTCATAGTGCAACTTTCCGTGAAAGACGTTGACGATGCTCATCGGCCGGCCTGCATTGCCCCAAGGGCTGCCGGCCAAAATGCTGCCGAAGTTTCGGCCCGACGATGGAGACATCATGCCGTTCGCCACCGGCCGGCGATATTACACATCGGGCTAATAACCACACTCATTTTGCGGTCTTCCTTGGCGGGCACCATCCCACCCCTGGATTGCTGGCCCTCCGGTAAGCACAGCCTTACGCGCCAACCCACGCGAAATGACTGTCGGCACCCCCTTTGATGGTAAGCGGTGCCGCGAAGGCGTATTCCATCCGAGGAGCGATCCACCGATGCCCGCTTGAGCAAGCCAAGCCCAAGGCGTGTAGTCGGCTGGCGACAGCGTTCCGCGTGGGAGTCCGCATGTCCAATCCGGACACGGCCGTGCCCGCGTGCGCGACGCCGTCAGGGGAGGAGGCATTCCATGCGTGTTCATTTGCTCGCAGCGCCGTTTCTTGCACTCGGCATCGTCGCTCCGATGGCGGCCCATGCCGATGCCTTCCTGAACACCGGCACGGGGGGCGCTTTCCTAAACCTCGGACCCGTCGGGCCTGTGGCCACCCCGACGCCTACCGCCCCGATAACGCCGTTCGCAATGAGTCCGACCCTTTGGTTCGATGGCGGAACGACGACCCTTCTGGCGCCGGGCGGTATGGTGGTGACGCCGGCTCCCGCCAGCCTGTTGGCCGCCCAATTGACCGCCGCGCGTCATGGCGCCGCCGTCGTCCTTACCCTCAACGGAGCCGGCGCGGTGCGCCCCCTGGTGATCCCGGCCAGTGCCTTCGGCAGCCGGCGCTGATCCGCGCCATGGCGGCCTGGAGCCTCATTCCGAAGCACGGCGCCAGGACAGAACCAGATACGGCCGCTCGGGTGCGTAGGTCAGACGGATGACCGCGACGCGCGCGAAGCGTGCGCCATCGACGGTCGCCTCGGCGCGGATCCGGAACAAGCGGCGCTGCGACGGCGCGGCGCGGCCCGCCGCGCCGGCTGTTGCCTCGCTCCCCTCCCGTTCGGCCATCATCGCCTCGGCGGCTTGCGGATCAGTGCCCAGTGCGAGAACCACCGCCATCGGCGCCACCGTCGCATCGACGACGCGCTGGCGCGTCGCCACCGTCAGGAACGGAGCCGCACGGGCGAGCAGCTCGCGGCTCATGCCAGGCAGGCTCACCAGCGCCTCGACCGCTTCGAACGGCCCGCCCAGGTCGGGGGCGGAGCGGCGTTCGGCGATGCCCCGGGCCACGGTGGCCGCTTGGTCGTCCGGTGCTCCCGTCACGGAGAACAGCGATGCCAACAGCTCTTCCGGCGCGGCGTTCAGATCGATCAGGCCGGCTTCGTCCTGGACGCGCACGTCGACACGTCCGGCGCCGAGAGGGAATGCATACGGCCGGTCGTCGCCGCGCCAGCGCTCCTCGGGACGAAGGTTGAGGAGGCCGAACACCGCACGCACGATCCCGGCGTCGGCCAGCGCTTCGGCTTTAGCAGCGGCGGCGCCGTTGCGCGCGAGGCGCAACTCGTCGCGGGCATCCCGGTTCAACGCGGTTGTGACGATCGACAGCAGGAGCAGGCTCCACAGCACCAGGAGAAGGGCGAACCCGGCCTGCCGTCGCGAAGCCGCGGCCGGGTATCGGGCCGTTCCTCTTTCCGTGCGCCGGGACATCACCGGATCCGCGCCCGCGGATCGATGGCCCGCAGGCGGCGGCGCAGTTCATCGGTCGCCTCCTGCGCTTCGGCGCTGCTGCGGATGACGCGCGGCGTCAGCATGACCAGCAGTTCGGTGCGCTGCTGGCGTTCCTCCGTCGTGCTGAAGAGATGGCCCAGGATCGGGATGTCCGACAGGATCGGCACGCCCGACTTGCCGCCGTTGCGGCCGTCACGGATCAGCCCGCCGAGCGCCACGCTCTGGCCGTCCTGAACGGCCACCGTGCTGTGCACCCGGCGCTGCTGGATGGTGGGCGAGTCGATGCCCGACGTGCGGGTCGGCACGACGTCGCTCACTTCCTGGTAGATCTCCATGAAGACCCGCCCGCCAGCGCCGATGCGCGGCCGCACTTCCAGAATGACGCCCGTGTCCTTGAGCGTGATCGAGTTGACTATGGGCGAGTCCGGGTTGAGCACGCTGACCGCCGATTGGGTGGCGATCGGCACTTGGTCACCGACCTGCAGCCGCGCCGACTGGTTGTCGAGCACCAGCAGGTGCGGCGAGGAGATCACGTTGACGTTGGTGACCGCCGACAGCGCGTTCAGCACGACGCGGGCGTTGGCGGTGTCGAACAGATAAGAGAAGCCGGCCAGCGGCGATACCAGCCCGGTCCTGGGGTCGCTCAGCGTCAGCTGATGATTGCCGGATTTGAAGAACCACTCCACGCCATACTTGAGGTCGTCGTTCAGCGTGACCTCGGCGATGGTCGCCTCGACCAGAACCTGGAAGGGGGCGACGTCGAGACGGCGCAGGGCGTCCTGCACCATGTCGTAATCACGGGGTGTGGCCATGATGACGATGGCGTTCTTGTCGCGGTCGGCGATGACGCGGACCTCGGGCGTCGGCGGCGCCGGTTCGGCGGCAAAGCTGCCGGGTGGCGGCAACACCGGGACCGAGCCCGGAGCCTGCCTTCCCGCGGCCCCCAGGTCCGGCAGGGCTCCCGGCGCGATGACCGGGTCACTGATGGGAAGCAGCGCCGGACGCTGGGCTGGGAAGGCGGAGGACGGGAAGCCGCCCGGCCCCGACACGCCGGTAAACGACGAGCCGGACCTGGACCCGCTGGACGGCGCCCCGCCGAAACCCCGGCCGCCATGGCTGTTGAAGCCGCCGCCAATCCCACCGCCGAAGCCGCCACCCGCGCCGGACCGGCCCAATCCGCTTCCCCGCCCGCCCAGTTCGGTGGGCGACAGGCCGGGGGCGACCTGCGCCCCCATGGCACCCCCACCGCCGCTCCGTCCGGGCGAGAACATCTCGCTGAGGGTGCCCGCCAAGCCTTCGGCGTTGCCGTTCTGGACGTAGTAGACGAACACGCGTGGCGTATCGAAGCCGCGCGACCGGTCGAGGCGATCGATCCAGCCCTGCACCGTTTTCAGCAGATCGGGCTTCTGCGCGATCACCAGGAGCGCGTTGAGGCGGTCCACCGGCACGAAACGCAGCATGCCGCTCATGGGTCCATCGTCGCTGCCCAGCAGCGACGCGAGTTCTTTGGACAGGTCGGTGGGTTTGGCCGCTTCCAGCGTGAACATGCCGAAGCTCATGCCACGCAGCCAATCGACGTCGAAAGAGGCGACGAGATCCTCCAGCGTGGCGATTTCCTGGCGCGTGCCCGCCACGATGAGCAGGGGCCGCGACGCGTCCGCCTTGAGGATGCGTTCCGCTGGCAGGAAGGGCTGGAGGATCTTGAGCATCTCCGGCGCACTGACGTGGCGCAGCGGGACGACCTGGACTCCAAAGCCCTGCGCGCGCTCATGCTCGGGGATGTTGAGGCGAAGCTGCGCCGCCTTGGGGGCATCCTGCAGAAGCACGACCGCGTAGCTCCCGGCGTTCTCGACCAGCGCCGCCCCGTTCACCCGCAAGGCGTTTTCGAGCAGCAGCAGCGCGTCGTCACAGGGGATTGGTCGGCTGGTCTGGACGGTGATCTGCCCCTGGACCTTGGGGTCGATCACGACGGGCTTCCTCACCGTCGCGTCGATGATGCCGCGGACGACGTCCTTGACGTCGGCGTTGACGAAATTGACCGAGACCTCATCGGCGTTCACGAGCACACCCGGCGGCCCTCCGGGAACGGGCGTGGCGGTGAACACACCGGTGCCCGGCAGCAGGACCGGCGCCTCGCGACGGGATTTGGCTGAGCCCGGCGCGGCAAGCTCGATAGGGCTCGGCGCTCCCATGGCCGTCAACGGCCGACTGGCCTGCGGTACGGCACCGCCCTCGATAGCGCTGGCGGCGGGAAGTTTGGAAGGCCGCGCGCATCCCATCATCAAAAGGGGAATTGCAAGACCCAGGAAGACGGATCCAGTTATCTTCATCCCACCACCATGCCGAATGTTTTTGTGGTCTTTAATGAATCGAAACTTTACTTGGCACACCCTACGACGCGTTCCCACGCTGGGGCACGGCGGATCGATTGAATCAATACCACCAATTTGCAGGTATTGACCCCGTGCAGCGGAGGGCCTTTCAAGGGCTTTGGCGGTAACCAATGCAGCGACCGTCGCCACCCGCCGAATCGTCCGGGCATGGAGCGGTCACAGGAACGTAGCGGCGAAGCCGATGCTCGTAGCGCAGGATCGCGACGGCCCTCTCGTCCGGCGCACGCCCCGGCCGGAGCGAACGGGGCGGCACGACTCCGGGGTCAAAGGTCTCGATGCCATGGATCGCCTCCATCAAGCGGTCGCGCGACAGACGGCGTCCAGCCCGTCGCACCCCCTCCTCCAGAAGCAGCGCGCCGGCGTAGGCATGGCGTTGCAGGTCGTCACGCAGACCGCCCAGGCCCGCCACCAGCCGGCGGAAGGCGAGCGCACGGGCCGGGTCGCTCGGCGTCGCCGACGCCGCCAGGAACACCACCGGCGCCCACTTCGCGGCACGCGCCTCGGCAAGCATGGCCTCCACCTCCACCGTACGGTCGAAGGCCAGGACGGTCGTGACGCCCGCGGCCTTCAGGCGCGCG
>Ga0196976_1000209_pt1 | contig 39519 bp, 30 predicted proteins | sample S3v_513CmetaG_FD_148644 | JGI IMG/M metagenome (GOLD analysis project Ga0196976, IMG submission 148644) | Soil microbial communities from Anza Borrego desert, Southern California, United States - S3+v_5-13C | ecosystem: Environmental > Terrestrial > Soil > Desert | place: USA: California... | reverse complement strand
TGTGGCGGCGGGACGCCGCCACAGACAGCCGGCGAGGACGCCGGCGGTCCACTTGTAAACAGCGGTCGTGCACCTGCCGTCCAACCGGCATGAGACGCATCCTCGCCGGCGCCGCGCTGCTGCTCGTCGCCGCATCGCCCGCCACCGAACGCCAGCGCGCGGAGCACGCGCTGAACCGCCTCGCCTTCGGCGCGCGACCCGGCGACGTCGAGCGCGTGCTGCGCACCGGCGTCGACCGCTGGATCGCGCAGCAGCTCCATCCGGAGCGGATTGACGATCGCGCGGTGGAAGCACGCGTGGCCAGGTACGACGGCGATGAGAAGACGAAGCGCGAGGCCATCGCCAACGCCGCCGCGCAACGCATCGTCCGCGCCGCGGAGTCGGAGCGGCAGCTCCACGAGGTGATGGTCGATTTCTGGATGAATCACTTCAACGTCTTCGCGCCGAAGCGGCGCACCGCGTTCGTCGTCGACGACTACGAGCGCGAGGCCATCCGCCCGCGCATCTGGGGGCGCTTCGAGGAGCTGCTGCTGGCCACGGCAAAGTCGCCGGCCATGCTGGTCTACCTCGACAACGCCCGCTCGCGCAGCGGCGCGCTGAACGAGAACTACGCGCGCGAGCTGATGGAGCTGCACACCATCGGCGTCGACGCCGGCTACACGCAGAAGGACGTGACCGAGCTGGCGCGCGTGCTCACCGGCTGGAGCATCGACCGCGACGGCGCGTTCCGCTTCCGCGCCGCATTGCACGACCGCGGCGCGAAGACAGTGCTCGGTGTGCGGCTCGGCGGCGGAGGCGTCGAAGAGGGGGAGCAGATGATCCGCTTCCTGGCGCGCCATCCCGCCACGGCGAAGCACATCGCCAGGAAGCTCTGCACGCGCCTCGTCTCCGACACGCCGCCGCAGGATCTGGTGGACCGCGTGGCGAAGCGCTTCCTCGACACGAAGGCCGATCTTCGCGCAACGGTGAAGGCGGTCATCGACAGTCCGGAGTTCTGGAGCGCACGCGGCGCGAAGGTGAAGTCGCCGTTCGAGTACGCCGTTTCCGCGATCCGTGCCGCCGGCGCGACGATCGACAACCCGCTGCCGCTGGCCCGCGAGCTGCGGAAGATGGGGGAGGGGCTGTACCTCTCGCAGTCGCCCACCGGTTACCCGGACGAGGCGGAGGCGTGGAGCGGTACGGGCGCGACGCTGGCCCGCGTCGACTTTGCCGTCGCGCTCGCGAACAACAGGATGCCCGGCATCCGCGTCGTGACAAATGACGCAGCGGCCCTGGCGACTCGCCTGGGAGGTCCCGAGTTTCAGCGACAGTGAAAACGTAGGACGGGCTTCAGCCCGTCCAGCCGCACCAGAGAGGCGGGCTGAAGCCCGCCCTACGTTCAGGAGACCATATGGATCGCCGCATCTTTCTCCGCACCACCGGTCTGGCGCTCTTCGGCGCCGCGCTGCCGCTGAAAGGCGCGCGTCCCCGCAAGGTGCTGGTCGTCCTCTTCCAGCGCGGCGCAGTCGACGGCCTGAACATGATCGTGCCGTACGGCGAGCGCGCCTACGCCGCGTCGCGGCCGACCATCGCCATCGAGCGCAAGGAGCTCCTCGACCTGGACGGCTTCTTCGCCATGCATCCATCGATGCAGCCGCTGCTGCCGTTCTGGAAGGAGCGCTCGCTGGCGATCGTCCACGCGGCGGGCAGCCCCGACGCCACGCGCTCGCACTTTGACGCGCAGGACTTCATGGAGACAGGCACGCCCGGCGTGAAGTCGACGAAGGACGGCTTCATCGCGCGCGCGCTGGCGGCGCCGAAGGGGAGCGCTCCACGCGCGGTCGCGCTCACGTCGTCGCTCCCGCGCATGTTCGCCGGTGCGCCGGATGCCATCGCCGCGGCGGACCTCGCAAAGTTCCGCAACGACGGCGCGACGAAGGTTTTCGCGGCGATGTACCCGGATGCCTTCGCGGCGGCGAAAGTCCTCGGCTCCGTCAACGCCAGCGGCACGCCGCTGCAACAGGTCGCGGCGTTGATCAAGGCCGACGTCGGCGTCGAGGTGGCGTTCGTCGAGACGCATGGCTGGGACACGCACGCGGGCCAGAACACGCCGCTGGCGAACAACCTGAAACGCATGTCCGACGAGATCGCCGCGTTCGCGAAGAGCCTCGGCTCGCGCATGTCCGACGTGGTGCTGGTGACGACCTCGGAATTCGGCCGCACGGTGAAGGAGAACGGCAACCGCGGCACCGATCACGGCCACGGCACGGTGATGCTGCTCCTCGGCGGCACGGCGCGCGGCGGCAAGGTGCACGGCCGCTGGCCGGGGCTCGAGCGCGAGCAGCTCTTCGAAGGACGCGACCTCGTCGTGACGACGGATTTTCGCGATGTCTTCGCCGAGGTGCTGTCGAAGCACCTCGGCGTCGGAGAGATGGGGCGGGTGTTTCCGGGCTACGCGCCGAAGCCGATCGACATCCTATAGACGTAAGCGCACGATGGCCACGGCAGTCATGGTGCCGTCGTCCCGCACGAGCGCGAGCACGTCCACGGGATCATTCACGGCGATGTTCGACGGGGTGATCTTCGTGCCGTCGTTGACGAGGAAGCGATGGTCCGTGCCGTTCACGGTGACGACCCACTCCGTCGCGCCGATCGTCTTCACGCGTCCCTGGAAGTGGCGCACCATCGGCGCGGGGGTCGGGTCGAACTTGATGATCGAGACCGCGACGTTGCGGTTCGAGGAGTCGATGTTGTAGAGCACTTCCACCGTGTCGCCGACCTTCGGCGAGCCGGCGATGCGCGTCTGCGCGTTGATGACGACGGTGAGGGTCTCTTTCCCGGTCTGGATGGTCCACTGGTCGGCGCCGATCGACTGGACGGTGCCGCGGGCGTGGCCGACGCGCGGCGGCGCCGGCGCGACGATGAGCACCTCGCGCGCCACGAGGCGTCCGCCGGCGTGGTCCGCCTGCACGTGCACGAAGACGTTCGTCTGGATGTCGGCGAACGACGTGCCGCCCTCGCGCTTGTAGCCGCCGAAGCTGGTGTTGTCGTCGACGCGGATGACCGCGCTGAGCAGCATGAAGCTGCGGTTCGGCGCATCGACCATCTGCACCTGGCCGGAGAGCGTGACGTCGGCGGGATCGGTGACGGTGATGGTCGTGGCCTGCACGATCGCGTCGGGATTCGGGTTCGGGGTCCGCACGGCGGCGAAGAGCTGCATGCCCGGCTTGACGTCCGCGATCGTCCCTTCGCGCCCGCGTCCGACGATGATCTTCGCCTGCGTGGCGTCGATCTTGACCGCGCCGCCGGCGATGCGGATCTGGTTGTCGTGCACGCTGGTCACGGTGCCGGTGACGGTGCCGCCGTCGACGCGGAGCTCCGCGGGAGACGACGACGGGCGGGTGCGGGCGAAGAGCGGGCAGGCGATCAGAATGAACGCGAGTGCGATCCATTTGCGTGGCATGACGGCAGTATAGTTATTTAGCTTTGACGAGCGCAAGAACGGCGCCGGCCGCTCCGACGACGAAGCAGGTCCACCAGAGCGCGGCGGAGTTGCGGCTGTAGATCCACGTCCCGATCAGCGGCGCGAGCACCATTCCGATCGAGAACACGGAGTGCCACAGTCCCATGTAGCGCCCGCGGTAGCGCTCCGGCGCGAGGTTGGTGACGTATGCGCCGCTCACCGGCGCGTAGATCATCTCGCCGATCGTCCAGACGACGACGGTCGCGGCGAGCGCGGGCACCGATGCGGCCAGGCCGGTCAGTGCGATGCCGATCCCGGTCAGCCCGTATCCGAGCGCGATCAGCGGCTGCGCGGGGAGCTTCTGCGTCCACGCGGTGAGCACAAGCTCGAAGAGCACGATCATCACCCCATTGATGGAGAGGAGCATGCCGTACGTCGCGGGGGTGTGGCCGAGGGAGGCGATGTAGAGCGGAAAGGCGGTGTGCAGTTGGAACTCGACGAAGGTGATGCAGAGCGTGGCGCCGAGGAAGTAGAGGAGCGCGCGGTCGCGCAGGGCCACGCGCAGCCCTTCCGAGGGACGCTCGTCTTTCTGCGGCGAGCGGATGCCGTGCGGCAGCAGGAACAGCGCCACCATGCCGTAGAGCAGCGACGTCACGGCGTCGCCGGCGAAGACGTAGAAGAACGACTTGTTGGCCAGGAAGCCCGCGGTGGCGGGACCGGCGGCGAAACCGAGGTTGATGGCGAAGCGGTACATGCCGAAGGCGGCGACGCGCTGCTCGGGCGGCACGAGATCGCCGAGGAGCGCGGCGGCGGCGGGGCGATAGAGCTCGGCGGCCATGCCCACTAGGAACGCCAGCACGATGATCGGGACGAGCGCGCGCGCCTGCGACAGCGCGAGCATGGTGGCGGTGGAGGCGAACATCGACAGGGCGATGGTGTGGCGGCGGCCGATGCGGTCGGCGAGATGGCCGCCGAGCATCGAGGCGACGACGTGCCCGCCGCCGTACGCGCTCACGGCCAGTCCCGCCTGCGCCGGCGTGAATCCCTGGCGGGTCATGTAGATGGCCAGGAACGGCATCACGAACGTGCCGAAGCGGTTGATGAACGTCCCGCCGAAGAGGACCCATGCCGCGCGCGGGAGGAGCTTGAGGTTCGCGATCAGAGACTGCACTAGGGTGCGATCTCGGCGAGGCTGCGCAGGAAGCGCTCCACCAGCGCGGCGTCGAACTGCGTCCCCGCGCCTTCGCGCAGGCGCGCCGCCGCGACGTCGCGCTCGACCGGCGTCTGGTACGACTGCCGCGACGTCATCGCCACCCACGCGTCGGCGATCTGGAGGATGCGTGAGGCGACCGGGATCTGCTGGCCGCTCATGCGGCTCGGATAGCCTTTGCCGTCGACGCGCTCGTGGTGCCGCAGCACGGCCTGGGCGACGTCCGGGCCGAGGAGCGGCTCGACCAGCGCGGCGCCTACCACGGGATGCTCGGCGAAGCCGCGCAGCTCCTGGGCGGTGAGACTGGGGCGGCGATAGAGCCGCTCGTAATCGAGGAGCCGCAGGCCGACGTCGTGGACGAGGGCGGCCAGGCGCACCGTCTCGACCTGCGATCCCGGCAGCTCCACCGCGCGCGCGAACCGCTGCGCCACCACGGCCACTTCGCGCGTGTGCTCGGCGAGCTCGGGGAACTTCTGGAAGTCGGGCTCGAGGAGTTTCTCCGCGATCAGGAGGCGCTCGCTGCGCGCCGACGAATCGATCGCCTGCTCGAGCTGCCGCAGCAGCAGCCGCAACGCGCGTTGCGCCTGCGCGGTCGGCTGCTGCTCGAAGGCCACGGAGAGCACGAGCCCTTCGACGGAGTAGACGTTCACCGGCGCGCTGAAGGTCGGGCCGAGGGCGGTGAGCGGCTCGCCGCGGATGCCGAACGGATAGATGATCTGCGGCCGCATCAGCAGCGGGGGCTGGTTGGTGCGCTTCAGCCACGCGGTGAGGTGTGCCTGCAGGCGCTCGACCGCGGTGTCGGCAACGGGGTTCGTGGAGACGATGAACTGCGGACTGTTGACGTGACCGATGGCGCTGAACGCGCCGAGCTGCGCGTCGGGGATGGCCAGCACCGCCGGGAAGATGACGCGCACGGACTCGAGGTCGCTCTCGGCGAGCACGCGCGTGGTGGCCTCGTGATTGAGCTGCCGCCGCGACATGAACTGCCGCGCCGCGTCGATGGCCTGCTGCGCGCCCGGCGTGAACACGCTGCCGGCCGGCAGCGGCTGCACGGGCGCGGGTGCGGCCGGCACCGGGGCGGACTGCGACGGCACGGCCGGCGCCGACTCGACGAGCGACAGCGGCGCCAGGCCGAAGAGGTTGTTCTTCGCCAGCACGTGCAGCATGTCGTCCGCGATTTTCGCGGCGGCCTTCACGTCGGGGGTCTCGAACGGCTTGCGTCCCGCCTTGTCGCGCATGTCGATGAAGCCGATCAGGCGGCCGCGCGCGAAGAGCGGCGCGGCGAGGATGCGGTCATTGCCCTGGCGGAAGAGCATCTCCGCCAGACGCTGGTCCGCGCCGAGGCCATTCACGAAGAACGGCGAGCGCTTCACGGCCAGGCGGTCGACGAGGTCATCGTTCGCCGTGACCACTTTGCGGTCGGCGGGGTTGTACTGGTAATGGGTGACGAGCTCATAGCGCTTGTCATTGAGATCGCGCGAGGCGGGGAGATAGAGGGCGGCCTTCGTCGCCTGCACGTGCTCGACGCATCCGTAGAGGACCTGCTTGAGCTGGGCCTCGATCGACTTGAGCTCCTCGATCATGGTTCGAGAACCGGTAGACAGATTACTCGAATTCGAGGCGGAGCCGCAGCCGGGCGTGGCCGAGGAGCGCGCCGGCGATCGTCCCGCAGGTGTTCCAGATCACGTCATTGATGTCGGCCACGCGGGAGGGGAGAAAGTACTGCCACGCCTCGATGGCCAGGGTGAACGAGAAGCCGAGCAGGATGGTCAGGACGTACGTCTGCAGGGTGGGACGCTCGACCGTGTAGAACGTGATGAAGGCGAGGAAGCCCCACGGCACGAAGAGCAGCACGTTGGCGATCATTGGCACGACGATCACGGCCAGGATGTGCGTCGAGATCGGCCGCTCGTTCAGGCGCCTGGCGAGATAGCGGAGGTCGTCGAAGGGGATGGGGTCGAAGTTCTCGTACGACTTGCCCGCCATCCAGACGGTGATGGAGACGATGGTGAGGGTGGTCACGAGCAGGAGGAGGATCGTGACGGGTTTCTTGATGACGACTTCGCGAGGCATGAAGGCTCACAGGCTCACAGGCGCATAGTCTCATAGGAGATCCGTGAGCCTATGTGCCTGTGAGACTAGGTGCCTCGGGGAATCTCCATGTTGTAATAGAACATGCACGTGACCCGCTCGGTCGGGTTCGGAAAGTCCGCGGGCAGCGGCTTGAGCGGGGAGGAGAGCTCGATGGCCTTGCGCGCGGCGGCGTCGTAGGGCGGCACCTTCGAGCTGTTGAGGATGGTGATGTCGCTGATGCGGCCGTCGCGATGGATGGTGAAGCGGATCGTGACCACGCCCTTCATCCCGCTGCGGATGATCTGCGGCATGTTCGCGTACCAGTTCACGCGGATCTTGCTGACCATCGACTGCGCGTAGTCGCCCCAGTCGTACCACTGCGTCTCGAACGAGAGCGGCCCCTGCTCGGCGAAGCCCTGCTCGCCGCCGGCGCTGGCGAGGTCGATGCCGTCGCCGCCCGCTCCGCCTGTCACCGTCCTGCCGGCGTCGCGCAGCGCGCCACGCCAGTCGATCGCACCGGCCGCGGCCGCCGAGGCCTTGGCCGGCTCGCGATAGATGAAGGAGGAGTCGGTGAGCGCGGGGGTGCTCGGCGCCGGCGCGCTCGTGGCCGGCGCGCTTTGCTGCGGCGTGGGCGTGGGAGGCGCTCCGGTGGAGGCGCGCGGTCCGCGCGGCGCGGGGTCGCCCATCGGCGGCGTATAGGGCGCGTTGGTGCCGTCGCCGGGACGCGTGGTCGGGTTCGGCCCCGTCGGCTCCGGCATGCTGGCCTTGCGGTTCCTGTCCGACAGCGGGGCGTTCAGCGGCGCGGTCGCGACCTCGGGGCCGGGCGCTTCGGTGAACTCCTGCGGCTGTTGCCCCAGGAGCTCGACGTAGCGCGCGATCGGCACTTCCCGCGCCGCGGGCACGGGCTTGTAGGAGGTGATGAACCAGACGACCAGGGCCGTGTGCGCGATGAGAGAGACGATGACCGACAGGCTCAGGCCACCGGCCTTCCTCTTCTCTTCCGCGACGACGACCAGATCGATATGTTCCTGCAAGCGTTGCCTACAAGGTGAGACGATTCGTATTTCTTCCAAGTTTCGCGGGTTAAACTCATTGGCATGAGCGAAGTGCAGTCCGTGCCCCCGCCGCCTCCGCCACCGGTCCCGGCGAAGCCGTCTTTCGACTTCGCGAAACCGTTCACGTATGTGTTCGAAGATCCCGAATGGCTGCAGAAGATTCTGATCGGCGGCGTCTTCTGTCTGGCCGGATTTCTCATCGTCGGCTGGTTCTTCGTCCTCGGCTACGTGGCCAAGCTGACGCGCAACATCATCGCCGGACTGGAGCGTCCGCTCCCCGACTGGGAAAATCTCGGTGACTATTTCAATGAAGGGCTGCGTCTCTTCGGCGTCGCCTTCTGCTACATAGTCCCGCTCGTCATCCTCGGCATCGGCATGATGTTCCCGGCCATGATCGCGGACGCCATTGACGACGAGGGGGTGCGCACCATGAGCGGGCTGATGGCCGGCTGCATGACCTGCCTCTTCGTGCCGCTGATGTTCGCGGTGATGTTCTTCATGCCGGCCTCGCTGCTGTTCGCAGCGGTGGAGCGGCGCTTCGGCGCGGCGTTCGAGCTCGGACGGATCTGGCCGTTCATCAAGCAGAACGTCGGCAACTACGTGCTGGCCATCGTGGTCTACCTGGTGGCGCGGACGATCGGCGACGTGGGCATTTTCCTGCTCTGCATCGGCGTGATCTTCACCGGCTTCTGGTCGTTCCTCATCACCGCGCACGGATTCGCCCAGGTTTACCGTCTGGCGACGCAGCCGAAGGAATGAAGCGCGACACGAAGATCGTGCTGGCGTTCATCGCCGCGCTGCCGCTGCTCTTCCTGAGCGCGGCGACGCTCTGTACGTGGGCGATCTCGCTCGGTGCGTCGATGCAGTGGCGCCTGCTCTTCCGCCTGATGTGCCACGGGATCCCGCAGCGCTGCCTGGAGCTGTTCGGCACGCCGATGCCGCTCTGCGCGCGCTGCGTCGGCATCTACGGAGGGATGCTGGCGGGGATCGTGGCCTTCTGGGCCATCCCGCTGCTGCGGGAGCGCGTGATGCGCTGGTTCGCGCTGGCCGCCCTGACGCCGCTGGCCATCGACGGACTGACGCAGCTGGCCGGCCTGCGCGAGAGCACCAACCCGCTGCGGCTCCTCACCGGCACCATCGCCGGTTTGGCCTTTGGTTTGTGGATTTTGAGCGCGGTGGAACGCCGCGACGCGCGAAGTTCACACGTTCTTGACCTGACCTGACCGGTGGGTTAGTCTTCCGAGGCATCCGTCCGACACCATGGCTTTCCAGGGATCGCTAAAAGAACTACCTCTGCCCGACATCATCCAGCTCGTGAGCGTGTCGGGAAAGACCGGCAAGTTCACGCTGACGCGGGATGCGGACCGCGGCTTCATCTACCTGAAAAACGGGCAGATGGTGCACGCCACCGTGGGCGATCTCGTCGGCGAGGAGGCGATTTACTCGCTGGCCATCTGGAACCACGGCGAGTTTCAGTTCTCCCCCGGCGAGGACTCGGACCGCCAGACCATCACCAAGTCGAACACGAACCTGCTGATGGAAGCCGCCCGCCGCCTCGACGAGTGGCGCGTGCTGTCGAAGAAGATCCCTTCGGTCGACTACGTCCCGGAATTGCTGGCGCGCGAGAACCGCCACGAGCAGGTCACGCTGAACCCGCAGGAATGGATGCTGATCACCAAGATCGACGGCCGCCGCTCGATCGTGGAGATCGGCCGCGCCCTGAACACCTCGTCGTTCGAGGTGGCCAAGATCCTGTACGGAATGATCACGGGCGAGCTCGTGCAGCTAAAAAAAAAAGTTGATCGAGACCCCGATCAGGAAAATGGCGAGCTAGTCGACCTCGCCGCCCGCATCCGCCGCGTGGCCGAGGAGTTCATCGGCGACAGCGCCCACAAGACCATCGAGAAGCACTTCCTCCACGCCCTCGACGGCATCATGAGCGGCAACGGTCCCCAGGCCGTCGACCACATGGTGCTCGAGTTCGAGAAGACGGCTTCGCTGCTGCGCGGGCTGGCCATCACGGAGCAGTTGCGGTCGCGGATCGCCGAAGTCCGGGCCCTCTAGTCACCACCCGTCCCGGCTTTGCATTGGTGTGCTCCCCGTTGCGCAGGATCTGCGTTCCGTTCACGAAGACGTGCTGCACTCCCGTGGCGTATTGGCGCGGGTCGGCGAAGGTGGAATGCGCGGCGATGGTGTTCGGATCGAAGATGACCACGTCGGCGAAGAAGCCGGGCTGCAGCGCGCCGCGGTCGGGGATGCCGAGGTTCGCGGCGGGGAGTGAGGTCAGCCGGCGTACCGCCTCTTCGAGCGGGATCAGCTTTTCGTCGCGCACGTAGCGGCCGAGGAGATTGGCGAAGTTGCCGTACTCGCGCGGATGGGTCGACGACTCGAGGAACACGCCCTCGGGTGCGGACGCGCCGGCGTCGGAACCGAAGCTCACCCACGGCTGCCTGATCTGCATCCGCAGGTTGTCCTCGGACATCAGAAAGTAGACCGCCTCGACACGGCCGCCGTCCTCGATGACGAGATCGATGGCCGCATCCTCGGGAGATACGTTGCGCAGCTTCGCCACTTCGGCGAGCGTCTTCCCGGTCAGCGGCTTGAGCCGCTCGCTCTTGAAGCCGATCAGCAGCACGCGCTCCGGCGAGCCGGCCAGGAGCATGAGGTTCTCCCAGGCGTCGGTGGGCGTGCGCATCTCTTCGAGCACTTTTGCGCGCGTGGCCGGGTCCTGGAGGCGCTTGCGCCACGCCTCGTAGCCCCCTTCCTGCACCCACGGCGGAATGGCCGCGTCGAGCCCGGTCGCGCCGGCGGTGTAGGTGTACATATCGGCGGTGATGCGCAGTCCGGCGTTGCGCGCGTCCTCGATCTTCCGCAGGACGTTCTGCATCTTCGGCCAGTTGCGCTGGCCGGCGGCCTTGAGGTGGTAGATCTCCGCGGGGACCTGTGCTTCCCGGGCGATGGCGATCAATTCGTCGACCGCTTCCTCGAGGCGGTTCCCCTCGCTGCGCATGTGGGAGATGTACATGCCGCCGTAGGGTGCCGCCGCCTTGTTGAGCTCCACCAACTCCGCCGTCTTCGCGTAGAAGGCGGGGGCGTAGATGAGCGAGCTGCCGACGCCGAGGGCGCCGTCCTCCATGGCCTGGCGGACGAGGGTTTTCATGCGCTCCAGTTCCTCGGGGTTGGGAGCGCGGTCGGCCTCGCCGAGGACGTGCATGCGCACGGTGGTGGCCCCGACGAATGAGGCCACGTTGACGGAGATGCCGCGGCGGACGAGGGAGTCGAGGTACTGGCGGAGCGTGGTCCAGTCGATGTCGTATTTGATGTCGCCCTGGTCCCTCTTCAGTTCGGCCTTCATGGTGTCGTTGAGCGGTCCCATCGACCATCCTTCGCCGAAAACTTCGAGGGTGACGCCCTGCTTGACGTCGGCCATGCCGCGCCCGTCGACGATGAGCGACGTGGTGGCCCAGCTGAGCATGTTGATGAAGCCGGGGGCGACGGCCATTCCGTTTGCGTCGATGGTCGCCCTCGCCCTGCCGCCGACATTGCCGATCTTCGCGATGCGATCGTTTTTGATGGCCACGTCGCCGGTGACGGGCGCGCCGCCGCGGCCGTCGTAGATGGTGCCGTTGCGGATGACGACGTCGTAGTGCGCGCACGCGGAGAGAAGGAGCGACGCCAGCAGCAGTCTGCGCATGCGCGGAGTATAGAGTTGCGCGCGCATGTGGATCACGGAGCCCTCACCCCTCGGACGCATCGTCGTTCCCCCCGACCTCCCGCCCGGCTTCGGCCTGTGCTGCACGACCCGCGATTACCCCGGGTTCATCGTTCCCGACGAGCTGACGTCGCTCGTCGAGTCGCGCTTCGGGTTGTCGACGTCCCTGACGACGTGCGTGCAGATTCACAGCGCGCACGTGGTGCGGGCGTCGTCCGGCTCGTCCTGGCGTGAATGCGACTCGTGCGATGCGCTGTGGTCCTCGGAGCGAGGCGTGTCCCTCGGGATCAAGGTGGCGGACTGCCTGCCGGTGGCGCTGATCGATGTTTCGCAGAATGTGATCGCCAACATTCACTCCGGCTGGCGCGGCGCGGTGCAGCGCATCACCGCGGCTGCGCTCGACGCCGCACCGCTCGACCCATCGTCGACACATGCCTTCCTCGGCCCGTCCATTCGTTCCTGCTGCTTCGAGGTGGGCGACGAGGTGGCGTCACAATTCTCCGAACACTTCGTGGATCGCTCGCGCGCGAAGCCGCACGTCGATCTGGTCGCCTTCACGGTCGACATCCTCCGCGCCCGGGGCATTACGAACATCTCCGACTCGGAGCTCTGCACGCGCTGCGAAGGGTCGATCTTTCACTCGTACCGGCGCGATGGGGCGGGGAAGGGACGAAACCTTGTCGTCGTTTCGCAGTAAGATTTCGGTATGGCGACCACGAAGAAAGCGACACGGCGACGGCGGAATCCGGTTCCGAGGTTGAACCCGAAGAACGGGCCGCCCGTGTACTTTCCCACGGAGGAAGGTTCGATCCCGGAAGAGGAGATCGCACGCGCCGTCCGGGAGGTGCTCGCAGCGCATGGCATGTTGCATCCCAAAGCTTTGGCGAAGCTGCGGAAGTCGCAACAGTAGTGTCCGCGCGTATCGACCCGGCCTTCGACCGCAACGTTTTCATCAACTGCCCGTTCGATGCGGCGTACGCATCGATGTTCGAGGCGATCGTCTTTGCCGTGAAAGACGCGGGCTTCGACCCGCGGTCGGCACGAGAGCGACTCGATTCCAGCCAGATCCGCCTGCACAAGATCATCGAGCTGATTCGAAGCTCGAGATATTCAATCCATGATCTCTCGCGTACCGAGCTCGATGAGGGTACGTCCCTGCCGCGATTCAACATGCCCCTGGAGCTTGGTATCGATCTCGGCTGCAAGGCGTTCAGCCGTGTGCATGCCCGCAAATCTTTGCTGATCTTCGACGCCGAACAGTACCGGTTTCAGAAGTATCTGAGCGACATCGGCGGTCAGGACATCCACCGCCACGGGCATTCGCCGCGAACGGCCGTCATTCGTGTGCGCGACTGGCTCCGCGCCGAGTCGGGAGTCGAGTCGATTCCCAGTGGCACCGTGATCTTCCGGCGATACGAGCAGTTCCGCGAGCAATTGCCCGAAACCTGCGCCGCTCTGCGGCTGGAGCCGGACGAGCTGACCTTCGTCGACTTTTCCAAGGCGATCACCAATTGGATCCTCGAGCACACCTGAACGCGGCACCCCCATTGCACCCGTACCGCCGCGTCTGATGTCCACAGAGCCGCCCGTCACTTCGCCACCGCCTGATCCCGCACCTGCACCGCGTCCCCGCCGCCGCAGGCCGACCCGCCGCACGGTCTTTCGCGTCCTCCGCTGGACGTTCGGGGTCGGCTTCGTTCTGCTCGTCCTGCTCGGCATCTGGATCTACCGCGAGTCGGTGGGGCGCTTTCAGGTCCGCCGCCTCCGGCTGCCGACGCGCATTTACGCCGACGCGATCCCGCTGCAGCCGGGGATGCCGCTGCAGCTCGACGACCTGCTCGAGAAGCTCGACCGCCTCGGCTATCGCCAGGCCGAGCGGCTCGCGCAGCCCGGCGAGTTCACCCGCAATGGGTCGACGCTCGACATCTACACGCGCGCCTTCAAGCGCCAGGATGAAGACTACCCCGCGCAGCCGATGCGCCTGACCATCACCAGATCGCAGCTCGAGTCGGTCGTCTCGCTGCGCGAGGCACGTCCGCTCGAGCGCGCCGCCCTCGAGCCGGAGCTGCTCACCTCCGTCCTCAGCGAAGAGCTGGAGAACCGCAGCCCGGTCACGCTCGATCAGGTCCCGCAGCATCTGCAGGACGCCGTCGTCGTCACCGAGGACGTGCGGTTCTGGCGGCATCCCGGCGTCGACCCGCTGGGCATCTTCCGCGCCGTCTTCCGCAACCTGCGGGCGGGCGGCGTGGCCGAAGGGGCGTCCACGCTCACGCAGCAGCTGGTGAAGAACTACTTCCTCACCAGCGAGCGCACCTACAAGCGCAAGATCATCGAAGCATTCATGGCCGTGATCCTCGACGCGCGCTACTCCAAGCGCGAGATCCTCGAGGCCTACCTCAACGACATCTACCTTGGCCGCAACCGGTCGATCTCCATCCTGGGCGTCGGCGAGGCCTCGCGCTTCTACTTCGGCAAGCCGGTCTCGGAGATCAGCATCGCCGAGGCGGCCGTGATCGCGGGCATGATCCGCAGCCCGAACAACAACTCCCCCTTCAACAACCCCGAGACGTCGATGACGCGGCGCAACACCGTGCTCGCGCTCATGTTGAAGGAGAAGAAGATCACGCAGGCGCAGTACGAGGAGGCGCGCTCGTCGAAGCTCCCCCGGAAGCCGTTCCGGCAGAAGAGCGGCCTGACCTCGATCCCGTACTACGTCGACCGCGTCATCCAGGAGCTCGAGACCGACTACGGGATCGAAGACATCCAGGGCCGCGGGCTGCGCATCTACACCGCCATCGATCTCGGCGCGCAGGACACGGCCACGCGCGTGCTCGAGCAGAGCCTGCGCAACCTCGAGCGCTCCAGCCGCCGCCTGCGCAATCACGATCCGGCGCTGCAGGGCGCGCTCATTCACCTCGACGTTCCCACGGGCGAGATCCGCGCGCTCGTCGGCGGACGCAACTACGAGCGCAGCCAGTTCAACCGCGCGCTGAAATCGCAGCGCCTGGTCGGCTCGCTCTTCAAGCCGTTCGTCTACCTGACGGCATTCGAGCCGAGTCTCTCCAACCAGAACATCACGCCGGCGACGCTCGTCTCCGACACGCGCTTCGTGCTCAAGCGGCGCTGGTCCGACGACTGGTCGCCGCGCAATTACGACGGCCGCTACATGGGCAACGTGACGGTGCAGCAGGCGCTCGAGCAGTCGCTCAACTCCGCCTCGGTGCGCATCGGCCTGGCCTGCGGCATCGAGCCGATCCTCAAGACCGCGCGCACGCTCGGCGTGCAGACCGAGCTCGATGACGGCAACCCGTCCATCCTCCTCGGCGCGGCGGGCATTCCTCCCATCGAGATGGCCGAGGCTTACTCGACCATCGCCAGGCAGGGCGCGCGCACCAAGCCGCGCGCGATCCGCTTCGTCACCGACGACCGCGGGCGCGTCATGCGCGGCGTGGAAGAGGCGAAGTCAGTGCAGGTCTTCCCGCAGCGCGACGTCTACATCCTCACGCACGTGATGAAAGGCGTCGTCGACCGCGGCACCGCGGCGCAGGCGCGCGGCATGGGCTTCCGCAAAGTGGCGGCGGGGAAGACCGGCACGACGAACGACAAGCGCGACGCGTGGTTCATCGGCTTCACGCCGAAAACGCTCGCTCTGACGTGGGTCGGCTTCGACGACAACGACCCCACCGGCCTCTCCGGCTCCGATGCCGCGGTGCCGATGTGGGCGCGCTACATGGTCGCCGTGACGGCGGGGGAGCCGAACGTCGACTTCGCGCCGCCGACCGGCATCAACATCGCCGAGTTCGACAAAGGCAGTGGCGGACTGGCCACGCCCTTCTGCCCGCCGAGCGCGATCTCGCGGGGGGCATTCAAGAGCGGCACCGAGCCGTCAGCGCCATGCAAGCTGCACTCGGTGCAGGCGCCGGCGTCGACCGTCGTGCCGATGTACGACGAGCTCGGAAATCTCATCGTCACCGACACGGCCACGGCGACCGATCCTTCCGGTGCGCCGCCCTCGCTCCCGCCCGATGCGACGCTGACCGGCGGCGTGTTCCAGCCGCAGCCGCAGCCACAACCCCAGCCGCAGCCACAACCGCAGCAACCGCCGCCGACCACGACGCAGCCGCCGCCGACTACGACGACGGAGCCGGACGAGCCGCCGGAGGACGAGCCGACGCAGACGGATACCTCCACGACGACGCAAGGGCCGCCAGACGTAGGACGGGCTTCAGCCCGTCCATGGGCGGGCTGAAGCCCGCCCTGCGTTGCGGTACGCTATTGCCCATGGACGAACAGCAGCAGGAACCGAAGAAGAAGCTCGAAGACTGGGGCATCGACGTCGACAGGTTCAAGGAGCGCGCGAAGGAGTCTCTCGAGAACGCGCGGGGCGATCTGAGCGAGATCACCGGCACGCTCCGCCACACGCTCGTCCACGCCAAGGACATTGTCGTCGGATTGCAGAAGACCGGTTCCCCCGCCGCCGCGGAGCTGAAGGCCGGTTTCGAGCGCGCGTGGCACGAGATCGAAGGCGCGTTCCGCGCGGCGCGGGAGAAGGCCAAAGGCACGCCGGTCGAGGCGGAGGAGAGCACGCCTCCCGATCCGCCATCCCCGAGCTGAACGTAGGGCGGGCTTCAGCCCGCCCTGGACGGGCTTCAGCCCGCCCTGGACGGGCTGAAGCCCGTCCTACGTTGTCACGATCTTCTCCACCTGCCCGATGTCGATCGGCTTGAACAGCAGCCCCGACACGACGTCCTGGTCGGCGGTGCTGAGCTTCTGATTCAGCACGCCGGTGATGACGATCGTCCGTGGCAGCGGCTGCGGGCGGCGGCTGCGCAGGAAGTCGAGCACTCCCCAGCCGTCGATGCGCGGCATGAGCAGGTCGATGAAGACGAACGCGTACTCGTTCGCCTTGAGGAGCTTCACCGCATCCGCGCCGTTCTCCGCCTCGTCATAGGCGATGTGATGCCGCTGCAGCACGCTGGCGACGAGATACCGTGCCGCGGGATCGTCATCGGCGACGAGGGCACGCCGCTGTCCCGAGGCCTGCGGCACGGCCGCCGGCGTCTTCATCGCCTCGGGCGGGCGCGTGGCCGGGCGGAAGCCGGGGCCGGGCGTCACTCTCTCGCGGGAGATGGTCGGCACCTGCGAGTGGCGAACGCGGCTCGGGTCATCCTTGAGCGATGCGCTGAGCGCCGTCCGCAGGGCGTCGCACGACTGGAAACGATCGTCGGCATGCTTCTGCATGCAGCGCCGCACGATCATCGCCAGCGGGCGGGTGATGCCGGACGCCGCCTTGGCGATGTCGCGCGGCTCGTTCATCACGATCTGCAGCAGTACCTGCGTGGCCGCGTCGGCGGTGAACGGCTTCTGCCCCGACAGCATCTCGTACAGCACCACGCCGAGCGAGAAGATGTCCGTGCGCGCATCCACCGCGCGGCCGAGGGCCTGCTCGGGCGACATGTAGTGCGGCGTGCCCATCACCATCCCACCTTGGGTGAGGCCCGGGTCCGCGGTGCCGCCGATCTGCTTGGCGATCCCGAAGTCGAGGATCTTCACGACTTTCTTCGACACGAGAATGTTGTCGGGCTTGATGTCGCGGTGGATGATCCCTTTCTCGTGCGCCTCGGCCAGCCCGTCGGCGACGTGGACCGCCACCCGCACCGCGTCCGCGGGCGTCAGCGGCCCCTGCGCGATCATGTGCGAGAGCGGCTCTCCCTCGATCAGCTCCATGGCGATGAAGAGCGAGTCGTCCTGCTGGTCGATGCTGTAGATCGTGGCGATGTTCGGGTGATTCAACTGGGCGATGGCCCGCGCCTCGCGCAGGAACCGCTCCTTCCACTCCGCATCCAGTGCCAGCTGCGGCGGCAGGATCTTGATGGCCACGTGGCGGAGCAGCTTCGTGTCTTCGGCGCGCCACACTTCGCCCATTCCGCCGGCGCCGATGCGTTCGATGAGTCGATAGTTCCCGAGCTGTTCCATGGGGGCGATACCTTAGACGCTCCTGAAGCTGCCGCTGCGTCGGATGATGCCGTCGTACGCGACGAGCACGCGCTGGAACTCCGCGGCGATCTGTTCGATGGCCGCCTCCGCGCCGTCCATGCGGCCCGCGCGCGCAGCATGCTCGAGCGACGCGGCCATGGAGTGCATCCGCTTCGCGCCGACGCTGCCGCTGGAGCTCTTCATCGCGTGCGCGGCGTTGGCGAGATCGTGGACGTCGCCCGTCGACACGGCCGCGCGCAGCGCGTCGATGCGCGACGGCACGTCCTGGCGGAACGTCTTCACCAGCCCTTCCAGGAAGCCGCTCTGCGTGCGGCCGATGGCCAGGAAGGAGCTGACGCGCTGGCGGTCGAGCACGTACTGATCGTCGCGCTCCATCATGTCCGGCGCGTCCGGCGCCGCCTTCGCCGATTCCTTGCTGGCCCAGAGGCGGATCACCGCGCCGATCTGCTCGAGCGACACCGGCTTGGCCAGGTAGTCGTTCATCCCCGAGGCGATGCACTTCTCCCGCTCGCCCGCCAGCGCGTGCGCGGTGATGGCCACGATGGGGATCTTCGACACCGGCCCGTCCATCTGGCGGATGCGGCGTGTGGCCTCGTAGCCGTCCATGTCGGGCATCTGGATGTCCATCAGCACGATGTCGAACGGCTGCCGCCCGATGGCGTCGAGGCACTCCCGCCCGCTGGCGGCCACGACGCAGCCGTGCCCGAGACGCTGCAACTGCCCGATGGCCACGAGCTGGTTCACGCTGTTGTCCTCGACGAGGAGCACCTGCGCGCGCGCGGGCGTCTTCGGCTCCTCCGGCTCGATGCGCCGCGGCACCGGCTCGGCCGCGTCTTGTTCCACCAGCCGCGCCAGCGTGTCGCAGAGCTGCGCGCGGCGCGCGGGCTTGATCAGGAAGGCGTCGATGCCCGCCGACTCGAACGCGGCCACGTCGTGGCGGCGGCGTCCGAAGGAGGTGAGCATGAGCAGGCGCGTGGAGTCGAGCGCCCGGTCGGAGCGGATGCGCCGCGCGAACCCGAGGCCGTCGTCGTCGTTGAGCTGCATGTCGAAGACGATCACGTCGTACTTTTTCTGGTACGCCGCGGCCACGCCCTCGCTGGCGCTCTCGGTCTCGTCGACCTCGATGTACGTCGACTGGAGCTGCCGCGCGGTCATGAAGCGGTGCACCTCGTTCGGGTCGACCAGGAGCGCGCGACGTCCCTTGAGGTTCCAGCGCCGCTCCGGCGCCTCGGCCGGCTCGGGCTGCATCTGCAGCGGCAGCTCGAACCAGAACGTCGAGCCCTCGCCGGGGACGCTGATCACGCCGATCTCCCCACCCATGGCCTCCACGAGCTGCTTCGACACCGCCAGCCCGAGGCCGCTGCCGCCGTACTTGCGCGTGGTCGTGCCGTCGGCCTGGGTGAACGGAGTGAAGAGCTGCTTCTGCACGTCCGGGTCGATGCCGATGCCGGTGTCGGTGACGAGGAAGCGCAGCGTGACACGCGAGTCGCGCCGCTCCGGCTGCATGACCGTGACCACGATCTCGCCACGGTCGGTGAACTTGACCGCGTTGCCGAGGAGGTTCAGCAGCACCTGGCGCATGCGATTGAGATCGCCGCGCAGCAGGCGCGTGACGTCGGGCACCACGAACGTCCGGAACTTGAGCCTCTTGGCCGCCGCGCGCGCCGCGTAGTCCTCGGTCAGGTGGTCGATGAGGTCGTCGAGGTGGAAGTCGACCCATTCGATGACCAGCTTGCCCGCCTCGATGCGGGCGAGGTCGAGGACGTCGTTGACGATGGTCAGCAGCGCCTGGCCTGATTTCCGGATCATCTCCGCGTACTCGCGCTGCTCGGGCGTGAGCGGAGTGCCGAGGAGCAGGTCGGCCGTGCCCAGGACGCCGTTGAGCGGCGTGCGGATCTCGTGGCTCATGTTGGCCAGGAACTCCGACTTCGCGCGCGCGGACTGCAGCGCCGCGTCGCGCGCGCGGGAGAGGTCTTCTTCGATCCCCTTGCGCTCGGTGATGTCGCGGGCGATGGCCTCGTAGCCGGCCACGCGGTCGCCATCCATGACCGTGAGCACGTTCTGGCCGACCCAGATGCGCACGCCGGCCTTGGTGATCATCGGAAACTCGAAGTACGACGCGCGCTCGAGCGTGCGGAACTGGTGCTCGTAGAAGTGCTCCGCCGCCTGACGGTAGTCGGGGTCGATCAGGTCGAGGTAGTGGCGGCCGATCAGCTCTTCTTCCGCAAAGCCGGTGATGCGCATCGAGGCGGGATTCACGTACGTGAAGCGCCCGCGGTGATCGGCGCGGTAGATGATCTCGTTGGCGTTATCGATGATGTGGCGATAGCGCTCGAGCCACGCGAGGGAAGCATCGCTGTTCATGAAAGAGACGTGTACGAGATTGTACGTGTTCTGGAGTGCGGCAGCGCCAGCTGCCGCTTTCTACGCCGCAACGCCAGTTGCGGCGGGGCGGGCGGAGGCTGGCGCCTCCGCATAGAAAGCGGCGACTGGCGTCGCCGCACTCCAGATCACGCCGAGGCGTCGCGGAGCCAGGTGCCGGTGCTCGAGTCGTCTGCCACGCGCACGCAGTTGCGTCCCGAGTGCTTGGCCGCGTACAGCGCCCGGTCCGCGCTGGCCACGAGCTGCTCGGGCGTGGCCTCGGACGTCGGCGTGAACGCGGCCACGCCGCAACTGGCCGTCATGCGCTTGCCGTTGCCGTACGGGATGACCAGCCGCTCGATGCCGTCGCGCAGCGTTTCCGCGACGCGGATGGCCACGTCGGCGTCGGTTCCCGGCAGGAGGATGGCGAACTCCTCGCCGCCGTAGCGGGCCACCACTTCGCCGCTGCGGCGGATGGCGTCGCTGAGGAACGCCCCCACGCGGCGGAGGCAGTCATCGCCGGCCGGATGCCCGCGGCGGTCGTTGAGCTCCTTGAAGTGATCGAGGTCGAGGAGGATCAGTGCCAGCGGCTGCTCGTGCCGGCGCGCGCGGTTCCATTCGTCGCCGAGGCGGCGCTCGAAGAAGCGGCGGTTGGCGATGCCGGTCAGGTCGTCCTCGTTCGAGAGCGCCTCGAGCTGCTTCACCGCGTGCTGCAGCTCCGCGGTCTGCTCCTCGACGCGCGCGCGCAGCCTCTCCGCCTGCCGCTGCAGCGCGGCCGTGCGGGCGCGGATGACCAGCAGCACCACCGCCACCCCGAGCAGGATCCAGAGCCCGTAGGCCCACCGCGTCGCGTACCAGGGGGAGAGGACGGCGAACGTCCACCGCGCCTCCTCGCTCGGTGCCGACCCCGCGCCGCGCGCGCGCAGCCGGAACGTGTAGTCGTTCGCGGCCAGCGTCGTGTAGTCGATGAACGGCTCCGCGGTCCACTTGCTCCACGCCGTGTCGATCGGATCGAGGCGGTACTGATACTCGACGCCGGGGCGGTACGACGCCGGCGCGAACTCGACGCGGATGCGGCCGAAGTCATGGCGCAGCTGCACGGCCTCGCTCGGCGTGGCCAGGCCGCCGAAGAGCAGCCGGTCCTCGCCGGCCACGACGCGGCGGATGATCGGCCGCGGCTGCGGCGCGAAGACGGCCGTGGCGGTGGCGGGGTCGAACCGGAACAGCCCCTGGTCGGCGGCGAACCAGATCGCGCCGTCGTCGGTCACGCGGATGTTCTGGATGTCCGCCGCGGTGACCGGGACGAGCGGACGTCCCTCGCGCGCGAAGCTGCCGTCGCGTTGCCGCTCGTACACGCGCGGCGGCGTGGAGTTGATCCAGACATTGCCGCGGCGGTCCTGGGCCAGGACGAAGAAGCCGCGCGGCGCGCTGAGATGCCCGAGGCGCGCGTCGGGCACCGGCTTGCCGGCGCCGTCGAACTGCACCACCTGACCGCTGGCGCGCACGAAGACCACGCGGCCATCGACGTCGAAGACGTTCATCTCGCCGGAGCCGAACTGCCGCACGCGCGGCTCCGCGCGGCGCGCATCGAGGACCTGGATCACGCCGTGGAAGACCGTCCCGAGCCAGAGCGCGCCGTCGCGCTCGACGACCGAGGCCGTCTCGTGCTCGATGCCGGGCACCAGTCCCTCGTACGTCCACCGGCCGTTCACTTTGCGGATGCTGCCCACACCGTCGCCATGGGCGAGCCACACGCGCGACGGATCGCTCGGCGAGCGATACATGTCGTACAGCTCGCGCTCGATCGGGACGATGTGCTGCAGCGGTGCGCCGGGGGTGACTTTGTAGATCCCCTTCGACGTGCCGGCCAGCAGTTCGCCGTCGACCTCGAGTATGCGCCAGGCGCTCTCCTGCATCGGCTCCATCCGCGTGGCCTGCCCCCGCTCGTCGAGCTCGAAGAGGCCGTGCGAGGTGGCGGTGTAGAGGCGCCCCGCGTAGTGCGTGACATCCCCGGCGCTGCCGCGCACGCCGCGGCGGGAGTCGAACACGGTCACCGGAGAGGCGAGGTCGATGCGCGCCAGCGGCCCTTCCATGGCCACCCACAGCGAGCCCTCGCGGTCGACGAAGGCCTTGCGCAGGACGGCGTCCGGCAGCCCTTCCTGGGCGCCGAGGGTTTGCTCGATCCGCCCCTGCGGGTCGAAGAGCACCAGGCCGTGATGGCGCGTGAGGAGGACCATGCGCCCGTCGTGCAGCCGCGCGCCGCCCGTGACGGACTTCTCTTTCAGCCAGGCCGTGACTTCCGGCGCGAAGGGGGTGGCGATGCCGTCGGCGACGGCGAAGAGTCCCTCGTTGCGCGTGACGGCGATCAGCCGTCCGTCCGGGTGACGGAGGATCTGCATCACGCGCTGCGCGACGCCGGCCGGCGCGATGCGGAGCGTCTGGACGTCGAGCCGCTGCAGCCCCTGCGGGCCGCGGAGGAACACGCCCCCGTCGTCGGAGTGACAGCCGCGCGGCGCGGTCTCGGCCGGGAATTGGGCGATCGTCCTGGCCGGGCCGCCGTTCCAGAGGATGAGGCTCTGCTCGGCGACGTAGAGGAAGCCCGCCGGCGTGACGCACAGCTCGCGGATGTCGCCCACGTCCCGCTGCCCTTCAGGCAGAGTCTCGCGGAGCGAGTGGTACTCGTACGCGCCGCTGGCGTTGCGGGCCAGGAAGCCGAAATCGTTCACCAGGCCGAGGGCCACGCGGCCGCGCGCGTCCGCGGCCAGGGCCAGCGGCGCCTGGTCGTCGGGAAGCGTGTGCAGCCCCCACCACGCGCCGTCGTAGGTGACCAGGCCGTGCAGGTTGCCGAAGAGCAGCACCCCGCGCGCGTCCTGGGTCACGTCGAACGTCTGCGGGCCGGCCTGGTGCGTCTCCGGGGGGAAGACCGTGATCAGCGGCAGGCCGCGCTCCGCCGCGCCGGCGCGCAAGGCCAGCAGTAGCAGAACGCAGAGCGCCCGTCGGAGCATCGCAGACATCTTGGGACCCCAAGGACATTAACACGAACTCGCTCAGCGCAGGCCCTCGATCAGCGACTCCATGGCCTGTTCGGCGAAGGCCAGCACGGCGGCGCGCGTCTGCAACTGGAACTGCCCGCCGCTGGCCAGCGTCGCGATGCCGTGCACCTGGGCCCAGGCGATCCGGGCCACGGTGAGGCGGGGGAGGTCGCGGAGCTGTTTCGCCTCCTGGCAGGCCACCACCAGCGACACCAGTCCGGCGAAGGCGTCGTCCGCGGCGCGGCGGGCGGCGGGGTGGCGCTCCGCGTCGAGGCGGGCCGCGAACATGACCTTGAAGTGCTCCGGGCGGCGGAGGGCGAAATGGACGTAGGCCCGTCCGGCGCGCACGAGGCGCTGCCGCGGCGTGCCGGCGGCCTTCGCGGCCCGGCGCATCTCCGCGGCCAGCAGGGTGAACCCCTCCTCGGCGATGGCGGCGGTGAGCTCCGACTTGTCGCGGAAGTGGCGGTAGGGGGCGGCGTGGGAGACGTTCGAGCGGCGGGCCACCTCGCGCAGGGTGAATCCTTCCGCACCGACCTCGCGGATCAGCTCCAGCCCGGCCGCGACCAGGGCCGCCCGGAGGTCGCCGTGATGATAAGAATCGTGCGCCATGTTGACAATGGTAACATTGCGACCTATGTTTACGTCGTAAACATTGGAGGAAGCATGTTGCCCTTGATCGTGATCGTCGTCGTCTTTGCCGTTCTCCGGACCGCCGGCGCCCTCGGCGTGACCGTCCTGAAAGACTGGCGCCTCTGCCTGCGCTGGGCCATGGCCCTGATGCTGCTCGTCACCGCCTCCGGCCACTGGGGCCTGCGCCGCGCCGACCTCGTGGCCATGGTCCCGCCCGCGTTTCCCAACCCGGAGCTGCTGGTGACGCTGACCGGCATCCTGGAGATCGCCGGCGCCATCGGGCTGGTGTACGGGCGCACGTCGCGCCTGGCCGCGGTTTGCCTGGCCATCCTCTTCGTGGCCATGTTCCCGGCCAACGTCTACGCCGCGAGACACGGCCTGACCATCGCCGGCGCGCCCGTGACCGCGCTGCCGCTGCGCACGTTCGTGCAGGTCGTGCTCATCGCCGCGGCGGCGGCCATCGCCTGGCCGCCTCAGTGGCCGGCGTACCAGTCGTACCCGCGCTCGCCCCAGAAGTCGGCGGGGCGGACATCGGTGTAACGGATCGTGCCGATGCGCTTGATGTTCTTGATGCCGTATTTCACCGGAATGGCCAGTCGCAACGGCGCGCCGTGCAGCATCGGCAGCGGCGCGCCGTTCATCTCGAAGGCGAGCAGCGTCTGCGGATGCAGGGCGCTCTCGATGTCCAGGCCGACGTAGTAGCCGCGGTCGGGCGTCTCCATCGAGAGGTAGCGCGGGAGTTGCGGCGGCCCGAATCGGGCCATGACGTCCGCCAGCGCCACGCCGCTCCACTCGACGATCGTCGACCACCCCTCGATGCAGCGCAGCTCCGTGATCATCGTGCGCCGCGGGAACTGGCGGAGATCGTCGAGCGTCAGCGCGGCGCCGTGGATGTGCAGGCGCCAGGCGTCCAGGTCGAGCGGCGACTGCAGCCCCAGGCGGCCGTTGATGCGGGCCCGGGTGATGTCCTCGCGCTCGAACCGCGGCGACAGGCGGTCGGGGGAAAAGTAGGCGCGCGCCAGCGTCTCGTTGGCTTCCAGCATCCGCCGCAGCGGCCACTCCGCCCCTTCCACGCGCGGACGCGTACGCAGCCACTTCCAGCCGGCGTAGCCGGCGCCGGCGGCGACGGCGGCGGTGAGGAAGCCGCGGCGGGTGAGGCGCTTCAGCTCCTTCTGCACGTCGAGGTCAGTCATTCACCACCTCCACGCCGATGATCATGGCCCGGAAGTTGTTCCACCCCGCCCGGACGACCTGCGCCACGTGGACGAGGAAGAAGGCCACGTAGCCGACGGTCAGCCAGAAGTGGACGAAGCGTGCGCCCTGATAGCCGCCCATCAGCCACGCCAGCCACGAGAACTGCACCGGCTTGTAGATGGCCAGGCCGCTGAGCAGCGAGCCGGCGCCCATGAGCACGATGGCCAGGTAAGCCAGCCGCTGCATGCGATTGAATTTGGTTTTGGCTTTCCGCCACTCGCCGGAGATGAGCACGTACAGCACGTACAGCACGCCGTTCACGCCGAAGAGCCACATGAAGAAGAAATGCAGGGCCATCCCCTCGGCCAGGCGATTGTTGACGTGCAGCGCGCGCCACGTGGTCTGCTCCAGCTTCACCGGCGCGTAGGCGGGCCAGGCCCAGTAGATGAGGATGCCGCTCCAGATCATCACCGCCAGGAGCGGGAAGTTGATCCAGTGAAACCAGCGGATGGCCAGCGGGTGCTTCTTCTCGAGGCGGCTCATGCCTCCTTCGATGCCGGGCCTACGCATGCGGTTTCAAATGTAGGGCGGGCTTCAGCCCGCCTCTCCCGTGGGTGGACGGGGGAGGCGGGCTGAAGCCCGCCTTACGTTGAGCGCCGTTTAGCCAGTGCCGTACCATGCCGCATGGTGCGCCGTATCGCCATCATCCTCGCCGCCCTGGCCGCGGCGTACGGGCTGCTCGTCGTGTTCGTGCGCCCGTCGAACGATCGCGACTGGTCTGTCGATCAGGCCGTGCTGCCGCGGGCGGAGATCCACGGGCCGCTGGTCACCATCCGTAACATCCGCAACTTCCGTTACGAAACGACGGACCGCTACGCGCCCGCGTACTACGACAAGACCTTCGACCTGCGCGAGCTCGACTCTGCCTGGTTCTTCGTCGAGCCATTCGGCAAAGGGGGCGCGGCGCACACGTTCGTCAGCTTCGGGTTCCAGGACCGCGACTTCGTGGCGGTCTCCGTCGAGATCCGCAAGGAGAAGGGGGAGAGCTTCTCGCCGCTGAAAGGGCTGCTGCGCCGCTACGAGATCATGTACGTCATCGGCGACGAGCGCGACCTGGTGAAGCTGCGCACGAACTACCGCAACGACCCCGTGCACCTCTACCGCATCCGCACCACGCCCGAGCGCATGCGGGCCATGTTCCTGGCCATGATGCAGCGCGCGAACGCGCTCCACGAGCGGCCGGAGCTCTACAACACGGTCACCAACACCTGCACCACCAACCTCGTGCGGCACGTCAACCAGATCACGCCGAAGCGCATCCCGCTGCGGGCCTCGGTGCTGCTGCCGGCGACCTCCGACGAGCTGGCGTACGAGCTCGGGCTGATCGACACCGCGCTCCCCTTCGAGGAGGCGCAACGCCGCGCGCTCATCAACGCGAGCGCACGGCGTCACGCGGACGATCCCGACTTTTCGAGAAAGATCCGGGGACTGGACTAGGCGACCACTTTTCGGTTCGCCCGCGATCGCGCGCGTTACTGGGAAGGCTTCGCGCAGTTCCCCCGCCCACCCGAAGTGGCGGCGCGGGACGCCGCCACGACAGCCGGCGGGACGCCGGCGGTCCGCCGCGATGATGGCGACAGCTCCCCGGAAGCAGGGAATCGCTTTGAACGTAGGGCGGGCTTCAGCCCGCCTCCCCCGGGGTGGTGGACTGAAGCCGGGCGAAGCAATCGGCAAGCAACGCGGCTCTGAGCGTCAGAGCCGAACGAGGCCAGGCGAAGCAAACGACAGCTCCAAACGAGCAACGCGGCTCTGAGCGTCAGAACTGAATAAGGCCGGGCGAAGCAAACGACAGCTCCAAACGAGCAACGCGGCTCTGAGCGTCAGAGCCGAAAAGGCCGGGCGAAGCAAACGACAGCTCCAAACGAGCAACGCGGCTCTGAGCGTCAGAGCTGAACAAGGGCGGGCGAAGCAAACGACAGCTCCAAACGAGCAACGTAGCTCTGAGCGTCAGAGCTGAACAAGGGCGGGCGAAGCAAACGGCAGCTCGAAACGAGCAACGCGGCTCTGAGCGTCAGAGCCGCGTTGCTCCGGCGAATCCATCAGTGAGCTCGAGCCAGCTTGCACTCAGTCGCGCTCGCGGAAACGGATGCGGATGTCTGTGATCTCCACCTCGTCGTTCGCCGCCGGCTCGATGATCAGGTAGTCGCCGGCGATGTTCTTCGTGTCCAGCTCGTGGGTGCGTCCCTCGCGCTTGATGTCGAGCGAGTACGAGATGTACTCGTCGTCGATGCGGATCTGCAGCGAGCCGTCCGCGCGCTCGCCGATGTCGTCGCGCGCGTAGAAGCGGAGCGACTCCACCGGGCGGCCGTAGATCGGGATGCGGATGCGCGAGTTGCGTCCGCCGCACGTGGAGCCGCCGATGCAGCCCCCCTCGTGCGTCAGCTCGCGGCCGCGCGGTCCGCCGCCGAAGCCGCCGCCGCCGCCGCCGCGGCGCGAGCCGCGTCCGTACAGCACCTCGACGTCCTTGATGTCCACTTCATCGTCGTTGTCGGCCTCGATGACCAGGCGCGTGCCGTACTTGCTCTCCACTTCGATCTCGTGGCGCTTTCCTTCGCGCTTCACGTCGATGTACGAGCTGACCACGTCGTCGTCGATACGCACGCTGAGGCGGCCGTCGGCCTTCGCGCCGATGCCGTCGTGCGCGTAGAAGCGCACGCCGAGGACGGGCGCGTCCTCGAGGGCCACCGTGATGCGGTCGCCGTTGCGGCGGCAGTCGTCGCCGCCGATGCAGCCGGCCGCGCGCGGGTAGGAGCGCCAGCCGCCGCTGGAATTGCCGCGGCCCGGGCGGTCCTCCCAGTCGCCGCGGTCGCGCCGCGGGCGCTGGCCGCGCACGCTGCCGTACAGCACGGCGATCTGCGAGATCTGCACCTCGTCATTCGACGACGGCTCGAACACGAGATAGCGGCCGCGCAGCTCGTCCACCTCGACGGTGAACGTTTCGCCCTTGCGGGGGATGTCGATGGACTCGCGGACGGTGTTGCCGTCGATCTTGACGCGCAGCGAGCCGTCGGCCTTCTGGCCGATGTTGTCGTGGGCGTGGAAGCGCACGGCGATGACCGGCCGGTCTTCGAGCTCGACGCGCAGGCGGCGCTCCGTGCACGTGGAGCCGCCGATGCAGCCGCCCGTGCCGCCGGCGATCGACCATTCGCCGTCGTCGCGGCGCAGGTCCTGCGCAAAGGTGAGGGTGGGTAGGATGAGGAACAGCCCGATGATCAGGCGACGCATGTCTGATGAGACCTCCGCGGCGGATTGTATGCGGACGGCCTGCCCGGCTTTTCCGGTGAAAAAGAGGGGTTTATGGAGGGGAACTGTCATCGGCGCGGGACGGGCTGTCCTCCCAACCCTTCGCCCGGGCCACCGCGCGGTGCCACGCGGCGATGCGCGCCTGCCGCTCGTCCTCGGAGATCGAGGGGGTGAAGGTGCGCTCCGCCTCCCACTGCGCGTCGACGTCGCTTTCGGACCAGAACCCGACCGCCAGGCCGGCCAGGTACGCCGCGCCGAGGGCCGTCGACTCCGAGGTCTTCGCACGGACGACGGGGAGGCCGGCCACGTCGGCCTGGATCTGCATCAGCAGGTCGTTGACCGAGGCGCCGCCGTCCACGCGCAGCTCCGTCAGCGCGATGCCCGAGTCCTCGCGCATCGCTGCCAGCACGTCCGCGCTGAGCAGGGCGATGGCGTCGAGCGCGGCGCGGGCGATGTGCGCCGACGTCGTGCCGAGCGTGAGGCCGGCGATCGTGCCGCGGGCGTAGGCATCCCAGTGCGGCGCGCCGAGGCCCGTGAACGCGGGGACGAACACCGCGCCGCCGCTGTCCGGCACCGAGGCCGCCAGCAGCTGGATGTCCGCCGCGCTCTTGATGATGCCGAGCGCATCGCGCAGCCACTTGATCGCCGCGCCGGTGACGAAAATGCTTCCTTCGAGGCCGTACGAGTGGAGCGCCGGCGTCCTCGCCGGCTGGCCGGGCGGCGTCCCCGCCGCCCGCCCCGGGGTGGCGGCGCGGGACGCTGCCACGCCAGCCGCCGGGACGGCGGCGCTCCCCTCGCAGATCGCCGTGGACAACAATCCGTGCGTCGACCGCACCACCTCGGCGCCCGTATTCATCACCAGGAACGACCCCGTGCCATACGTGTTCTTGGCCATCCCCGCGCGCGTGCAGCGCTGGCCGAAGAGCGCGGCCTGCTGGTCGCCGGCGATCCCGGCGATGGGAATGCCCGCGGGGATCGGCAGCCCTTCGGCCGTGTGCGCGGCCACGGCGCTCGACGGCGACACCTCGGGGAGCAGCGCCCGCGGGATATCGAGGATCGACAGCAGCTCGTCGTCCCAGCGCGACTCATGGATGTTGAAGAGCAGCGTGCGCGAGGCGTTGGTCGGATCGGTGACGTGTGCGCGTCCGTTCGTGAGGCGCCAGATCAGCCACGTGTCGACGGTGCCGAAGGCCGCGTCATGACCATCGACGCGGTCGAGCAGCCAGCGCAGCTTCGTCCCCGAGAAATACGCGTCCAGCACGAGCCCGGTGCGCTCGCGGAACAGCGGCTCGTGCTCGCGCAGCGCGTCGCACATCTCGGCCGTGCGGCGGTCCTGCCAGACGATGGCGTTGTGCAGCGGACGTCCCGTCGTGCGGTCCCAGAGCAGCGTCGTCTCGCGCTGGTTGGTGATGCCGATGGCCGCCACTTCCACTCCCGGCACCATGGCCATGGCCTCCGCCGCGACGGCGATCTGCGTCGACCAGATCTCCTCCGGATCGTGCTCCACCCAGCCGGGACGGGGATAGATCTGCCGGTACTCGCGCTGCGCGACGGCCAGCACGTTCGCGCGCTCGCCGAACAGGATGGCCCGTGAGCTGGTGGTTCCCTGGTCGAGCGCGAGGATGGCCTTCATCCCATCCCCGCCATCGGCATCGACAGCCACGTCGTCTGGTCGAACGGCTCGCCCGCCGCGTCGCCGCGCCAGCGCCACGAGCGGCCGTCGTCCGTCTGCAGCTCCACCGCGATGTGCGACCCCTTGCGCACCTGCACCGGCACCTCCAGCGGCAGCAGCGCCTGCGACCACGAGGTCTCGCGTGCGCGTGCGTTCGTCAGCGTGATCCCCTCGGCGAGCGTGGCCGTGAAGAACGCGCCGAAGCCGTGCAGGAAGCCTTTGCGCTGCACGGTGAAGCTCGCGCGCCCCTGCGCCTCGGTGGCCTCGCCGACGGCGAGCGAGAACATCTCCGCCGGCGGCGCGAGGTGCGCGTTGCCGCGGATGTGCGCGAAGGCGATCGCGTTCGAAGCGAACACGCGCAGCGGGCTGAGATCGAAGCCGTAGCGCGGCTCACTCCAGAACGCGACGTGACGGTCGTAGTCGTAGTCGAGCTCCACCGGCACGAGCGACACGCCGAGGCGGCAGGGGATGATGCGCGCATCCGCGGTGAGCAGGCGCGCCCGGGCGTCCTTCACGCTGCCGGCGATCCCCTCGTCGAAGCCGGTCACGCCGAGGGTCTCGCTGATGAGGACATTGGCCCGCTCGGGGAGCTCCACCTCGCGCGACTCCTTCTGGATCACGGTGATGCGGTCGGCGAAGCCGAGGTGGCGGGAGAGGTACGCCGCGACGTCCGCCATGCGCGTCGAGTCGATGGCGTAGACGCGCGCCGCGCCGGCCTGACAGGCGAAGAAGGAGAGGATGCCGGAGCCGCAGCCGAGGTCGATGACCACATCGCCGGGGCGGACGGTCTTCGCGATGGCCTCGCGGAACGCGTGCGTGCGCAGCTCGTCGTTCAGCAGCTCGCGGTGATAGTCGAGCATGCGCTACATCGGGCCGAGCAGGCGCTCGTACTCGCGGCGGATATTGTGGTAGCACTCGCACGTTGCCGCCTCCAGGCCGGGACGGTCGACGATCTCGACGAAGCCGCGGCTGTAGCGGATCAGCTCTTCGCCCTGCAGCTTCGCCGCGGCCTCGGTCACGCCGGCGCGGCGGACGCCGAGCATCGTGCCGAGGAACTCCTGCGTCAGCGGCAGCTCGTGCGAGTCGACGCCGTCGCTGCTCATCAGCAGCCAGCGCGCGAGGCGGGCTTCGACGGTGTGCCGCCGGATGCACGCCGTCGATTGCGAGGCGACGACGAAGATCGTGTGGACGTAGCGGTTCAGCAGGCCGTGCAGCGTGCGCTGTTTCGCGAGCTCGCGTTTCACGGCCTCGCTCTCCACGCGCCACACGTCGCCCGGGATCTGTACGACCGTCTGCATCGGTGTCGTGTCGGCGCCGAGGATCACCGGCACGCCGACCATCCCCTCCCGTCCCACCGACCCCGACTCGATGGTCGAGCCGTCCTCGAGAATCGTGACCAGCGAGCCGAGGGCGTTGATGGGGAAGTAGACGTACTTGATCGGCTCGGACGGGACGATCAGCGGGTAGGCGTGGGTGACGGTCATGCGCTCCGGCCGCAGCGCATCGCGCTCAGCCTCGGGGAGCAATTCGAGGAGCCGGTTGGTGGTCATCTGCAGTGGATTGTATTCAGAACTTGCCGAGCGCGTTTTCCAGGTGGGCGCGGTAGTGCGGGCTCAGGCGGTACTTCGCGCCGGTGACGAGCACGACGACTACGGCGAGGAGCGCCTCGCGCCGCACGGTCGCGGCCAGGGTCTGGCGCAGCAGCACGACGGCGGTATCCGGTTGCCACGCCTTGGCGTGCGACGTCCGCGCGGGGTGGAACAGTACTTCGCCTTCGCCGAGCGTCCAGCGTCCCGCGGGCGATCCGGAAATCGGCGGCGGTGACGATCGGGGAGAGCGGGGCGTCCATGCGATTCCAGACGCATGGTCGGACGCGTTCAATGACGTTCGTCATGCGCGCGTGGTGACGAACCGTCCTGTCGCCCAGCGAGATGGCGGCGCTATCTTCCGGGCATGCTGAGCCGATTCCTCTCGTTCGTCCTCCTCCTGCTCCTGACGGTTCCGCTGCTCGCGGCGGACCTGCTGTTTCGCAATGCCCGCGTCTTCGACGGAACGCGCGTGCTCGAAGCCACCGACGTGCTGGTGCGCGACGGCCGGATCGCCGGGGTCGGCAAGTCGCTGGCCGCGGGCGAGGGTGCCGAGGTGGTCGACGCGTCGGGGAAAACGCTGCTCCCCGGGCTCATCGACGCGCATACGCATTCGTGGGGCGACGCGCTGGAACAGGCGCTGCTCTTCGGCGTGACGACGGCGCTCGACCAGTTCACCGAGGCCTCGATGGCGAGCACGCTGCGCGCGGAACAGAAAGCCGGCAACGTCGCCACGCGCGCCGATCTCTTCTCCGCCGGCACGTTGGTGACCGCGCCGAAGGGGCACGGTACGCAGTTCGGCGTCCCCATTCCGACCATCACCGCGCCCGATCAGGCCCAGGCGTTCGTCGACGCGCGCATCGCCGAGGGCTCGGACTGGATCAAGATCGTGTACGACGACGGCGAGCCGTACGGGATCGACTTGCCCACCGTCAGCGTCCCGACCATGCGCGCGGTAATCGCCGCCGCGCACAAGCGGAACAAACTCGCAGTCGTTCACATCGGGACGCTCGCCGGAGCGCGCGCCGCAATCGAGGCCGGCGCGGACGGACTGGTGCACCTCTTCGTCGACCGGGATCCCGATCCGGAGCTCGGCAGATTCGCCGCGAAGCACGGCGCATTCGTCGTCCCGACACTCGTCATACTGAAGAGCATCACCGGCGTCCCGGGCGGTGCCTCGCTCGTCGACGACCGGCATCTCGCTCCCTATCTGAGCGCCACGGCGCGCGGCGGGCTCACGGCCGCGTTTCCGCGCAGGCCGGACGCACCGGCGGTCATCTATGCCGGCGCCGAGGCGACGGTCAGGGCGCTGGCCGCGGCCGGGGTGCCGCTGCTCGCCGGCAGCGACGCCCCGAATCCGGGCACCGTGCACGGGGCCGCGCTGCACCGCGAGCTCGAGCTGCTCGTGAGCGCCGGCCTCACTCCACTGCAGGCGCTCGCGGCCGCGACGAGCGCGCCGGCCAAAGCGTTCCGCCTCGACGACCGCGGGCGCATCGCCAAGGGGCTGCGCGCGGATCTCGTGCTCGTCGACGGCGATCCCGCCAAGGACATCACCGCCACGCGCGCCATCGCCGGCGTCTGGAAAGGCGGCGTGCGCACGGACCGCGGGAAATTCGCGAAGGCCGTCGCCGCGGAGAAAGCAGCGCGCGCGGCCGAGCCGCGCGGACTCGACGCCCCGGTGCTGAGCGGCTTCGACAACGGTGCCCCGGCCGCCGCGTTCGGCACGAGCTGGGAGCCGTCCGCCGACGCGATCGCCGGCGGCAAGTCGACCGGTAAGGTGGAAGTCGTGGACGGCGGCGCGGCCGGGACGCCGAAGTCGCTGGCGGTCTCCGGCAGCATTGACGGCAGTCTGCCCTACGCCTGGTACGGCGCCATGTGGTCGCCCGGCACGGCGCAGATGCAGCCGGCCAACCTCTCCTCCAAGAAGGAGCTGCGCTTCCATGCGAAAGGCGACGGCAAGACGTACCGCGTCATGCTGTTCGCGCGCAGCAAAGGGATGATGCCGCTCGTACAGACCTTCGTCGCCGGTCCGGAGTGGAAGGAGTACACGATGCCGTGGCAGTCGTTCGGCACGGACGGCTCGGACGTGATGGCCGTGATCTTCTCCGGCGGCCCCGAGCCGGGAGCGTTCACGTTCCGCATCGACGAGATCGCGCTGCGCTGAGCCGCTCCCGAATGAACGTAGGGCGGGCTTCAGCCCGCCCCCCCGGGGGCGGCGGGCTGAAGCCCGCCCTACGTCGTTACCGGTTGTCGTCCGTCAGCGTCGAGAGTGCCGACACACTGATCGCCTCCAGCGTCGACACCAGGGTCGGCAGGTCGTCGACGCGCTCCAGGTGCGCGATGGCCTGCTTGATCCGCGGGTCGGAGACCGACTTGTAGCTGCGGAAGCGGTGGGCCATGAAGCGCAGCAGCGGGATGAGCGTGCCGTTGATCAGGTACGCCTCGCGGGAGATCAGGCCGGCATCGACCGGCGGCGGTGCGGGCGCCGGTGCCGGCGTTGCGGCGATGGGCAGCCGCGCGGCGTGGAGCTCGCGCAGGGCCAGCAGGGTCTCGTCGAGCTTGGCCAGGTAGGGGGAGATGTCCGGAAGCTCGGGGAGGGCTGGCGCCGGGATATCGGGAGCGTTGTAATTGGCGATCGCCCTGGCGATCTCCCCGATCCGGTCCGACACCACGCTCAGCTCCGCCATCACCCGCGCCGCCGGGTCGCTCTCGCTGCCGCCGATGCGCGTCAGGCGCACGAAGCCGCGCTTGATCTCCTCCCAGCGCTCGCGCTGGGCCGCGGTCATGGTGCCGCGCAGCTCGGCCAGCTTGAGGAGGTTCTCCTCCGCGCCGGTGGTGAGCGTCTGCGCCTCGCCGAGGTAGTGATCGTCGATCAGGCGCTCCAGCTCCGCGTCGTTCATGGCCGGGAGGACCTTCTCGGCGAGCTTGTTCATGTTGCGGTACGAGCCCTGGAGCTTGAACGGCGGCTCGGTGCGGTAGGCGTGCTGCTGCGCGGCCGACTGCACGTACTGGCGGTTCACCTTCGACAGCAGCCCCTGCACCCGCACGAGCTTCTGCATCGTGGAGACGAGCTCGTTCAGCTCCACGGCCGAGTAATCGTGCGCGAGCTGGTCGGCCTGCAGCGCCTCGCCGCGGGCGATGCGCACGAGCTTGTGCACGTCCTCCGGCTCGCGGGTCAGCAGCGGCGCGGTGACGGCGTTCGAGGTCAGCGCGTTCTCGATGTACGACAGCTCGAACAGCTCCTCGCGTCCCTGCAGCACCTCGCCGAGGTTGTAGACGTCGGCGCGGTTGGCCAGCATGTCCGGGATCTCGAACTTCTCGCCCGACTCGGTGTACGGGTTGCCGGCCATGGCCACGGCGAAGCGCTTGCCGCGCATGTCGTACGTCTTCGTCTCGCCGTTCCAGACGCCTTCGATCTTGCGCTGCGCGTCGCAGAGCGAGATGAACTTCTGCAGGAGCTCGGCGTGCGTGTGCTGGATGTCGTCGATCATCAGCAGCACGTTGTTGCCCATCTCCAGGGCCAGGTTCAGCTTGTGGATCTCCTGGCGCGCGGTGGCGTTCGGCGCCTCGTTCGGATCGAGCGAGCGCACCGAGTGGCCGAGGGCCGGGCCGTTGACCTTCACGAACACCAGGCCGAGGCGGCTGGCGATGTATTCGAGGAGCGTGGTCTTGCCGTAGCCCGGCGGGGAGACGAGGAGCAGCAGCCCCATGAGGTCCGTGCGCTTCTTCTCCCCGGCCACGCCCATCTGCTTGGCCAGGTTGGCGCCGATGAGCGGCAGGTAGACCTCGGAGATGAGCTTGTTGCGGACGAACGCGGACATCACCTTCGGCTGCAGCTCGTGCAGTCGGAGGCGCTTCCGCTCCCGTTCGAGGATGGCGTGGCGTTTCTGCTGATAGGCGCGGAAGGCGGGGACCTGTTCCTTCGTGAAGCGCCCGAGACGGGTCAGGAACTCGTCGAGCTGCAGCGTGAGCGTGCCGTTGACGACCCGCGGGTGCTGGCCGAGGAGGCCCTTGACCTCCGTCTTCGTGATGGCGCTCGAGCGCTCGCGCGACAGCAGGCCGTCGCAGACGATCGCCGCGGCGCATTCGACGTCCGGCACGTAGGCGTGGATGACCGCCCACTTGCGGGGGAGGTCGAGGCCGCGCACGTCGACGTCGCAGGTCGCTTCCGTGCTCTGCACGAAGCGGATCGGCTCCTGGGCGATCTCGTGGAAGAGATACTCGCCGGCGCCGTGGGTGTCGAGCTCGATCGGCAGCCACGCATCGATCGCGTCTTGCAGCTCGCTGGCAAACGCAGGACGGGCTTCAGCCCGTCCCGGGCGGGCTGAAGCCCGCCCTACGTTCAGCAGCGCCTGCGCTTGACGCACCCATTGCGCTTTCAGCTTCTCGTCATCGAAATACGCCCAGAACAGCGCCGCCGCCGCCCGGGCGGACGGCGTGAACCGCAGCAGCCCCGCGGTCGACAGCATCCCGCGCAGCTTCTCCGCGATCAGCATCGCATCGTGGTCGTGCACGCCGCGCTCGTAGCCCTCGTCGTAGCGCGACGCGGCCACCGCCGCGATGTCGTCGTTCATGGCCGTGTACGCGAGGTACTCGGCGCGGTAGACCTCGGGGGTCTCGGAGACGAGCTCCTGCTCCCACAGCTCCGCGTCCTTCAGCGGCTCGAAGAAGCCGGTGCCGGTGACGTGGAGGTTCGTAACGCCGTCCTTCGGGACGAGCGTCAGCTCGATGGCCTGCGTGTTGACCGAGAAGCGGTGCTGGCCGAGGCGGACGACGTTCGCGTCGCCCCCCTCGAAGAGATCCTTCTTGTCGCGCATGCCGCGGGCAGCCTCGTCGCGGGCCACCTTCAGCTTGCCGTCGATCTCGTCGGCGCGGACGATGTCGCCGAGGTCGCGCAGCTTCTTCGACGTCTCCCGCAGCTTGGCCACCATGGCGTCGCCGGCGAAGAAGGCGTTCAGCGCGTCGGCGTCGGTGAGTGCCTGCGTGCGGCGGGTGATGCCCTGCAGGATGCGCGTGGCGGCGGCGTTGAGCTGCTCGGCGCGGCGCTGGCGCTGGTCGATGAGCGACTGCTTGCGCGAGGTCAGCGCCTCGTAGACTTCCTCGCGCCGCGTGGCCAGTTGCGCCACGAAGTCGTCGAACTCGGAGAAGCGCGACTCCAGCTCCTCGAGCTGCAGCATGAGCTTGGCCAGCTCGGCGTCGCAGCGCTCCGGCGTGTCGGCCACGGCCACGGCGTTGGCGACGCTCTGGGCGAAGAGCTGGAACTGCACCGCGAACTCCGCCACCCGCTCCTTGCCGAGGAGCTCCTTGCGGCGCTGGGCCACGAGCGCGCGGACGCGGTTCGCCCCTCCCATCAGCGTGGAGATGCGGTCGAGGATGGCGATGCGCACCGTCGGGTCGTCGATGGCCAGCGTGCCCAGGACCTCGGTCAGGAGGTTCAGCGAGGCCACGACGGACTCGAGCTCTTTCACCAGCGCTTCGGCCTCGGGCGTTTTCTGCACCGCGGCGATGCGCTGCTCGATGCTTTGGGTTTGCTCCGCGAAAGGGGCCAGCGCTTTCTCGCCGGCGAGGTGCTGGACCGTGGCCTTCGAGGTCTCCTCGAAGCGGCGGACGATCTCCCCCTCCAGCTCGTCGAGCCGCGGCCGATCGATGTAACGCAGCTCGCGCAGGGAGATGACGTGGCCCTGCTGCTTGCGCAGCTCGGCCAGCTCCGCCACGAAACCATCGATCGACGTAGGACGGGCTTCAGCCCGTCCGGGGCGGGCTAAAGCCCGCCCTACGTTCTCCACTGCTTCGCGAGCCTGGGCGCGCAGCGCCTCCACTTTCTCGAACTCGTCGATGATCAGTTCCGCGGTGGCACGGATCTCCTTGATCGACGAGAGCAGCTCTTCCGCCTCGGCGTGCCCGAGCCAGTAATACGCGTCGATCGTCCGCGCCGCGGCGGAGACCAGGTCCTCGTACGTCGCGCGCGACGGCGTCTGCTCGTCAATCAGGCGGACGAGCGACAGCGCGGACGACAATCCCCGCACGAGGTCGCGGTTCCCGATCTTCTCCAGGTACGAGCCCGTCGACGGCTTCTTCGCCATGTGATCGTCGCTGACGAACGGCGTCTGCCAGATCTGCATCGGGTGGACGCGCGTCGGCTCGTTCGACGTCGATTGGAAGATGACCATCTTCCCGTCGGGGAAGAGCGACCAGCCATTCACGGTCAGCGGGTTCACCACCTCTTTGCGGATCAGGTTGTACGGGAAGAGCAGCGTGCGCCCCTCGTCGCGGCGATGGAAGACGTAGAGCACGTCCTCGCCGTTCGGCGAGCGGATCACCCGCTGGAACTCCATGTCGCTCGGATCGTGCTGCTCGAACAGCTTGGCCTCGCCGGTGCGCAGGTAGTAGCCGCCCGGGAAGATGATGCCGTGGTCCTCGGGGAGCTGGATGCAGGCGTGCCCGATGGCGTCGATGCGCCGGACCGATTTCGAGCGGCGGTTGAAGACGAGATAGCGCCAGTTCTTTTCCCGGTAGGGGAGGATCTTCAGCAGGATCAGGCTGCCGGCGACGGCGTAGTGGATCTGCGCGTCGTCGAGCGACTGGTCGGGATCGTCGACCGGCTCGCTGTAGATGCCCTTGCCGCTCTCGGTGTTGTCCTCGACCTTGATGGTGAGGTCGCCCTGCAGCGTCTCGACGAACACCTCGTCGTTGATCGACACGTGCGGGAACTTGCCGTCCACGTGCTGCTCGCGCGTCGTGGCCGTCCACTCGAAGTCGTGGCGCGGCGGGAAGACGTGATCGCGCTCGCCGCGGTTGTCGATGTACGTGACCGTACCGTTCACGGCCACGTTCCAGCGGAAGACGCGCAGGTCCGTCAGCTTGTCGCTGGTCTGGAAGACGGCCAGGAGCTTCGAGTCGACGCGCCGCAGCTGCAGCAGGCGCGAGCTGCGGTAGTACTGGTAAAGCTCCTTGAAATCGCGGCGGAACGTCTCGTCCTGCAGGAACGGCGCGGCCACCGGCGCAAAGTCCTCCAGCCGGTGCACGGAGAAGACGTCCTCGACGCGCGTCTCCGTCTTCAGGCCGATGAAGACGTTGTAGCCGAAGAGCAGCAGCCCGTCGCCGCACTCGACGATGTCGCGCGGGACGCAGTTGTTCTCCGTGCGAATGCGGTCGCTGCCCAGCAGCGCCATCTCGTAGCCGCCGAAGACCTCCAGGCGGCGCTTGTTGAGGGAGGCGGCTTTCGCGGAGAGCTGCTGCCCGCTCGCCTTGAGGCGAGCGCTGAGGATTTCGTAAGTGCCCTGCTCGATCATGGTGCCAGACGTAGGGCGGGCTTCAGCCCGCCTCCCCGGGGATGGGCGGGCTGAAGCCCGCCCTACGTTGAGTTAGTCAGCGCGGACGACGGGAACTTTCGGCGAGACCGGGATGACCGGCGTCTCCGGCAGCTTCACCCCCAGCTTGTCCAGCACGGCCTGCGCGGTCGAGCTTTCCGACACGAGCGAGTCGATGGACTTGCCGAGGCCGATCGAGTTGACGACGCGGTCGAGGAACTGGCCGTCGCCGCCGACGATGTCGATCTTGGCGCTGCGGAGCGCCTCGCCGAGGATCGTGGCCTTGGCCTGCTCCACCTCGAGGCGGGCCTTGATCGACTCCACGCCGAGCAGCCGCTCGTTCTCGATGCGCAGGCGGAACTCCTCGTGCGTGCGCGTGGCCTCGTCGAGCTGCGCCATGGCGTGCGCCTTCTCCTGGATGCCCTGCGCTTCGGCGAGCGCCTTCTCGCGCAGCACCGTGGCCTCGGCGGTGCCGAGCTTCTGCAGCGCGGCCGCATCCGCTTCCTTCACGCGGATCTGCGCCAGCCCGTACTTTTCCGTGGCCACGGCGTCGGCTTCCTTCACCTTGGCCTCGGCCAGTCCCGGCGCGGCGGTCTGCGCCTGCACGCCCTCGGCGATGCGGATCTTCGCCTTCGCCTCGCGGTCGGCCGCTTCCAGCTCCGCCTCGGCGCGCGTGACGCGCTCCTTGGCCTGGTGCGTGGCCGCCTGCTCGGCCGCCTCGGCGGCCTTGATGTCCTTGACCAGCTTCTCCTGCGCCTCCGCTTCCGCGGCGATGATCACGGCCTGGCGGCTGCGGTTCGCGTCCTCGACGACTTTCAGCGTCTTGATCCGCTCTTCCTGCTCCACCACGCTGTGCTCCACGGCCACGCGCTCGCGGATGACGTCCTGGATGTTCTTGCGCTCCACTTCCAGCGCCTTTTCCTTCTCGATGCGCGACAGCTC
>Ga0196976_1000208_pt1 | contig 39566 bp, 39 predicted proteins | sample S3v_513CmetaG_FD_148644 | JGI IMG/M metagenome (GOLD analysis project Ga0196976, IMG submission 148644) | Soil microbial communities from Anza Borrego desert, Southern California, United States - S3+v_5-13C | ecosystem: Environmental > Terrestrial > Soil > Desert | place: USA: California... | reverse complement strand
CGCCACCCGCACGCACCCCCACGATCGCCGCAGCAGCCGAGCCGCCACACAAGCGTCCCACCGCGGCCGGCCGGTTCCGCCGGTGCGCCGACCGTCAGCGCAGGCGCACCCCACACCGAGAGTCATGGCGCGCGGCCCGGAGAGATCGCCCGCGAGGCCATGTCCGAGCTCGGCCACCACGCGGCGCGAAGCGACGCGTGAAGTGGCCGAGCGAGTTTGGCCGAGCGGCCGCCGCCCCGATCGCGCTCCGCGCGCGGCCCACGATCGCCTGTAGGCGCCGAGCACTTCCTCCTCCGCGTCGGCGCACCGGCGGAGCCGGCCGGCCGCCCACGGAAGCGACCCGCAAGGCGAGGCGTACGGCACCGAATGCGCCCGCCCCCTCGACCTTCACCGCTCGTGCTTCGACAAGCTCAGCACGAGCGGCCACAGACCCGCCACACGATGCCCCTTCACCGCCCGTGCTTCGAAAGGCTCAGCACGAGCGGCCTTCCCCAGCCGCGACCCGGCCAATGAGAAGGCGCGCGGACCCAGCGGCCCGCGCGCCCCGAGTGTTGCTCAGCGCCCTTACTTGACGACGATCATGCCGACCGAGAACGTGCTCGGCGCACGCTGGTACGCGATGTCCACCACCTCGACGCCCTGCGCCTGCGGCGCCGTCTGCTGGATCGTCCGCGCGTTCGGGCCGCACCAGCCCTCCGGCGCGAACTTCGCGAGCGGGATCTCGTAGTCCGTCAGATCCGGCGTGACCGGCTGCATGACGACCGGGTAGCAGCCCGCGTTCTGGATCGCCTTGTCCGGGCCCGTGATGCGGAGCCGGAGCGAGCGGGTGGTCGCCGACGCGAGGCGGAACGTGATCGTCTGGGCCCTGGTGATGTCCACCGGCGAGGCGTCGCCCGTGAAGTTCACGCCGAAGCCGAACCCCGCCCAGGCCGAGCCCTGCCCGAACCCGAGCTGACCGGTGTAGGTCAGCACGCCGTCCTCGTGCTTCTTGTCCAGGATCTTCGCGTCGCCCGGCTTCTCCGAGTACACCGTGTCGTTGACGTTCCCGCCCTTCTTGGTCGCGCCGGTGCTCACGAACTCGAGCCGGGCGACCGCGTCGTCCTTCGGCTCCGGCGCCTTGGGCGCCTCGGCCTGCTCCGCCGCGGGCGCCTCGCCCGCCTCGGCGGGCTTCGCGCGGAAGTGGGAGCACCCCGTGAACAGCAGGACCGCGACGAGCGCTGCGTAACGCATCCAACGTCCTCCAATCGAGTGGATCGAGTATCTCTGGGTGAAGACCTGCCTCCGCCGGCCCCGGGCGCGGCGGTCCGTGCCGCCGCCCGTCGCCCGCGCCCGCGGAGGGCGAACGAACTCTGGCATGCGCCCGATCCCTCAGCAAGTGACGTTGCAGGTTGAACGTTTGCTCGGAGTGCTGGCGACCCGCGCGGCCGTCTCGACCCACGGGTCTCGCGCGGACGCTCGCACGCCCGCTGCCGTCCGGGCCCCGGCGCTACGCCGCCTGGACCGCGCGCCGCCACTTGGCGAGGAACGCCTCGCGCTCGGTCGCCTTCATCTTGGGCGTGAACCGCTTCCCCACCTTCCACCCGTGGCGGATCTCGTCCCGGCCCTTCCAGAACCCCACCGCCAGCCCGGCGAGGAAGGCGGCCCCGAGGGCGGTGGTCTCTATCATGCGCGGCCGCTCCACCGGCACGCCGAGGAGGTCGGCCTGGAACTGCATGAGCAGGTCGTTCTGGGACGCACCGCCGTCCACCTTGAACGCCGGGAACGGCTTCCCCGCCTCGGCGCGCATGGCCTCGGCGAGATCGAAGATGAGGAAGGCGATCCCCTCGAGCGTGGCCCGCGCGATGTGCGCGGCCGTGGTCCCGCGGTCGAGGCCGCGCAAGGTCCCGCGCGCCTCCGGGCGCCAGTGTGGGGCGCCGAGGCCGGTGAGCGCAGGGACGAACACCACCTCCTCGGATGAGCGCACCTGCTTCGCGAGCTCCTCCACGTCGCTCGCCCGCTTGATGAGCTTCAGGCCGTCCCGCAGCCACTGGACGGCCGCGCCCGCGATGAAGGACGAGCCCTCGAGCGCGTAGCTCGTCTCGCCGCTCACCGTCCAGGCGACGCTCGTGAGGAGGCCGCGCGACGACGCGGTCGGCTCGGGCCCGACGTTCTGGAGGAGGAAGGCGCCCGTGCCGTAGGTGCACTTCGCGTCCCCCGGCTCGAAGCAGGCCTGCCCGAAGAGCGCGGCCTGCTGGTCGCCCGCGATCCCCGCGACCGGGATGCCGTCCGGGAGGACCTTGACGCCACGCGTGCGGCCGTAGACCTCGGACGAGGCCCGGATCTCCGGGAGCACGCCCGCGGGCACGCCGAAGAGCCCGAGCAGCTCCGGATCCCAGGTCCGCGTGCGGAGGTCCATGAGCAGCGTCCGGCTCGCGTTGGAGACGTCGGTGACGTGGACCGCGCCGCCCGTGAGCTTCCAGACGAGCCAGGTGTCGATCGTGCCGAACGCCGCGGCGCCCGCCTCGGCCTTCGCGCGCGCCCCGCGCACGTGCTCGAGCAGCCAGGCGAGCTTCGTCCCCGAGAAGTACGGGTCGAGCACGAGGCCGGTCCGCTCGCGCACCCACGGCTCCTTGCCGTCCGCCTTGAGGCGGGCGCACGCGTCGGTGGTCCGGCGGTCCTGCCAGACGATCGCGTGGTGGAGCGGGCGCGAGGAGCGCCGATCCCACAGGCCGGTCGTCTCGCGCTGGTTGGTGATCCCGATCGCCGCGATCTCCTTCCCGTCCACGCCGGCCTCGCGCAGCGCGCGGCGGATGACCGCGACGGTCGTCTCCCAGATGTCCTCGAGATCGTGCTCCACCCAGCCCGGCTTCGGGAACACCTGCCGGAACTCCTGGTTGACCTGCGCGCGCACCGCGAGGCGGCGGTCGAGCACGACCGCCCGGGTGCTGGTGGTGCCCTGGTCGATGGCGAGCACGTAGGAGGCCATGAGTGTCTTCCTCAGCGTTCGTGGATGGATCCCGCGTTCCCCGTGAACGAGCCCGAGCCCGCGCCCGCGCCCGAGTCCGAGCCCCCGGCCCGGCAGGCGCCGAGTTCCCGCAGGAACCCCATCGCCTCGTCGAGGCACCGCTCGCGCTCGAGGTCGAGGAGCACGAGGTGCGCGCTCTCCGGCAGCACCACCAGCCGCGCGGGGGCGCCGAGCCGGCGCGCGAGGCGGCGCGCGCCGCGCACGGTCACGGTGCGGTCCTGGCCCGCCGCGACGACCAGGGCCGGGACGCGGAGCTGCGGCAGGAGCGCGTCGACGTGGCGCTCCAGCCGCGCGAGCTCGGTCACCGCGCCGAGCGGGAGGCCGTCGAGGCCGAACGTGCGCCGGGGCAGCGCCGGATCGCGGACGTCGGAGTACCACTTCGAGACCACGACCTCGCGCGCGACCGGGAGGAGCCCGAGGCGCGCGCCGAGGCGACCGGGCCAGGCGAGCTCGAGCGCCGGGGCGAGCAGCACCACGCCGGCGATGCGGTCCGGGTGCGCGGCGGCGAGCGTGCAGGCGACCATCGCGCCCATCGACAGCCCCGCGACGAACACGCGCCGCGCGCCGGCGAGCCGCGCGAGGTCCCGCTCGGCCTTCTCCACCCACGCCGTCCAGGGCACGCCGCGGAGCGCCGCGGGGGCGCCGCCGTGCCCGGCCATCACGGGCGCGAGCACGCGGAGCCCCGCGCCGTGGAGGCGCTCGACCAGCGGGAGGATCTCGAGCGTGGAGCCGGTCAGCCCGTGCAGGACGAGCGCGGCGTCGGGACCGCCGGGGAGGTCGAGCTCTCCGCCGTGGCCGAGGCCGACGTCCTCACGCTCGGTACGGGGATCGCGCGGGTCCACGCGCAACGGTTATCCCGCTCCGGGATGGCTTTCAACGGTCGGCCCGGGTGGGCCCCGGGGAGGCCTGCTTTTCCCGTGAACGAGCCCGAGCCCGAGCGCCCGACGTTCCCCGCCGACCCCGATCCTGCTATGGCACGCCCATGGCCGACCAACCCCCTCAGCAGCCGCAGATCCACCTCCAGATCGAGCTCGACCCGGTCACCGCCCAGGGCGTCTTCGTCAACCTCGCCATGGTCAACCACACCGAGACCGAGTTCACCCTCGACCTCATGTACGTGCAGCCCCAGGCGCCCAAGGCGACCGTACGCGCCCGGGTGATCACGACGCCCAAGCACCTGAAGCGCCTGCTCCAGGCCATCCAGGAGAACCTCGAGAAGTACGAGGCACGGTTCGGGGTCGTGGACGTCGGGACCGTGAAGCAGTTCCCGCCGGGCGCGGTGAATTGAGGGTGCACGTACGCGACCCGGGCCGGCTCTCTCGGGCGCGCGCTCGTTCACGGGGCGGCCGTTCCGCGGACCTCGGGGTCCGCGACCTGAACGGCCGTTCCAGGGCACCCCGCGTGATCCCGCGGGGTTGGCGCCGGCACGCCCCCTGCTCTCCTGCGCGCGGGCCGACACGAGGCCCTCGACAGGAGAGCAGACATGAACGAGACGAACGGGTCCGCCCGCCGCCTGGCGGTCTACGCGATCCCGGAGAGCAAGGACGGCGAGAAGACCTACTGGCCCAGGATCGGGGCCGCCTTCACCAACCGTGACGGGAGCATCACGCTCCTCCTCGACGCGCTGCCCATCGGCACGAACAAGCTCCAGATCCGCGAGCCGAAGCCGCCCGCCGAGGCGCGCCCGGTCCCGATGGCGCGGCGCGAGTTCGAGACGGTCGAGGTGCGGTCGTGAGGCCCGGGGCTCGCGCCCTGGCGCTCGCGGCGCTCCTCCTCGCCGCGCCGTCCGCCCTCGCGGAGGCGAAGCGGCCGCTCGGCGCCGCCGACCGCATCGACCTCAACCGGGCCGGCGTGACGGAGCTGATGCGCCTGCCCGGCGTCGGCGAGAAGCGCGCGCAGGCGATCGTGGCGGCGCGCGCGAAGCAGCCGTTCCGCAAGCCAGAGGACGTCCTCGTCGTGAAGGGCATCGGGCCGCGATGGCTCGCCAGGGTCCGCGCGAACGTGATCGTGGGGACGCCTGCGCCCGCCGTCGCGGCGCGACCGGGGAGCTAGGCCCACGGCCGCGCGGTCGCGGTCAGCAGGAACGCAGCCTCGGCGAGCTCGATGGCGGCGCCGTACACGTCGCCGGTGAGCCCGCCGAGCCTGCGGCGGCACGCGAGCGCGACGAGCACCGCGGCGCCGAGGCCGGCCGCCGCCGGCAGAAATGCGCGGAGGCCCGCCGCGGTCGCGGCGGCCGCACAGAGCGTGACGAGGCAGAGGCCGCCGGCGACGAGGAGCTCCCGGGGCCCGCCGCCCTCGTGGAACGCGCGGCCGAGCCCCTCCGGGCGCGCGTACGGGAACAGGACGACGAGCGGGACCGCCGCGGTGCGCCCCAGCACCGGGGCGCACAGGAGCGCCCACTCCGCCCCGCCGCGGCCGAGGAGCTCCGCGACCGCCGCCACCTTCACCAGCAGCAGCAGGACGAGCGCCGCCGCGCCGAAGGCGCCGATGCGACTGTCCCTCATGATGGCGAGCGTCCGAGCGCGGTCTCCGTGGCCGCCGCCGAGCCCGTCGGCGACGTCCGCGAGGCCGTCGAGGTGCAGCCCCCCGCTGAGCGCGGCGAGCAGCGCGACGAGGAGCACCGCGAGCACCCCCGGCGCGAGGCGCGGCGCGAGGAGCCACCCTGTCCCGGCGACGAGCGCGCCGAGCGCCGCGCCGGCGACGGGGAAGAAGGCCAGGGCGCGCCCGAGGTCCCGCGCGTCCAGCGGCGGCCCCGGCACGGGGAGCCTCGTGAGGAACCGGAGCGCGGCCGCGAGGTGGCGCAGGGGCGCGGGCACGGCTCAGCTCGATCTCTCCGCGACGCCCGCATCCGCGAAGGTGGCCATCTCGCGGAGGATGCGCAGCGCGGCGTCGACGAGCGGCATCGCGAGCGCCGCGCCGGTGCCCTCCCCGAGGCGCAGCTCGAGGTCGAGCAGCGGGCGTTGCCCGAGCGCCTCGGTCACGAGGCGGTGCCCGGGCTCCGCAGACCGGTGCGAGAGCACGAGGTAGCCGGCGGCGGCCGGCGCGATCCGAACGGCCGCGAGCGCGGCGGCGCTGGAGATGAACCCGTCCACGACGAGCGGGATCCGGTGCGCGGCGGCGCCGAGGGCCAGCCCCGCCATGCCCGCGAGCTCGAACCCGCCCACGCGGGCGAGCGCCTCCACCGGATCGAGGCCGGGGATCCCGTGGAGCGCGACGGCCCGGCGGACCACGTCGCGCTTCCGGGCGAGCCCGGCCTCGTCCACGCCGGTGCCCGGCCCGACGAGCTCGTCGGGCGGCGCTCCGAGCAGGCACGCCGAGAGCGCGGCCGCGGAGGTCGTGTTGCCGATCCCCATCTCGCCGGCGCCGAGGAGGGTCACGCCGCGCCGGCCGAGCTCCGTGGCGAGCTCGATCCCCGCCTCCAGCCCGGCGACGGCCTGCGCGCGGGTCATCGCCGGTCCGGCCGTGAAGCTGGACGTCCCGGGCCCGATCCGGCGCGCGATCACCCCCGGCAGCGCCACGGGCGCGCGGACGCCCATGTCCACGACGACCACCTCGGCGCCCGCGGCGCGCGCGAGCGCGTTGATCGCCGCGCCGCCCCGGGCGAAGTTGGCGACCATCTGCGCGGTCACCTCCGGTGGAAACGCGCTCACCCCCTCGGCCGCGACGCCGTGGTCGGCGGCCATCACCACCACCGCCTTGACGGGCGGCGCGGGCACCACCTCGCCGCGCGCCGCCGCGACGCGGACCGCGAGCTCCTCCAGCCGGCCGAGGCTGCCCTGCGGCTTGGTCTTCTGGTCGAGGAGCGCCTGCGTGCGCCGGCCGACCTCGGGATCGGCGGGGCGGATCGCGCTGCGGACCTGCTCGAGCATGTTCACGGGGCGTCCCACGGAGCGTGCACCTCGACCGGGCCCGGGCGGAGGCGGAGCAGGGTTCCGAGCACGGCGAGGTGCACCTCGTCGGCGGCGCGCGCGAGCGCCTGGTGCGTCCGGCCGGCGAGATCGCGGAAGGTCCGGCCGAGGGCCGTCTCGGGGTGGACGCCCATGCCGACCTCGTTCGTCACGACGATCACGTGGCACGGCGCGGCGCGCAGGGCGCGGGCCAGGCCGGCGGCGCGCTCCTCGATCTGCGCCGGGGCGACGCCGTCCAGGAGCTGGTTCGCGAGCCAGAGGGTGATGCAGTCGATCACCGCGACGTCGAACCCCGCGAGCCGCGCGATCGCCCCGGCGAGGTCCAGCGGCTCCTCGAGGGTGACGAAGTCGCCGGCGCGCTCCTCCTGGTGCCGCCGGATGCGCTCCCGCAGCTCGTCGTCGTACGCCCGCGCCGTCGCGAGGAAGACGCGGCGCGTCCCGAGCGCGCGCGCCCGCTCGACCGCGTACGCGCTCTTGCCCGAGCGCACCCCGCCGCCCACGAGGATGATCTTCGGTCCGGTCATTCCGCTCCGCTCCCGGGCGCCGCGCGGCGCAGCTCGGCCAGGACCTCGAGCGAGTCGTCGAGATCGTCGGCCCGGAACACCTCGAGCGTGATCGCGCCCTCCCAGCCCGCGGCGTCGAGCCGCCGCAGGAGCCGGAGCGCGTCCGGGCGCGGGTAGTGGCGGAGCGAGCGGTGATCGCGCCCCCCCGGCTCGGTGCCGTGCCACTGGATCACCCGCGTCCGCGCGAGGTGCCGCTCGAGGAGGGTGTCGAAGGCGACGCCGTCGCGCGCCAAGTGCCCCACGTCGAGGGCGACGGAGAGGCCGAGCTCCTCCACGAGCGGCGTGACGTGCTCGAACCTCGCGTCGAGCGTCTCGACGGCGAGGAGCCGGGGCGGGACGCCCTGGGCGAGGAGCGTTCGCAGCGAGACCTCCGCCCGCTCGCGCCACGCCGCGCGCGCGGCGGTGTCCGGCGCCGCGGCGCCCGGCGCCTCCTCCACGTGCACGATCACCGCGTGCGGCGCGAGCGGCGCGGCGAGCTCCACCGTCCGGAGGACGGCCTCGACGCTCGCCTCGCGCTGTACCTCGTCGGCGCTCGCGAGCGCCAGGTCGAGCGGTGCGTGCACCGAGAAGGTGAGGCCGCCGGCGCGTCCCAGCGCGGCGATCTCCCCGATCTCCGCCGGGGACGGCCCGGCCGGGCCGGGCCGCTCGAAGACCAGGAGCTCCACGTCTTGCACGCGCCCCGCGAGGCGCCGGACGTTCTCGGCCCATCCCGCGGGGTGCACGAACGAGGTCGTCCCGATCCGGAGGCGAGCGCGCGGCACGGCGCGCATCCCAACCACAGGCGGCGGGTCGCACGCAAGCGGCACGCTTGACGCGGGTGCCGCGAACGCGTATCTCGCAGACCGCATCACCCGCTCGGAGGAACAGGGAAGCCGGTCCAAGTCCGGCGCGGTCCCGCCACTGTAGCCGGGGAGAAGCCGTGCAGCGGTCGCCACTCTCGCTCCGCGAGGGGAAGGCGGCACGGCCGGAGGGTGAACGCCCTCTACCCGGGAGCCAGGAGACCTCCCTCCGAGCGCAGGGATCGCGACGGTTCGCGATCCAGGCTCGCGCGTCCGAAGGAGACGCGACGACACATGGCTCGCCGTCCGAGAACTGCTCTGTTGCTGGCGCTGGTCGCGTTCGCGGCCGCGGCGCGCGTGCGCGCCCAGGAGCCGGCCGACGCCCCGCCAGCTCCGGCCCCGCCCTCCTCCGAGCTTCCGCCGCCGCCCGAGAACGAGCCGCCGCCGCCCGGGACCGTGGTGCCCGACGACACCGTGGCTCCCGACGAGGTCGTGGTGAAGGTCCGCCCCCTCGCCGAGTCGGCGCGCGCGCCCGGCGCCGCGGTGACCACCGTGGACGCCGCGGAGTTCGCGGGCGAGGCGAAGCGCACCGCCACGCTGCTCGCGACGTCGCCGGGCGTCGCCGTCTCCGAGCACGGCGGGCCGGGCCAGCTCGCGCTCGTCTCGATCCGCGGCTCGAGCGCCGACCAGGTGAAGGTGCTCGTGGACGGGCTCCAGCTCAACGGCGCCGCCGGCGGCGGCGTGGATCTCTCGACCATCCCCGCGCCGTGGATCGCGCGGATCGAGGTCGTCCGCGGGACGGAGGGGGTTCACCACGGGTCCGGGGCGCTCGGCGGCGTAGTCAACGTCGTCACGCTGCCGGTGCGGCCGGGCACCTGGGGCGCGAGCGCGACCGCGGGCTCCTTCGGCACGTGGGAGGGCGCGGCCCACGCCGCGGCCGGGGGCGAGGCCTGGGGCCTGCTCGGGCACGTCACCGGCTCGACCACCGACGGCGACTTCCCGTTCGAGAACACGTTCCGGAACGACCGCCGCGAGACGCGCCGCCACGCGGGGGCGATGCAGGGCGGCGGCCTCGCGAAGGGCTACTGGGTCTCGGAAGAAGCGCGGCTGGACGCGGCGCTCCAGCTCGCGGCCGGGCGCCGCGATCTTCCGGGAAACCTCCAGACCGGCACCACGTGGAACGACTGGCAGGAGGAGGCGCGCGGGCTCCTCGCGGTGAAGTACCGGCGCCGGCTCGGCGAGCGGCTGACCTTCACCGCCGGTCCATGGTTCCGCGCCGAGCGGCTCGCCGTGCGCCTCGAGGAGGTCGAGGACGGGAACGCCGTGGACCAGCGCGCGCTCGCGGGCGGCGCATCCGTGGGGCTCGCGTGGGCAGGAAACGGGTGGACGGTGGCCGCCTCGGGCGAGGCCGGCGCCGAGGGGCTCACGGCGGACGGGATCGGGGGCCGCGCGCGGACGACGCTCGCGGCGACGCTCGCCGGCGAGGTCGCGCTCCTCGGCGGCCGCGCACGCGTCGGACCCGGCGTGCGGCTCGAGCGGACGGGCGCGTACGACGGGATCTCGGCCAAGCTGGGCCTCTCGTCCCAGCTCGCCGGTCCGGTCTCCGTCCGCGCGAGCTTCGGCCGGACGTACCGGATCCCGAGCTTCGCGGAGCTCCACCTCCAGCAGGGCGCGATCGCCCCGAACCCGAACCTCCGCCCCGAGACCGGGCTCGGAGGCGACGCTGGCCTCGTGGTCGAGGGTCGGCACGGGTCCTTCACGGTCGGCGGGTTCGCGGTCCTCTACGACGATCTCGTCGTCTACGACCGGGCGTCGTTCCGGGTCTTCACCCCGCAGAACCTCGCGCGCTCGGCCGCGCGCGGCATGGAGCTCGAAGGCGCGAGCAGCCCGATGCGCGGGTTCGGCGACCTCTCCGCAGCGGTCTCGTACACCTGGCTCATGACCGAGAACCTGCGCGGCGGCCCGAACGAGGTCGGCAACGTGCTCCCCCACAGGCCCGAGCACCGCCTCCTGGCGCGCGTGACCGGCCGCGCGGGCCCGGTCCGGCTGCACGCCGACGGGCAGTGGGTCTCGCGCCGCTGGCTCGATCTCGCGAACGAGCAGCCGATCCCCGGGGCGTTCACGCTCGACGCGGGCGGCTCGGTCCGCCTCTCCCGCGCCCCCGACGTCCACCTGAGCCTCGAGGTCCGGAACGCCTTCGACGTCCGGAACCGCCAGGACGGCTTCATGAACCCCCTCCCCGGGCGCACGGTCCTCTTCACCGTGCGCGCCGGGTCCTCCGAAGGGAGCTCTCGCCCATGACGTTCGTGTCGCGCCGCTCGATGTTCCTCATCGTGTCTTCGCTCGCCCTGGCCGCGCTGCCGGGCTGCCGCCAGACGCTGGAGTGCCCCGACGATCGCGTCGCGTGCGACGGCCGGTGCGTGGCGCTCGAGGTGGACCCCGCGCACTGCGGCTCCTGCGGGCGCGCCTGCGGCACGGGCGAGACCTGCGGGCTCGGCGAGTGCCGGACCGCGGAGGTGAACCACTGCGGCGCGGAGAACCGCGCCTGCGGCGACGGCGAGCGCTGCGTCGGCGGGCGCTGCATCGCCGCGCTCTACGCCGCGTGCTTCAACAGCGACGAGGTGCAGCCGGCCAGCCCCACGCTCGCGCTCGCCGGGCCTCCGATCGACGTGGCGCCGGGGCCGATCGCGCTCGCAGAGCTCGACGGCGAGCTCTACGTGGCGAGCGCCCGGCCCCGGCAGGCGGAGAAGATCTCCCGCATCGCGCGCGACCCGCCGCAGGTCCGCTCGATCCCCCTGCGGTGGAGCAGCGACGCCACTCCCGACATCCAGTTCCTGGCCGCCCACGAGGGCTACCTGTACGTCTCGCACAGCTCGCTCGGCACGCTCCTCGTCCTGACTCCCGCGGGCGACGTCGTCGAGGAGCACGCCTTCGTCGGCGCGGGAGAGCCCAACCCCAACCCGCTCGGCCTGGCGTTCTCGGGCGATCGCGCCTACGTCGCGCTCAACGCGCGGAACGAGGTGGCCGTCCTCGACGTGTCGTCGGTGGGCTGCGAGGCCCCACCCTGCATCGAGGAGGTCACGCGGGTGAACGTGCAGCCTCTCGCCTCGCCCGGGGCGGACGCGAAGCCGGCGCGGATCGCCGTCGCCGGTCAACGCGCGTTCGTGACGCTGTGGAATTACCAGAACTGGAGCCCACCGGCGGGGAGCACCGGCCGGCTCGCGGTCATCGATCTCGGCGCGAACACGCTCGACACGTCCGCCGGCCCGGGCGGCCTCGTCGACCTCGGCGCCGGGTGCCTCGATCCTTCCGACGTGGCGGTCGACGGCGCGACGCTCTGGGTCGCCTGCGGCGCGTTCGACGCTTCGGACTTCCCCGTCCTGCGGGTGTTCGCGCAAGGGCTCGTGCCGATCGACCTCTCGCAGTCGCCGCCGGTCGTCGGAGCGATCCTCCCCGCGCCCGCGGATGCCGCCCCTGGTACGCTCGCCTTCTGCGCCGGAGGGAAGTACGTGGCCGATCGCAACTCCGGCCGCGTCTTCCGGCTCGACCCGGAGGAAGGAGCGGTGGACGGCGCCGAGCTCTGCCCGCGCTCGAACGGCTTCGCGTACGTCGCCGATCTCGCATGCGGCTACTGAACCACGCCCTCGCCCTGGCGCTCCTGCTCGCGGCGGCTCCGGCCGCCGCGGCGGACCGCCCCTGGCCCGACGGCGGTCCGGGCACCGCCGCGGGCGGGGCGCGGTGGTTGGGCCCCCCTCCCCCGGCCGTCCCGCGCCGCGTCGTCTCGCTCGCCCCGAGCCTGACCGACGTCGTCGTCGCGCTCGGCAGGACCGATCGCCTCGTCGGCGTGACCAAGTTCGACGACGCGCCCGAGGTGAAGGGGCTCGCGCGCGTCGGCGGGTTCCTCGACCCCAGCGCCGAGGCGGTGCTGGCGCTCCGGCCCGACCTCGTCCTGTGGTTCGCGGACGGTGGCGCCATGCCCGCGGTCTCCCGCCTGGCGGAGCTCGGCATCCCGGTGCTGGCCCTGCCCATCGTCAACGTCGCCGACGTGCTCGCCGCGTGCCGCAGCGTCGGCGCCGCCCTGGGGGACCGGCCCGCGGGCGAGCGGCTCGCGGCCCGGCTCGAGGACACGATCGCCCGGTCCCGCGCGCGGGCCGCCCGGCTCCCGCCGCGGCGGGTCCTCTTCATCGTGGGCCGGGAGCCGCTCGTGGTCGCGGGGCCGGGGAGCTATCCGGACGAGCTGCTCCGCGTGGTCGGCGCGCGCAACGTCGTCGAGGGCACGGTGGCGTGGCCGGTGTTGCCGGTCGAGCGCGCCGCCGCGCTCGATCCGGACGTGGTCGTGGACGCCGCGGTGCGCGAGCACGGCCGCGGGGGCAATCGCGCCCTCGCCGCCATCCCGGCGGTGCGGCGCGGCGCCGTGCGGCGCCTCGCGAGCGACGCCGCGCTCCGCCCCGGGCCCGGCCTGGAGCGCGCCCTCCCGATGCTCTTCGAGGCGATCCACCCGGAGGCGACCTCGCGATGATCGCCGACCTGCGCCGCCGCATCGCGTGGGGCGTCGCGCTCGGCGTCCTCGCCGTCGGCCTCTCCGTCGCGCTGTCCTGCGCGCTCGGCGCGCAGCCCGTCTCGCCGTGGGCCGCGCTGCGCGGGCGGGAGCCGGACGCGGCCATCGTGCTCCAGCTGCGCCTCCCCCGGGCCCTCCTCGCCGCCCTCGTGGGCGCGGCGCTCGCGGGCGCGGGCGTCGCGCTGCAGGCGCTGCTCCGCAACGTGCTCGCCGAGCCGTACGTGCTCGGCGTGGCCGGCGGCGCCGCCCTCGGCGGATCGCTCGTGATCCTGGCCGCCACCGCGGCCGCCCAGGCGCTCGGCGCCGGCGCGGTGCTCCTCTCCCACGACGTCCCGGTGGCGCTCGGCGCCATGGCGGGCGCGGCGGCCTCCGCCGTCCTCGTCTTCGGCCTCGCCCGCGCCCGCGGGCGGACCTCCCCCGAGACCGCGCTCCTCTTCGGGGTGGTGTTCAACGCCTTCGTGCTGGGGGTCATCACCCTGCTGCGGGTGCTGGTCCCGCCGGAGCAGGCCGCGCGCCTCACGTACTGGCTCGTCGGCACGATCGCGTACCAGGGCCCGGAGGGGCTCGGCGCGGGCGCGGTCGCGGTGGGCGCCGCGCTGGGGCTCCTCTTCGCGTTCACCGGCCGGCTCAACCTGCTCACCCTCGCCGACGAGGAGGCGGCTTCACTGGGTGTCGAGGTGGACCGGACGCGGGCCTGGGTCTTCTTCGGCGCGAGCGCGGCCACCGGCGCGGCGGTCGCGCTCGGGGGCATGATCGGGTTCGTCGGCCTGATCGTGCCCCACCTGGTGCGGCGCGCGACCGGCCCCGACCACCGCGTGCTCCTCCCGGCCTCGGCGCTGTTCGGGGCCGCGTTCGTCGTGCTCGCGGACGCGCTCGCGCGGGTCCTCTTCCTGCCGCTCGGGACGGAGCCGCCGGTCGGCGCGGTGACCGCGTTCCTCGGCGGGCCGTTCTTCTTCTGGCTCCTCCGCCGCGCCGTCCGCGCCGAGGCGGGAGGCGCGGCGTGAGCGCCGACGGCTCCGGCCCGATCGTCGAGGCGCGCGCGGTCTCGTTCCGCTACGGCCGGACCGTCGCGCTCGAAGAGGCCTCGCTCGTGGCGCGGCAGGGGGAGTTCGTCGGTCTGCTCGGGCCGAACGGCGCGGGGAAGTCCACGCTCGTCCGGCTCGCCGCCGGGCTGCTCTCGCCCGGCGCGGGCACCGTCCGGCTCGCCGGCCTCGACCCGGCGCGCGCGCCGCGCCGCCAGGTGGCGCGGCTCTGCGCGTTCGTCCCCCAGGAGCCGCGGGTGGGCGGCGCGCTCACCGTCCGTGACGCCGTCATGATGGGCCGCGCGCCGCACCAGGGCCTCCTCTCGCTCCCGGGCCCGTTCGATCGCGGCGCGGTCGAGGGCGCGCTCCAGGCCTGCGACCTCGCGCACCTCGCCGACCGGCGGGTGGACGCGCTCTCCGGCGGCGAGCGGCGGCGCGTGTTCTTCGCCCGCGCGCTCGCGCAGGAGCCGCGGGTGCTGCTCTTCGACGAGCCGACCGCCTTCCTCGACCTCGGCCATCAGGTGGCCGCCATGCGGATGGCCCAGACCGCGGCGCGGGGCGGGCTCTGCGTCGTCGCCGTGCTCCACGACCTGAACCTCGCCGCGGCCGCCTGCGACCGGCTCGTGGTCCTCTCGCGGGGCCGGGTGGTGGCCGAGGGCCCGCCCGCGGCGGTGCTCACCGCCGAGCGCGTGCGCGAGGTCTGGGGGCTCCCGGTCTGGCGCGGCGAGAACGCGAAGACCGGGGCGCCGGTGGTGCTGCCGGAGGTGTGAGCGCCGCACCGGCGCGGTCGCCGGCTCACTCCTGCGGCACGAACGCGCGGATCGCCAGCGCGTACGTGCGCGCGGTCGGATCCGTGGTGCTCTGGCGGAAGGCGAGATCGACGACGAACCGCTGGGTGACGTACCCCGCGCCGACCGACCACCAGCTCGTGTCGAGCGTCTCGTCGCGCGCGAAGCCGGCGCGGACGGGGACGGCGTTCGCGAACAGGTACTCGGCTCCGAGCGAGTAGCGGCTCGTCGACTTCGCGCTCCCGTCGGCGCCCCGGGCGCGATCGACGTCGATCCGGTACTCGCCCACGAGCTGGAGCGAGGTGTCGGACCCGACCGCGAACCCCGCCGCCCAGGCGCGCGGGAGGACGCCGCGGTGCTCCGTGTTCACGAGGTTGTACCCGGCGGCGCCGACGGAGACCTTCGGGCTCACCTGCAGGAAGACGCCCGCGTCCAGGTTGAAGTTCTTGTCGATCCGCTCCGCGCCGCGCAGGTCGAAGTAGTTGCCCTGCAGCCCGACCGAGAGGCCGCGGGTGAGCTGCGTGGCCAGCGCCAGCCGGAGCAACGTGCCGGTCTCGAGGCCCTTCATGGCGCGCGTGTAGCCGAACCCCGCGGCGACGCCGGTCGTCGCCGAATCCGCGGCCGTGCCGCCGAAGAAGTCCTGGCGCGCGGCGCTCCGTTCGAGGTCGGCCCGCCGGTCGGTCAGGAAGAACGTGTCCACCACGTAGCGCTTGCGCGCCGCGAGCGCCGCCGGGTTCGAGAACAGCGCCTCGCTCCCGCTCGCGAGGCCGACGCCGGCCTGGAGCGCGAGCGTGCGCGGACCCGCGAGATCCGGGATCGTCAGCGGCGCCGGTGGCTCGGCGGCCGCCGCCCCGGCGAGGAGCAGGGAGAGGAGGGGCGCTGCCGCCAACCGGAGTGGGCGCGTGTGCACCCGGCGAGGATACGGCCCGGGGGCGCCCCCGGCAAGGTTGCTTGCGGCGCCGATCGAGACCGGGCTAGCGTCGATCCGGACGTTCGGATCCGATGCGGGAGGCTCCAGCGAAGCTGGAGGAAGGTGCCTCATGCGCCAGCGCGAGGTCGAGCGGTACCGCGGCATGCTCACGGCGCAGCTCCAGCAGCTCATCGGCCACGGGAACCAGGCGGTCCACCACCTGGCCGGCGAGCAGGCGAGGGACGAGCTGCCGGACCCCAGCGATCGCGCGACCGCCGAGGAGGAGCGGGCGTGGTCGCTCCGGCTCGCCGATCGCGACCGGAAGCTCATCCCGAAGCTCCAGGACGCGCTGGCGCGGCTCGACGCCGGGACCTTCGGGACGTGCACCCGCTGTGGACGCCCCATCGCGAGCGCCAGGCTGCGGGCGCGCCCGATGACCGAGCTGTGCATCGCGTGCAAGACGGAGGCGGAGCAGCAGGAGCGGTGACGGGCGGCGCCGCGCAGCCCTCCCGGGCGCCCGCCGTTTCCGTGTCTGGCGCGGGGATCGTGCGCTAGATTCGCGGCGACATGCCCTCCTCCCGCAAGGTCCGCAAGGCCGTCATCCCCGCCGCCGGGCTCGGCACCCGGTTCCTCCCCGCCACGAAGGCCGTCCCGAAGGAGCTCCTCCCCATCGTCGACACGCCCACCATCCAGTACATCGTGGCCGAGGCGGTGGCCGCCGGGGTCCGCGACGTGGTCCTCATCTGCGCCCGGGGCAAGGAGTCGATCGTCGACCACTTCGACATCGCGGGGGAGCTCGAGGCGCACCTCGAGCGCGCCGGCAAGCACGAGCTGCGCAAGCAGATGCGCGAGATCGCGCAGATGGCGAACGTGATCACCGTCCGTCAACAGGAGCCGCTGGGCCTCGGCCACGCGGTGCTCTGCGCGCGCGACGTGATCGGCGACGAGCCGTTCGTGGTGATGCTGGGCGACGACGTCATCGACGCCGCCGTCCCGGCGGCGAAGCAGCTCGCCGACTGCTACGAGCGGAACGGGCTCGGGACCATCGCGCTCATGGAGGTGCCGCCGGCCGAGGCGAGCATGTACGGCATCGCCGCGGGCCGGAGCGTCGACGCGCGCACGACGCGCATCGAGCGGCTGGTGGAGAAGCCGAAGAAGGACCCGCCCTCGAACCTCGCCGTGATCGGCCGCTACGTCCTGCCGCCGCGCATCTTCGACATCCTCGAGGAGATCCCCACCGGCGTGGGCGGCGAGATCCAGCTCACCGACGGCCTCGCGGTGCTCGCGCGCGAGGAGGGCCTGCTCGGCTACCGGTTCGAGGGCGACCGCTACGACGCGGGCGACCGCCTCGGGTACCTCAAGGCCAACATCATGTACGCGCTCAAGCGGCCGGAGCTCGCCGGGCCGCTCCGCGAGTTCCTGCGCGGCGCGGCCTCGTGATATCGAGGGACGCATGTCCCGCAGACTCCGTCCCTTCGCCGCCGCCGCCCTGGCCGCGATCGCCCTCCCCGCGCTCGCCTACCTCCTGCCCACGACGTCCGTCCTCCGCCGCCTCGGCGAGCGGCGCGAGAAGCTCGCCGTCGCCGCGCTGGAGGTGACCGGGACGCTCCAGGCCGAGGGCCCCCTCGCCGATCGCCTCCGCGCCGCCGCCGGCCAGCCCGCGGGAGGGATCGCGACGATGCCCGCGCGATTCCTCCTGAAGGTCCCCGGCCGTTGCCGGCTCGAGGTCGTCGGCGCGACGCCGGCCGAGAGCCCCTTCGTCGCGCTGCGCGACGGCAGGGTGACCGGGACGGGCGGGCTCGAGACCGATCCCGCCGTGACCGCGACGCTGCGCGCGCTCTGCACGCTGCTCGGCACCTCGACCGCGGGCGACGCGTCCGACGCGTACGCCGCGGCGCTGACGCGCCGCGGGGTGTCGCTCGCGGAGCAGAGCCTGGGCCGGTTCGACGGGCGGGTCGCCTACGTCGTCGGCGGCCGCGCGCGCGAGGCGCGGCCCATGCTGTACGTCGACAAGGACTCCTTCCAGCCGCTGCGGCTCGTGGCCCCCGAGGGCGGCGCCCTCGTGGACGTGCGCCTGCTGGGCTGGGGCTCCCCGACGGGCGGCGACTGGTTCCCCCGCGCCGTCGAGGCCGTCCAGGCCGAGCGGCTCCTGCTCCGGTTCACGACGGAGCGGGCCAACGCGAACCCGCGGATCCCCGAGGGAAGCCTGTAGGACGCGCAGGGCGCGGCGGCGCCGGTGTGGGCCGCGCGGATCCTCCGGCAGCCGCGGGTCGACGCGGTCGCTTTTCGCGGTGACGCGCGCGCCCCGCTGTGGTTCGCTGAGGGCCTCACCCGCACCTGGAGGGGAACCATGCTGCGTCTCTTCGTACGTCCGTCCGTCCTCGCCGCCCTCGCCCTGCTCGCGACGGCACCGGCCCGCGCCCACGCCGACGACCAGGTCGACAGCGGCCCCGCGTTCAGCCTGTTGCTGTCCGCCGGGCCGTTCTCGTCCTTCGGCGGAGGCGTGAGCTTCGGGACGCCCAGGTTCGGCCTCCGCGCCACCGCGGGCTGGGTGCCGATCATCCTCGGGACGACCACGACCGACGAGGAGGGCGACGAGGAGGTCGACCTCGACATCTACAACTCGCTCCAGGTCGCGCCCGATCTCTACGTGATGGTGAGTCCGCCGAAGTCGTGGGGCGGCATCGGCCTGCAGGGCGGCTACCGCTACAACTCCGTGCTCGGGAGCGGCATCGGCGCCGGCGGCTTCGGCCAGTTCCGCGTCCGGTCCTCGATGGACCTCCTCGTGAACGCCGGGTTCATGGTCTTCCCGAACGGGGAGGAAGGCCTGCGCGACAAGGCGGATTTGGCCGAGGACGTGGAGTTCGGCTTCCCCGGTCCGGAGTTCCAGATCTCCGCGAGCGTCGCGCTGGCGTTCAGGTTTTAGGAAGACGGCGGGGGCGCAGCGCCCCCGCCCCCTTTCACATCGCGGCCATCTCGCCGTTCGGCGGCCCGCCCTCGTCGGCCGAGTCCGGCTCGACGTCCGTCCGGTACTTGCGGAGCACGCGCTTGAAGTTCGAGCGATCCATCCCCGCCTTGCGCGCCGCGGCCGAGATGTTGTTGTCGCAGGCGCGCATCAGCGCCTCGACGTAGCTCTTCTCGAACCGGCGCAGCGCCTGCTCCTTGGCGGCGGCGTAGGACAGCGTGAGCCACGCGGTCTCGTCGCCGTTCACCGGCGCCTCGCGGACGAGCGGGGCGGTCCGGCCGGTGACGGCGGGCGGCAGGTCGGCCGGGGTGATGATGTCGCCCCGGCACAGCACCACCGCGCGCTCGACGGCGTTCTCGAGCTCGCGGACGTTGCCCGGCCAGCGGTAGCCGCAGAGCAGCTCGATGGCCTCGGGCGAGAGCGCCCGGACCTTCTTGCCCAGCCGCTCCGCGTAGCGGCGCACGAAGTGGTGCGCGAGGAGGGGGATGTCCTCGACGCGCTCGCGCAGCGACGGGAGCGGGATGTTGATGACGTTGAGCCGGTAGAAGAGGTCCTCGCGGAACTTGCCCGCCTTCACGAGCTTGGGCAGGTCGCGGTGCGTCGCGGCGATGATCCGGACGTCCACCTTCACGGAGTCGGCGGAGCCGACTCGCTTGATCTCGCCCTCCTGGAGCACGCGGAGGAGGCGCACCTGCGTGGCGAGCGGGATGTCGCCGATCTCGTCGAGGAAGATGGTCCCGCCGTCGGCGGCGTCGAAGAGGCCCTTCTGGTCGCGCTGCGCCCCGGTGAACGCGCCCTTCACGTGGCCGAAGAGCTCGGACTCGAGCAGGGTCTCGGTGAGCGCGCCGCAGTTGAGGGCGACGAAGGGCTGGCCCTTGCGCGGGCTCCGCGCGTGGAGCGCGCGGGCGACGAGCTCCTTGCCCGTGCCGCTCTCGCCCGTCACGAGCACCGTGGCGGCGCTGTAGGCGACCGCCTCGATCATCCGGGTCACCTCGCGCATGGGGGCGGAGGTGCCGACGAGCCCCTCGCCCTGCGTGCCCTCGCGCTCGCGCAGCGCGCTCTCGAGCTGCCGGTTGCGATCGAAGAGCATCTTGCGCTCGGCGGCCTTGGCCACCGCGCGCGCGACGAGCTCCACGTCGTCGAACGGCTTCGTGAGGTAGTCGTAGGCGCCGGCGCGGACGGCGGAGAGCGCGGTCTCCACCGTGGCGTGGCCGGTCATCATGATGACCTCGACCTCCGGCCGGCGGTGCTTCACCGCGGAGAGGAGCTCGAGGCCGGAGAGCTGCGGCATCTTGATGTCGAGGAGGGCGACGTCGTAGTCCTCCTGCGCGAGCTTCTGCGTCGCCACGATGGGTGAGTCGAGCCCCGTGACCTCGTAGCCCTTCTTCCGCAGCAGCGACTCGAGCGCTCGGAGGAGCGTCGGCTCGTCGTCCACGACCAGCACGCGGATCGGCTTGGTCTCGTTCCCGTCGGCCATGTGGTGCCTCCTTCAGCTGCGCGACAGCAAGGTCAAGCCCGCGGCGACGCCGCGGGGAGTTCGAGGACGAAGATCGCGCCGCGCTCGGCGCCGGTGTCCACGCGGATGGACCCGCCGTGCTCCTCGGCGATCTGGTAGCAGATGGACAGGCCCAGCCCGGTCCCCTGCCCTTCCGGCTTGGTGGTGAAGAACGGCTCGAAGATCCGCTTGGCGATCTCCGGCCGGACGCCGGGCCCGGTGTCGGCGACGGAGAGCTGGACGCGCCCGGGGCCCGCCTCGCCGGTGGAGATGGTGACCGTGCCCTCGCCGTTCATCGCCTGGAGGGCGTTCACGAGCAGGTTGACCACGATCTGCTGGAGCTGGTTCGCGTTCCCGAGCGCCAGCGCCGGTTCGCAGCGCCGGATCACCTCGGTCCGGCCCTCCTTGAGCTGCGAGGAGAGCAGGAAGAGCGCGTCCTCCACGACCTGCGGGAGGGGCACCGGCCCCTTCTCCTCCTCGCGCGGGCGGCGCGAAAAGCGGAGGAGGGACTCGACGATCCGCTTGGCGCGGTTGGCCGCGTCCTGGATGAGCCGCAGGTTCTCCATGTCCTCGGCGCTGCGCTCCTCGCGGCTCATGAGCTGCGCGAAGGCGAGGATGCCGCCGAGCGGGTTGTTGATCTCGTGCGCGACGCCGCCCGCGAGCTGACCGACGGCCGACATCTTCTCGGCGTGGAACAGCCGGCGCGTCACCTCGCGCTCGTCGGTGACGTCCTTGAACGTCACCACCTGGCCGCCGCCCGGGTCGAAGGGGAACGAGCGGAGGAGCCAGATGCGGTCGCCGAACGAGATCTCGCGCTCGGTGGTCGAGCCGGAGGGCATCGCGCACTGCGACGGGCACGGGAGCACGCCGAACGCGTGGTCGGTGCAGCGGAGCCCCGCGAGCGCGCTCGGGACCACGCCCGCCGCGCGCGCGAAGGCGGTGTTGGCGCGCACCACCTCGCACCCGCCGTCCTTCAGGATCGCGAGCGGGTCGCCGAGCGCGTCGAAGCAGGCGCGCCACTCCTGGGCGGCGCGGACGAGCGCGGCGGAGCGGGCGGAGAGCTGCCCGTCGAGGTCGCGGTTGAGCCGCTCGAGCTGCGAGTTCCGCTGCTCGAGGAGGTGCTGCAGGCGGATGTTGTCCTCGACGATCCAGAACTGGTCGATCGCGCTCTGGATCGTGATGAGGAGGTGGCCGTCGTCCCACGGCTTCCAGATGAACCGGAAGATCTCGGACTGGTTGACCGCCTCCTCGATCGCCGTCGAGTCGGCCTGCCCGGTGAGGAGGACGCGCTGGATCCGCGGCCAGCGCTCCTTCACCGCGCGGAGGAACTCGACCCCCGACATCCCCGGCATGCGGTAGTCGGAGACGACCACCTGCACCGTCTCGCGGGAGAGGATGTCGAGCGCCGTCTGGGCCTCCGGGGCGTCGAGCACCCGGCACCGGGCCCTCCGCAGCACGCGGCGCAGCGCGCGGCGCACGTGCTCGTCGTCGTCCACGATGAGCAGCGTGGATTCGACGATCGGGTCGGGCCGCGTTGCTTCTCCCGCGTACTGGGCGACCTTGAGTTCCATCAGGCGGCCCTCCTCGGTGCATCGTCCGATCCAGTCCGGATGGACCCAGGGTGCCCTGATTCCAGGGGGTTGTATCTGCCAGGGTCCGGGTCACTATCGTCTCGGGGTCATGATAGCCCCATGACCCAGCCCAGAAGCACCACCCCGGGTGCGGCATGCGAGCGCTTTCGACCGGGCGAGCGGTAGGTCGAGCGGAGGTGGGGTGAGGGAGCCGGCGGGGCCTGGCGGGGAGGTAGACGCGATCAGCTCTTCGCGTCGTACCGGTACGCCTGCGCCTGGTAGAGGCAGATCGTGTTCCGGCCGGCGCGCTTCGCCTGGTAGAGCGCCTCGTCGGCGAACCGGAGGAGCAGCTCGGGCGAGGTGATGTCCTTCGACGGGTAGAAGGCGATGCCGAGCGACGCGGTGACGTGGACGGCGCCGCCGTCCGGCAGCCGGTGCTCCTTCGTGCCGAGCCCCTTCCACACCCGCTCCGCCACCGAGAGCGCGCCCTGCAGGTGGGTCTTCGGCAGGATGACCGCGAACTCCTCGCCGCCGTACCGCGCGCAGATGTCCGGGTCGCGCGTCGAGGTGCGGATCTGGTGTGCGGCGCCGGCGAGGACGACGTCGCCGAACGGGTGACCGTACCGGTCGTTCACCTGCTTGAAGTGATCGAGGTCGATCATGATGAGCGACACGGGGTCGGTGTACCGCTGGGCGCGGCGGAACTCCTCCTGGAGCCGCTCGTCGAAGGCGCGCCGGTTCTTGAGGCCGGTGAGCTCGTCGGTGATCGCCTGCTCCGCGAGCTTCTGCTGCGTGCGGCGGAGCTGGTCCTGCAGGTTCTTGATGCGGAGCATGGCCGCGCAGCGGGCCAGGATCTCCGCCTCCGCGAACGGCTTCGCCAGGAAGTCGTCGGCGCCGATGCGCAGGCCCGTCACCTTGGAGTCGAGGTCCGACTTCACGGACAGGATGATGACGGGGATGAACTGATCCTCCGGGCGGGCCTTCACGATCCGGAGCACCTCGAGCCCGTCCATGTCCGGGAGGATCATGTCCAGGAGGACGAGATCGGGCGGCTCGGACAGCACCTTGCGGATCGCGTCCTTGCCGTCGCCGGCGGTCCGCACCTCGTACCCCTCGCGCTCGAGCACCTGGACCAGCCAGTCCAGCTGCGTCCGCGAGTCGTCCACCACCAGGATCTTCGCGCGATCGGCCACCGCCCCGGAACATAGCCCGGAACCGGCGAGGGCGAGAATGCGGCCCGCCGGACCCAGGCGGCGCCGGCCGCCCCCCCACATCCGGAGCCTTCCGGATGTGGGCACTTCCAGCCTAGACACGCTGGGTGACCGACCCCGACCGCGCCCGTCCCGCGCAGCAGGCACACGTCCTCTCCGCTGCCCTCGACCGCGCCCGGCAGGCGGCGCCGCGCGGGGTCGCGGTGTTCGACCTCGACTCCACCCTCCTCGACAACCGGCCGCGCCAGGCCCGGATCCTCCAGGACTACGGCCGGACCGTCGGCGTGCCCGAGCTGCTCGACGCACGGCCGGAGCACTGGAAGGGCTGGTCGCTCGCCGACGCGCTCCGCGAGCTCGGGCTCTCGCCGGCGGAGATCGAGCGCCACGCCGGCCCGGCGCGCGCCTTCTGGCGCGAGTGGTTCTTCACGAGCGCGTACTGCCGGCTCGACGTCCCGATCCCGGGCGCCGCGGAGTTCGTGCGCGAGGTGCTCGGCGCCGGCGCGACGGTCGCGTACGTCACCGGCCGCGGGCAGGGCATGGAGGGCGGCACGCGGGAGACGTTCCGCGTCCACGGCTTCCCGCTGCCCGACGGCGCGAACGTCCACCTGTTCATGAAGCCCCGCCCCGAGCTGCACGACGACGCGTGGAAGCTCGAGGCCATCGCGCACGTGAACCGCCTCGGACCGGCCGTGCTCGCGTTCGACAACGAGCCGGCGCACGTCAACGGATACGCGGAGGCCTGGCCCGAGGCGATGGTGGTCCACCTCGACCGCGATCACTCCGATCGGCCGGTGGAGGTGCGGGCGGGGATCCCCAAGATCGTGGACTTCGCGCGCGAATGAACGACCCCCGCCTCGGACGAGCGCCCCGTGTCGCGCTCCGAGGCAGGGATCCGGCGGCCCGAGCTGGCGCCGCCTCTGACCGCTCGCCCCTTCAGAACGCGAGCCTGAGCTCGAGCCGCGGCGCGAGGAAGACGCCCGCGGTGAGCGAGTGCCCATCCAGGGTCTCGCCGGAGATCTCCGTCCGGATCTTCTCCCCGCCGCCGGGGGACTCCTGTTCCCTGTCGCTCCACGAGCAGCAGCGCTGCGAAGACGCGCATGATGAATCCTCCTGCGCGCGCCGTACCGCAACCGATGGGCCGCGCCGCCGGCGCCACGCCGGCCTGTGATCACGCGCATGTGCGAGCGGTCGCGCCGCGCGCGCCAGGCGTGAGCTGACAAGCAGGCACCGCGAGGCCGCGAGCGGGGTGCCGGGAGGACAAAGTGGCAAGGGCGTCAGCCGTCAGCCGCCGCCGTTCGGACACTCACGACCACCACCCGCTCGCCCTTCGACAGGCTCGGGGCGAGCGGATGAACAACGGACGGCGTGGGCACCGTGGGCACTCCGTGCAGCACAGAGGCTCGGCAACGGCAACGCCTACCTCAACGCCTCGTACACGTCCTCCGGCACCACCGGCGCGAGGCCGCCGCCGCCGAGGATGTTCACCACGGGAGACGCCGCCGCCCGGACCACCGACCCGCTCGGCCGCGACGGGCCGAGGCCGCAGTACGTCGACAGATCCCGGTACAGCTCCCCGCGGCTCGCGCCCTCGGGGGTGATCCGCGTCGCGGGACGGCGGGCGGCGAAGATCCGCTCCTGCACCACGAACCCGCCGCCCTTCTCGTCGCGCGCGGCCTCCTCCACGACGCGCGCCCACTCCTCCTGCCCGAGCTCCGCGCCGAGGTGCACGCTCTTGCCGCCGTAGTCCCAGCTCCGCTTCACGACGAACCGCTCGCGCTCGGCGATCACCTGCGAGACGAGCGCCGGCCCGAGCCGGCGCGTCCAGGGCAGCCGCCCGGCAGCGGCGCGCTCGGCGTCGTCGAGGCCGGCGCGCCCGGCGAGCGCGGCGTCCTCGGCGCACTCGGAGAGGCGCGCGAACAGGGCCTTCGCCTCGAGGAGGCCGTTCACCGGGTTGAGGAGCACGAACCGCTCCGGCTGGAGGAGCGCGCGCGCGAACGGGGCGGCGGGGTCCACCCGGTGCGCCCAGACGTGCCGGTAGAGGACGTCCCAACGCTCCGGCACGCAGTCGCCGGGGGTCAGGTTCTCGGTCGCGTGGCCCATCTGCCGGAAGTGCGCCGCGAGCCGCCGGAGCTCCCCGATCTGCGCGTCGCCCGGGCGGGCCACGATCGCGATCGAGGGCCGCGTCGCGGTCCCGCCGCGCGCCCGGTAGTGCGCGAGGACCGCCTCGCGCAGCCGCTCCATGTGGCTGCCGCAGGCGGCGACGAGCGCGTTCTCCTCGCGCGGCGACCGCCCCCGCGCGCGCGCCGCGGCGCGGATCCAGGAGAACGCCGCCACGTCGGCGTAGGCGGGCATGGCGGGGATGGTCGCGTTGAGCTCCAGGGCGCGCGGAGCGCCTCCGCCCTCGGGCACGAGGTAGTCCACCCGCGCCACGAGCACGGGCAGCGGCGCCTCGAAGAGCTTCCGCATCGCCTCGGCCTCGAGCCCGGAGAAGGGCTCGACCAGCGCGGCCCGATCGCGCGCGTCCCCGGAGCCGAGGAGCGCGCGGGCGAGCTTCACCGCGCCGGAGAGGATGCGCTCGGCCTCCGCGGCCGCGTCGGCGAGGAAGGCGCGAGAGAGGACCTCCGGCTCGGCGAGGAGCGGGATCGGCACCACGCTCCCGTCGGGGCGCAGCACGGTCATCCCCTCGGCCCAGGCGCGCTCGGCCGCAGCGCGGCCGACGTCCAGGGCTTCCTCCGGCTCGAAGAGCGGCTTCATTCGGCCTCACGCGCGTGGTAGGCAACGGCGGTGAAGATCTACACGAAGACGGGCGACGGCGGGGAAACGGGCCTGTTCGGGGGGCCGCGCGTGAAGAAGAGCGACGCGCGCGTCGACGCCTACGGCGAGGTGGACGAGCTCAACGCCGCGCTCGGCCTGGTCCGCGCCGGCGTCGAGGACCCGGAGCTCGAGGCGCACCTCGCGCGCGTGCAGGACGAGCTGTTCTGCGTGGGCGCGGAGCTCGCCACGCCGCGCGCCGCGAAGGCGCGCTCCGCCATCCCGGCGGTCGAGCCGCGCTGGACGGCGCGGCTCGAGGCGGCGATCGACGCGTGGGAGGCGGAGCTCCCGCCGCTCCGCCAGTTCGTCCTCCCGGGCGGCACCCGGACCGCCGCCACCCTCCACCTCGCCCGCTGCACGTGCCGCCGCGCCGAGCGGCGCGTCGTCGCCCTCGCCGCCGCCGGCCCGGACGAGGTCGCGGCCGAGGTGCTCGCGTACCTGAACCGCCTCTCCGACTTCCTGTTCGTCGCCGCGCGGATCGCCAACCACCGGGCCGGACGGGCCGAGGTCGAGTGGAATCCGAAGAAGGAGCGGTGAGCGATGGCCCCGCGGAAGACCGCCGCTCGTGCTTCGACAGGCTCGGCACGAGCGGCCTCACCGCGTCCGTCTGCCGCTCGGACGCGGACGCGCAAGGTCGCCCTCGTCACCGGCGCCGGCGTCCGCGTGGGCGAGGCGATCGCGCGCGCGCTCGCGCGCGAGGGCTGGATCGTCGCGGCGCATTACCGGACGCACCGGCCGCGCGGGTTCGCGGCGGCGCTCGCCGGGGACCTCGCGACCCCGGACGGTCCGGCGCGGCTCGCGGCGGCCTTCCGGCAGTCCTTCGAGCGGCTCGACCTGCTGGTGAACAGCGCGGCCGGCTTCGAGCGGCTCCCGCTCGCCGAGACCGACGCCGCCGCGTTCGACGCGCAGCTGCACCTCAACGCGCGCGGCCCGCTCCTCCTCACGCGGGCGCTCGCGCCGCTCCTCACCCGCTCCGGCGGCGCGGTCGTGAACATCGCCGACGTGGGCGGCGGGCTCGTGCCGTGGAAGGAGTACGCCGCGTACTGCGCCTCGAAGGCGGCGCTCGTCCGGCTGACCGAGTGCCTCGCGCTCGAGCTCGCACCCGCGGTGCGGGTGAACGCCGTCGCGCCGGGCACGGTCCTCTGGCCGGAGAGCGTCCCGGCCGCGCACCGCCGGGAGCTCGAGCGCCGGATCCCGCTCGGCCACGCGGGGAGCCCGGAGGACGTCGCCGCTGCGGTGATCTACCTCGCGGGCGCGCCGTTCGTGACGGGCGCCGTGCTGCCCGTCGACGGAGGCCGACACCTCTCGGGACGAGGGTGAGCTGCGGCGCAACCCGCGTTGAAGCCCCCCGGGTCGGCTGTTAAGCTCTCTCGTCGAACCGAAAAGGGCGTTTGTGCGCCCTCTGGGAGAACCACGCAATGGATGCCACCCTCACCGCCCCTTCCGCCCGCACGGCCCGCGAGGCGGCGCCCGCGAACCCGATCGTCCTCACCGCGAAGGCGGTGGAGATGGTGAAGGACGCCATCGTCCGCGAGGGGCTCGAAGGGCACGGGATCCGCGTCGGCGTCGTCGGCGGCGGCTGCTCCGGGTTCCAGTACTCGATGGACTTCGAGAAGGAGCCGCGGCCGGACGACTTCACCCTCGAGCAGGACGGCGTGAAGCTCTACGTCGATCCGATGAGCCACATGTACCTGCAGGGCGTGACCATCGACTACGTGGTCGGCCTCCAGGGCGCCGGGTTCAAGTTCGAGAACCCCAACGCCAAGAGCACCTGCGGCTGCGGCAGCTCGTTCACGCCGTAGCTCCCTCCCGCCCTTCGACTCCGGCCCTGCTCCGCAGGGCCTACGCTCAGGGCGGTCGGACTCGCCAGGATGCTCGTAGTCCGTCACGCCGTCGTCGGCCCGTTCGCCATGAACGCCTGGCTGGTCGCGTGCGATCGCACGGGTGAGGCGGCGCTGCTCGATCCGGGCGACGAGATCCCGCGCGTGCTCGCGCTCGCGAAGCCGGAGGGGTTCCGGGTCACCCGCATCGTCCTGACCCACGGCCACCTCGATCACGTCGCCGGGGCCGCCGAAGCCGCCTCCGCGACGGGGGCACCGATCCAGATCCACGCCGCGGATGGACCGCTCCTCGCCGCGCTCCCGGACCAGCTGGCGATGTTCGGGCTCCCCCCGGTCGCGGACGTGCCTGCCGTCGCGCGCCACCACGCGCACGGCGAGCGGTTCCGGGTCGGCGATCACGAGGCGACCGTCCTCCACGTCCCGGGACACACGCCCGGCTCGTGCGCGATCCACTTCGCGGCCGACCGCCACCTCTTCTCCGCGGACACGCTCTTCGCGGGGTCCATCGGCCGGACCGATCTTCCGGGCGGCGATCCCCGGGCGATCGTCCGCTCCATCCGCGAGGTGCTGTTCCCGCTCGGCGACGACACGATCGTGCACTGCGGCCACGGGCCGGACACGACGATCGGCGAGGAGCGGCGGGAGAACCCCTTCGTCGGCGAGACGGCGCGGGCGTTCTAGGGTCGTGAGGGCCCGTCCGGGCGCACTCTCGGGCTCGGGCTCGGAGGGCCTAGCCCATGCTCACGACGCCCAGGATGTTCTGGCCGGCGTCGACGTGGAGCACCTCGCCCGTGACGTTCCGCGCAAGGTCCGAGCACAGGTAGAGCGCCGCGCGCGCGACGTCCTCCTGGTCGATGTTGCGCCGGAGCGGTGTGCGGGCGGCGTTCTCCGAGAGCATGGCCCGCATCCCCTTGATGCCGGCGGCGGCGAGCGTCTTGATCGGTCCCGCGCTGATCGTGTTCACGCGGATCCCGTCCTGGCCGAGGTCGTCCGCGAGGTAGCGGGTCGCGCACTCGAGCGCCGCCTTCGCGACGCCCATCACGTTGTAGTTCCGGACCACCTTCTCGGCGCCGAAGTACGTGAGCGAGAGCACGCTCGACCCGGGGCGCATCATCGGCCAGAAGGCCCGCGTGAGGCCGACGAGCGAGTAGGCCGAGACCTCGAGGGCGACGTTCCAGGCGTCGCGGGTGGTCACCTCGGTGAAGCGCCCCTCCAGCGCGCCGCGCGGCGCGAAGCCGATGGAGTGGACGAGGATGTCGAGCCGGTCCCAGATCTCGCCGACGGCGCGCACCGTCCGCTCGATGTCCTGGTCCTTGCCGACGTCGCACTCGAGGATCGCGCGCGGCTCGAGCGTCTGGACGACGGGGCGCATGCGCCGCTCGATCGCCTCCCCGGGGTAGGTGAACACGAGCTCCGCGCCCTCGGCGTGGAACGCGCGCGCGATCGCCCAGGCGATCGACATCTCGTTCGCGACGCCGGTGACGAGCGCGCGCTTCCCGCGGAGGAGCCCGCCCAGCCGGAGCTCTCCGCCCTGCCCTTCGCCGTCCGTCTTGATGTCGTTCATGCCGTGGGTCCCCGGATGCCCCGCGCGCGCAGCTCCTCCGCCGCAGCCGCCAGCTCCCGCTCCGCGTGCCCGTCGCCGCGGCGCACCGCGGCCGCGCGCCCGGCCTCGTACGCCACGAGCGCGCTGGCGCCGTCGCCGCGCGCCTCGAGCACCTGGCCGAGCATGAGGTAGGTCGGGACGTAGTCGGGACTCCGGCGCGCGAGCTCGCGGAACTCGGCCACCGCGGCGGCGAGATCGCCCGCCGAGCGGAGGGCCATGGCGAGCGCGTACCGGACGAACGGATCGTCGGGTCGCTTCTCAAGCTGGCTTCGGACGGCGGCGAGCCGCTGCTCCGGCGTCATGGGTGCCGGAGCTTTAACCGAAAAGCGGCCCGCCGCTCTACTACGATGCCGCAGGGACGGGCACCCCCGAGGGGCCCGTCCCTGGCTTGACCCGGTGCGTCACCTGCAGTGGATCACCAGCTGAAGCCGAGGCCCACCTTGGCGTACGGCCCGAACTCGCCGCCGGTGAAGCTCGAGAAGTCCTCGTCGCGCTCGTCGCCTGCGACCCGTCCGCCGACCCCGACGCCCACCGCGCCGGTGATCCCGTTGGTGGCGATGAAGTTGTATCCGACCTCGCCGGAGAGCCCGAGCCACGCGAACGTCGTCGTCCCCTGGAACGTCTCGCGCCCGACGGCCAGCTCGAGCCGAGGGCCGATCCGCAGCCCCTCGTTGTTCCGGCCGTACAGGAAGTAGTCTGCGCCCGCCTCGGCGCCGAACGTGTTCACCGAGCCGTTGTTGGCGTCCGTGTTCGAGTACCGCAGACCGCCCACCCACGAGACCTTGGGGATGACGGACCCGAACGCCTCGGCGTTGATCCCCAGACCGGTGAACCAGCCGACGGGGTTGCTGAGGAGCGTGAACCGGACCGGCCCCCCCGTCTTGCGGCCGAGCACCCGCGTGCCGCCGGACTGCCGGAGCTCGCGCCCGGCCTGCGCGAACGCCGCGCCGAGCCCCTGCGCCGCCTCGGAGCCCTGCTCCTGCTCGGCGGCGCCCGCGCCCGTGCCGGTCTGCGCCTGCGCACCGCCCTGCTGCGCGCCGGACGCCGCCAGCTCCTGCTGCACCTGCGCCCGCTCCGCCGCCTCGCGCTGCACCGACGTCCGCGCGCTCATGAGGCCCTCGCATGCCCGCCTGAGCGCGTCGATCGCGTCCGGCCCGCCGGACGGCACCCGGCCCTGCAGGAGATCGACGCACGCCTGCTCGAACGCTGGGCTCGTCGCCGCGGCCTGCGTGCTCGCCGCCTGCGACGCCTGCTGCTGCTGCTGCTGCGCCTGCTGCTGCTCGGGCTGTGGCTGCGCGTCCTGCGCCCGCGCCGCAGGCGCGAGCGCGAGCGCGACACCCAGTCCCCAAAGCCATCTCGAAGTCATGACCCTCCCCCTCCACCCGCGGCGACCGTCGCGGAGCCCCCTGCTCGCGGGCGCCTACGTGGGTGTTTGACGTAGCGTGCGCATCGGGTTGGGGCCCGGCAGCGCCGGAGACCGAGGCGGCGCACGGAAGCTCGCGAGGCGGCAACCGAGCGCCGTTCCCGCGGGGCTGAAGCCTGAGGCCTGCCGCCCGCGGCGTACCCTCAGCTCCAGCGGAACCAGCGCAGCGCGAGCGCGTACGCGCCCGCCGCGACCGCCCCGAGCACGAGCAGCTCCGACCCGAGTGCGGCGAGCCGCGCGCCCTCGTTCATGATCGCCCGCAGGCCGTCGTTGAGGGCGGTCAGCGGGAGCGCCCGGATGAACGGCTGGATGGCGGCGAGGAAGTTCTCGGACGAGAAGAACACGCCCGAGAAGACGAACATCGGGATCATCACGATGTCGATGAGCCCGGCCACCCTCTGGCTGTTCCGCGCGCGCGAGCCGACGAGGAGCCCGAGCCCGGCGAACGAGAGCGCGCCGAGCCCGAGCAGCGCTGCGAGATCGAGCACGCTCCCGCGGAGCGGCGTGCCGAAGAAGAGCATCGCGAACCCGAGGAGGATCGGGACCTCGACCAGGAGGAAGAGCATGCGCAGGGCGACGAAGGCGAGCAGGTACTCGCCCCGCCGCATCGGGGTCGCCACCATCCGCTTCAGGAGCTTCTTCTGGCGGTCCTCCACGATCACCCAGCCGACGCCCCACAGCCCGGACGACATGACGTTCATGCCGAGCAGCCCGGGGACGAGGAAGTCCACGTAGCGCGCGCCCGGCTCCGACGAGCGCTCGAGCCGCGCGGCGAACGCGTCGCGCCTGCCCGCCGCGGCCTGGAGGAGGCCGTCCACCACCGCGCGGGCGAGGCGGCTGTCGGGGTTCGTGGGATCGAACCGGTAGCCGGGCGGCGCCCCCGGCTCGATCACGATCGCCACCTGGCCGACGCGGAGCGCCCGCCGTGCCTCCTCCGCGCCGAGGACCCGGACGTCCACGCCCTCCCCCGCGGCCAGGGCGGCGCGCGCCGCCTCGGCCCCGGGTCCGGCGACCACCGCGGCCCGGACGGGATCCAGCGGCTTCGCCCGGAAGGCGATCCCGAGCGCGATGGTGAGCAGGATGGGGAAGCCGAACGTCCAGAAGACGGCCTCGGGCTCCCGGTAGAAGCTCCGCAGCCGGGCGAGCGCGAGCTGCACCATCGGGGAGCGCTCGGCGAGGCCGGGGCGCGCGGCGGGGTGCGGAGCGGGATCAGTCATTGAGCCTCCGGCCGGTGAGGGTGACGAACACGTCCTCGAGCGAGGCGCGGTGCGTGGCGAGCGCGGTGAGCGGGATCCCGCGCGCCTGGAGGTGGCCGAGCAGCGCCGGGACGCCGACGTGCAGCTCCGCGACGGTGAGGCGCCAGCCCGCCCCGTCGCGCGCGGCGGCCGCGATCCCGGGCAGCGCGCGCAGCGCCGCCTCGTCCACGGCGTCGGCCGCGGTCTCGAACTCGACCACCTCGGTCCCCGCGACGCGCGCCACGAGCTCGCGCGGCGTGCCGAGCGCGATCACCTTGCCCCGATCCACGATCGCCACCCGGTCGCAGAGCCGCTCGGCCTCGTCCATGTAGTGCGTCGTGAGGAGGACGGTGTGGCCGCGCCGGCGCGTCTCGACGACCACGTCCCAGAGGTGCCGCCGCGACTGCGGGTCGAGGCCGGTCGTGGGCTCGTCGAGGAAGAGGAGCTCCGGCTCCGAGACGAGCGCGCAGGCCATCGCGAGCCGCTGCTTCTGGCCGCCCGAGAGGCGCTCGTACCGCGCCGACCGCTTCTCCTCGAGGCCGACGAGCGCGAGGACCTCGGCGACCGTGCGGCCGCGGCGATAGAACGAGCGGAAGAGGCGCAGGATCTCCGCGACCGTGAGCCGCTCGGGCAGCCGGGTCTCCTGCAGCGTGATGCCGAGCCGGGCGCGCAGCGCGCGCGGCGCGTCCGTCCACCGGCGGCCGAGGAGCTCGACCTCGCCGGCCGTCGGGGGGACCAGGCCCTCGAGGATCTCGATGGTGGTCGTCTTGCCGGCGCCGTTCGGCCCGAGCAGGCCGAAGCACTCGCCGCGGGCGACCTCGAGGTCGAGGCCGTCCACCGCGAGCACGTCGGGCGGGTAGCGCTTCACGAGCCCGCGGCAGCGGATGGCGAGGTCGGACACGCCGGCGGAGGATCGCGCTCAACGAGGGACCTCGCCCGGGCGTCCGTCGAGGACGGTCCGGAGGACCGCGGCCACGGAGTCGAGCCCGCCGGGCTTCTCGACGACGAGGTCCCCGTCGTCGAGGGCGCCGTGGTGCGCCACCACCTCCTCGGCGTAGCCGGTCATGAAGACCACCGCCGCGCCCGGGAACCGCGCCTTGAAGCTGCGCGCGAGCTCCGGCCCCGAGACGCGGGGCATCACCACGTCCGAGAGAAGGACGTCGATCCGCCCCGCGTGCCGTTCCGCGATCTCCAGGGCCTCGGCCCCGTCCCCCGCCGAGAGGACCTCGTACCCCTGCGCGGAGAGGCGCGTGCAGAGGAGCTCGCGGAGCTGGAGCTCGTCCTCGACCACCAGGACCGTCTCGCCCGGCCGCGCCGGGCCCTCCCGCGCCGGCGCCGCCGGCTCGAGTCGCGCCGCCGGCGCGCCGTGCACGGCCGGGAAGTACAGCTCGAACGTGGCGCCCGCGCCGCGCTCGCTCTCCACCCGGACGAAGCCGCGGCTCTGGCTCACGATCCCGTAGACCGTGGAGAGGCCGAGCCCGGTGCCCTGCCCGGGCGGCTTGGTCGTGAAGAACGGCTCGAAGCACCGCGCCCGCGTCTCCGCGTCCATCCCCTCGCCGCCGTCCTTCACCGTCAGTCGCACGTAGGCGCCGGGGACCGCGTCGGGACCGAGCCGCGGGTCGCCGTCGGCGAGGACCACGTCCGCGGCGGCGATCTCGAGCCGGCCGCCGCGGGGCATCGCGTCCCGGGCGTTCACGACGAGGTTCACGAGCGCCTGCTCGAGCTGGCCGGGATCGAGCCGCACCCGGCGCAGGCCCGGCGCCCGCGTCACCGCGAGCTCGATGTTCTCGGGGATGAGCCGGCGCAGCATCTTCTCGATCCCGCCGACGACCTCGTCCAGGTCCAGCACCTCCGGGCGCAGCACCTGCCGGCGCCCGAACGCGAGGAGCTGCCGCGTCAGGGTGGCCGCGCGCCCGCCGGCGGCGAGGATCTCCCGGAGATCCTCGCGGCCCGCGTGGCCCTCGGGGAGCTCGCGGAGCGCCATCGCGGCGTAGCCGTTGATGACCGAGAGCAGGTTGTTGAAGTCGTGGGCGACGCCGCCCGCGAGCGTGCCGACCGCCTCGAGCTTCTGGGAGTGGCGGAGCCGCTCCTCCAGCTTCTGGCGCGTCGCGACCTCGCGCTGCAGCGCCTGGTGCTGCGCCTCGAGCTCGCGCTGGCTCCGCAGCGACTCCTCGAGGCGGGTCGCGAGGAGCAGCGACCGGCCGCTGAAGACGAAGGCGAGCGCGGCGCCGAGGAGCACCGCGAGCGCGGCGCCGCTGAGGCCGAGCACGCTCTGGAGCGGCGAGAGGCTCCCGACGAGATCCTCCGTCCGGTCCACCTGCAGGATCGTGAACGGGTGGCCGGGCACCGGGACGCGGGCGGCGAGGAACGACGTGCCGGCGTCCTCGACCTGGATCTCGCGCCCGTCCGGCGGCACCGCCTCGAGCGCCGCGAACCAGTCGAGCGGGGAGGGCGCGCGCTCGGAGGTGCGGTACGGCCGGCCGTGCGGGTCGAGCAGGCGCACCCAGGACCTGCCGGCCTGCGGGACGACCGCGCGCACCGCCTCCGGCGCGACGCAGCCGACGAGGTGCGCCGCCACGCGGCCCTTGAACCAGAACGGCTGGACCATCGCGAGATCCCGCCCGTCGGGGCCGAGCTGGAAGCCCTCCTCCGGGCGCGCGCCGGCCCCGCAGTCCCCGGGGCCGGACACCGCGAGCGTCGTCCCGTCCCCGTCGACGAGGACGAGCCGCGAGAGGACCACCCGCCCGGAGGGGCCGTGCACGGCCGCGCGCAGCCGCTGGGCGAGCGGGACGAGGCTCAGCCGGAGCCCGTACTCCATGCTCATGCCGACGTCGCGGTTCTTGAAGAACGCGTCCACCTCGCTCGACGCCGCCGCGAACCGCACGGCCTCCTGCGCCGCGTCGAGGAGCCGGCCCACCGCCGCGGCGTGCAGCCTCGCCTCCTGCGCGCGCTGGGCGAGCAGGTTCCGCCGGAGCGTGGCCGCCGACCGGTAGTGGACGACGAGGAACGCGGCGAGGAGCGCCAGGAGCGCGACGGCGCCCACGGCGGCGAGCCCCAGACGCCGGGCCCGCCTGGCGTCCATCGACCACCGCCTCGTCTGGACTGCCCTGTCCATGGACCCTGCAGCTCCTGCGAGTTCACCGCGCGGCGAAGAACTCCCGGAAGTACACCGGCGCCTCCGGATAGTACGCCTGCACGAGCGCGTCGTAGCTCCCGTCGCGCCGGGAGTCGGCGAGGAACTGCTCGAAGGCCTCGCGCAGCTGGCGCGCGCCGGGCCGGAAGGCGACCGACATCTGCTGCGTCTCGCTCACCGGCCCGATGACCTTGACCTTGCCCGGGAAGCGCTGGAGGGCGACCATCGCGTCCGCCACGTCGAGGAGCGCGAGATCGCCGTCGCCCTGGATGAGCGCCGGCGCGACCTCGTCCAGCCGGAGCTTGCGCAGCTCGAGGCGGGCGCCGGTCCGCTCGAGGCCGTAGAGCGCCGGGTCGAGGCAGGTCTCGGCCACGCCGAGGACCACCTTCCCGCGGAGGAGCGCCTTGACCGCGGCGATGTCGTCGGAGAGCCGCCCCGCGGGCTTGATCGGCGCGATCGGCGACGCGGCCCGCGCGACCACCCAGACCTGCGTCGGGAACACGGGCGAGGAGAACGCGACCGAGCGCGTCCGCCAGGGCAGCACGGTCATGCCCGTCGCCAGCACGTCGCCGCGGACCGGGACGGCGCGCGCCGCTCTCGGGTCCGGCTGGCGCGGCGAGACCCGGCGGCCGGTCAGGTCGGGGATCGCGTCGGGCCAGTCGGTCTCGACGAACTCGTAGGCGACGCCGAGCTTCGCGGCGAACCTCCGCATCAGCTCCACGTCGAGGCCGTCGCCGCCGCCCGTCACGAAGTTCGCGTACGGGATCCCGAGGTGGCGCAGCACGCCGCGCCGGCGGATGGCCTCGAGATCCCCGCCCTCGTCCGCCGCGCGCGCGCCCGACGCGGCGAGGAGCGCGGCGGCGACGAGCGGGAACACCGTGCGTGCTCGCATGACGGCTCGCACGCGGGTCACCGGAGCTGCGGCAGCCCGGTCGCGTCCACGTGGGCCGCGAGCCGCTGGACCGCCCAGTCCACGTCGTCGTAGTCCAGGTACACGCCGTGCGTCGCGACCCGGAAGCCGACGCGGTTGTCCGCGGGATCGGACGACCGATCCCGCCAGGTGGTGCTGCGCACGTAGATCTTGGGCGTCTCGGCCGCGAGGGCGGCGAGGATGCCGCTGATGGCCGTGTTCAGCGTCGCGTACTGCGCCGGGTCGTCCTTGCCGCGGAACGGGTTGAACGAGACGAGGGCGGTCCGGAACCGGGCGTCCGGATGGTCCTCCACCCAGAGCGCGCCCGGGCCCCAGCGCTCGGCGATCCGGCCGCGCAGGTACGAGGCGAGGCTCGTCCCGCGCTCGTAGATCTCCCCGAGCCCGATCGCCCGGAAGAAGGCGAGCGCGTCCGTCATCGCGTACAGCGCGGGCGTGTTCGACTCGCCGCGGAGCTGCAGGTACGTGCCGGGCGGCCAGGTACGCTTGCCGAAGTTCGCGCTCGGCGCCTGCGAGGGGTTGCCGTAGAGGAAGAAGTTCCCCATCGCGAACGGCGGGAGGGCGCTCCCGGAGCTGCGGACGTAGCAGATGCCCGTGCCCGGGCCGCCGCAGAGCCACTTGTGGCCCGCGCCGGCGATGAAGTCCGCCCCGTACGCATGGCAGTCGATGGGGAGCTGGCCCCAGCCGTGGGCGCTGTCCACGATCGTGAACGCCCCGCGGGCGCGGGCGGCGGCGCAGATCTCGGCGACCGGCAGCCGGAGCCCGTTCTTGTAGAACACCTCGGAGAACGCGACGTACTGCTTCGCGCCGGCGCTGCGCAGCGGCGCGGCGAGCGCCGCGTCGAACCAGGAGACGACCTCCTCGACGGTGTGCCGCGCCGTGAAGGTGGAGGGGATGTCGATCACCACCACCTCGACCCCGTGGTGATCGCGCGCCCAGGCGATGGGCCCGTTCAGGGCGGGATGCTCCATCGACGTGGTCACGATCCGATCGCCCGGCGCCCAGGGCGTGCCCGCGAAGATGAGGTTGCACGCGTCGGTGGTGTTGTAGCTGAGCAGGATCTCGTCGGCGTTCGCGCCGTACGCCGCGGCGACCTGCGCCTGCCGCGCGGCGACGGCCGACGAGCCGAAGAGGGAGGTCCCGAGGGGGAACAGGTCGGGGAACTCGGCGTGGAGCGTCTTCTCCCAGTCGCGGGGATCGAGCGCCTTGCGCGCACCGTACACGGCCAGGTTCTCCAGGACGAACGCGGGCGGCGACCCCGTCGTGCCGGTGTTCAGGTGGATGTAGTCCTCGGGGAGGACGAACGCGCGGCGCACCTGGCGCCAGAACCTCTCGGTCCTGGGGCCGCCGCCGAGCGCGGGCGGCGGGAGGAGCTCGCCCTGCCGCGCGCGCCGCACCGCGGGCGTGGGCGTCGTGCTCGCCCGCGCCACATCGGGAGCGAACGCGGCGGCGATCGACGCCATCGCCGCGCCCCGGAATAGCTCACGCCGCCCCACGCCACTCGACGAATTCGCCATGAAGTCGACCCCTCTGCCGCGCCGCGGCCGTTGACGGAACGTGCGGGGCGCGCGGGGACGTGCCCGCGCGCCGTTCGAAGAGGAGACCACGCACCGTGAAGGAGCGCCCTCTGGGCTCCCACGGAATGGGCGTTTTCGCTCGTGTGGTGCGCGTATGCGCGCGCACCCCGGGGGGAATTTCCCCAGGGACCCGGATGGGCCGTCCCGGGCAGCGCACCAACCCGTTTACTCCCATCGGGGCACGTAGTCCCGCTGTGACCGCCGGCCGGTGACCGCGCTACAACTCGTTCCCCACGCATGAAGCCGAGCGACCCAGCCCCCGGCGCCCCGCCTCCGCCTGCCGACCCGCGCTCCGCCGTCTCGCTCGAGGGGATGCACGCGTCGGTTCCCGTTCCGTCCCCCCACGCGGGCTTCTGGGCGCAGTGGCGCGTCTTCGTCGGTCCCGCCCTGCTCGTTTCGGTCGGCTACATGGACCCGGGGAACTGGGGCACCGATCTCGCGGCCGGCGCGCAGTTCAAGTACGGGCTGCTGTGGGTCGTCGCCCTCGCGAGCTTCATGGCGATCTTCGTGCAGGTGATGTCGGCGCGGCTCGGCGTCGCCACCGGCAAGGACCTCGCCCAGGCGTGCCGCGACTGGTACCCCGCCTGGACGCGCTGGCCCAACTGGCTCCTGTGCGAGTCGGCGATCTGCGCGACGGACCTCGCCGAGGTCCTGGGCAGCGCCGTGGCGATCAACCTGCTCTTCCACATCCCGCTCTTCTGGGCGGTGCTCATCACGGCCGCCGACGTCTTCCTGCTGCTCGCGCTCCAGCGGTTCGGGGTGCGGACGATCGAGGCGGTGGTGCTCGTGCTCGTCCTCACCATCGGCGTCTGCTACTTCATCGAGATCTTCGTCCTGCCTCCCACCGCGCCCGACTTCCGGGAGATCGGCGCGGCGCTCGCGCGGCCGGGGTTCCGCGAGGAGGGCATGCTGTTCGTGGCCATCGGCATCGTCGGCGCGACGGTGATGCCGCACAACCTCTACCTGCACTCCGCGCTCGTGCAGAGCCGGCGCTTCCAGCAGGACGACGCCTCCATCCGCACCGCCATCCGCCTCAACACGTTCGACTCGGCGTTCGCGCTGGCGATCGCCTTCTTCGTGAACGCGGCCATCCTCGTGCTCGCCGCCACGACCTTCCACGGCAAGACGGAGGTGGCGGTGGGCGCGGGGCAGGTCGTCCCGCTCACGGGCGACGTCGACTGGATCCGCGTCGCCTACCTCACCCTCGCGCCCCTCCTCGGCACCGCCGCGGCGAGCATCCTCTTCGCGGTGGCGCTCCTCGCCGCGGGCCAGAGCAGCACGATCACGGGGACGCTGGCCGGACAGGTCGTGATGGAGGGGTTCATGCGCTGGCGCCTCCAGCCGTGGGTCCGCCGGGTCATCACCCGGTCGGTGGCGATCCTGCCCGCGCTCGTCATCATCGGCATCCGCGGCGACTCGAGCGTGACGGACCTCCTCACCCTGAGCCAGGTCGTCCTCGCGCTCCAGCTCCCCTTCGCGCTCATCCCGCTCCTCCACTTCACGAGCTCCCGCGCCCGCATGGGCAAGTGGCGGAACGGGCCGCTCCTCCTCGGCGTCGGCTGGACGAGCGCCGCCCTCATCGTGGCGCTCGACCTGTACGGGCTGCCCGAGTCGCTCTCCAACGCGTGGCGTATCATCACCGGCTCATGAGCGACGCCTCTGCCACCGCGCCCGCGATGTACGGGACCATCCTGGTGACGCTCGACACGCGCCCCACGGACCGGGCCATCATCGATCACGTGAAGCGGCTGGCCCGCGCGGCGGGCACGCGCCGCGTCGTCCTCCTGCACGTGGCGGACGGCTGGGCGGCGCGCACGTATGGCGCGGAGGCGGTGACGCCGGAGATCCCCGAGGACGCGGCGTACCTCGCGGCGGTGCAGCAGGAGTTCGCGGCGGAGGGGATCGCCGCCGAGCCGGTGCTCGCCTACGGCGATCCGCCGACGGAGATCGTGAAGTGGGTGGAGCGCGAGGGGTGCGATCTCGTCGCCATGAGCACGCACGGGCACCGGTTCTTCGCGGACCTGTTCCTCGGGACGACGGCGCACCGGGTGCAGCACCAGATCCGGGTGCCGGTGCTGCTGCTCCGGGCGACGTGAGCCGGCGGGGCGGCGCGCCGGGGCTCTTGGCCCTCCGTTCGCCCTCAGCGCAGGGCCGCGAAGCGGCCCGGAGTCGAAGGGCGAGCCTCGCGCGCGCCGCGGTGGCGGTGTTCTTGGTGGCGGCGGTGTTCTTGGTGGCGGCGGT
>Ga0196976_1000207_pt1 | contig 39665 bp, 38 predicted proteins | sample S3v_513CmetaG_FD_148644 | JGI IMG/M metagenome (GOLD analysis project Ga0196976, IMG submission 148644) | Soil microbial communities from Anza Borrego desert, Southern California, United States - S3+v_5-13C | ecosystem: Environmental > Terrestrial > Soil > Desert | place: USA: California... | reverse complement strand
GCCACCTGCTCCTTCCAAAACGCAGGCGCAGATATCAGCGCGCCGACGCGCGCTTTGTCTGTGGAGGCGTAAGTTAGTGCATATGGGCTTCAGCCCGCCCCACGTTTTTCCTCTTACGGCGTGTTCGAAACGTAAATCCCCGATCCGTACACCGCCGCGTACACGCGGGTGTTCAGGCCGTTGAGGGCGATGTCGCTCACGGTCGCGCCGGCGAGGCCGCCGGGAACGAACGAGATGCCGGCGTTGGTGGAGAGAAAGATGCCGCCGTTGAGGTTCCCGTACTTCTGGCGGCCGGCGTAGAGGCGGTTCGGGTTCTGCGGGTCCATCTGCAGGGCGATGCCGAGGCCGAGGCCCGTGGATGAGGCGAGCCACGTCGCGCCCTGATTCGGCGAGCCGTAGAGCCCCGGACCTTCAGTGAGCACGTAGAGGTAGCCGTCGTTCGGGCGCACCGCGGACGCCGTCACGTGCCACGGCAGGCCGGCGGAGATGTCGGTCCACGAGTTGCCGCCGTCGTTCGACTTGAGGTACGGCGGGTCGTATGGGGAGGGGTGGTCGAAGATCTCGCCGCCGGCGTAGAGGGTGCCGGTGACCGGGTCGCGCGAGATGCTCCAGACGATCACGCCCGTCTCGCCGTTGCCGAACGGCTTGTACTGCGGCAGGCCGCAGCCGAGGCTGCAGACCCAGATGCCGCTCGGCGTGATGTGGTCGTCGCCGAACGGGCCGACGTAGAGCGTGTTGTTCGAGACCATCAGTGAGGCGATGCTCTTCGGGAAGGTCTGGATGAGAGTCCAGTTCGTGCCGCTGTCGCGTGTGAGATAAAGCTTGTTGCCGATCGACGCGTAGACGAGCTGCGGCTGGTTCGGGACGATCAGCAGCGCGCCGACGTTGCCGTTCAGCGGCTTGGTCCAGGTCATCCCGTGGTTCTTGGTCTGGTACAGCCCGAAGAAGCCGGCCGCGTACCATGCGGCGTTGTTCGACGGATCGACGGCGATGTGCTGGATGCAGGCGTCGTTCTGCGGGCGGATGACGCTGCCCCAGTTGAAGCCGTTCACCGAGTGCGGCGGGATGGTGACGACCGGGATGTTGAACGGGCAGTCCGCCTGCGCGGCGACGCTGCACAGCAGGACCAGAATCAGGGCGAGCACTTTCATCGTTTTTGTTTCCTCCGCAGCAGTAGTACAGGGAGGCCGTCGAGCGTTTCACTTCGATGGCCGTCGAAGCGTGATCTCCACATTCCCGCTACGATTCCCCTCATGAGTCACGGAACGTCTGGCAGGGGCGGCGGGAAGTTCGTGGAGGTGACGCTGCACCCGGTGGTGACGCTGGCCAGCGCGGACGACGCCGCGCGCGCGACGGAGCTGCACGACCGCGCGCACCAGCTCTGCTTCATCGCCAACTCGTGCAGCGTCCCCATTCATCACCAGCCCGTGGTGCGCTGGTGAACGATCTGTCCATCGCGCTGGAGGACCGCCCCGGCGCGCTGGCGGAAATGGGCGAAGCCCTCGGCCGCGCCGGCCTGAGCATCGAAGGGGGCGGCGTGTTCGGCGGCGCGGCGCACTTTCTCTTCGCCGACGGCCAGGCCGCGCGCGCGGCGCTGGAGGCGGGTGTCGCGCCGTCGACCGCGAGCTCGCACCTGACCAAGCTCACCGGCGCGCGCATCGTGGAGATGGAGAAGCAGGGACGCCACCGCTACTTCCGCCTCGCCGACGCGGATATCGCGGAGGTGCTGGAGGAGCTGACCGGCCTCGCCGCGCAGCTCCCGCGCAAGCGTCCCGGTCCGGCCGATCCGGCCCTGCGCCTGGCGCGCGCGCGGGAAGGGGAGCGCGCCTTCAGCGCGCTATAGCCCCCCGGACCGTGAAGTGGAGCGCCGGCGTCCCGCCGGCTGTCGTGGCGGCGTCCCGCGCCGCCACTTTGGGTGGGCGGCAGGGGCTCGATCCCCTCGCGGAGCACAACAATCCCCTCGCGGAGCATAACGTTGCGCTCCGCGAGGGGATTGTTACGCTCCGGGACGGGATTGTTATGCTCCGGGACGGGATTGTTATGCTCCGGGACGGGATTGTTATGCTCCGGGACGGGATTGTTATGCTCCGGGACGGGATTGTTATGCCCCAGGAGGGGATCGTTATGCTCCGCGAGGGGATTGTTATGCTCCGCGAGGGGATTGTTACGTTCCGGGACGGGATTGTTGCGCTCCGCGAGGTGATCGATGCCCTCCGGGAGGAGATTGTTGCCCTCCGCGAGCAGATCATTGCCCTCCGTGAGGAGATCGTTGCCCTCCCGGAAACCACGGTTCCCTTCACCGACCGAATCGACGCCTTGGACCAGGACTTCGTTGCCTCGTTTTAGCGGCGAGGACGCCGGTGGTCCACTCATCACTCCACCTTCGTGGCGATCCACCACGTCGTGCCGCCCGCGTCCATGATGCCGCCGCGCTTGTCTTCGTCGTCCTTCTTGACCGGCTCCTGCAGCGGCGTGGCCCCTGCTTCGAGCGCGAGGCGATACGTCGCGTCGACGTCGGGCACGTAGACGTGCACGTGCGCGGGAAGGGGCGGCCAGCCGTCGGCTCCGTCCGCGATCATGATCACCGTGTCGTCGATCCGGACCTCGGAGTGCCTCAACTTCCCCTCGTCGTCCGGGAAGCGGCGCAGCTCGACGGCGCCGAAGACGCGTTGCAGAAAGGCGATCGTCTCGCTCGCGCCATTCACGATCAGGTAGGGGGATGCGGTGCTGTAGCCGGAAGGTTTGTGCGACATGCCGGAGAGGGTACACTCCGCCACCATGACGCCAAAGAACACAATCTGTCTCTGGTTCGACAAAGACGCGCTCGAGGCGGCGCGCTTCTACGCGGCGACCTTCCCGGACAGTGCAGTAGGCGCCGTTTTCGAGGCCCCCGCCGACTTCCCGAGCGGGAAGAAGGGCGACGTCCTGACCGTGGACTTCACCGTCTGCGGCATTCCCTGTCTCGGTCTCAACGGCGGCCCGGCGTTCAAGCACAACGAAGCCTTTTCGTTCCAGATCGCGACGGACGATCAGGAAGAGACGGATCGCTACTGGAATGCCATCGTGAACAACGGCGGGCAGGAGGGTGATTGCGGCTGGTGCAAGGACCGCTGGGGCCTCTCGTGGCAGATCACCCCGCGCGCGCTGACCGACGCGCTCGCGGCCGGCGGCGACGAGGCAAAGCGCGCCTTCGACGCGATGATGACGATGAAAAAGATCGACGTCGCTGCCATCGAGGCCGCGCGGCGGGGCTGACCGGACCGCGTCGGCCCGGTTCTCCAGGAGACCGGGCCGGACTCGCTGCCGCGCCTCAGTCGGAGCTCTTCTGCTTTTGCAGGTCCTTGAGCGCGTCCGCGGCGATCGCCGCACCCCACTGCTGCCCGATCATCATGGATTCCTGCACGATCGCGGGCTGCTTCTCGAGGAAGCGCTGGCCGGTCGGAGAGCTGTAGAAGCGAATGAGCTCGTCGACATCGGCGCTCTCCAGATGCTTCACGTAGACGGGAACGAGCATGTCGACCAGGTCGGTGCTCTTCACCTTCTCCCGCAACGCCTTCCAGAACTCGTCCCCGGCCTCGGGCGCCATCTGCTTGAGCGTGCCGATCATGTTGTCCATAATCTGGACGCCCATGTCCCCGGCGCGCATCAGCACGAGCAACTGCCGGACCCGCTGCTCCTTGCTGGCAGGAGCCTCCTGAGCCGAGGCTGAAACGGAAACGAGAAACAACACGACGGCGACGAACAGACGGCGCCCCAGCGAGAGAGTGTGCATTGTCGTTCTCCTGGTGGAAGAGCTTAACCGATGAGCTACTCGATCGCCGGACGACGTGCGCCGCCGAGCTCCCGAGCCTGCTGGACGAACTGAATGAGACACTGGCGGCATGAGCATCCGCGACGTCCTCATCGCCATCAATCAGATGGAAGCGGACCGGGTCATCGATCGCTATGCGATCGGTGAGGCGGTAGCGGCGACGTTCTACCTGGAGCCGGTGGCGACGCTCGACGTCGATGTCTTCGTCGCCTCCGGTCCGAGCCGGGCCAGCTCCTGGTCACTCCGAAGCCGATCTTCGACTACCTTGCTGCGCGCGGCTGGCCGATGAAAGGGGAGTACGTGATCATCGCCGACCGGTGAGCGCTGCTCGAGAAGTGTGCGAATTTGCTCGCTCGATGGTTCTTCCAGCTCCCGGAATGCTGGGATTTGCTCCGAGGGAGTAAACAGGAGCATCGCAGTTGGTTTTTTAGCTCCGCCGATGGTTGTTCCAGCATCGGCGGGCTGCGATTGACGCGGATGCAAGTCGATTTTTGAGCGGGTGGGGCTTCCGCCCTTTCGGGCACTCCATTCCTGAAAGGGAACGTTGCTCGAACCGGTGGCAGAAGGCTCTCCCCGCATCACGCGACTGCAGCAGGTGATCCGCGTCCTCGGCCTGAAACCCGTGAGGGTCATCCGGGAGGCCGACCGTCTGGCGCAGGTGATGAATCGTCCCTCCGTCAGCCGGCAACATTTCCTGCGCATCCGCATCGGCCGCGCGGCGGCATCCGAAGAGAAGATCTTTATCATCGTCGCGGCCATGCGGTCCCTGACCGGCCTGCTGTTCCGTCCAGCGGACCTGTTCGACGTCGAGCCGGAGGCTGGATTCGATGGCAGCCTCCCGGCTGCTCCTGTATTCTCCGACAGCCGCTCACGCGTCTGGAGGGTACTCGTGCCCCAGGAGTCCGGCTCGAGCGAAGACCCACTCGAGTCGCTGTATACCGAGTATGGTCTGTTGCTCCGCGGCATTGCGATGCGCCGGTATCGCGTTCCGCCGGATGACGCCGAGGCCCTCGTGCACGACGTATTCGTGGCGTACCTCCAGCGGCGGATTTACATCCGCGACGTCAAGGGGTGGCTGGCCGGCGCGGTCGGCAACGCCTCCAAGAACTATCTGCGGAAGCGCAAGCCGGAGGCCGCCCTTCTCCCGGAGCACGACGAGGCCATCGACATCGGCGCGGAACAACGGCTGGAGCAGTGGATGCGCCGCAGCGCGGCGGCTTCCGTACTGGCGCGCCTCGGCGAGAGGTGCCGCGAGACGCTGCGGCGCTACTACCTCCGCGAGGAGACCAAGGAGCGCATCGCGGAGCATCTCGAGACCTCGCCCGGAAACGTCCTCCAGCTTCTCGTCGCCTGCCGCAGACGCGCACAGGAGATCCTTCACCACCTCTCGCGGAAGAAGCCATGAGTCACTACGAAGACGATGCGCTGATCCGGTACACCCTGGACGAGGAACGGGACTCCGCCATGAGTCTCCACATCGCGAACTGCGAGATATGTGGCGACCGGCTGGCGGAGCTGTCGAAAACCGACGCGGCTCTCCGCGACCCGAGGACGTGGGAAGAACTGGACGCCTGGTTCCAGCAGTCGCGAAGGCTGGGGGAGTTCCGCGAGGGAGGTCGTCGATGGAAGCGGAGGATGCGGCGGCACACCGGCTGCTCGAGAAGGCTCTGCGCGCGCCGATCCGCTTTCGTGAAGCGAACATCCTGAAGAACCCCAAAGCTCATACCGCCGGCGTGGTGCGCTATCTCTGTGCAGCCGCGCAGAACCTGCACGAGAAGAAGCCGAGATTCAGCGCGGAGATCGCGCGGACGGCGTACGAGATCGCACGATCGCTGGAGGAGGATCCGCAGACGCGCCGGTGGTGCATCGGGTTGTCTCTGCGCGAATACGCGAATGCGCTGAAGTATCTCGGCCACTTCGCGGAAGCCCTGAAAGCGCTCGCCCAGGCCGAGATCCTTTTCGATGACAGCCCGGGGTCAGACCCATACGATGTGGCGATCCTCTGGTACATCCGCGGCATGGTCTTCGTCGAGCTCGAACGCTACGGCGATGCGGAGAGGCTGGCAAGAAAGTGCGCGCGTGTGTTCCGGGGTTACGGCGACAGCTTTCGCGAGCTCTGCGCCAGGCTGCTGCAGGCGTGGTGTCTTTCCCATTCGGGCCACCACGCCAAGGCCTTGCCGGTCTACCAGTACGTGGAGGCCAAAGCGCGTGCGGAAGGTCAGCGGAACATCCTCGCGCGCGCTCTCCACGCGGCGGCAGGCGTTTCCCTCAATAACGGTGCGCTGGAGAAGGCGGAACAGCAGTACACCGAAGCACTGGTCCTGTTCGACGAGCTCGGGCTCGTCACGGAAAAAGCACGTGCCGCGTGGTTCCTGGCGCTCGTGCTCGTCCAGCGGGGCGACCTCGCCGCGGGTGCACAATCCCTCGACGTCGTAAGAGAGGAGCCGCGACGGCTCGGACTGCACAACGACCATGCTCTTGCCACCCTCGACTGGGCGGCGGCACGGCTGGCGCTCGGCGAAATGGAAGGCGTCGCGGCCGAGTGCAGGACCATCCTCATCCGCTTCGAGTCCGAAGGCATGATGCGGAACGCTCGCCTGGCCCTGGCATACGTGCACGAGGCTCTCGCGCGCGGGCAGGCCACTCCGGCGCTCCTCAAGCATGTTCGCCTCTACCTCGAGCTCCTCCCGACCCGCCCGGACGTGGCGTTCACCCCGCTCCAGTAAGAACAGCTCACGTTTCCCTCATAACCCGCCGCCTCGCGGTACTCAACAAAAGAGGGTGCCCTCCTCATCACCGGCTGACGCCGGCAAAGGGAGGATCTATGCAGAGGTTGCGGAAGTGTGCACTCGTCTTGTGTCTCCTGGCGGCGATGACGATGAACGCGGCGACGAACCGGCCGCTCGTGGGCGACAGCTCGCAGGCGTTGCCGGGCGACGACATCATCACGCTCATCATCGATTTCTTCGTGCTGCACGGCCGGCTCTCACTGCCGCCGGGGTAGGTGGACCGCGTCGGCCCGGTCCTCCAGGAGACCGGGCCGGACTCGCTCGATTCCTGAGCGAATCGCCAGGGTGGAAAGAGTGCGATTCACGACCCGCGGACCTACACTTTCAGGGTGATGTCCGTGTTCATCTGCTGGTCGGGCGATCGGAGTCATGATGTTGCCCGCGCCGTACGGACGCTGCTGCAGTCCGCGCTGCCGCGCCTGGTGGGCCGCAACGAGATCCATGTGTCGATCTCGGACGACATCGAAAAAGGGGTGGCCTGGTTCGACTCGATCATCGAGCGGCTCCGGAGCGCCGCGGCCGGCGTCGTCTGCGTGACCTCCGAAAACGTGGACAGTCCGTGGCTGCACTTCGAAGCCGGCGCGCTCGCGCAGCGCGTCGCGGGGAAGCGGTCCGGCGATGAGGCGGGAGTGCATCCACAGACCCCGCGGTTGTTCACGCTGCTGCACGGACTCACGGGCGCCACGCTCCGAGGACCGCTCGGGGCCTATCAGGCGACCAGCACCACGGAGCCGGACATCGCGAGCATGGTCCGCTCGATCGCCTACGTCCTCGCCGGCGGTGGGCTCGCGGCGAACGGCGAAGAAACGACCCTCCGGGACGACGAATGGAAGGCGTTCCAAGGAGCGCTCGACAGGAGCGCCGTGCCGGTCCGGAAGCTGATCCCCAATTTCGAATCGTTGTTCCAGCGCAAGACGTTCCACGAGCCGCTGCACCGCTGCGTGGATGGAGCCTGGCTGCGCCGTTACGACGGGGCGCGGTCGACGCGCGAACAGCTCGTCGCGCATCTCGATCGCGTGCGTGCCGCATGCACGCCACACGAGCGCGGCCTGTTCGAGATGCTGCTCGCGGAGCTGGACGGCTATTCGATGGCCATCCAGGCGAGGCTGCTCTCGGAGAGAACATTCGAGCTTGCCGACGAGGGCGAGCTGAAGATGGAGCCGGGCGTGGCTGCCTGCTGCGAGGACCGCCGGCTCGCCGTGCGGAGCATCGCCGGAATCCTGCTGGATCCGCTGGACACTCCCATGCGCCCCGAGGCGGTGCGCTTCATGGCCGCCGAGACGAACGAGGAGCGCAAGATGATCGTGCACCGGCTGGAAGGCGCGATCCGGAAACAGCGGGAGGCGGCCTTCGAGCAGGTCTCGAAACATCCCCAGGGACATGTCCACTGGCACGCCATCATCGGCAGTCTGACCGGTGGCGAGTCTCCGATCAGGTTTCGGGAAAGCGCGTGGGACCTGGACCGGATCTACTACTACCTGCTCATCCAGTACTTCGGGATCGCCGCTCTCCGGTGGCGGCAGGACGCTCCCGGCGGCGAGCCGGCGGCGCTGCAGCAGGATTGGTTGTGCGGGGCGCGCGACGTCGAGATGGAAGTGGAGCGCTATCGCGCGAAGTCGAAGGGCGGGTCGCTCATGCCGCTGACCTATGCGCTCGTTGCACTCCAGGAAATCTGTCACAACCAGCCGCCGGATCCCGCCACGGCGAACCTGCGCATCCAGTCCGCGCGCGATCTGGTCCTGGAGGAGCTCAAGCCCATCCTCGGCTCTCCGTCCGCCGCCGCACTGGCCCGGGTCCTGCGGGAGCTCTGTCCGGCCGGAGGGTAGCGCTTCCCGCTCCTGCCTGCGATGTGTCGCCTCTGCAACGGGCTGCTCTCATTCCGGTAGATGGCGTGGCACCTGCCTTACCATCCGCCAAGCCATGCCCTCGATCTTCCGCGCCTCCCTCTACGCTCTCGTGGTGACCGTCGTTGCCGTCAGCGCCTCGGCGCAGACCAACTGCACCGGCTCGAGCAGTTCCGCCGTTCAGCCGATCTGCGCAGCCGCCGAGAATTTCCTGTCGACGCTTTCCGCAACCCAGAGAAGCGGCGTCGTGTACCCGTTCAACCGCGTCACTGCCGCAACCAAGTGGTCGAACCTTCCCTGCGGGGGCGCCTGCCACAACGGCCTGCAGTTCAGCACGCTCAGCAGCACCCAGCTGAATGCGGCGCTGGGCGTCGCTCAGGCGGCACTCTCGGCCGCGGGCTACGGCACGTTCGACGGGATTCGGAAGGCGGACACGTTTCTCGGCATGAGCCGGGGAAGCGCGTACCACGAGGGGATCTACTTCATCGCGTTCGTCGGGACTCCCTCTTCTTCCGGGGAATGGATCCTCCAGCTCGGGGGACATCACTATGCGCTGAACTTCTACTTTCGCGGCAATACGGAGAGCCCCACGCCGTACTTCACCGGCATGGAGCCATTGAGCTTCACGCTGAACGGGATTTCGTATTCACCGTTGAAAACGAAGTCCGATGCGATGAAGGCCATGCTCGCGAGCCTCACCGCGACACAAGTCGCGGCCGCAAAGCTGAATGTGTTTTTCGACGACGTCCTCCTCGGTCCCGGCGACGACGACCTGTTTCCGGCGCCGCAGGGGCTGAAGGTCTCCACCCTCTCGGAAACACAGAGGGCGCTGGTCGTTGCCGCACTGGGCGCATGGGTGAACGACGCCCCGAGCAGCGTCGCGGCGAAGTTCATGTCCGCCTACAGCTCGGAAACAGCGCTGGCCGACACCTACATCGCGTGGGCAACCGCGACGAATCTGACGACACAAGGCTCCTACATCCGCATCGATGGACCGCGCGCCTGGATGGAGATCATCGTGCAGAACTACCCTGTCGTCGGCAACCAGGGGCACTATCACGCGGTCTGGCGCGACGAGAGCCTCGACTACGGGGGTGACGGAACGACCGTTGCCGTACCGGGAACGCTGTCCTTTTCCTCGCCGGCGTTCAGCGTCTCGGAGAGCGCCGGCAGCGCCACCATCGAGGTGCAGCGCACCGACGGCTCGGACGGCGTGGTGAGCGTGGCGTACGCCGTCACCGGCGGCACGGCTTTGGACGGGACCGACTTTCAGAGTGTGAGCGGGGTGCTGAGCTGGAACGATGATGATGCCGCCAGCAAGACGTTCACGATTCCGATCGTCAACGACGCACTGATCGAAGACTCGAAGACCGTCATCCTCACCCTGAGCGGTCCGACCGGCGGCTCCGTGCTCGGCACCAACCCCCTGACGACGTTGATGATCTATGAAGACGACCTCCACGCGCGTCGCCGGGCGGTGAGGCAGTAGACGGTGCAATCGCCGGCGATCCTTCTGCGCGTCATGCTCGCGACTCTCGCGGTGCTGGTTGCGACGCATGCCGGGGCGCACCCGATGCCGGCGTCCGAGATCTTTCTCGATCTCGAGGCAAACGGTGTTCGGGCCGAGATGCATCTGCCGCTGGATCGGCTGCAGATCGCCGTCGGCCCACGCCTGCAGCTCGACGCCGCCACGACGACGCAAACCATGAACCGACGGGAGATCGAGAAGTATGTCTCAGAGCATTTCTCGATCCTCGACAGGGACGGGGCGCCATGGAACGCACGATTCGAGAGCGCCGCGATCGTCGCGGAAGGGGGAGCGTCGGAGCTGCAGGTCCGGCTGTGGCTCTCCCCGCGCGACCGCTCGTCTTCCGTTCGCACCTTTCGCCTGCGCAGCGACCTGATCGTGCACCAGCTCGTCACGCACAAGCTCATGGTCTTCATCCGCCGTGACGAGCTACGGCCGAAGGCGACCCTGCCGGAGAGCGCCGGACGGCTCACCTACCGCGTCCACGAGCTGACGCTGACGCGCTGACCCGGCCACATTCCTGCGACGCCGGCTACTCGATCACGCCGTCTACCTCATTTGCCGCAGCCTTTTGGCTGCCGACATCGACTGTGAACCGGGACGGCCAGACGACAGTGCCTGAGGAAGTACGCGAGGCGCTGCATCTGGAGGACGGCGACACGTTGACTTGGAAAGTGCAGGGCAGAACAGCGGCCGTCACGACCGAGCGGCCGGCGCTGTGGAAGTGGGAGGGATTCATCAAGGTCGGCTCGGGCGATGTCGTGAAAGACCTTGAAGAAGCGCGAAAGACGATGGGACGGATCTGACGCGTGCACGTCGTTGTCGACGCGAACGTCCTGATCTCCTTCTTCTACGAGCGAAACGCGGCGCAACGCCAGGCTGCGAAAGAACTTCTGCAGCGTGCGGAGAATGGTGAGCTCGTCGTCGTTCTTCCGCAGGTCGTTCTGTTGGAGATGACTCACGTTTGCCGAAACCTCTACGGTGTGCCGGCCGGTACCGTCGCAGAGATGACCCACGCAGCCATCACGTTTCCCGGTGCCGTGACGATCGACGATTGTCCGTGGCGAGAGGTTCTCCGGCGCTGGCCGGATTCATTCTCATCCGTGGCCGATGCCATCACCGTTGCACTCGCGATCACACCCGCATTTCTCACCGAGTAGTGCCGAAACTTTCGCCACGACTGGCCAGCTTTTCGTCAGTAGTGCCGAAACTTTCGCCACGACTGGCCAGCTTTTCGTCAGTACTGCCGAAACTTTCGCCACGACTGGCCAGCTTTTCGTCAGTACCGACGAAACTTTCGCCACGAGTGGCCAACTTTTCGTCAGTAGTGCCGAAACTTTCGCCACGACTGGCCAGCTTTTCGTCAGTACTGCCGAAACTTTCGCCACGACTGGCCAACTTTTCGTCAGTAGTGCCGAAACTTTCGCCACGACTGGCCAACTTTTCGTCAGTAGTGCCGAAACTTTCGCCACGACTGACGAACTTTTCGTCAGTAGTGACGAAACTTTCGCCACGACTGGCCAACATTTCGCCAGTACTGACGAAACTTTCGCCACGACTGCGTCGTAAGGTGGTAATTACTGCCGAGGCTGTGGAAAACGTCGGCCGACGGTGCGTACTGGCGCGTTGCAACGCCGCCTACTCGATCACGCCGTCTTCCACGTTCTTCAGATGGAACGACAGCGACTCGAGGTTGATGCGCAGGTCGACGCTCTTCACCTTCACGCCGGGGCGGAGCCTGAGCTGGACGGGGGCGAAGTTGAGGATGGCGTGGAGGCCGGTGTCGGCCAGGGCCTCGTAGACCTCCTGGGCCCCGTCGGCCGGCACGGCGATGATGCCGATCTCGACGCGGTTGCGGCGGACGATGTCGCCGAGGCGCTCCCAGGCGTGGACAGGGATCCCCTCGCGCGACCGGCGCCCTTCCTTGTTCGGATCGGCGTCGACCAGGGCCACGATGTGAAAGCCGTTGGCGTTGAAGCCGTTGTAGTCGGCCAGGGCCATGCCGAGGTTGCCGGCGCCGACGATGACCACGTTGCGCGTGCGGTCGATGCCCAGCGTCTCCACGAGCTGGCGCTTCAGGCGCGAGACATCGTAGCCGACGCCACGCGTGCCGAACTCGCCGAAGCAGGCCAGGTCCTTCCGGATCTGCGCCGAGTTGAGATGGAAGCGGTCCGCCATCTCGCCCGAGGAGACGGTCTTCTGTCCCTGCGACTCGAGGAACGTGAGGCAGCGCAGATACACCGACAGCCTGCCGGTGGTCAGCTCCGAGATGCCATCACGATCACCGTTGGGAGGTCGACTCATCGCGCGTCATTGCTGCAACAGCACCCGCGCAGCATACCCGGCCGCGTTGAACAGTGGCGTCGGGTAGATCCCGATCGCCAGGATGCCGGCCATGGCGATCATCAGCGCCCCGGCCGCGAACACGCCGCCGACGGGCGTCACCGCAAACCCCTCGGCCGGCTCTTTCATGTAGAGGTAGTAGACGACGCGCAGGTAGTAGTAGACCGAGACGATGCTGGTCAGGATGCCGATCAGGGCCACGGTCGTGTGGCCCGACTCGATGGCCGTCTTGAAGATGTAGAACTTGGAGATGAAGCCCGCCGTCGGCGGCAGCCCGGAGAGCGAGAACATGCACAGCGCCAGGGCGAAGCCGTAGAACTTGCGGCGGAAGCCGAGGCCCGCGATGTCGTCCAGCGTCTGCGGGTCGTTCTGGTTCTTCATGAGCAGTGATACGACGCCGAAGGCGCCGATGTTCATGAACGCGTACGTGATGGCGTAGACCGAGACCGCGGCCACGCTGTCGTCGCGCACGGTGAGCATGGCGATGGTCATGTAGCCGACGTGGGCGATGCCGGAGTAGGCGAGCATGCGCTTGAGGTCGCGCTGCACGATGGCCACGGCATTGCCGACGATCATGGAGAGGACGGCCAGCGCGGCGACCATGTTCATCCAGTTCACGCGCGGCAGCACTGGCTCCATGGCGTCGAAGAGGCGCACCAGGGCGATGAGCGTGGCCGCCTTCGGGGCGACCGAGAGCCAGCCGGCCACGGGAGTGGGCGCGCCCTGGTAGACGTCCGGCGCCCACGGATGGAACGGCGCCAGGGCGAGCTTGAAGCCGAAGCCCGACATCATCAGTACGAAGGCGACGGTGAGCAGCGGGGTGGCCTCGTTCGCGGAGAACCAGCGGCCCATGGCGGCGATGTTGGTCGAGCGCGTGGCGCCGTAGAAGAGCGCCGCGCCGTAGAGGATGAAGCCGGTGGCGAACGCCCCCATCAGGAAGTATTTGAGGCTGGCCTCGTTCGACACCGACAGCCGCCGGTGATAGCCGAGCAGCACGAAGATGCAGATGGAGAGGATCTCCAGGCCGAGGATGATGATCAGGAGGTCGAGCCCCTTGGCCATCATCATCATGCCCACCGTGCCCCAGGCGATGAGGGCGTAGAACTCGCCCCCCTCGATCTTCTCGCGGTCGAGATAGTCGCGGGCGAAGAGGATGGCCAGCATGCCGGCCAGGAGGAAGGTCAGGTCGAAGAGCTTGGTGATGGGGCTGATCTCGTACGTGCCGCCGAAAAAGTACGCGGCGTCGCGGAAGACGTTTTCCGACCAGGCGGCGGCCAGGAAGACGATCAGCGCGAGCGGGCCGAGGGCGCCCTTGGCGCGCGGCGCGAAGGCGTCGAAGAGGATCAGCAGCATGCCGCCGCCGCAGAGGATCAGCTCCGGGAGGATGGCCAGCAGGTAGTCGTCGCCGAGGAGGGGCTGGAGGTTCATCGGCGCACCTCGGGCTTCCTGTCATCCTGAGCGGAGCGAAGGATCCCCTGCGGTTGTGCGGGGATCGTGCTGCCGGCAGGGGGTCCTTCGCCGTCTGCGCGGCTCAGGATGACAGCGGCGCGTGCGATGCGCAGCTCACGATCGCCATTCCCGCCGTTCACGGCGGTCATCAGGTGCTTCACGCTGGGCTCCATCTTCTTGAGGAACGTGTTCGGGTGGACGCCGATCCAGACCATGAACACGACCAGCGGGATCATGGCCGCGACTTCGTTCCAGGCGATGTCCGGAATGTGACGGTTCTCCTCGTTCGTGATCGGCCCGAAGAAGACTTTCTGCACGAGCCAGAGGAGATAGATGGCGGCCAGGATGACGCCGCTGGCGGCCAGCACCGCGGCCACGGGATGGGTGCGGAACGAGCCGCTGAGGATGAGGAACTCGCCGACGAAGCCGTTCAGGCCGGGCAGGCCGACGGACGAGAGCACGGCGATGACGAAGAAGACGGTGTAGACCGGCATGGTCCGTCCGATGCCGCCGTAGTCGGCCAGGAGGCGCGTGTGCCGCCGCTCGTAGACGACGCCGACGAGGAGGAAGAGCGCGCCGGTGGAGAGGCCGTGGTTGACCATCTGCAGGATCGAGCCTTCGATGGCGGTCTGGGTCATGGCGAAGATGCCCAGGACGCAGAAGCCGAGGTGCGAGACGGAGGAGTAGGCGACCAGCTTCTTCATGTCCGGCTGCACCCAGGCCACGAGCGCGCCGTAGATGATGCCGATCACGGAGAGAGTAATGAGCAGGTTGGCCCACCTTGCCGAGGCCTCGGGGAAGAAGGGAAGGACGAAGCGGAGGAAGCCGTACGTCCCCATCTTCAGCATCACGCCGGCCAGGATGATCGAGCCGCCGGTGGGCGCCTCGACGTGGGCATCGGGGAGCCACGTGTGCAGCGGGAAGAGCGGCACCTTGATGGCGAAGGCGAGGGTGAAGGCGAAGAAGAGGAGGAGCTGCGCGGTGGCGGTGAGCTGCGTGCCGTAGAGCTGCGTGACTTCGAAGGTCGGCAAGCCGGTCTGGTGGTAGTTCTGGAAGACGAGGTAGATGATGCCGAGGAGCATCAGCAGCGAGCCGGCGATGGTGAAGAGGAAGAACTTGATGGCCGCGTAGATGCGGTTCGCGCCGCCCCAGACGCCGATGACCAGGTACATCGGCAGGAGCATGAGCTCGAAGAAGATGTAGAAGAGGAGGAGGTCGGTGGCCAGGAAGGCGCCGATCATGGCCGTCTCCATGACCAGGAAAGCGATGACGTACTCCTTCGGATGCTTGTGGATCGAGTTCCAGGCCGAGAGGAAGATGATCGGCGTGAGGAAGGTGGTCAGGAGTACGAGCCAGAGCGAGATGCCGTCCACGCCGAGGGAGTAGCGGATGCCCCACTGCGGGATCCAGTCGAGGCTCTCGACGAACTGGAAGCCGGCGAAGCCGTCCTCCCAGCCGCGGAGGATGCCCAGCGAGACGATGAAGGTCGCCAACGAGACGAACAGGCCGAAGGCCTTGATCGCGCCGGTGGCGGCTTTCGGGAAAAAGGCCAGCAGGATCGCGCCCGCGATCGGCAGCCAGAGTGTGACGCTCAGTAAAGGCATCCGTTTGACCTCGAGAAACGTTGTCGGTTGTCGGTTGTCAGTTGTCTGCGAGGGTTCGCCTGGACGAAGAGTCACAGACAACCGACAACTGAGAACCGACAACAAATCTCATACAAAAAACACGATGAACACCAACACGCCCACAAAGAACATCAGCGCGTAATTGCGAACGTTGCCGGTCTGGAAGAAGCGCATGATCTCGCCGAAGCCGCGGACGACGTAGCCGAGCATGGCGGCGATGCCGTCGATCAGGGCGTCGATGCCTTTCCAGAAGAACCTCGAGAGTGCGGCCAGCGGGCGGACGATCACCGCGCCGTACAGCTCGTCGACGTACCACTTGTTCTCGATGGCCCGGGCCATGGCCGGCGAGCGCTGCTCGAAGGCGACATCCGAGGCCGTGCCGCGGTCGCGGTAGAGCCGCATGGCCACGAACCAGCCCGCCAGGGCGATCAGCGTGGAGAGGCCCATGACCAGCCACTCCACCGACGAGTCGATGTGGATCTCGTGCAGGCCGGGGATGGCCGGGATGATCGGGTGCAGCCACTCGGCGAGGAAGTTGTGGCCGATCACGTGCGGCAGTCCGAGCAGGCCGCCGAAGACCGAGAGCGCCGCCAGGACGATGAGCGGGATGGTCATCGTGGCCGGCGACTCGTGCAGGTGATGCTCCTGCTCGTGCGTGCCGCGGAACTTGCCGAAGAACGTCAGGTAGACCAGCCGGTACATGTAGAACGACGTGCAGAACGCCGCCAGCGTGCCGAGGAGGTAGATGAACTTGCCGACCCCGGGGAAGTAGGACGTCGACCAGGCGGAGGCGAGAACCTCGTCCTTCGAGAAGAAGCCGGAGAGCGGCGGGAAGCCGGCGATGGCGATGGTGGCGATGAGGAAGGTCCAGTAGGTGATCGGGATCTTCGACTTCAGGCCGCCCATGTTGCGGATGTCCTGCTCGCCGCTCATGGCGTGGATGACCGAGCCGGAGCCGAGGAAGAGGCAGGCCTTGAAGAACGCGTGTGTGACGAGGTGGAACACCCCGGCGCTGAACGCGCCGACGCCGACGCCGATGAACATGAAGCCGAGCTGCGAGACGGTGGAGTAGGCGAGGACTTTCTTGATGTCGAACTGCCGCAGGCCGATGGTTGCGGCGAAGAGCGCGGTCAGGCCGCCGATGATGGCCACGACCATCATCGAGGTCGGCGAGAGGCGGTAGAGCACGTTCGAGCGGGCGATCATGTAGACGCCCGCGGTGACCATCGTAGCGGCGTGGATGAGCGCGGAGACGGGCGTGGGGCCGGCCATCGCGTCGGGGAGCCAGACGTAGAGCGGGATCTGCGCGGACTTGCCGGTGGCGCCGAGGAAGAGCAGCAGGCAGATGGCGGTGATGACGCCGGAGGCGATGCCGCCGCCGAGGGCCACCTGCTGGACCTTGGCGAAGTCGACGCTCCCCATGTAGGCGAACATGAGGAACATGGCCACCAGGAAGCCGAAGTCGCCGATGCGGTTGACGATGAAGGCTTTCTTGCCGGCGGCCGGGGCGTGGTTGGTGTCGTAGTAGAAGCCGATCAGGAGATACGAGCAGAGGCCGACGCCTTCCCACCCGACGAACATGAAGAGATAGCTGCTCCCGAGGATCAGGATCAGCATGGCCGAGAGGAAGAGGTTGAGGTAGGCGAAGTAGCGCCAGTAGCCCTCTTCGTGATGCATGTAGCCGACGGAGTAGAGGTGGATCAGGAAGCCGATCCACGTCACGACCATGAGCATGACGATGGAGAGGGGATCGAGCTGGAAGGCGATGTCGGCGCCGATGCCGCCGGAGTTGAACCACTCGTAGACGACGTTGAGGTGGCGCTCGCCGTGATGGTAGGCGGCCCTGTAGTCGAGGACGGCGAGCGTGCCGGCCACCGCCGCGCCGAGGGACCCGAGCAGGGCCACGGCCGTGACGAAGCCTTTCCCCGCGCGCTTGCCGAACAGGCCGTTCAGCAGGAACCCCACGAAGGGGAGGATGGGGATGAGCCACAGAGTATTGAGCATGTCGCGAGCGATGAACGATGAGAGATGAGCGATGAGCAGAGCCGAAGCCCCGTTCATCGATCATCGTTCATCGTTCATCGCTTGTTCTCCTCGCTAGATCGCGAGGAGAACCTCGCGATCTCAACTTTCGTTACGTAACCGATCCTGATAGTCGTCCGAGGACGCAGGATCGAGCTCCCACCGCTGCTTGTCGCGGCTGCGCTCTTTTTCGCCGAACTTCAACTCCTCGTTGTCCTGGTACGTGACACCCATGGCCGCCCCGATGTCGTCCACCTGGCTCTGGCCCGGGGTGGACATGCTCGACACGGCCGACTCGTCGCCGCTGAATTGCGCTCCTTCCCACTGCGCGTCGAGGTCGCCGGCAGTGAGGGTCGGATCGGCGAGAGAGTCGTTCTGCAGCCGGTGGGCGAGCTTGGCAGCGCCCGCCGAGATGTCGACATTCGGCGGCTCGATGTCATCGCTCAGGCCGTTCCGGTTGCTGTCCTTCCGTTCGTTCTCTTCCCAGTCAATGAGCTTTTCGGTTTTATCCATGTTCAGGCTCCTGCCTGAACAATTGCTACCTTTACGCCAGTTACCAGGCTCATAGGCGCATAGGCTCAGAGGCTCATGGATGCGTTCGGCACATCTCCTGTGAGCCTCTGAGCCTCTGTACCTATGAGCCTACCAATGCATCAAATTCGCTTCATCCACATCAATCGTGTCCCGGTGGTGGAACAGGGAAATGAAGATGGCCAGGCCGACGGCGGCCTCGGCCGCGGCGATGGCCATGATGAAAAAGACGAAGATGAGTCCGTGGGTGTCGCCGAACTGGCGGGCGTAGGCCAGGAACGTCAGGTTCACGGCGTTCACCATCAGCTCGATGGACATGAAGATGGTGATGCCGTTCTTGCGGGTGAGCACGCCCATCACGCCGATGGTGAAGAGGATGGCGCTGAGGACCAGGAACCAGGAGGTCGGAATCACTTGCCCACCTCGTCGCCGATCTTCGCCCGTCCGCCCTGGATGCTGCGGCCGCTGAGCAGCAGCGCGCCGACGATGGCCGCGAGCAGGAGGATCGACACCATCTCGAACGGGAAGACGTACGCCTCGAACATGCGCATGCCGATGTCGCGGGCCGTGGACCGGAACTGCGCCGCCGGCTGGCTCACAACCGTGTACTTGAGGATGTAGTAGACCAGGCCGATGCCGAACGCGGCGCAGGTGGTATAGCCGAGGAACTGCTGGATGGGGCGCGTGGGCGGCTCGGCCGTGTGCTGCAGGTTCAGCAGCATGATCACGAAGAGGAAGAGCACCATGATCGCGCCGGCGTAGACGATCACCTGCAGCGCCGCCAGGAACGGCGCCTCGAGCAGGACGTACATGACCGCCAGGGCGAAGAACGACGCCACCAGCGACAGCGCGCCGACCACCGCGTTCCGGTGCAGCACGACCACCAGCGCGAAGACGACGGCGATGGCGGCGAAGAAGAAGAAGATGATTACCTCGGGCATCATGAAATCGACCTTTGAGTGCTCATCTGGTTGCTGTGTTGCTGTGTTGCTGGTTCGTGGTGGTCCTGCGTAAAGCCGCAACGAACCAGCAACCAGCAACATAGCAACGAATTCACAGCCACCTCGCCGCGACGAACGCCGCCACGATCACGATGTTCAGGATGGCCATCGGCAGGAAGAGCTTCCAGCCGATGCGCATGAGGATGTCGTACTTGAGTCTGGGGATCGTCCAGCGCACCCAGACGAAGAAGAACATGATGAAGCCCCACTTCGCCAGGAACGAGAGGAACGACAGCAGGAAGCCGCCGAAGGTGGCCGGCTCCTGGTACCAGGGGATGTCCCAGCCGCCGAGGTAGAGGGTGGTGATGAGGGCGGCCATCGTGCCCATGGCCATGTACTCGGCCATGAAGAAGAGGGCGAACTTCATCGACGAATATTCGGTGTGATAGCCGGCCACCAGCTCCGCCTCGGCCTCGGCGAAGTCGAACGGCAGGCGATTCGTCTCGGCGAAGCCGGAGACGACGAAGACGATGAAGCTGAGCCACATGGCCGGCGAGAAGACGTTCCAGGCCGGGATCTTCAGGAAGTCGAAGAGGACGAAGGAGCCGGTCTGGTGCGCGACGACGTCGGTCAGCTTCAGCGAGCCGGCGGCGATCAGGACGCTCACCGCGGCCAGGGTCAGCGAGAGCTCGTACGAGATCATCTGCGCCGAGGCGCGGACCGCGCCGAACATCGAATACTTGTTGGCCGAGGCCCACCCCGCGATGGTGATGCCGTAGACGCTCAGCGAGGCCAGCGCGAAGACGACCAGGATGCCGGCGCTCACGTCGGCGATGACCGGCTCGAACCAGCGGCCGCCCTCGAAGAGGCGGCGGCCGAAGAGGGTCATCTCCGGGATGGTGAAGCCGCGGCCCCAGGGGACGACGGCGATGGTGGTCAGGGCGGGGAGGAGTCCGAAGGTCGGCGCCAGCGTGTACAGCCACTTGTGCGCCTGTGCCGGGACGATGTCCTCCTTCATGATGAACTTCAGCGCGTCGGCGAACGACTGCAGGAGGCCGAAGGGGCCGACGCGGTTCGGGCCCGGGCGGTCCTGAATGAGCGCGCTGCCGCGGCGCTCGATCCAGACCATGATCGGGGTGATGTTCAGCCAGATCCCGAGGATGATGGCGATCTTCAGGATGGAGAGCAGGACGTCGGTGACATCGAAGGCCATTACGCCGTGACCTCGACTCGCAGATTCTCGAAGATGTCGAGCGCGTCGGCGCTCTTGAAGACGTCTTCACCGGGGAAGAGCCTGGCCCCGATGCGCCGCAGCGCCTCGAGGTCCCCCTCGGACTGTCCCTTCGGCGGGAAGGCCTGGTGGATGCGCTGCACGGTGCCCTGCACGTTGGTGTAGGAGCCTTCTTTCTCGGGATGGATGGCGCCGGGGATGAGCACGTCCGCGGCGTCGGCCAGCGGATGGGTGGCATCCCACGAGTGCACGATGAGGAACTTCGCCTTGCGCAGGTTGGCCACGACGGCCGGGTCGGAGGCGCGGTCGCTGAAGCGCGCGTCGCAGACGTAGAGGACGTCGGTGTTGGAGTAGTCGGCGGTGAGTGGATCGTCTGTCATCCTGAGCGCAGCGAAGGACCCCCCTCCGTCGTGCGCAGGAGATCCTTCGCCCTCTGCGGGGCTCAGGATGACAGAGACGCCGCGGTAGTTGGGCGCGCCCTGCTCGCCGAGGAGCCACTCGCTGCGCGACTTCATCTTGATCGGGCCGATCGGGTCGACCATGAGGCTCATGGAGGCGTTCAGGCGTCCGAACAGCTCCCTGGCCATCCAGGCCTCCTCGTTGGTCATGTGCGCGGAGGCGATGACGGCGACTTTCTTCCCGCGGAGGTTCTTCTCGATGGCCTCGAGCGCTTCCTCCCAGGTCACGATGCCCTGGTAGTCGTCGTCATTGCGCACCTTCGGCACGACCACGCGGTCGGTCTCGTACTGCTCGTACGAGAAGCGGCCGTAGTCGCACAGCCAGTGGTCGTTGACCTCGGGGTTGACGCGCGGGCGATAGCGGAAGACCTGCCCGTTGCGGTGGCCGATGAACATGTTGCAGCCGACGTCGCAGCCGTTGCACACCGACTCGGTGGAGCTGAGGTTCCAGACGCGCGACTCGAAACGGAACTCGCGCGGCGTGAGCGCGCCGGTGGGGCAGATGTCGGTGACGCAGGCACTCATCCAGTTGTCGAGCGGCGTGCCGGGGAAGACGCCGACCTCGGTCGACGCACCGCGCTTGAAGAAGGCCAGCTCGTGCGTGCCCGTGACTTCCGCGGTGAAGCGGATGCAGCGCGTGCAGTGGATGCAGCGGTTCATGTTCTGGATCACGTGCGGGCCGATGGCCGTGCGATCCATGCCGGGGTAGGTGCGTTTGAACTCGCCGTAGCGCGAGGAGACGGAGCCGTAGTTGAAGGAGTAGTCCTGCAGCGGGCACTCGCCGGCCTTGTCGCAGATCGGACAGTCCAGCGGGTGGTTGATGAGCAGGAACTCCATCTGTCCCTTGCGGGCCTTGTCCACTTTGTCATTCCAGACGTGGATCTTCATCCCGTCCTTGACCGGCGTGGCGCAGCCGGCCTGCAGCTTCGGCATCCCCTCCACTTCCACGAGGCACATGCGGCACTGGCCGACGATGCTGAGGGAGGGGTGATAGCAGAAATGCGGGACGTGCACGTCGGCGGCTTTGGCCGCTTCGATGACGTTGATGCCATCCTGGACTTCGACTTCGGTACCGTCGATGGTAACTTTAGCCATAAGGTGCTTGATCGATGCAGATTGAGCGCCCGATGCGCGGGCCGGCTGCGGGGCGTTGGGAAGCTCTCACGGACGAGTTCGTGAAAGACTTCACAAGCGCGGAGCATACTCAGTGAGAAAAGACATTTCAATCGCAATCGCAGCCGTCGTGGTCATCCTGGCCGTCGCTTTCGGCCTCTCGAAGATGCGTCCCGATCTGCCGCTGACGCCTTCCAGAGCGTACAGCGCGGCCAAGGAGCGTTTTTCATCCAGTGCAAAACCGGGCAAGGTGGTGATGCACGTCAACGGCGAGCCGGTCACGGAGGCGGAGTTCAATGCCTTCCTGACGGCGGTGCCGGAACAGCAGCGCGGCGTGTTCGCCACTCCGGCCGGCAAGCGCCAGCTCGCCGATGAGCTGGTGCGCATGAAGGCGCTGGAGCAGGAAGCGGAGCGCCTCGGCATCAAGGACGATGCGGAGATGAAGGCGCAGATGGAGCTGCTGCGCACGCAGGTGACGGCGCAACGCGTGCTGCAGAAGCTCGTGCAGCAGAACGCGGACAAGGAAGTGGCCGCGGCCTACGAGCGGGAGAAGAAGAACGCGCTCTCGCTGCGGCACATCGTGCTCGCCTACCAGGGCGGCATGGTGCCGCCGAAGGCGCAGGGGGCCCAGCCACCGACCGAGCAGCAGGCGATGCAGAAGGCGGCCGGCCTGGCGGCGCGCGTCCGCGGCGGCGCGGATTTCGCGCAGGTGGCCAAGACGGAGTCGGACGATCAGGAGAGCGCCCAGCGCGGCGGCTCCCTCGGCCCGCTGCGCGCGGACCAGCTCCCCCCGGAGATCGCCACGGTGGTCTCGAAGCTGAAGCCGGGCGAGGTGAGCGACCCGGTGCGCACGCAGTTCGGCATCCACGTGTTCAATGTGGCCGAGCCGTCGCTCGAGGACCTGAAGCCGATGCTGATGCAGCAGGTGCAGCAGGAGATCGCACAACGCGAGATCACTCGGCTGCAGAAGGCAGCCAAGGTGGAGATGGACGAGCAGTTCTTCCCGAAGGTGCCGGCAATGCCGGGGCAGCAGCCGCAGGCGCCGCAGGCGCCGGTGCAGCCGGCTCCGCGGGGGAACGGATAAGGCCAGCCTTTCGGGACGCGGAAAGAAGCTCGTCGCGATGGCCTGCCTTCGGCCATCCGACGACTTTCTCCACCACGACACCATCCTTCAGAAAGTAGAAGGTGGGCGTGTTCCAGTAGTCCACGAACGTCCACTCTGTCTGCCGGACGACGAGCGCCACCGGGTAATCGCGATGCTCGCGATTCCAGCGCTGCAGCACCGGCAGGTAGAGCACGCCCAGACCTTTTGCGGGCTGAGGATCCATTCGCACGGTGGGCAGTGCCTCGAACGTCGCGGTGGGGTATTTCGCCGCGCCGCGACGCGCACCGTCGAGATCGCGGACGGCGACGAGCATTCGATAGGTCGCGCCGGAGTGGATCTTCGTTGCGTCGCCCCTTCGACTGAGCTCATCGAGGATGGCCACCATGTCGCGCGCGTAACGCTCCTCGGGCGCGTAGGTCCCGGCCATCTCCGCGGCACGGAGGATGAGGTCCAGATCGAGCGAGGAGAGCTCGCCGAACTTCGCCTTGCCGAAGAATCGCTGGTACTGTTCGATGGCGTGCTGCCGCAACTGCACGTGCGAGCCGCTTCGCGATGCGGCGAGCTCCCGTTCGATCCCGGACCGATACACGGTGAACGCGTTGTCGATGTCCGAGCTGACGATGGCTCCGGACGCGAGTACCAGCAAAGCGCAAAGACGAATCATGATCGCTCCTCGCGAGATTCCGGCCGGAGGCGCGCTCGGGCCGCCGGCCGTTGCGATCTAGCAGTTGCTCTTGCAGATGTAGCCCGTAGCCGGACCGCAGGTCGCGTACTTCACGCACTCCATGTTGTAGTAATCAGCCGCGGCGTCGCCGTCCACCGGCGCGACCGAGCTCTCCATGATGATCGCGTCCGCGCGGCTCTCAACGCGCGCGTTGACGAGATAGGTCGTGTGCTGCGCACCGAAGAGGCTCAGCAGACGGTAGGCCTGCGAGGCACTGAGCTGCGCCTGCATGTCGGCGTAGTAGTAGCCGCCGATCCGCTCTCGACGAAGACAAGGCTGTTCAGGAAGCGGTCGCGCGCGGCCGGGGAGAGGGCGTTGAGGGGGGATTGGGCTTCCGGATTCTGGCGCAGTCCCGTCAGGTAGCGGTCGAGGTCTTCCTTCGTCTTGATCGGCGCGAGGAGGTAGGCCAGTTCCTGCGCAGGGTCGATGAGGGCGTCCCGGTCATTCCGGGAGACGTCGGCGGCCCCGACGGGGAGGACGGCGATCATGACCGCAAGGGCGAGCAGCGTGGATTTGACGAGCTTCATGAGAATGTTCCTTCGTGCGTCCTTCAGGACGCGGTTGACTGCGCCGGGTTTTTCCGCGGTAAGGGACTAGGGAAAGGCTGGAGATGCGCAGGGCGGCTCGCCGCTGATCGTGTCCTCCTCGTTCAATGAGCTTGGCCGTCATCGACCCGCTCGCGAGGAGACGCAACGCGGTTTCCGCGCACGGCGCTGCGACTCGAGCCGCCGGCGCAGCAGGCTCCGCGCGGGAACGGATAAGGCCAAGCGGAGCGCCGGCGTCCTCGCCGGCTGGCGTGGCGGCGTCCCCGCCGCCACCCCGGGGGCGGGCGGCGGGACGCCGCCCGGCCAGCCGGCGGGACGCCGGCGTTCCACTACTGCCGCGACGTGCGGCGGCGCGGCGACGGCTCGAGCAGGCGGCGCATGAAGAGGCGGGAGACGTCGACGACGCGGGCGTAGCCGAGCGAGGCCACCGGTCCGCCGATGATGTCCGCGTCGAACGACTTCCGCTCGAAGGCGATCTCGGTCATGAACGGCGCGAGCGGCACGCGGTCGGTGATCCGGAGACTGGCGTCGAGCTCGAGGACCTCGGGCTCGACGATCCGGGTCTCGTCGTTCACCGCCGCGCGTGCGAGCAGGAAGCCGTTCCCGTGCGCCGCGAAGGAGGCCAGGTGCATGTCCTCGCCGCCGAGGTCGATCACCGCCGACTGCGGCACGGCCAGCGCGGCGTACGTGTGACGGCGCGAGGTGAGGTTCGGCGCGGCGTACGGCTGCCAGGCCACCGCGGTGTGACGCGCTCCGTGTGCCATGGTCAGCGTCTCGATGTGTTTGCTCCGCGCGATCTCGACGGGCGCGTCGGCGTGCCGCCGGCCGTTGGCGTCGAGTTGCAGCGTCAGGATACGGTCGTTGGGGAACAAGCCTGTGTAGACGTCGTTCGTGCCGATGCCCGAACGGAAGCTGGAGTCGTAGGGGAGGGCGTTGGCCCACGCCACGACGAACGACGTGCCGTTCCACGCCACGGCCGGATCGTGGTCGAGGTCCGGCTCGCTGGCCACCTCCGTCGTAGTGGCCGTGATTCCGGCGCCGCCGCGCAGCACGTGCGCCACGATGTGCGGCGCCTGCGGCTCGAACCCACCGTGGTGCAGATTGGTGGAGACGACGATCACCGATCCGCCGCCCGCCGCCACGGCTGCGTCGGCGCCCGGCGCGTCCAGCTTGCCCACGGCCACGGGCCCGGCGTCCAGCGGCTGCAGCGCGGACGTGTAGCGGCGCGCGTACAGCGTGGCGTCCTCCGTCGTCCACACGACCCAGATCGCGGTGCCCTCGGCGACGACGTCGACGAGCACGTCCACCTCGTCGCTCACGAGCACGGGAGCGGAGCCCGGTCCGCGCGACAACTGCAGCGTCTTGCCCGCCTCGTGGTCCCACTCGATCCACGCCGAGGCCAGGCCGCCGGGGAGCGTGGCCAGGTGGATGTCCCGCTGGCTGCGCGCGGCGATGGCCACGCGGGTCTCGTCGCGCAGGGCCGAGCCTTGCGCGTCGAGGAACGCGCCGGTCAGCACCTCGTCGTTCAGTCCGAGGATGGCGATGCTGCCGTCCGGCGCGGGGACCACGCTCACGATCGACCAGCGGTCGTTCGTGAAGAGCGGCCCCGCGGGCGTGCCGTCCGCGGCGACGCGCAGGGTCAGGTAGGGCTGGTACGGCTCGAAGTCGGCGTAGACGAGCAGGTACTCGCTCCCGCGCCAGACGAGATCGATCAGGCCGCGGGTGGCCGGGTGCGGCGGCGTGGCGGACTGCGTGAGCGTCAGCAGCGGCTCGATCGGCTCGCCGCTCCGCGCGACGAAGACTGCCTGCAGATGTCCGATCGCCCAGGTCACGAGGAAGCGGTTGCCGTCGCTCGCGACGTCCACGCCATACGGCGTGCCGCGCGCCAGAGACTTTTGCGGGCCGAGGTCGCCGTTCGCGTGCACGAGCTGCGTCTTCACTCTCAGGTCGGCGCTCGCGGCGACGAGATACTCCGGGCCGGCCGCGGCGACACCGATGGCATCGCGGATCCGCTCCCACGGCATGGCGATCCGGCGGCGCAGGGTGCCGTCGAGGTCGAGCAGCGCCGCGGCGGCCTGCGAGGTCACGAGCAGCACGCTGTCGCCGTTCGTGGCCATGCGCATCCTGTAGGACTCGGCCTCGACGGTGCTGTCGAAGAGAGCGACCGGCGCGCCGAGCGTACCGTCCGAGGCGAGCGAGCGCACGCGGACCACCTCCTCCTGGAGATACGTGAGGAGGAACGTCCGGCCGCTCCAGATCACCGCGCCGGCCTTGCCCGAAGGGGCGATCTGCACGCCGATGCGGTCAAGGAGCGTGCCGTCGCGCCGGAACCGCGTCGCGTAGACGGCGGGCCTCGACGTGCGGTAGTCGGTCCAGAGGGCGACGTACGTCTCGCCGTCGGTGGCGATCTGCGCGTCGTACGCCGGCGCCGGCGCGAACTGCGCGGGACTGAGCGGCGACTCGGCCGAGACGTGGATCGCGGCCGCGGCGGGGATCGTGAGAACGAGCAGGAGCAGTGCCGTCAGAGTGCGCATGATGGTGTTCCGACACTTTATGTCGTTTCACCATAATGCGCAATTATTAAGAGTGATGCTGCTTTCCGGTGGGCGTACACTTGTCTCCGGTCATTCCCCCATGGACAGACGGAAGATTCTGGTCGTTGAAGACAACGACATGAACATGCAGCTCGTCGAGTTCCTCCTGGAGGAGGGGGGCTACGACATCGTCAAGGCCACGAGCGGCGAGGAGGCGCTGGCGCTGACGCGCGAGGCGAACGGCGACGCGCCCGACCTGATCCTCATGGACATCCACCTCCCCGGCATGGACGGCCTGTCGGTCGTGCGGGCCATGAAGGAGGACGCGCGCACGGCACGCGTGCCGATCCTGGCCCTGACCGCCCACGCCATGCGCGGCGACCGCGACCGCTTCCTCGACGCCGGCTGCGACGGCTACATCTCGAAGCCGATCGACGTGAAGACGTTCGTGGCGTCGATCGAGCGGTATTTGTAGTCTGGAGTGCGCGAGCGCCAGCTCGCGCTCTCGATCGCCGCAGCGCCAGCTGCGGCGGGGGCGGAGGCTGGCGCCTCCGCAATCGAGAGCGGCAACTGGCGTTGCCGCACTCCATATAGAATCCGCGCCGCCATGAGGATGCTTGTCTTAGGCGCCGGCCGCATGGGCCTCGGCGCGGTTCACGATCTCGTCTCTCAGCCCGACGTCACCGGCGTCACGGTGGCCGACTACGAACTGGCGAAAGCGGAGGCGATCGCCGCGCGCTATCCGGAGAAGGCGACAGCCGCGCGGATCGATTGCAACGATCAGGCAGCAGTGGTTGCGCTGATGCGCGGCCACGCCTCAGCCATCAGTTGCGTGAATTACTGGCTGAACGAGCGCCTGGCCCGCGCGGCCATCGAGGCGGGGACGCACTTCTGCGACCTCGGCGGGAACAACGACGTCGTCGACGCGGAGCTGGCCATGCACGACGAGGCGGTGCAGGCGGGCATCAACATCATCCCCGACTGCGGCCTCGCGCCGGGGATGGTGGCGGTGCTGGTGGCGCACGCGGCGCAGCAGTTCGAGACGATCGACGAGATCCACATCCGCGTCGGCGGCCTGCCGCAGACGCCGAAGCCGCCGCTCGACTACCAGCTCGTCTTCTCGGTCGAAGGACTGATCAACGAGTACATCGAGCCGGCGCGCATCATCCGCGACGGGAAGATTGCCACCGTCGAGTCGATGACCGAGCTCGAGTCGCTGACGTTCCCCGAGCCGTTCGGGAAGATGGAAGCCTTCCAGACCTCCGGCGGCACGTCGACCCTGGTGGAGACGTTCCTCGGCAGGGTGCGCGACCTCGACTACAAGACCATCCGCTATCCCGGCCACTGCGCGAAGTTCAAGGCCATGATCGACCTCGGCCTCTGCAGCTCCGCGCCGCTCGACGTGGACGGAACGCAGGTCAAGCCGCGCCGCGTCCTCGGCGAGCTGCTGGTGAAGAACCTGCCCCACGACGAGCCCGACGCGGTGCTGGTCCGCGTCGAGCTCACCGGAGGCGGGAAGCGGCTGCGCTACGACATCATCGACCGCCACGATCCGGAGACGGGGCTGTCGGCGATGATGCGCACCACCGCGTTCCCCGCCTCCATCGTGGCGCTGATGATGGCGCGCGGCCAGACCACCGCGAAAGGCGCGCTCCCGCAGGAGCGCTGCATCCCGCCCGACCCGTTCATGAACGAGCTGGCCGCGCGCCGGATCCTCGTCGACGTCACTACTGGAAGTACCCCGTGACGTCGATGATGACGTGGACGTTGCCGAAGTTGTTGTAGACCGACAGGTCCTGCGTGTTGGCGGACACCCCGACGATGATGCCGTTGGCGAGGGCCGGGTCGGTGGACTCGAAGTTCAGCATCGAGACGACCGGCTGCGTGAGTCCCGAGGGCCAGACGGTCAGGTAGCTCCCGGCCGTGGCCTGGGTGACGGTCACGTTCAGCGAGACGGCTTTGGCCGCCGTCGGCACGCCGCAGAAGCCGCGGATCTGGAAGTTGCGGGTCGTGTTGGTGCCGAAGGCCGGGCCGCCGTTGGTGCTGTTGGCGCCGCGCGTATCGACGACGCGGCACGGCGCGAGCGGGTAGTACTGGTACGGACCGCTCTGCGCGAGCGCGGCCGAGGCGAAGACGACGGTGAGTGCGGTCAGGAAAAGTGCTGTGCGCATGGTCTGGTTCCTCTCATTGGAAGTAGCCGGTGACGTCGATGATGAAGTGCTGGGTCGCGCCGTTGTTGTAGATCGTGGACCGGCCGCTGTTCGAGAGGCGCAGGATGGAGTTGTTCGCGCGCGTCTTGCCGAGCCGGTAGCTGATCGTGCTGTTGCCCGGCCACGTCGAGCCGGTGGGATAGAGCGCCAGGAACCCGCTGGTGGCGGGGCTGATGGCGGTGATGTTGGCCACGACCGCCACGGCCGATGACGGGATGCCGCAGACGCCGCCGAACTGCAGGTCGCGCGTTGCGCCGTTGGCCAGCGCGGTGCTGTCCCGGCTGTCGACCACGCGGCATGGCGAGACGATGTAGAGCTTCGTCGCGCCGGTTACAGGCGGTTCGGTGACCACCATGTTGAAGGCGCGGTAGCCGGAGCAGCCAGCGGAATCGGTGGCGCGCACGCTGAAGCTGTACGTCCCGATCGTGGTCGGCGTGCCGGTGAGCACGCCCGCCGCGGAGAGCGTCAGTCCCGGCGGCAGGCTGCCGACCGTCACCGCCCATGTATAGGCCGGCGATCCGCCGCTGGCGGCGAGCGCCTGGCTGTACGCCGTCGTCCTCACGCCGTCCGGCACCGTGGCTGGGGAGAGCGTGACCGCCGCGCAGGCGCCGATCAGCTGCAGCGACTGCAGGGCGTTGACGCGCCCGTAACCGTAGCGGTTGTTGCGGCCGCTCACGTACGGCTCGGGTCCGACCTTGTCCGCGCCGTTCTGCAGCGTCGACCGGACCTGCGCCAGCGTGAGGCTCGGATTGCGCGACAGGAGCAGTCCCGCCACGCCGGCCGTCAGCGGCGAGGCCGAGGAGGTACCGCCGAAGCCGGAGGTGTAGTTGGTGGGGTCGTAGCCGCTGGAGCCCGTCCGGTCGGTGGTGTCGATGCCGAGGTTCAGCCAGCCGGAGTTGCTCGGGGCCACGACCGAGATCTCCGGCCCGAACTGGCTGTAATAGGAGCGGCAGTCGTAGTTGGAGCTGGCCCCGACGGCGATCGACTCCGGATGCGCGGCCGGGTAGCCGACGCCCGTGTTGACGTACGGGACGCCGGAGATCGGGCCGTAGAACCACTCCACGGTGCCGTCGTTGTTCAGGTCGACCTCAACGAGAAGCTCGTCGAAGTCTGCTTCGCTGGAGACCCACTGCGACGCGTAAAAGAGACCGGAGGAGAGCGTCTTCACGACCTGCAGCCAGTTGCTCTGGCTGTGGCCGAGGGGACCGGATTTCGCCGACTTCGTGTAGCAGACGCCTTCGTCCGCGTGGCGCGCATCGGTGACGACGCTCCAGGAGGAGTTGCCGCCGGTCGTCCAGCCGGCCGGAAAGCCGCCCTCGAAGTTCTGGAGCTGGCCGCCCGGCAACATCGCCCACTGCAGCCACACCGCATCCTCGCCGTCGATGAGGCTGACGTCCTTGGAGTAGGTCCAGCGGAAGCGGTGCGTGCCCGCGGGAAGCGAGAGGGGGGAGAGATAGAACGAGCCGCTGGCGTAATTGCCGGCCGAGAAGAGCATGACCGCGCCCTTGCCGCCGCGGCCGTTCGTGGTGCCGGTCTGGATGGCCGACTGCAGCGTGGCCGAGGGGAACGCGCCGCCCCAGCTGTTGTTGACTACGTCGGCGAGGCTGGCCGCGTAGCGGAGCGCGTTGGCCGTGGCCACGTCGCCCGCGTAGCCGGGAGAGAACATCTTCACCGGCAGGATCTTGCAGGTCTGGCAGGCGCCGCTCACGCCGGTGGCGTTGTTGCCGCGCGCGGCGGCCACACCCGCCACCGCGGTGCCGTGCACGTCATCGACGTCGAACGGATCGGCGTTGTTGTCGTTGTTGGAGAAGTCCCAGCCGCTCACGTCGTCGATGAAGCCGTTGCGGTCGTCGTCGAGGCCGTTGCCGGCCACCTCGCCCGGATTGACGAAGATATTCGCCGCCAGGTCCTCGTGCGCTTTCTGCACGCCGTCGTCGACGATGGCGATGACGATGGCGGGGCTGCCGGTCTGGATGTTCCAGGCCGTGACGGCGTCGACGTCGGCGTTGACCGTGCCGCCGCCCTGGCCGGTGTTGTTGAGGTGCCACTGGTTGCCGAAGCGTGGATCGTTCGGCGTCGCCTGTTTTTTGTACTCGCGGATGAAGTGCGGCTCGGCCCAGGCGAAGGCCTGGCTCTCATAGAGCAGCTGCGCCTTGCGCAGGGCGTCGTCGTTCTTCGGGTCGTTGAGACGGAGCACGAACTCGTCGGTCGTGCCCCAGAGGGCGCGGTCGAGCGTCAGTCCCAGCGCGGCGGCGCGCTCCGTCAGCTCCTTTTTCGTACCGCCCGGACGCAGCTTGACCACGATCTCGTCGGTGCCGAGCATGCGCCTTCCGCCGCGCTCGTCGTGGAAGACGCCGGCGATCATCTCCACGGAGGAAGAGTCGCGCAGCAGCTCCTGGACGCCGGCCAGCGCGTTCTCCCCGCCGCCGGCGCCGATAACCCGGAAGGAGCGTCCTTCCGTCCGCACCTCGTCGCCGAGCGTGGCCGTCTCCGGCAGCGAGAGGGGCACGGCCGACTCGCCGCTCCGCAGCCGGACCGCGACCTCGGTGCGCGAGCGCACCAGCAGGATGCGCTGCCCTTCGAAGTAGTAAAAGTCCGTCGGTTCCACGGGCGCCGGGGGGGCGCCCTTCTTTTCCGCCGGGGGCGGCGGGGGAGTCGACGTGAAAGGGTACGACCTCGGCGGATCGGCGGCGGCGGACAATGCCGCCGCCATCCCGAAGGCCACGCACAAAAGCCTGACGTTCATGAAGGACCTCTCTTTCGGACCAGTCCATCTTCAAGACACCAGTCCCGAAGATTTGTGGGTGGAAGAGAGGCCTTCCGGGGCTCGCTCCGGCTACTGGAAGTAGCCGGTGACGTCGATGATCACGTGGACGTTACCGAAGCTGTTGTAGACCGACAGGTCCTGCGTGTTGCTGGAGATGCCGACGATGACGCCGTTGGCGAGCGCCGGGTCGCTGGCCTCGAAGTTCAGCATCGAGACGACCGGCTGCGTGAGTCCCGAGGGCCAGAGGGTCAGGTAGCTCCCGGCCGTGGCCTGGGTGACGGTCACGTTCAGCGAGACGGCCTTGGCCGACGTCGGCACGCCGCAGAAGCCGCGCATCTGGAAGTTGCGCGTCGTGGCGGTGCCGAAGATCGGGCCGCCGTTGGTGCTGTTGGCGCTGCGTGTATCGACCACGCGGCACGGCGTGAGCGGGTAGTACTGATACGGCCCGCTCTGCGCGAGCGCGGTCGAGGCGAAGACGGCGGTGAATACAGTCAGGAGAAGTGCTTTGCGCATGGTCTGGTCCCTCATTCGAAGTAGCCCGTCACGTCGATGATGAAGTGTTGTGTCGAGCCGTTGTTGAGAATCGTGGCTTTGCCGAGATTGGATAGAGGCAGGATAGCGTTATTTGCCCTGGTTTTGCCGAGTCGGTAATTCATCGTACTGGTGCCGGGCCACACCGCCCCGGTCGGATACAGCGCCAGGAAGCCGGTCGTGACCGGGTTGACGGCGGTGAGGTTCGCCACCACCGCCTTGGCCGAGGTCGGGATTCCGCACACACCCGTGAACTGCACGTCGCGCGTGGCCAGGTGGGTGAGGGCGGTGCCGTCGCGGCTGTCGATGACGCGGCAGGGGGTGACGATATAGAGGCTCGCGCCGGGCGGCGGAGGCGTGCCCACGGTCACGGCCATGTTCACCGTGCGGTAGCCCGTGCAGCCGTTCGCGTCGGTGGCCTGCACGGTGAAGCTGTACGTGCCGGCGGCCGTCGGAGTGCCGGAGAGGAGGCCCGCCACCGACAGCGTCAGTCCCGGCGGCAGGCTGCCGACCGTGACCGCGTAGATGTACGTCGGCACGCCGCCGCTGGCGACGAACGACTGGCTGTAGGCATTCAGCGTCTGCGCGTCGGGGACGACCGAGGTGAGGCCGATGGTCGCGCAGGAGGCGATCGACAGCAGCGCCGCGTCGGCGTTCACGCGCCCGTGGCCGTAGCGGTTGTTACGTCCGCTGACGTACGGCTCGCCGCCCACTTTGTCCGCGCTGTTCTGCATCGCCGTCTTGAGCTGCGTCACGGTGAGGCTGGGATTGCGCGAGAGCAGCAGGCCGGCCACGCCCGAGGCCAGCGGCGTGGCCGACGACGTCCCGCCGAAGCCCGAATCGCCGGCGGCCAGCGTGTAGCTCGCGCTGTCGTAGCCGTTCGCGCCGGTGCGGTCGGTCGTCTCGATGCCGAGGTTCAGCGGGCCGCCGCTGCTCGGCGCGACGAAGGCCACCTCCGGTCCGAACTGGCTGTAGTCGGAGCGGCAGTCGAAGTTCGTGCTCGCGCCGACGGCGATCGACTCCGGATGCGCCGCCGGATAGGACACGTCGAGGTCCATGAAGGGGACCCCGGAGATCAGGTCCGTGCTGAGGTCGATCGTGCCGTTGTTCCCGAGGTCGATGTCGAGCACCAGGCCGTCGAAGAAGTACTCGCTCGAGACCGACTGATAGGAATAGAAGGTGCCCGAGGCGAGCGTCTTCACCACCTCGATGTAGTTGCTCTCCTCGTCATCGAGACCGCCCGCCTTGGCCGCCTTGAGGAAGCAGCGCCCCTCGTCGGAGTGGCGCACGTCCGTGACCACGCTCCAGTTCGAGTCGCCGCCGGTGGTGAAGCCGGCCGGCATGCCGCCCTCGAAGTGGACCAGCGTGCCGCCCGGAAAGAGGGCCCACGCCAGCCACGCCGAGTCGTCGCCGTCGTCGAAGCTCTCGTCTTTCACGTACGACCAGCGGAAGCGGTGCGTGCCGGCGGGGAGGACGGGGCTGGAGATGATGAAGTTTCCGCCGACGTCGTTGCCGGTGGCGAACATCATGGCCGACCCCTTGCCGCCGCGGCCCTGGGTGGTGCCGGTCTGGATGGCCGACTGCAGCGTGGCCGAGGGGGCGCCGCCGCCCCAGCTGTTGTTGACCACGTCGGCCAGGCTGGCCGCGTAGCGGAGCGCGTTGGCCACGGCCACGTCGCCCGCGTAGTCGGGGGAGAAGATCTTGACCGGGAGGATCTTGCAGGTCTGGCAGGCGCCGGTCACGCCGAGGTTGTTGTTGCCGCGCGCCGCGGCCACGCCGGCCACCGCGGTGCCGTGCATGTCCTCGTCGTCGAACGGGTCGGCGTCGTTGTCGTTGTTCGAGAAATCCCAGCCGCTCACGTCGTCGATGAAGCCGTTGTGATCGTCGTCGAGGCCGTTGCCCGCGGTCTCGCCGGGATTGACGAAGATGTTCGCGGCCAGGTCCTCGTGCGCCTTCTCCACGCCGTCGTCGACGATGGCGATGACGATGGAGGAGCTGCCGGTGTTGGTGTTCCAGGCCGTGACGGCGTCGACGTCGGCGCCGCTGGTGCCGCCGCCCTGGGCGGTGTTGTTGAGGTGCCACTGCTGGCCGAAGCGCGTGTCGTTCGGCAGCGCGTGCTTCTTGTACTGGCGGAGGAAGTGCGGCTCGGCGAAGGCGAAGTCGCCGCTCTCATGGAGGAGGCGCGCCTTCTCCAGCGTGTCGCCGTTCCTGGGATCGACGAGGCGCAGCACGAACTCGTCGCGGGTGCCCCACAGCGCGCGGTCGACGGTCAGGCCGTGGGCCTCGGCACGCGCGAGCAGCTCCCGCTTCGTCCCGCCGGCGCGCAGCTTGACCACGATCTCGTCGGTGGCCAGCAGCTTCGTCCCGCTCTTCGGATGCTCGAAGACGCCGGCTACCGCCTCGACGGCGGGGCTGGCGCGGAATTCGTCGTTGGCCGCGACGACGCGGAACCTGCGTCCCTCGGAGACGACGTCGCGGCTGCCCGCGGGCGTGTTCCCCTTCACCCGCACCACGACCTCGCTCTGCGAGCGCCGCAGCGGGATGCGCTGTCCATTGAACCAGTAAAAGTCGGTGGCCTCGGCCGCGGGTGCCGCCGTCTTCGTGCCGCCTTTCGCCGCGGGCGGCGTGGGGGGCTTGAGCTCGACGGTTCTCCGCTGCGCAGCGCGAACATCCATAGCCATCGCGGCGCACAGGGCTGCCGCGAGCGACAGTGCTCTTTTGTTCATATTGTTTGTTGGACCTGGACGCCAGTATCTCACAAGCGAGTGAGAATGTGGACCGCCGGCGTCCCGCCGGCTGTCCGTGCAGGCGTCCCGCCTGCACGGCGGAGCGGCGGCGAGACGCCGCCGCAGACAGCCGGCGGGGACGCCGGCGGTCCACTCCTCAGAAGCCGAGGCGCGCGCGCAGCGCGGGGCGGTAGACGCGTCCCACCGGCACCGTCACGCCGCCCATGGAGACGGCGTCGCTGCGCATCCCCGTGACGCGGGCCAGGTTGGCGATGTACGAGCGGTGCACGCGCAGGAATCCGGCGGGGAGGAGCGCCTCCAGCGCGGTCAGCGACTTCTCGTGCAGGTGCACTTCGCCGTTCGCCAGGTGGAGCTCGGAGTAGTCGTCCGCGCCGCGGGCGAAGAGGATGTCGTCGACGGCGATCCTGCGCAGCTCGCGCCCCTTGCGGACCACCAGCGTGCGCGCCGCGGACGTTTTCTCGCCGCGCACTCTCTCGATGGCCCGCCGCAGCCGCTCCTCGGTCCACGGCTTGGCCACGAAGTCGGTGACGCCGTACTCGAACGCGCGCAGGGCCTGGTCGTGATGCGCGGAGACGACCACGGTCTGGAACTTCGACGCGGCCGCCTCTTCGAGGAGCGCGAAGCCGTCGCGCCCGTGCAGGTTGAGGTCGAGGAACAGCAGGTCGATCGGCGCGCGCGTGACGCGCAGCGCGTCGTCGAACGTCGCCGCGTGCTCGATGGTGGCCTCGCCGACGATGCCCCGCACCATGCGCTCCAGGCGCTGGGCGATGATGGCCTCGTCCTCCACGATGGCGATCCTCACGCCGGCACCTCGATCTCCGTGCGCCACACCTCGCCGCTGCGCTCCTGGCGGAACGACCAGGCGCTTCCCCACGCCTCGCGCAGGCGGGCCTGGATGTAGCGCGTGCCGCCGCCTTCGCGCGGCGCATCGTTCGAGGCGGGGGACTCGAAGACGTAGCGCACGCGGTCGCGCTCCGCGGTGGCGGCCAGCCGCAGCGTCACCTGCGCCGACGCCGGCGCGTGCGTGATGGCATTCTCGACCAGCGTGTGGAACATGGCCGGCGGCACGAGCCGCGCGCCGTCCACGCCGTGCACCTCCAGCGCGTAGGCCACGTCGCGCCGCAGGCTCATGTTCTCGAGGTGCGTCCGGCACAGGCGCAGCTCGTCCGCGGCCGGCACGAGTGTCCGTCCCGACAGCTCGCCCAGCGTGCGCAGCTCCTCGGCCAGCGCATCGATCATCCGCACCGCCGTCTTCGGCTCCTGCTCGATCCACTCCGAGAGCGCGGTCAGGGTGTTCATCAGGAAATGCGGCTGCAGGTGGCGGCGCACCATCTCCAGCTCCAGCCGCGCCCGCTCGTCCTGCTGCCGCCGCACTTCCAGCGCGTGCGAGCAGAGGAGGCAGACGAAGAGGAAGTCGAGGGCGAAGTAGACGACGAAATCGAGGAAGAGGCCCGGCTCGTAGAAGACCGCCAGCGTGGCCACCAGGTAGCCGGCCAGCGCCAGCTGGCTGCCATGCATCCGCCGGCGCACCGCCCACGCCGTCCAGAGCGTGGCCACGCTGCCGCAGAAGATGAAGATGTAGAGCGACTTCGGATCCCACGCCTTCGGGAAGAGCGGAATCAGCGCGGCGATGGCCGCGACGGCGCCGAGTACGGCGCGGCCGTGCCGAAGTGGGAAGCGCGTCACCGCCAGCGCGACCAGCTGCACGCCGACGAGCCACGAGAGCGCCACGATGCAGCGCAGCCGCACCAGGTGCCAGTCGTAGGTGTAGCCGAAGAGCGAGCGCCACGCTTCCGCCATCAGCAGCGCGGCCGAGGCCAGACAGAGCGTGCCCAGGAGCAGGAACGAGCGGTCGCGGCGCGAGACGAAGAACATCGCGAAGGCAAAGACCGCCGTCAGCACGATGCCGCTCAGCGCGATCAGCGCCAGGCGTCCCGTGCGCGTGCGCCCGGTGACGATGTGGTCGTAGTCGACGACGCCGAACTGCCAGTAGCCATGCACCGGCGTGAAGCCGCGATGAAAGGCCGACGCGTGCAGTTCCAGCGTGTGCGGCCCCGGCGCGGCCAGCTGCTCGGGGATGGCGTAGTGCGCCTCGACCAGCCCCGGCACTTCTTCCGCGGCCGTGCGCCCGACCACGCCGCTGCCGCCGATGCGCACGCCGTCCCAGTAAGCCTCGTGCGAGCCGAGGCCGGCGAAGTACACCGCCAGAGGATGGCCGGGCGTGCGCTCGATCTTCCGCAGGTCGATCGTCCGGCGGTAGCGCACTTCACCCGTCTCCTTGATGTGGCTGATGTCGGCGGAGGAGCCGCGGAGCGGCAGCGCGAACAGCAGCAAGGCGACGCTCACCGACAGCCGCAGTCGTTCACCGACGCGCGTGCATCCTCTGCGGTGAGACCGCGTACGTTCGTGCGGAGGACAGGACATGTACAGCTACATACGCATCGCACTGCTGATCGTTTTCGCTTTCGCGGCCTTCGCACAGGAGAAGGGGGAGCTCACGGTCCCCGAGAACCGCTCCAACCCGAAGTCGCGGAAGATCACCATCAAGTACCAGCGCTTTCCCTCGACCGCGGCGAAGCCGGGCTATCCGATCGTCTATCTGGCCGGCGGCCCGGGCGGCTCGGGCATCGGCGCGCTGCAGGGACCGCGCAAGGCGCTGGCCGAGGCGTTCCGCGAATTCGGCGACGTCATCGCGTACGACCAGCGCGGCACGAACGAGTCGGGGCCGAAGATGACCTGCGACCGGCAGTACTTTGCCGATCCGTCGAAGCCGCTCGACCGGGCCGCGGTCGCCGCGATGGTGAAGGGCCTGCAGCCGTGCGTGGACCAGCTCCGCGCGGACGGCGTCGACATCGCCGGCTACAACACGCGCGAGAACGCCGCCGACCTCGAAGACCTCCGCAAGCACCTCGGCGCGGAGAAGCTGGTCCTCTGGGGCATCAGCTACGGCGCGCACATGGCCATTGCCGCGCTGCGCGACAACGGCGCGCACATCGACCGCGTGATCCTGGCGGGGATCGAGGGTCCGGACGACACGTACAAGCTCCCTTCCGACCAGCAATCATTGATGGAGGAGATCGCGCGCCTCGCGCCCGGCGACCTGCTCCGCTCCGCCAACAACGTGCTGCGCGAGCTGGAGCGGAGCCCGAAACGCGTGACGCTCACGCATCCTTTGAATGGACAGACCGCGGAGCTGGTCCTGGGACCGCTCGACTTCCAGGTCGAGGTGGCGGACCGCCTCTTCGCGCCGGACAACTTCGCCTCGCTGCCGGACTTCATCACCCGCATCGAGCGCGGCGACTGGACGGCGCTGGCGCTGGCGGCGGGGGAGACGCGCTTCGGCTCCACGCCCTCGGTCATGTCGGTGGCCATGGACTGCGCCTCGGGCATCACCGCGCAGCGCAAGGCGCTGATCGCACACGAGGCGAAGCGCACGCTCCTCGGCGACGCCATCAACCTCCCGTTCCCCGAGATCTGCGCGGCGGTGAACGTACCCGACCTGGGGGACGCCTTCCGCGCGCCGCTGCGCTCGGACGTCCCGGCGCTGCTGATCAGCGGCACGCTCGACGGACGCACCCGGCCGCGCCAGGCCGAGGAACTGCGGGCGGGGATGCCGAACGCGGAGCACCTCATCATCGAGGGAGCGGGACACAGCGACCCGCTCTTTCTCTCGTCGCCGAAGATCCTCGAGGCCATGAAAGGCTTCCTGCGCGGCGAGCCGCTGCGCGAGCGCGTCATCACCCTGCCGCGCATGACCTTCCTGCCCGTGCGCAGCGTGGCCTCGGTCCCGGATGAAGTGCTGGCGCGCTACGCGGGGACGTACCGGTTCGAGGACAACGTCGTGCGCCGCGTCGTCAAGGCGGGGTCGGTGCTGTGGACCATCCGCGAGGGAGGCAACAACCCGCCTTTCGCCCTTCGCCCATCGTCGCCGGCCGAGTTCTTCTACGAGAACATGGGCAGCACCGTGCGCTTCGAAGGCAACGTCATGATCGTCCGGGGGGTGGACGGGAAGGAGCAGAGGGGCGTGCGCGAGTAGTTGTTGCTGGTTGCTGGGTTGCTGGTTCGTGGTGGTCTTGCGAAACACCGCCACGAACCAGCAACCAGCAACCCAGCAACATTATGATTCCCCCATGGGCCTTCTCATCCGCTGGATCCTCAACACCCTCGCCCTGCTGCTGGTGGCGAACGTGGTCCCGAACTTCACCTACCGCTCGTGGGTAACGCTGGCCATCGCCGCGGCGGTCCTCGGGCTGCTGAACGCCATCGTCCGCCCGATCCTCTGGCTGATCACCCTCCCCATCACGATCGTGACGCTGGGGCTGTTCCTGCTCGTGCTCAACGCCATCATGCTCGAGCTGACGGCGTGGCTCGTGCCGGGCTTCGACATCGACGGGTTCGGCTGGGCTATCGTCGGGGCGCTGGTGCTGTCGGTCATCTCTCTCATTACCGACAGAATCGGGAGGCGCGAGGAAGAGTGAACGGTTCTGATACACTTCGCCCGCCGGTATGAACATCATTAAAAATCGGGTCAATGACGTGACCGTGCTCGACATCCAGGGCGTGATCAAGCTGGGGGAGAGCGCGCGTGAATTCTCGAGCTACCTCGAGAAAGTGCTCAACGACGAGACCGGTCCGGTGATGATCAACTTCGAGGCCATCAACTACATGGACTCGACCGGACTGGGCGAGCTGATCGGCTACCTGCAGAAGTTCGAAGACCGCCAGCGCAAGATGGCCCTGGTCAAACCGTCCCACCGCATCCTGGCCCTGCTGAAGATCACCAAGCTCGACACCGTGTTCAAGATCTTCGACTCGCG
>Ga0196976_1000206_pt1 | contig 39815 bp, 36 predicted proteins | sample S3v_513CmetaG_FD_148644 | JGI IMG/M metagenome (GOLD analysis project Ga0196976, IMG submission 148644) | Soil microbial communities from Anza Borrego desert, Southern California, United States - S3+v_5-13C | ecosystem: Environmental > Terrestrial > Soil > Desert | place: USA: California... | reverse complement strand
ACGTCTGAGACGCGCGAAGGTTTGACAGACAGCGTGGGCTGCACCAGATGGGGCGGACGACACCTTCCCCACGGGACCGCTCCCCATGCCCAAACTCCGCCCCCTGGCCGCCGGCCTGCTGGCCCTTTCCCTCGCCGCGCACCCCGCCATCGCGTGGGCGGAGGACGCGAAGCCCGAGAAGCAGGAGCCCCAGAAGCCCGACAAGCCGGGGGCCTTCGACGCCCGGCGCTCGGTCACCCGGCACACGCTGAAGCTGCCGTCGGGGCCGCTGGCCTACACGGCGACGGCGGAGTTCCTGCCGCTGCGCGAGGCCGGCAAGGACGAGGCGGCGGCGCGCATCTTCACCGTCACCTACACCCAGGACGGCGCCGATCCGGCCCGCCGGCCGGTCTTCTTCCTGTTCAACGGGGGGCCGGGTGCCGCGTCGGCCTACCTGCACCTGGGCACGGCGGGGCCGCGCATGGTGGCGTTCAACCCGGACGGCACCATGATGCGCCCGCCCGCCGCCCTGGCCGACAACCCGGACACGTGGCTGGCCTTCGCCGACCTCGTGTTCATCGATCCGGTGGGGGCGGGCTACAGCCGCGTCCTCAAGGGCGACGGCGATGCCGAGAAACGCTTCTGGAAGGTCGACGCCGACGCCCGCGCCATGGCGGAGATCGTGCGGCTCTGGCTGGTCCGCCAGGGGCGCTGGGAGTCGCCCAAGTTCCTGTCCGGCGAGAGCTATGGCGGTTTCCGCATCGCCAAGATGGCGCGCGAGCTGCTGCGCACCGACGGCGTGGCGCTCAACGGCCTCGTCATGGTGTCGCCGGTCATCGACTTCGGCACCATCCATGACGGCGAGACGGCGCTGCTCACCGCCGCGTTCAAGCTGCCGGCCATGGCGGCGGCGGCGGCGGCGCACGGCCGCGCCCCCGGCACCCCGGCCGACGCGGCGGCGGCGGCGGAGCGCTTCGCGCTGACCGGCTACCTGTCCGGCCTCGCCACGCTCGACGTCGGTCGGCTCGCCGCCTCGCGCGACCTGTTCGCCGAGGTCGCGCGGCTGACCGGGCTGCCGGCGGATCTGGTGACGCGCCACCGCGGCCGGGTGCCGGCCCGCGTCTTCGCGCGCGAGCTGCTGCGCGACCGCGGGCTGGTGGTCAGCACCTACGACGGCGTCTTCACCGGGCCGGACCCCGACCCGGCCTCGCCGCGCGGGGGCGAGGATCCCTACCTGATCGGCACGCTGCCGGCCTATTCCAGCGCCTTCACCGGCTATGCCCAGCGCGAGCTGGGCGTGACGGTGGAGACGCCCTACCGGCTGTTGAGCGAGACGGTGAACCGCGGCTGGGAATGGCCGCGCGAGGGCAGCCCCAGCGCGCTCGACGATCTGCAGACGGTGATGTCGCTGACGCCGGGCCTGCGCCTGCTGGTGGCGCACGGGCGCACCGACCTGGTGACGCCGTACCTCGCCTCGCACTGGGTGGCGGGGCGGCTGGAATTGCCGGAGGCGGAGCGCGGCCGCATCGCGCTGCCGGTGTACGACGGCGGGCACATGATGTACGCCAACGCCGCCTCGCGCGCGGCGCTGGCCGGCGACGTGCGGGCGATGGTGGACGCGGCGCTGCGGTAGCCGGAAAAAGAAAAGGGGCGCACCTTGGGGGTGCGCCCGCTTTTGTCTTGGAGATCCTGGTGCCGCTTAGAAGAGGCGCAGGATGGACTGCTGGGACTGGTTGGCCAGCGAGAGGGCGATGGTGCCCAGCTGCTGCCGGGTTTGCAGCATCAGCAGGCTCGCACCTTCCTCGTTCTGGTCGGCCAGCGTCAGCTTGTTGGCGCCCTCGACCAGCACGTCGCTGAACTCCTTGGTGAAGCTTTCGCGGGTCGTGATGATGTTGAGGTTCGTCGACAGCGTCTGCGAGGACGACCGCAGCTTGGACTTGGCGAAGTCGATGCTGGCCACCGCCTTGTCGATGTCGGAGCGGTCGGTCCAGTCGTTCTGCGCGTAGTCGAGCCGCAGGCCCTGGCCCGAGGTGCTGAGGTTCTGCGCGTTCACCGTGATCGAGTTGGTGTTGCGCTCGTTCAGCTGGACGGTCAGGTCGTTCGAGGTGTTGGCGTTGGTCACCTGCACGGTCACGAGGTTCGCCGCCGAACCGGCCGAGGCGGCCTGCTTCAGGGTCTTGGCGTCCACTGCCATGCGGACCGTGCCGCTGTCGAAGGAGAACGCCTGCTCGCCGCCACTCAGCTTGCCTTCGCCGCGGTTGGAGGTGGCGTCGCGGGTGACGACGGTGCCCTGCAGGTTGGAGACTGAGATCGACAGGTCGACCTTCTTCTCGATGACCGACACGCCGTTGCCGCTGTTGGCCGCCGCTTCGAGCAGCTTGCGGTCGACCGTGAACGACACCACGGTGCCCGACGAGAAGCTCTCGGAGATGTGCTTGCTCAGCGCGTTGGTGGTCGACGCGCTGATGGTCATCTCGCGCGCCTGGCTGGCGTTCGTCGCACCCGTCAGCGTCAGGTCGCCGTTCGCGGCCACGGTCGCCGTGGCGATGTCGTAGGTGGTGCCCGACAGGCGGCCGCTCGTGATCGCGGTGCTGATCGACGCCTGCAGCTTCGAGGCGATCGACATCTTGGCGGTGGTGGTCATGTTCACGTCGGCCGTCGTCGCCGTGTACGTGAAGGTCTGGCCTTCCACCGTGATCGAGAAGATGTCGCCGGCTTCGATCGTGCCGCCGATGGCGACCGTCGACACCTGCGGCGTGCCCGACTTGGCGGCGGTCGACAGGTTGGCGGCGATCGTCTGGTTGTCGTCGAAGTAGCTGATGGTGCGCGATTCGTTGCCGTCGCTCACGATGAAGGTGCGCTGGCGGCCAGCGGCGCCGCGGACCTCGATGCTGACGTCGGAGAAGTTGCCGAGCGTCGAGGACATCGTGCCCGACATCTTCAGGCCGGTCAGGCCGTGCGCCATTTCGGCGTTGGCGATGTCGCCGGCCTGGGCGTCGATGTTGCCGGTGCCCTTGACGCGGACCGTGTAGGTGTCGGTGGAGACGACGTTGGTGACGCGGGCGTTCTCGAGGCCGGTGATGGTGTTCACCGCGACGCGGGACGCGCTGGTCGAGTCGAGGCGCAGACCGTTGCCGTTCAGCAGGTTCTTGCCCTGGTAGCCGGAGTCCTCGGCCAGCTTGTCGATCTGCTGCTTCAGCGAGTTGAACTGGGCGGCCAGCGTCTTGCGGGTGGCGACCGAGCCGGCGTCGTTGCCCAGCGCCGAGTAGGCGGCGGTCGTCAGGCCGCGGGCCTGTTCGACGAGGCTTTCGATGGAGGTCAGGCCCTTGTCGGCGGCCTTGATGGTGCTGACGGCCTGGCCCATCGAGTCCTTGAGGGCCGAGAGGTCGCCTGCGCGCTGCGTCAGACCTTTTGCCGCGAAGTAGGCCGTCGGGCCGTCCAGCGCCGAGTTGATCTTGTTGCCGGTAGCCAGAATGTTCTGCTTCTGCGAGATCTTCGCTTCGGTGCCCTGCAGCTGCAGCAGGTTGGCACGCATTGCACCCGTCAGGGCGACGTCGTTGATGGCCATGGCTCCTAGTCTCCTTCTGAGGCCGGCCTCGCGGCCGGTGAGGGGGCCAGGCGAGGCGACGTTGTTGATCGTCGCCCTCCCATAATCAAACGCCGTGCCAACTCGTCTGGCACGACGTCAACCCCTTGAAATTCCTCAATTCCCGCTTTGGCACGGGTGTGGAGGGGAGGAGGCGGCGAATGGTGCCCGGCCGCTTGTGGAAAACTTTGCCGGGTCGGAAGCGCAAGCGTGCCCGGCAGCGGTGGATAAAATTTTCCACATGCGGGCGTCCCGGCCTATCCCGGCTGGCCCCTTGGCCGCACCGTGCGCGCCCGTTATCGTCCAGGACGGGCCCGGAACAGGGTAACAAGGGAGGGACATCATGGCCGGACGCATCGAGGCGCGACTGAAGGAACTGGGCATCGAACTGCCGCAGCCGGCGGCCCCGGTGGCCGCCTACGTGCCCTACACCATCTCCGGCAAGACGCTCTACGTCTCCGGCCAGGTCACGGTGTGGAACGGCGAGCGGCGCTTCATCGGCAAGGTGGGCAAGGATTTCTCGGTGGAGGAGGGCAAGCAGGCCGCACGCCTGTGCGGGCTGAACCTGCTGGCCCAGGCCCGGGCGGCCTGCGACGGCGACCTGGACCGCGTGGTGCGCTGCCTGAAGCTGGGCGGCTTCGTCAACGCCGGCCCCGACTTCCACGACCACCCGCAGGTCATCAACGGCGCGTCCGAGTTGATGGTGGAGGTGCTGGGCGACGCCGGCCGGCACGCCCGCTTCGCCGTGGGCGCCTCGTCGCTGCCGCTCAACGTGGCGGTCGAGGTGGACGCGGTGTTCGAACTGGCGTGATATCAAAGGCGCTCAATGGGGCGCTTGCCGCGCTGCGGCATCGGGCCTACCTCCCTCGGGCGGTAGACGCGGAGGACCGATATGCCTGACGGCGGCGACGCCATCACCGTGAAGATCCTGACCGGCATCGGCGAGGCGGACCCGGCCCAGTGGGACGCCTGCGCCGGGCCGGACAACCCGTTCCTGCGCCACGCCTTCCTGGCGGCGCTGGAGGAGTCCGGATCGGCTGCGGCGCCCACGGGCTGGCAGCCCATGCACCTGACGGCGCTGGACGCCGAAGGGCGCATCGCCGGGGCCGCGCCGATGTACGTGAAGTCGCATTCCTACGGCGAATACGTCTTCGACCATTCCTGGGCGCACGCCTATGAACGGGCGGGCGGCAAATATTACCCGAAGCTCCAGGTCGCCGTGCCGTTCACGCCGGTGCCGGGGCCGCGCCTGCTGGTGCGGCCCGACGCGGGGGAAGGGGTGGCGCCGGCGCTGATCCAGGCGATGGAGGAGGTGGCGCGGCGCTCCGGCGTGTCCTCCGTGCACGTCACCTTCCCGCGCGAGGCGGAGTGGGACCGGCTGGGCGAGGCGGGCTGGCTGCGGCGGCTGGGCGTGCAGTACCACTGGCACAACCGCGGCTACGGCAGCTTCGACGACTTCCTGGGGGCGCTGAGTTCGCGCAAGCGCAAGTCCATCCGCAAGGAGCGGCGCGAGGTGGCGGAGAGCGGCGTGCGCATCCACGCCCTGTCCGGCGGCGACATCAAGCCGGTGCACTGGGACGCCTTTCATCGCTTCTACATGGACACCACCGACCGCAAGTGGGGCGGCGGCTACCTGACGCGCGGCTTCTTCCACCGCCTGGGCGCCACCATGGCCGACGACGTGGTGCTGGTGATGTGCGAGGACGGCGGGGAATGGGTGGCGGGCGCGCTGAACCTCAAGGGGACGGACGCGCTGTACGGGCGCAACTGGGGCTCCGACGGGCGCTACCGCTTTCTGCACTTCGAAGCCTGCTACTACACGGCGCTGGACTACGCCATCTCGCACGGGCTGGCGCGCGTCGAGGCCGGGGCGCAGGGTGAGCACAAGATCCAGCGCGGCTACCTGCCGGTGCCCACCTACAGCGCCCACTGGATCCGCGACGCCGGCTTCCGCCGCGTGCTGGCCAACCACCTGGAGCAGGAGCGCGCCAGCGTGCGCGCCGAGATCGAAGCGCTGGGCGAGTTGTCCCCCTACCGCAAGGACGGCGAGGCGTAGGGGCGCAACGTGGGGCGCTGCACCGCAAGCGTTGGCGGTGCAATAATTATCATGCCAGGATCCCCATCCCCGCGCACCCCGAGACGGCGCGCGGGGCAACGAGAGATAGGGGAGTTCCGAACCATCATGCGTACCTTTGTCCTGGCCGCCGCCGCGGCGCTGGCGCTCGGCGCCTGCGCGTCCGACCCCGCCGCCACCCAGACCACCGTGGCGTCCGGCGCGCCGGCGGCCGTCGAGCCGACCCGGATCATCGCCCCCGGCGTGACCGAGGCGTGGCGCGTCGGCGGCTTCCAACTGCCGGAGAGCGTGACGCTCGACCCGCGGCGCAACGTCCTCTACGTGTCGAACATCGCCGGGGAGCCGACCGGCAAGGACGGGGTGGGCTACATCTCGCGCCTGGGCTTCGACGGCAAGGTCCAGCAGGAGCAGTGGGTGACCGGCCTGAACGCGCCCAAGGGCATGGCGGTGCGCGGCAACACGCTGTACGTCTCCGACATCGACGTGCTGGCCGTCATCGACATCCCGTCGGGCAAGGTGACGGCGCGTTACGAGGCGCCGGGCGCCAAGTTCCTCAACGACATCGCCGTGGACCGCCAGGGCCGCGTCTACGTCTCCGACCTGCTGGACAACGCCGTCTGGCGCCTGGAGGGCAAGCGCTTCACCCAGTGGCTGAAGGACGAGAAGCTGTTGTCGCCGAACGGCCTGCAGGTGCGCGGCGACGAGCTGATCGTGGCGTCGTGGGGCGTGTTCTCCGGCCAGGGCCTCGCCACCACGACGGCGGGCCACATGAAGGCGGTGTCGCTGAAGACGAAGGCCATCCGCTCCATCGGCAGCGGCGCCGCGGTGGGCAACCTGGACGGGCTGGAGTTCCTGCGCGACGGCAGCTTCCTGGTGACCGACTGGATCAGCGGCGGCCTGATGCGCATCGACCGCACGGGCAAGGCCACGCAGCTCGTCGACCTGCCGCAGGGCAGCGCCGACCACGCCTGGCTGCCGCGCCAGCGGCTGGCCGTCGTGCCGATGATGCTGCAGGGCGAGGTGGTGGCCTTCCGGCTGAAGTAAGGGTGCCGGGGCACGGTGCCCGGCCGCGCCCCATTTCCCCCATTCCCAACGGTCGGAGGGCGCATGCCGCCACGCAGCCGGATCGATCACGTCACCGTGGCGGCCGCCACGCTGGACCAGGGCGTGGCCTACGCGGCCCGCGTGCTTGGCGTGGCCCCGCCGGCCGGCGGGGCGCACCCGCGCATGGGAACGCACAACCACCTGATGACACTGGGCGACGGGCTGTTCCTCGAGGTCATCGCGGTCGATCCGCAGGCTCCCGCGCCGGGGCGGCCGCGCTGGTTCGCGCTCGACGACGCGGATCTGGGCGCCGACCTGCGCGCGCGTGGCCCGCGCCTGGTCACGTGGGTCGCGCGCACCGATGACATCCGCGCGACGGCCGCGGCGTCGCCGGTCGATCTGGGGCCGGCGGAGCGCATGAGCCGCGGTGAACTGGAGTGGCTGATCACCATCCCGGCGGACGGCGGGCTGCCCGACCACGGGGCGATGCCCACGCTGATCCAATGGCCGGAGGACCGGCCGCATCCGGCGTCCGGCATGCGGGACCTGGGCTTCCGGCTCGCCGGCCTGGACATCGCCCATCCCGAGCCCCAGCGCCTGCAAGCGGCGCTCGACGCCATCGGCCTGGACCGCTCGGACGGTCTGGTGACGGTCCGCCCGGGAACCGCGGCGGTGCCGGTTCTGTCGGCGCGCATCCGCACGCCCGCCGGCACGGTGGTGGAACTGGGGCCGCCGTGAGGGTGCCCCGTCAGTACGGGATCCGGTCCGCCTTCTCCACCCATTCGCCGAAGACGGCGCGGGCCTCGTCGGAGAGTTGGCAGACCATGGGCAGGCGGCGCTCGGCGATGGGCAGCGCCACCTCGCCGTAGATGTGGGCGTCGTCGAAGCCGGCCGCCGCCGCGTCCTCGCGCGAGGCGGCGTAGACGATGCGCTCCACCCGCGCCCAATAGGCGGCGGCGAGGCACATCGGGCAGGGCTCGCAGCTGGTGTAGAGCGTGGCGCCGGCCAGATGGTAGGCGTTCTCGTGCCGGCAGGCGTCGCGGATCGCCACCACCTCGGCATGCGCCGTGGGATCGTTGGTGGAGGTGACGCGGTTCCACCCCTCGCCCACCACGTGGCCGTCGCGCACCACCACCGCCCCGAAGGGGCCGCCTTCGCCGGCCAGCATGTTGGTGCGGCTGAGCGCGATGGCGCGGCGCAGGAACGCCACGTCGCCGGTCGTCTGGCCGGTCGTTTCGGTGCTCATGCGTTTCCACCCTGCGTTGTTCTGGCCTGAGCCGTCGCCGTTCCGGCCACGCTGTCGCGAACGGCCGCGCTTTGTGACAATTTGTCGCAACAGTCCATTTGAAATCCTAGGATTCCGAGGTACCCTTTTCGGACTGGAGAAGCAATCGCCGTGCGGAGGAGGCTCCATGTCGGACAAGACCCTGGACTTTCTCAAGCGCGTTCGCGACCATCTTCTCTACCTCAAGCTGCAACCCGGCGGTGTCCGCCTGCAGGCCAAGGCGATGGACCTGTCGGGCCTGCACCTGAAGGGCTTCAATCTCAAGAACGCGGTGCTGACGCAGTGTGACTTCTCTTCCAGCCGCCTGGAAGAGGTGAGTTTCGCCATGACCGACCTGTTCGGCGCCGACTTCAGCCGCTCGTCCCTGGTGGGGTCCTCCTTCGCGCGGGCGGACCTGCGCGGCGCCAACTTCCTCAAGGCCATCCTGCGCCAGACCGATTTCGAGGGCGCCGACCTGCGCCCCGGCCAGGTGATGACCTACAGCAACGGCCGCAAGACCGAGGAATCGCAGCGCACCACGCTGAAGGACGCCAAGCTGGACGGCGTGCGTTTCAAGGACGCCGACCTGTCCAACGCCGACCTGTCGCTGTCCTCGCTGGCGCGCGGCGATTTTTCCAACGCCAACCTGTTCGCCGCCAACCTGTCGGGGGCCGACCTGTCGGACGCCAACTTCAGCGGCGCCAAGATGAAGCAGGCCATCCTCAGCGGCGCCACCCTGACGCGCTGCTGCCTGCGCAACGCCGACCTGCGCGACGCGGTGCTGCGCAACTGCGACCTCAGCGGGGCCGACATCAGCGGTGCCAACCTCAACGGCGCCGTCTACCTGCGCAACCCCGGCGCCCTGCCGCCGGAGGTGCGCGGCATGCTGGACACCCACCGGGTGTGGATCAACACCAGCGGCCGGCGCGGCGTGCGGGCGGACTTCACCGGCATGGACCTGAGCGGCGTCGACCTCACCGCCTGCGACCTCAGCGGCGGCGTGTTCCGCGACGCCACGCTGGACGGGGCGGTGCTGTCGCACGCCTATCTGGCGCTGGCCGACTTCGCCGGGGCCAGCCTGCGCGGTGCCGCGCTGGACCACGCGATCCTGACGGGCGCCAACCTGGAGGGTGCGGACCTGACGGGCGTGCAGGCGCCCGACGCGGATTTCGGCATGATGGAGCTGCGCAACCCGGACGGCACGCCCAGTGGCCGGCTGTGGCCGGCCAACCTGGGCGGCGCCACGCTGTCGCGCGCCGACCTGCGCGGCGCCCGCCTGACGGGTGCCAAGCTGGCGGGTGCCGTGTTCGACCACGCCAACCTCGCCGCCACCGACCTGCGCGGCTGCGACGAAACGCAGTTCGACCTGACGCACGCCGTCACCACCGGCCTGCGCCGCGGCGCCATGAACCGCCCCGGCGCGCCGGAACCGCAGGCGGCGCTGATCAGCGTGTAGGGGACGACGTTGGGTTTTCGGCTTTGGCCTCAACCCAACCTACGCGCGGCGCTCCGGTAGGTTGGGTTGAGCGCAGCGAAAACCCAACGTCGGAAGCGCCTCACCCCCAGCGCGCCAGCACGGCCTCCGCCGTCGCCTCGGCGACCGGGGCGCGGGACGGCGGGGCGGCGCCGTCGGCGCGCACGCCCAGCAGCGTTTCCACCAGCGGCTCCGGCCCGCCGTGCACCTTCACCTGCCCGCGCGCCGCGATGTGCGGGTGGCTCGCCACCTCGGACAGGTGCGGCATGGCCTCGAAGCAGCAGTCGACGGGGTCGAGCAACTCCTTCCATTCGGCCAGCGTGCGGCTGGCGAACAGGGCGGCGACCGCGCGCTTCAGGTCGTCCTGCGGCAACGGCTCGTTCTGCCGGGCGACCCACTCCGGATGGCCGACGGCGTGGCAGAAGCCGTGCCAGAACTTGGCCTCCAGCGCCCCCAGCGTGACGAAGCGCCCGTCGCTGGTGGGGTAGATGCCATAGCATGCGGCCCCGCCGGACAGCAGCGCCTCGCCGCGTTCCGGCATCGTGCCGCGCGCCACGTCGGTGAGCGTCAGCCCCTGCCAGCCCAGCACCGATTCCATGATCGACAGGTCGAGGAAGGCGCCTTTGCCGTTGCGCTCCCGCCCCAGAAGCGCCGCGACGACGGACAGCGCCGTGTGCTGGGCCGAGGCGAAGTCGGCCACCGGCGGGTAGGCCATCACCGGCGTCTCCGTCAGGCCCGACGCGGCCAGCCCGCCGCCGACGGCCATGTAGTTGATGTCGTGCCCGGCGCGCGTGGCGTAGGGGCCGGTGCAGCCCCACCCCGACAGGCTGGCGTGCACGAGGTGCGGGTTGAGCGTGCGCAGCCGCTCCGGCCCCAGGCCCAGCTTCGCCATCACGCCGGGGCGGTAACTTTCCACCAGCGCGTCGGCGCGCTCGATCAGCCGTTCGAAGGCGTGGCGGCCGGCCTCGCTCTTCAGGTCCATGCGGACCACGGTCTTGCCGGCGTTGATCAGCTTGTACACGCCGGTGGTGCCGTCGGCGTCGGTCGGGCCCAGGCGGCGCAGCGGGTCGCCGTCGGGCGGCTCCACCTTCACCACCTCCGCGCCGAAGTCGCCGAGCATCTGCGCCGCGAAGGGGCCGGGCAGGTACTGGCCCAGGTCGATGACGCGGACACCGGAGAGGAAGGGCAGGGGCATGGCGGGCCTCGGTTGTTGGCCTTGTTTGTTGAGGGGCCGGATATTAGCCGCTGCCCACGGTTTCCCCAAGCCCCTCCATGCGCTGCCGTATGGCCCCGGCACACTCCGCCGTTCCCGGTGTTTACATGGTGAGCACCGCAACGGGGGAACGACGCGATGGACACCCGCAACCGACTTCAGGGGCGACAGGGGCTCTGGTGGGTGCTGGGCGCCACGGGCCTGATGGCCGGCGCCGCCGCCTATGCCTGGAGCCGCAGCCGCGCCCGCCACCAATGGCCGCGCAGCCTGCCGCAGCCGCCCGCCCACCAGCACGCCCCGGCCTTCCGCGACGCCGAACCGCAGGGGCCGACCGACCCGCACTGCCACCAGCAGGTCCGCCACGCCGGGCCGGAGCACATGCGCGACGACACCCGCCGCCCGTGGGAACTGGTGGACGAGGCCGCCGACGAATCCTTCCCGGCCAGCGACCCGCCCAGCTATTCGCCGGGGAAGGCCTGATACGGCCGGTGCGTGCGGGTTCGGCGAGGCGGCGCCCGCCTTGATCAGGGCGTCTCCTTGATCAGGGCGTCGACATCCTTCGCGGCCATGTCCCGCACCGCGGCGTCGAACGTTTCCGATGAGAAGCCGGTGGCGGCAAGCTTTTCGCCGGCCGATTTTTCCTGCTCGCTGACCAGATACTTCGGGTGGCCAAGGGGCATGCTGGGCGACGTGCCGACCCAGAGACCGCGGCCGGACGCCCGTGTCCGCAAGGTGGTGGAGACGGAATCCATCTCGCTTTGTATTGCCTGCGCCTGTTCGCCGTCCCCCTGTCCGGCCTTGACAAGTTCCAACTGCTGATCGCGAAGCTCGCTCTGCCTGCGGCGCAGCCCCTGGAGGTCCTGGTGCCGGGGAGCGCCGGTCGGATCCAGGTTTTCCGTCGCCTCGGCCGTCGTCTTCCAGAACTGCTGCTTGCGGGCGGACTTCAATCGGCTCATCAGGGCGGAGTTCATGTCATCGCCCGACATGCGGCCCGACGTCACCAGATCGCCCAGCGCCGAACGGTCACCGGCCGACAGTGTCGAGAACAGGGAGAGGGCATCCCCCTGCAGAGACTTGGCAAGGGGGCTGAAATCGACTGAATCGGCCGGCGCCGATCCAGTCGTGCCGGAAGCGATCTGGCTGCTTGGCGTCGCGATGGATTCCTTCGGTTTGACGGCGGTCGTGCCTGGGAGGAATCCACTGGAGACTTCCGAAATCGACATGGAATTCCCTCTCGTCTATCCGGTGTGCGGCCCGCTCCTCATGCTCGATGCGGTGTGAAGCAGGTGGTGGGCGTGTTCGATCGGCCGGGATCTCATGATGAAGAGGAATTGTGTGCAAAACGTAAATAACCATTAGATATTAAATGTTTCTATATCTAACGCATGCGGCATCTAATGATTAGATAACATGAGGCATATTGACGCATAAATAATAATAACTTCCTGAGTTAATGGTCTAAGCGCGCCAAGCGCATACATATGTTATTATGACGGGGCTGATACATGGGCACTTATGTACTGACTTCCGGGAACGACGTCTTTCCCGGTCCTGGTTGGAATGTGCCGCAGACCGAACAGGTGTCGGTCTATGGTCAGGGCGGAAACGACAGCATCGTCGGCGGGATTCAGGCTGATTACCTCGACGGCGGCGCCGGGACCGACAACCTTTTTGGTCACAGCGGCGACGACACGCTGCTCGGGCAAGACGGCGATGACGACCTCGATGGCGACCAGGGCCATGATTTCCTCATCGGCGGGACCGGATGGGATGTTCTCTATGGCGGGAAATACAGCGGCTCGGGGAACGATACGCTGAACGGCGGAGGCTCATACTACGAGGATGAGCTGTATGGTGGCGATGGGAACGACACCTATCTGCACTACAACAACGACGGCGGGTTCGACGAGATCACGGATGCCAGCGGCAGCGCCGACCACCTTGTTTTCAACGACGCCACGTTGAGCGATCTTGCGGCGCTGATCGTCAACGGCAGTGATCTGGTGCTGTGGACGCAGTCCGATGCCGCGGACGGCTACCTGGACAACGGCGTCTACATCCACAACTACATCTACAACAACCAGCACGGTATGGGTGAGATCGAGTATCTGACGATCGGAAACTCGACCTACTCGCTGTGGGGGTTGCTGGGCTTGGCCTGATCGAGAGGACGGCGGGGCTTGCGCCCCGCCGTCATGTCCGATGCTTCCGGTACCACCCGATCAGCCCGCTGGTGGAGGCGTCGTGCGCGGTGGGCGGGGAGGCGCCCTCGGCCAGTTCGGGCAGGATCTTGCTGGCCAGCTGCTTGCCCAGTTCCACGCCCCACTGGTCGAAGCTGTTGATGTTCCACACGATTCCCTGCACGAACACCTTGTGCTCGTACAGCGCGATCAGGGCGCCCAGGGTGTGCGGGTCGATGCGTTCGAACAGGATGGTGTTGGTCGGCTTGTTGCCGGGGAAGGTGCGGTGCGGCACCAGCTCCTCCACGCGCTCCGGCGGCAGGCCGGCCTTGGCCATCTCGGCCCGCACCTCGTCGGCGGTCTTGCCGCGCATCAGCGCTTCCGGCTGGGCGAAGACGTTGGACAGCAGGATGCGGTGGTGGTCGCCCACCGGGTTGTGCGTCTGCGCGGGGGCGATGAAGTCGCAGGGGATCAGCTCCGTCCCCTGGTGGATCAGCTGGTAGAAGGCGTGCTGGCCGTTGGTGCCCGGCTCGCCGAACACCACGGGGCCGGTGGCGTAGTCCACGGGGTTGCCCTGCCGGTCCACCCGCTTGCCGTTGCTCTCCATGTCCAGCTGCTGGAGGTAGGCGGGGAAGCGGTGCAGGTACTGGTCGTAGGGCAGCACGGCGTGCGCCTTGGCGTCCCAGAAGTTGCCGTACCACACGCCCAGCATGGCCATCAGCACGGGCATGTTGCGCTCCAGCGGTGCCGTGTGGAAATGCTCGTCCATGGCGTGCGCGCCGGCCAGCAGGTCCTCGAACCGCTCCATGCCGATGCCCAGCGCGATGGGCAGGCCGATGGCCGACCACAGGGAATAGCGGCCGCCGACCCAGTCCCAGAAGCCGAACATGTTCTCCGGGTCGATGCCGAACCTGCGCACCTCCGCCTCGTTGGTGGAGACGGCGACGAAGTGCTTGGCGATGTGGGCCTCGTCGCCCGCGCTGTCCAGGAACCAGTCGCGGGCGGTGTGGGCGTTGGTCAGCGTCTCCTGCGTGGTGAAGGTCTTGGAGGCGATGACGAACAGCGTCGTCTCCGGGTCCAGCCACTCCAGCGTTTCGGAGATGTGGGTGCCGTCCACGTTGGAGACGAAGTGGATGCCCAGTTCCGGGTGCAGGAAGGGGGTCAGCGCCTCCGTCGCCATCACGGGGCCGAGGTCGGAGCCGCCGATGCCGATGTTGACGATGTCGGTGATCTGCTCGCCCGTGTATCCGGTCCACGCCCCCTCGCGCACCGCCTTGACGAAGCGGCCCATGCGCTTCAGCACGCCGGTGACGTCGGGCATGACGTCCTTGCCGTCCACCGTCACCGGCCGCTTGGAGCGGTTGCGCAGCGCCGTGTGCAGCACCGCGCGGTCCTCGGTCGTGTTGATGCGCTCGCCCGCGAACATGCGGTCGCGCCAGCCCTCCACGTCCTGCTGGCGGGCGAGGTCGAGCAGCAGGCGCACGGTGTCTTCGGTAATTCGATTCTTCGAATAATCGAACAGCAGGCCGCACGCCTCCAGCGAGAAGCGTTCGAACCGGCCGGCGTCGGCGGCGAACAGGTCGCGCATGTGGATGCCGTCCATCGCCGTGCGGTGGGTCGACAGGGCCTGCCAGGCGGGGGACTGGGTGAGAGCGGACATCGGCGCGGATCTCCTCAAGGCGTCGGGCGCGGGAGGGTATCACTGGGCATGCGTGGGCAACATGCGGCGGAACGCGTTATCACGTTCCGCCGCAGCGCCGGCACGGCATACGACACGTTTGCGTCATCCCCGTGCAGGTGGAGATGACAGTGTGAGAAGGTGATTGGATGCGCGGAAGCGGCCGGCATCAAAAACACGGCAGCGGATCGTCGAAATTGTCGTGCATCCTGATCTTGCCGGCGTCGGTGCCCAGGGGCCGGGGTGGCCGCTCCATCGGGCCGATACGCCCCACCGGCGTGCCGTTTTCGGTCAGCACGATCTCCTCGCCCTCGCGCGCGCGGGCGCACAGTTCGGCGAGCATCGCCTTGGCTTCGTCGATCGGCACGAGAATGGTCATGGCAAGCTCCCGGCGCCTGGATGCCCGCCCTTAATGTGACGCGCGGGCCGGGCGCCGTCCAGCCCCGGCCCGCGGCACCACGCGTGCCTTATCGCCGCGCCCTCAGCGCCGGGCCGGGGCCTGCTGGGGCAGGTCCTCTTCCAGGATGACCATGTGCAGCGCGTAGGAGACCTCGTCGTCCTCCACGTCGCGGTGCAGGGTGGCGACGAACTCGCCGTTGATGGTCACCTCGGCCGATTCCCCGGCCTTGGCCTGCGGCTCGATCTTGATCTTGTCGTTGCCGAAGGTGGCGCGGAGGTAGGCCTGCACGCGGGCGATCTCGCCCTCGGACATCTTGGCGGCGGCTTTGGAGCTGGTCTTGGGAGGCATGGCGGTTCCAAAGGGATGGCAAGGGTGGCGACTATAGGCATTTCACGGCGGGAGGGAAGCCCCTCAGCCGCCGTCCTCGACGGTGCGCGTCGGCGTCACCCCCTCGGGCCGGCCGACCAGCACGGTGAGCAGCGCCGCCGGGTCCAGCAGGCGCCTGGCCACCCGCTGCACGTCGGCGCGCGTCACCGCGTTGATGTAGGCGTCGCGCTTGTCCAGGTAGTCGATGCCCAGGTCGTCGCGCTTCACCTGCAACAGGATGCGGGCGATGGCCGAGGTGGAGTTGAACTGCAAGGGGAAGGAGCCGGTCAGGTACGTCTTGGCGTCGGCCAGTTCCTGCTCCGTCAGGCCCTCGTCGGCCATGCGCTTCCATTCCTGGCGCATGATGGACAGCGCCTCGCCGGCCTTGGCGTTGACGGTGGAGCCGCTGGCCAGCACCAGCGCCGCGTGGTCGAGCGGCACGAGGTAGCTGTAGACGCCGTAGGACAGGCCGCGCTTCTCGCGCACCTCCTCCATCAGGCGGGAGCCGAAGCCGCCTCCGCCCAGCACGTAGTTCATGACGCTGGCGGCGTACCAGTCGGCGTCGTCGCGCTTCACCCCCGGCTGGCCCATCAGCATGACCGTCTGCCCCATGGGCCGCGGCACCAGGATGGTCTGCCCCGCCCCCTTGGGCGTGGTGTCGGCCAGCGGCGCGCCTGCGGCCTTGGCCGGCAGGCCGCCGAAGACGGCGTCCAGCGCCTTGCCCAGGTCGGCCGGCGTGATGGCGCCGGACGCCGCCACCACCAGCCGGTCGCGGCCCAGCTGGCCCTTGGCGAAGGCGCGCAGGTCGTCGGCGCCGATGCGCGGCAGGCTGGCGAAGGTGCCGCGCACCTCCCCGCCGTAGGGGTGGTCGGGGAAGGCGGCCGAGTAGAAGGCGCGGCGCGCCACGTAGTTGGGGTCGGCCAGGTCGCGGCGCAGGCTGGCCAGGATGGCGCCGCGCACGCGGTCGATGGCGTCCTGGTCGAAGCGCGGCTCGGTCATGGCGAGGCGGGCCAACTCGAACGCGTCGGCGGCGTTGTCCTTCAGCGTGCGCAGGCTGCCGAAGAAGCCGTCGCGCGCCGCGTCGAAGCTGAGCGAGGTGGCGATGTCCTGCAGCCGGCCCTGGAAGGCCTGCGAATCCAGCGGCCCGGCGCCCTCGTCCAGCGTGCTGGCGGCGAGGTTGGCGAGGCCCTCCTTGCCCTCCGGGTCGGTGGCGCCGGCCCCTTCGAAGGCCCATTCCAGGCCGATGACGGGGTTCTTGTGGTCCTCGATCAGCCACGCCTCGATCCCGCCCGGGCTGACCACCCGCTTCACCTCGATGGCCCGGGCGGGCAGGGCGAAGAAGAGGAGGGCGAGGAGAAGCGCCAGCCATGCCCCCCTCTCCCCAACCCCTCTCCCGCGGGGGGGAGAGGGGCTTTTCAGTGCAGGCCGTGCAAGCCCCTCTCCCCTTGCGGGAGAGGGGTTGGGGAGAGGGGGACGCCGAAGGTTACGGAACATCTCAGCTCTCCTTTCCGGCCGGCGGCAGCAGCAGGCCGGTGACGTGGTTGGGTTTGCTCAGCACGCTTCGGGCGGCGGCGTTGACCTGATCGGCGGTCACCGCGTCGATGCGCACCGGCCAGTTCTCCACGTCGTCGACGCTCTGCCCGGTGGCGAGTGCTGCGCCCAGCGCCTGCGCCGGGCCGGTCAGGCTGTCGCGGGCATAGGCCGCCTCGGCCAGCATGCGGCGCTTGGCGGTGGCGACCTCCTCGGCCGTCACGCCGCTCTCCAGCAGCTTGGCGACCTCGCGCTCCAGCGCCGCCTCCAGCTTGTCCATGGAGACCCCGGCGGCCGGCGAGGCGCCGACCGACAGCGCCGTGGCGTCCCAGGCGGTGGGCGAGTAGCCGAGCCAGGCGGAGGTGGCGATCTTCTGCTCCACCACCAGCGAGCGGTAGAGGCGCCCGGTGGCGCCGCTGCTCATCACCTCGGCCAGGACCTGGAGCGCGTAGGCGTGCCCGTCCGGATCGCGGCGGTAGGAGGGGGCGACCCAGGCGCGGTGCATGGCCGGCTGGCGCACCTCGGCGTCGCGCAGGATGACGCGGCGCGCGGCGGACAGCGGCGGCTCCTCCACCCGCTTGCGCTCGGGCACGGCGCGCGGGGCGACGGGGCCGTAGTATTTTTCGGCCAGCGGCTTCAGCTCCTCGGCCGTGACGTCGCCGGCGACCACGAGGATGGCGTTGTTGGGCGTGTACCACGCCTTGTACCAGGCCTCGGCGTCGGCGCGCGTCAGCTTCGCGATCTCCTGCGGCCAGCCGATGATGGGAATGCCGTAGGGGTGGTGGACGTAGAGCGTGGCGTTCATCTGCTCGCTCAGGCGGCTGGCCGGCTCGTTGTCGGTGCGCTGGCGGCGCTCCTCCAGGACCACGTCGCGTTCGGGCAGCACCACCTCGTCGGTGAGGCGGAGGTTGGCCATGCGGTCCGCCTCCATGGACATCACCAGCTCCAGCCGGTCGCGCGCGACGTTCTGGTAGTAGGCGGTGTAGTCCCAGGAGGTGAAGGCGTTGTCCCGCCCGCCGTTCTTGGCGACGATGCGCGAGAAGGCGCCGGGCGCCAGCTTCTCCGTTCCCTTGAACATCAGGTGTTCGAGGAAGTGGGCGATGCCGGACGTGCCGCGCTCCTCGTCCGCCGCACCCACGCGGTACCAGACCATGTGCGTGACCACCGGCACGCGGCGGTTGGTGACGACCACCACCTGCATGCCGTTGGGCAGCGTGAACGTTTCGGGGAAGAACACCCCCTTCTCGACGGTCTTCGTCTGGGCGGCGGCGGGGATGGGCGGCGCCAGGGCCACGGGTGCGGCGAGCAGCAAAGCGCCGGCCAGGACGAAGCGGCGGGCCAGACGAGACGAAATCATCACCACCTCGGCTATCCGATATGAACAAGGGGCCCGATATGAACAAGGGGCCGGAACGAAAAAGGGGCGCTCCCTTGTGGGAGGCGCCCCTTGATCTGGGTGCTGGCGGGGCTCAGAACAATCCTTCCAGCGGCCCCTTGCGCTTGCGCGAGATCGTCGGGACGGTGCCCTCGTTGACTGGCTTGCCCTGGGCCTGGGCTTCGCGCAGGCGCTGGCTTTCCTTCTGCGGGTCGATGACCGTGTAGGGCTGCTCCTGCTTCTGCCAGAACAGCAGGGTGTCGATCCACTGGCGGTCGGCGACGATCAGCGCCGTCGTCTCCTGGTCGACCGTGTTGCGGATGTTGGGTTCCGCGCGCTCGGCCCCGGCCTTGGACAGCAGGGCCGCCTCGCCGCGCGATTCGGCGGTGGGGCGGGCGGAGCCGCGCGAGGCGCCGCCGGCCGGGGTGGCGCCCAGGACGGTGGCGGCGGCCACCTGCGACGGCATGGCGTCCTGCGGGCGCATGGCGCCGGGGCGCGGCGCCGGCAGGCGCAGGTCCGGCGGCATGCTGAGCGGAGCGCGCGAGACGACCGCGAACTCGTCCGGGCTGGCGCGGTCCAGGCCGATGGAACGGCGGACGTCGGAGCATCCGGAGACCGCCAGCGCGGCGAGCGCCAGTCCCATGAGGGGCGCGGCGAGGCGGCGCCGCGGGGTCGATGAGGCAGTAAGCTTGCTGTGCACGGCTCGTTGGTCCCGTCGTCAGTCACCGCCGCGCGGCCGAGTGCATCTCGGGTGCGGCTCCGTCGGGTGATGTATTACGACTTTTCAGGGGTGTTGAACAACCCATCGATGACGAGCAGCGCCACTCCCACGCTGATCCCGCTGTCGGCGATGTTGAAGACCCAGAAATGCCACCCCATCGCGTGCACGTCCAGGAAGTCGACCACGGCGCCGAAGCGCAGCCGGTCGACGATGTTGCCGATGGCGCCGCCGATCACCATGCCCAGCGCCAGCGCCACGAACCAGCGGTCGGCGCGCCGCAGCCACGTCAGCAGCACGCCCGCGATGCCCAGCGCCACGGCGCTCAGCACATAGGGCATGATTTCCGCCTCGTGCGAGAACAGGCCGAAGCTGACGCCCTGGTTCCACACCAGCACGAGGTTGAAGAACGGCAGCACCTCGATGACGTGCGGCGGCTGCATGATGGACAGGATCCACCATTTGCTGACCTGGTCGAGGATCACGACCAGGGCCGCGACCGCCAGCCCGAGGCCGAGGTAGGACCGTTCCTGGCGTGCGAAGGTGGTGGACATGCTTCTCCGTCTCCCCTGGGGAGAGGGCTGGGGAGAGGGGGGCCGGCATCTGCCGGACGTACCCGTCCCCCGTGGCCCCCCTCACCCTGACCCTCTCCCCAGGGGGGAGAGGGGATGTGGTTGATCACCCCACCGCGTCGGCGCAGCGGGTGCACAGCGTCGGGTGGTCGGCGACGGTGCCCACCTCGGGCAGCACCTTCCAGCAGCGCTCACACTTCTCACCGTCGGCGAGGCCGGGCGCCACCGCGATGCCGGCCACGTCGGGCAGCGTGAAGGCACCCTCCGGCGCCGCACCCTCGACCAGTTCGATCTGCGAGGTGATGCAGACGTCGGCGAAGTCCACGCCGTCCAGCAGCGCCTTGGTGGCGCCGTCGATGTAGACGGTGGGCTCGGCCTGCAGGGACGAACCGATCTTCTTGTTGGCCCGCTCCAGCTCCAGCGCACCCGTCACCACGCGGCGCACGTCGCGGATCTTGCCCCACTTCTCGGCCAGGGCCTCGTCCTGCCAGGACGCCGGGATGTCGGGGAAGACGCGCAGGTGCACGCTCTCCTCGGTCCAGCCGTCGCCCGACTGCAGGCCCTCCGGCCGGGCCAGCCACGCCTCCTCGGCGGTGAAGCACAGCACCGGGGCGAACCACGCGGTCAGGCACGACAGCAGGTGCTCCATCACCGTGCGCACGGAGCGGCGGCGGACGGAATCGACCCGGTCGCAGTACAGGCTGTCCTTGCGGACGTCGAAGTAGAAGGCCGACAGGTCCACCGCGCAGAAGTCGTGCAGCGCGCGGTAAAGGCCGTGAAAGTCGTACGCCTCGATCTCGCCGCGCACGTGCTTGTCCAACTCGTGCAGGCGGTGCAGGACCCAGCGCTCCAGCTCCGGCATCTCGGCCACCGCGATGCGCTCGGCGTCCGAATAGTCGGCGAGCGCACCCAGCAGGTAGCGCAGCGTGTTGCGCAGGCGGCGGTAGAGGTCGGCCTGGTACTTCAGGATCTCCGGGCCGATGCGCTGGTCCTCGGTGTAGTCGGTGCCGACCACCCACAGGCGCAGGATGTCGGCGCCGTACTTGTCGCAGACCTCCTGCGGGGCCACCACGTTGCCCAGCGACTTGGACATCTTGCGGCCCTGCTCGTCCAGCGTGAAGCCGTGCGTCAGCACCGCGTCGTACGGCGCCCGGCCGCGCGTGCCGCAGCTTTCCAGCAGCGAGGAGTGGAACCAGCCGCGGTGCTGGTCGGAGCCTTCCAGGTACAGCGACGCCGGCCATTTCAGCTCCGGCCGCTGCTCCAGCACGAAGGAGTGGGTCGAGCCGGACTCGAACCACACGTCGACGATGTCCTTCACCTGCTCGAAGTCGGCGGCGGCGTAGGCATTGCCCAGGAAGTCCTGCGGGTCGCGGGCGAACCACGCATCCGACCCTTCCTGCTCGAACACCGCCGCGATGCGCTCGAACACCGCGGGGTCGCGCAGGATCTGGCCGTCCGACTTGCGCACGAACAGCGCGATGGGCACGCCCCAGGCGCGCTGGCGGCTGATGCACCAGTCCGGGCGCTGCTCGATCATGGCGCGGATGCGGTTCTCGCCCTGCGGCGGCACCCAGCGCGTGTCGCCGATGGCCTTCAGCGCCACCTGACGCAGCTCGTTCGTCTCCATGGAGATGAACCACTGCGGCGTGGTGCGGAAGATCAGCGGCGCCTTGGACCGCCAGGAGTGCGGGTAGCTGTGCTTGATCCGGCCCTTCGCCAGCAACGCGCCGGCCTCCGCGAACGCCTTCAGCACGGCGCCATTGGCCTCGCCCGGCTTGCCCTCGTCGGTGTAGACGCGCAGGCCCGCGAACAGCGGCACGTGGTCGTAGTAGCGGCCGTCCTCGCCCACCGTCTGCGGCACCTCGATGCCGTTGGCCTGACCCAGGTGGAAGTCGTCCTCGCCGTGGCCGGGGGCGATGTGCACGAAGCCGGTGCCGGCGTCGGTGGTGACGAAGTCGCCGGGCAGCATCGGCACGCGGAACTCGTACCCCTTGCCGCTCAGCGGGTGGTGGCAGAAGGTGCCGGCCAGCCGCGAGCCGGGGAAGCGGTGCAGCTGCTTCCACTCGGTGATCTTGGCTTCCTTGGCGACGCCCTCGGCCAGCGCCGTGGCGACGACGAGGCGCTCGCCCACCGTGGCGAGGCTGCCTTCCTCCACCGCCGTCACCTTGAAGACGGCGTATTCGATCTCCTCGCCGTAGGCCAGCGCGCGGTTGCCGGGCAGGGTCCAGGGCGTGGTCGTCCAGATGACGATCTTCGCCTCGTCCACCTCCGGCGTGCCGGAGCCCCACACCGCGAACTTGGCGAACACGGTGGTGGAGGTGTGGTCGTGGTACTCGATCTCGGCATCCGCCAGCGCGGTCTTCTCGACCACCGACCACATCACCGGCTTGGCGCCCTTATAGAGGCCGCCGTTCATGGCGAACTTGTGGATCTCGCGGACGATCTGCGCCTCGGCCGGCAGCGTCATGGTCAGGTACGGGCGCTTCCAGTCGCCCTCCACGCCCAGGCGCTTGAACTCGGTCGCCTGCACGTCCACCCAGTGCTGGGCGAACTCGCGGCATTCCGCGCGGAACTGGGTGATCGGAACCTGGTCCTTGTCCTTGCCCTCGGCCCGGTACTTCTCCTCGATCTTCCACTCGATCGGCAGGCCGTGGCAGTCCCAGCCGGGGACGTAGTTGGCGTCGGTGCCCAGCATCTGCCGGGACCGCACGATCACGTCCTTCAGGATCTTGTTCAGCGCGTGGCCGATGTGGATGTTGCCGTTCGCGTACGGCGGACCGTCGTGCAGGATGAACTTTTCCCGCCCCTTGGACGTGTCGCGCAGGCGCTGGAACAGGTCCATGTCGGCCCAGCGCTTCAGCAGCTCGGGCTCCTTCTGCGGCAGGCCGCCGCGCATGGGGAAGTCGGTGCGCGGCAGGAAGACGGTCGATTTGTAGTCGCGGGTCATCGGGAATCCTAAGGGACAAGACCACCGGGCGGCGGCACTCCGGCCGCCCGACTGCACACACGGAAACGGCGCCCCGGCCCTCCTCAGAGAGCCGGGCCGGTAATTCGCGCTTGGCGCGACGGGACCCGCCACATGAATGTCATGGCGCCGGATATTAGCCGTGTGTGCGTTGCGGTCAAGGACGGCCGGCGGCGAGCCGCGCGCGGGGCCATGCGCAGGCCGTGCGCGAAAGGGGTAGCGACCATGGGTCCCACCCAGGTGATAATGATTATCATTGCGGGATGGGGGCTCTTGGTGCAGGGTCCGGCTCGTTCGGGCCATCGGTCTATGCCGTTCGGCCGCCCATCGGAGCCTCCGCCATGTCCGCCGCGCCGTCCCGCCGCCTGGGTTTCCTCGCCGCCGCCAGCTTCGTGATCGTCGCCGCATCCGGCGCCGCGCTGGGGCAACCGGGCGAGATGAAGACGGACGAGCTGAAGACGGTGGAGGCGCTGGGCGAGGCGCTGTACTTCGACACCAACCTGTCCATCAACCGCACGCAGTCCTGCGCCACCTGCCACAGCCCGGACTTCGGCTTCGCCGACCCGCGCGGGGGGGCCGCCTCGCTGGGCGCGGACGGCAAGTCGCTGGGCGACCGCAACGCGCCGACGGCGTCCTACGCGCGCTTCAGCCCGGCCTTCGGCATCACCAAGGGCAAGGCGGTGGGCGGCCAGTTCCACGACGGCCGCGCGGCGGACCTGAAGGAGCAGGCCGGCGGCCCGCCGCTGAATCCCGGCGAGATGGCCATGCCGTCCAAGGCGCACGTGCTGGAGCGGCTGAAGGAGAACCCGGCCTACGTCCGCGCCTTCCCGGCGCTGTTCGGCGCCGGCGTGCTGGACACCGCCGACAAGGCGTACGACGCGATGACCGAGAGCATCGCGCGCTTCGAGCAGACCGACCTGTTCGCGCCCTTCGACTCCAAGTACGACCGCCACCTGCGCGGCGAATACAAGATGACGCCGGAGGAGGACCTGGGCATGACCCTGTTCTTCTCCACGCAGTTCACCAACTGCAACCTCTGCCACCAGCTGAAGCCCATGCCGGCGGCGGAGAAGGAGACCTTCACCAACTACGAGTTCCACAACATCGGCGTGCCGGTGAACGCGGAGCTGCGCGCCGCCAACGGCAAGGGCAAGCGCTTCGTCGACCATGGCCTGATGGAGAACCCGAAGGCGAAGGCCGGCACGCAGGACGGCAAATACAAGACGCCGACCCTGCGCAACGTCGCCGTCACCGGCCCCTACATGCACAACGGCGCCTTCAAGGACCTGGAGACGGTCATCCGGTTCTACAACAAGTACAACAGCACGGCGGAATCGGCGCAGATCAACCCGGAGACCGGCAAGCCCTGGGGCCAGCCGGAGGTCGCCAAGACCCTGTCGCTGAAGGAACTGGAGACCGGCCCGGCGCTGGACACCAAGCGTATCAAGGCGCTGGTCGCCTTCCTGAAGACCCTGACCGACGCGCGTTACGAGCACCTGCTCAAGGAATAGCGGGGCTGGCGTTGGGTTTTCGCTGGCGCCTCACGGCAAAATGGCGAACACGCGGGCCGGGAAGCCGGAGCCCTTTTCGGGCTTGGGGAAGGTGACCACGGCGATGGCGCCGGCCTCGGGCACCTTGTCCAGGTTGGCCAGCAGCTCGATCTGGTAGTGGTCGATCGACAGGATGTAGGCTTCCAGCGAATAGTCGTCGCGGCTGGTCGATATGCCGGGATCGGTGTCCGTGGTCTCGTGCCCCGACGCGGTGATCTTGCGATCCTCGTAGAGGGCGGTCAGCACCTCCTTGCTCCAGCCCGGATAGTGGGCGGTGCCGGCGTCGTCGGCGTTGCGCATCGCCTTGGCGTCCGGCCAGCGCTTCGACCAGTCGGTGCGCAGCGCCACGAAGGCGCCCTGCGGCACGCGGCCGTGCTTCGCCTCCCACGCCTTCAGGTCGTCCAGGGTGACCTGGTAGTCGGGGTTGGCCGCCGCCTTGGCCGACACGTCGATCACCACCAGCGGCAGCAGCATCTCGGTGACCGGGATGTCGTCCACCGCGCGCTTGCCGCGGAAGAAGTGCGCGGGCGGGTCGACGTGCGTGCCCCACTGGCCGACGTGGCGGAACTCCTCCACCAGGAAGCCGGAGCCCTTGCGGCCCACGCCGGGGTCGTAATGGTAGAGGACGACGCGCTCCTCCTCGTCGAAGCCGGGCCAGTGCGGGATGCCCGGACGGAAGGCGTGCGTCAGGTCGACGAAGGTCTTGCCGCGCAGTTGCTCCACCACGCCCCACAGGCCGGTCGGGCCTTGCGCCCCGGCGGTGGCCGTCGTCAGCACCAGGGCGGCCACCGCCGCGGCAAGAACCTTCATCGCGTTACTCCGTTATCGTGTCAGTCCATGGTGGACTTGCCGCCGTGGGCGGCCGACCACTCCACCGGAGCGTGCAGGAACTTCTCCACCTCGTCCAGGGTGTTTGCGTCGAAGTAGGCGTTCTCGCGCGCGACCTTCAGCACGTCCCACCAGGTGCACAGCTCGTGCAGGCGCACGCCGATCTTCTCCATGTTGGTCTTCGACTGCGGGAAGATGCCGTAGTGGAAGATCACGAAGGTGTCGGTCACCTGGGCGCCGGCGGTGCGCAGCGCGGTGACGAAGTTCTCCTTGCTCTTGCCGTCGGTGGCGAGGTCTTCCACCAGCAGCACGCGCTGGCCGTCCTCCACCACGCCCTCGATCTGGGCGTTGCGGCCGAAGCCCTTGGGCTTCTTGCGGATGTACTGCATGGGCAGGCCCATGCGCTCGGAAATCCAGGCGGCGAAGGGGATGCCGGCCGTCTCGCCGCCGGCGATCACGTCGATGCTCTCGTACCCGCATTCGCGGATGATCGTCGCCACCGCCATGTCCATCAGCGCCGCACGGGCGCGCGGGAAGGAGATGATGCGGCGGCAGTCCGTGTACACCGGGCTGGCCCAGCCCGAGGTGAAGATGAACGGCTTCTCGGCGTTGAAGTGCAGCGCCTTGATTTCCAGGAGCAGCTTCGCCGCGGTGGCGGCGATCACGGCCTTGTCGGGAAGGGCGGCGAAGTTGGTGGGCATGGGGCGGGCCTTTCGCAGGTCACGGGGCTGATCGGAGCGTGCCCTGTGTAGCCGCTGGTCCGCGGATTCGCAACGCCCCCCGCGGACGGTGCAGGTTCTTTCCATGCGACGCGGGAACTGTACCGGGGAGGCCGGCGATTGTATGGTAAGTGGCGCTTACCGGGATCGGGAAGGAGATGCGGCGATGGGCGTGGTCCGCAAGGCCAAGGTGACCAGCAAGGGGCAGGTGACCATTCCCGCCGACATCCGGCGCCTGCTGGGGATCGACGGCGGCGGCCCCGTTACCTTCCGTGAGGAGGGAGGCCGGGTCCTCATCCAGCCGGCCCACAAACCGTCCCTGCGTGAGCTGGTGGACGGCTTCGACCCCGAGCGGCACCGGCATGGCCCGCAGGAGCGCCCGTGGGATGACGCGCCCCGGGGCCGCGAGACCTTATGAGCGGCTATGTTCCGGATGCCGGTGACATCGTCTGGATCGACCTCAGTCCGCAGGCCGGTCACGAGACGGCCTTCCGGCACCCGGCGGTGGTGCTGACGCCCGCCTACTACAGCGTGGCCACGGGACTGGCGCTGATTGTGCCGATGACCACGAAGGCCAAAGGCGGTTCCTTCGAGGTGCCGATGCGGGGCGCCCGGCGCGCCAAGGGCGTGGTGCTCGCCAACGAACTGCGCACCGTCGATTATCAGGCCCGAAGGACCGAGAAGTTCGACGACTGCCCGCCGGACGTGCTGCAAAGGGTCCGCGACATCGGCGAAGCGCTGGTGCGCGGCGACTGAAGGCTCACTTCGCCGGCAGCTTCAGCGCCACGCAGCGGGCGAAGACCTCGTTGCCGGTCATGTCCTGGTAGACGGCGACCAGCTGCGGGCGGGCGGCCTCGCACTGGGCGAAGGTGTCGAAGTCCACGGTGGCCGGGCCGCCGCGGCCGAGGACGAACAGCAGGAGGATGACGCGCTCCACCAGCATGGCCGTCATTCCGCCGTTGGCCGGGCCGCCGCCGGCCGGGACAGGGCGAGGCGCGCGGCGTCGGCGTCCAGGCCGATCTGCGCCTTCAGCTCCTCCAGGCCGGAGAACTTGCGCTCCGGCCGCACGAACTCGATGAGCTGCACGCGCAGGTGCTGGCCGTAGAGGTCGCCCGCGAAGTCGAACAGGTGCACCTCCAGCCGCTCCGCCAGCCCGCCCACCGTCGGGCGGCGGCCCAGGTTGGCCACGCCGTCGTGCCACACCGTGGCCGGGCCGTGGTCGACGCCGGCCCGCACGGCGTAGACGCCGAAGGCCGGGCGCAGGTACTCGCCCAGCTCCAGGTTGGCGGTGGGGAAGCCGATGGTGCGGCCGCGCTTGTCGCCGTGCTCGACCCGGCCCTCGATCTCCCACGCCCGGCCCAGCACGTGCGCCGCCTCGCGCGGGTTGCCGGCCAGCAGCGCGTCGCGCACGCGGGTGGAGGAATAGACGCCGCCCTGCGGGTCGGCCACCGGCCCCACGGCGGTGACGCCGAAGCCATGCCGGGCACCCAGCCGTTCCAGCAGCGCCACGTCGCCGGCGCGGCGGTGGCCGAACAGGAAGTCGGCGCCGCACACCGCGTGCCGGATGCCCAGGCCGCGCACCAGATCCTCCTCGACGAAGTCCTCCGCACTCTTGTGCAGGAAGCGGTCGTCGAAGTGGCAGACGACCATCAGATCCACGCCCAGAGCCTCCACGTGGCGGGCCTTCACGCGGAAGGGCGACAGGCGGAAGGGCGGGTCGCCGGGGCGGAACAGGCTGCGCGGGTGCGGCTCGAAGGAAAGGACGCCGGTAGGCGCGCCGAGATCGCGGGCGATGCGTTGCGCCTGGCCGATCACCGCCTGATGGCCGCGGTGGACGCCGTCGAAGTTGCCGAGCGCCAGGACGGCGCCGCGTGCGTCGGCGGGCAGGTCGGTGGTGTGTCGGAACAGTCGCATGGAAACGCCTCAAACGCAGCGGCCCGCCGGAAGGGCGGGCCACACCGCTGGGCGAGTATATAGACCAGCCCCGGCGCGGGGTAAACGCGCCGGGAGCGACGCCCGTGCCGGATCAGGTGCCGGATCGGCCGGGCATCAGCCGCGCGACGGGACCATCAGCATCGCCTCGCCCTCCAGGACGACGGTGTCTCCCACGGTGCAGACGGTGCGCATCATCACGCGGCGCTTCTCAGGGATGATTTCCGTGATGGTGGCGCGGGCGGTGACGGTGTCGCCGGAGCGGACCGGCGCCTTGAATTTCAGGTTCTGCGAGATGTAGATGCAGCCCGGCCCCGGCAGCTTGGTGCCCAGCACCGCCGAGATGAAGCCGGCGGTCAGCATGCCGTGCGCGATGCGGCCCTGGAACATGGTGCCGCTGGCGTATTCCTGGTTCAGGTGCACCGGGTTGGTGTCGCCCGAAATGCCCGCGTACAGCACGATGTCGGCATCGGTGATGGTCTTGGCGTAGGCGGCGTTCATGCCGACAGAGAGATCCTCGAGGTAATAGCCGTCGAGTTCCTTCGAGACCTGACGAACATCGTCCATACGCGGATTTCCTTCTCCGTCGCGTCCGCGTTGCTGCGGCGCAAGATACGAATGATGCGGCGCGGTATATGCGCCGCGGGATCATGATGACAATACGGCTCCTGGAAAAAAAAGGTAAATTTCGGCATGCCCGACCGAAAGAGCCTTTCTTTGTCTCCGTCCGTTCATCGCAGGTGCAAAACGGCCGAGACCGATGTCGGATCCCGGCGGGAGGGGTATTGCTGACCGTCAGGGCAGGGAACGGGCATGTTCCCAAGAAGGCGAAGCCCGCCCTTCGTCCTGGCGAATCGGGTTGCCCCGTTCGGGTGAGTTGATTCCGCGCCCGGCGGCACGAGGGTTCAGGATAACCGCAAGAGAGGCACCGCCGGAGGCCCGCCCATGCCACACCGCTTCGCCCTGGTCACCGGGGCGTCCTCCGGCATCGGCGAGGCGTTCGCCCGCGCGCTGCCGGCCGACACCGGCCTGCTGATCACCGCCCGCGACGCCGGGGCGCTGACCCGCCTGCAGGAAGACCTGTCCCGTCCGGGCCGCGCGGTCGAGGTGCTGGCCGCCGATCTCGCCACCGACGACGGCCGCGCCGCGCTGGTGGACAAGGCGCGCACGCTGGAGGTCGACCTGCTGATCAACAACGCCGGCGTCGGCGCCTTCGGCGCGGTGCTGGAGAACCCGGAGGAGGCCGAGAAGCAGACGGTGGAGCTGAACGTCACCGCCGTGGCCGTGCTGACGCGCGCCCTGTTGCCGGGGATGATCGACCGCGCGGCGCGCGACAGCCGGCGGGCCGGGCTGATCCTGGTGTCCAGCACCACCGCCTTCCAGCCGGTGCCGTACCTGGCCACGTACAGCGCCACCAAGGCGTTCGTCCTGTCCTACGGCGAGGCGCTGGCGAGCGAGCTGCGGCGCAAGCCGGTGGACGTGCTGGTGCTGTGCCCGGGCGCCACGCGCACGCGGTTCGGGGAGCGGTCGGGCTTCGCCGTCGGCTCGCTGCCGGGCGCGGCGGAGCCGGACGACGTGGCGCGCGACGGGCTGGCGGCGCTGGGGCGGCGCACGGTGCACGTCAGCGGCTTCGGCACGCGCCAGCTGCTGCGCCCCTTCCTGTGGTCGCGCCACGCGGCCACCGGCGGGCTGGGCGCCCTGCTGTCCGTCCTCGACCGCGGCAACCGCTTCGGACGGTCGCCGCGGCCTTAGAGGCGAACTCAGTCGATCGCGGCCGAGGTGACGCCGGTGCTCTTGTTCCAGCGCAGCGTCAGCTTGGTGATCTTGCACAGGTTCAGATCTTCCCAGATGGCGCTCTCGCCGTCGTCGTAGACGACCTTCATGTCCCAGATGCAGGTCTTCTCGCCCTTGCCGAAGGACACGTCGAGCGTCTCGCCGTTGTCCAGGACGTCGCGGCCGAGGATGTCGTCATCCCAGCTGTTGTTGTTCGCCTCGGACACGTAGATGTGCTTGAAGGCGTAGCCGGTCTTGTTGACGATCGAGAAGTCCTGCTGGCCGGCGAGGGCCGCGACCGGGACGATCGCCAGCGCCAGGGCCGCCGAAGCCATCGCCGTCTTGATGTATTTGAAACCCATAATGGAACTCCAGGGAGGGATGAGGAACGCGGAGCTCATTCTTTGCGGGGCAACTAACTTAAGTCAAATCCCAAATATTCCTTTTTGCGCAAATGGATTTCCTTTTGGGGCTTTGTCACAGGAGCGCGGTCCGGCGGCTCGGGCTGGACCGGAGCGGCCGGTGGTGGTTCAATCCGCCCCGTCAGTCGGGCGGGAGGGACCATGGACCAGATGATGACGCGGCCGGCGCCGGAGTTCGGCAGAATCGAGCTGCCCGACGGCGTGCGCCTGCGCACCGCCCGCTGGCGGCCGGAGGGGGAGGTGCGCGGCACCGTCACCCTGGTCACCGGCCGCGCCGAGTTCATCGAAAAGTACCAGGAGACGGCCGAATCGTGGCTGGCGCGCGGCTATCAGGTCTTCGCGCTGGACTGGCGCAACCAGGGCTTGTCGGACCGGCCGCTGGCGAACCGGCAGAAGCACCACCTGCTCAGCTTCTCCACGCTGCGCGACGACCTCGCCTACTTCATCGACCACGTGGTGACGCCGGACTCGGCGGGGCCGTCGGTGCTGATGGCGCACTCCATGGGCGGGCTGGTCGCCACGCTGTACCTGTCCGCCTACCCCGAGCGGTTCCGCGCCGCCGTGCTGTCGGCGCCGATGTACGCCATCAACCTGCGCCGCCTGCCCGGCGCCGTCGCCCGCGCGCTGGCCGAGGCGGCCTGCGTGTTCGGCTGCGCCACGCGCTACGCGCCGGGGCGGGGCGACTACGACCCGGCCGAGGCCGCGTTCTTCGCTGACAACGTCATCACCAGCGACCCGCGCCGCTACGCCGCCTTCCACGGCCCCTACGGCGAGCGGCCGGAGCTGCGCGTGGGCGGCGTCACCTGGGGCTGGCTGCGCGCCGCCATGCGCTCCTCGGTCGCGGTGCAGCGCAGCCTGCCGCTGGACCACGTGCTGACGCCCGTTCTGCTGCTGAGCGCGCCCGACGACCTTGTGGTCGATTCGCGCGTCCACCACGTGGTCGCCAGGCGCTTCCGGGACTGCACGCTGGTCGAGTTCCCGCGCGCCAAGCACGAGCTGCTGATGGAATGCGACGCCATCCGCGACGCCGTGTGGGCGGACATCGACGCCTTTCTGGCGACGGCCCTGGCCTGACCCCACCTTAGTGACAGCCTTTCCCCGGCAAGGACCCGCCATGCCCGATTTCTGGAGACAGTCCGGCTACCACCTGCTGACCCGCGACGCCGACGGGCATCTGGCGGTGACCGACGACTTCCTGCGCGCCTACCTGCAGCGGCCGGAGATGGCGCCGGTGCCGGAAAGCTGCGCGGCCGAGCGGGCGCTGTTCGACCGCCTGCTGGAGGATCCGCGCCGGCCGGTGGGGGAGGCCGAGGTGGCGGCGCTGGCCGACCCGGACGCGGTGGAGAACTGGCGGGTCTGGCTGGGCTTCCGCGACCGGCTGCTGGCCGCCGGCACGCTGGAGGCCTGCTACCTGCGCCTGTTCCGGGAAGGGGCGCGGGGCGTGCCGTCGCTGTTCGTCGACCAGCTGGTCCACGCCATCCTGCGCGGCATCCTGGACGAGACGCCGTCCGGCCTGCGCGCGCGGGCGGGGGAGCTGTTCTTCCGCGAGCAGACGGTGTCGGTGGACGACGGGCGCGTGCGGCTGGCCGATGCCGAGACGGTGGCGATGCACGCGAAGACCGGCGGCTTCGGCAGCCTGGGCCGGCTGGTGGTGGAGGCGGGAACGGCACCGCGCTCGGTCGAGCTGGACATCCTGGACGAGACCAGCCACCACGCCTATTGGGGCCGGGACGAGCGGCACGACACGGTGATCGACGTGACCTTCGCGGCCGCCGGTCTGGACGCGCTGGCCCGCGTGCTGGAGCGGTGGGTGGCGCATTTCCTGGGCGTCAAGGTCTCCATCCAGCCGGTGCAGACGATCCGCGACGAGCGCTGGGTCTGGCACGTCGGTCTGGACGCCGAGGGCACGGCGATCCTCAACGACCTCTACAATGGGGTGGAGGTGGACGAGGACCGGCTGGCCCGCATCCTGGCGCTGTTCCGGCTGGAGTTCGCCGACCCGGCGGCGATGCGCGCCGACGTCGCCGGGCGCCCGGTCTACCTCGCCATGGCGATGACGGCGGAGCGCACGCTGCGCCTGAAGCCGCAGAACCTGCTGGTCAACCTGCCGCTGGCCGCCACCATCTGATCGACCGCCGTCTGATCGACCGCCTGATCGCCTGCGTCTTTTCGTCCGTGTGGCGGATTGCCGCCTTCGCGGCGCGTTCCCGGCCGCCATAATGGCCGCACAAAAAATGCGGTTTTCAAGCCGCCCAACGGGGGACGCCGCCATGCTTGCCAAAACGATGAAGCCGACCGAGCCGCGCTGGGACACGGTGGCGTGGCAGGACAGCTTCGGCGTCGGCCACGCCGACATCGACGCCGACCACAAGCGCCTGTTCGAGCTGTTCAACGAGTTCGTCACCGCGGTGAACGACAACCGCGCCGATTCCGACATCGAGAGCGTGCTGGTCGAACTGCTGGAGTACACCGACCACCACTTCGACCGCGAGGAGCGGCTGATGCGGGAGCACGGCTATCCCGACTACGAGACGCACAAGACGATGCACGACACCTTCGTGCGCCAGGTGCACGACGTGAACAACGCGCTGGACGCCGGCGGCGAGCAGGGCGCCTTCGTGCTGGGCTTCCTGGGCAAATGGCTGTCCGGGCACATCCTGGGCGTCGACAAGAAACTGGGCGCCTTCCTGCGCGACCGCGGCGTGGAAGCGGCGTAAGAGGTGTGGTTCTGAGACACGGATGAACACGGATTTTTCAGGGATGAACACGGATCAAGAATTTTTTTCTTCATCCGTGTTCATCCGCGGCCGGTCTCGCCGGCATCCGTGTTCATCCGTGTCTCCAATTCTTCTCCCGGCTGTTCCCTTGCCGAAATGCGGCCCGCCGCCTCCCCATCCTTGACCATGCGGCACCCCGGCCTTAAAGCTGGCGCGACTGGAAACAAAGGCCGACGCCCGCATTATGTCCGTCGAACTCGCCGTGGTCATCCCGACGCTGAACGAGGTCGGCAACATCGTGCCGCTCCTCCAGCGGCTCGACCGGGTCCTGGCCGGGCTGGCCTGGGAAGCCATCTTCGTCGACGATGATTCGACCGACGGCACGACGGAGCTGCTGCGCCGGCTGGCGCAGGAACGGCCCAACGTGCGCTGCCTGCACCGCATCGGCCGCAGCGGCCTGTCGTCCGCCTGCATCGAGGGGATGCTCAGCACCGCAGCGCCGACGATCGCGGTGATGGACGCCGACCTCCAGCACGACGAGACGCTGCTGCCCGGCATGCTGGCCAAGCTGAAGGGCGAGGCGCTGGACATCGTCGTCGCCAGCCGCTTCGCCGAGGGCTCCAGTCTGGGCAGCTTCTCCTCCGCGCGCGAGCGGTTGAGCCGCGTCGGCATCCGCCTCAGCCGCCTCGTCACCGGCGCCCGCCTCACCGACCCGCTCAGCGGCTTCTTCCTGCTGCGGCGCGAGGTGCTGGAGGAGACGGCGCGCAACCTCTCCGGCCAGGGCTTCAAGATCCTGCTGGACCTCTTCGCCTCGGCCCCGCGCTCCCTGCGCTTCGGCGAGGTGCCGCTGCACTTCCGCCAGCGCCACAGCGGCGCCAGCAAGCTGGACACGCTGGTGATGCTGGAGTTCGCCATCCTGCTGGCCGACAAGCTGGTGGGCAAGCTGATCCCCATCCGCTTCGTGCTGTTCGTGCTGGTGGGCGCCTTCGGCGTGGCCGTGCACCTGTCGCTGCTGGCGCTGGCCTTCCGCGGCGTCGGCCTGGGCTTCGTGGCGGCGCAGGCGGCGGCGACGGCGGCGGCGATGACGGTGAACTTCTACCTGAACAACCAGTTCACCTACCGCGACCGGCGCCTGAAGGGTCGCCGCTTCCTGTGGGGGCTGGCGTCCTTCTACGTGGCCTGCGCCATCGGCGCGGTGGTCAACCTGCAGGTGGCGGAATCGCTGTTCACGCTGGGCGCGCCCTGGCCGCTGGCCGGCCTGCTGGGCGCCACGGTGGGTGCGGTGTGGAACTTCGGCGTCAGCTCCACCTTCACCTGGTCGAAGCCCAAGGTCCGGCCGGCCGCCGAGACCCCCCGTTTCGAATCGCTGCACACCCGCGGCGCGGGCGACTGACGCATGCCGCCGGCCCTCCTCGCGCGCGTCACGCCGTGGGCGCTGCTGGCCGTGTTCGCGCTGGCGGCGGGCACGGTGGCGGTGGCCAGCTGGATCAGCCCGATCGGCCTGCTGAACAACGACAGCACGCTCTACATGCGGCTCGCCCGCTTCATCCTGGAGGGGCGCGGCCTGGGGGCCGGCGTGTTCAAGAGCGGCATCGACCGGCCGGACACGCTGTTCCCGCTCTTCTCCGTCTGGCCGATGGGCTACCCGTTCCTCATCGCGGCGGTGAACGCGGCCGTGAACGTGGTGGTGCCGGTGGACGTGTTCTGGGCGGCGAAGCTGCTGAACATGGCGTGCATCGGCGGCGGGCTGTTTGTCCTGTACCGCGTGTTCGGCGCCTGGGCGCTGGCGCCGGGCGGGCTGTACCTGTTCTGGCCGGTGCTGGACACCCACGCCTGGACGCTGGCCGAGGCGCCGTTCCTGCTGCTCCAGTTCCTCCTCATCCGCCTGCTGGCGGCGGCCGAGGACACGGAGCGCGCGGTCGCCGTGGCCGCCGGAATCGCGGCGGCGGCGCTGGGCCTGTTCCTGCTGCGCTACGTCGGCGCCTTCGCCTTCCTAGTGGGCGGGCTGGCGGTGCTGCACGCCGCGTGGCGGCGGCGCTGGCGCATGGCGTTCGCCTTGTCCGGCGCGCTGGCGATCGCGGGCGGGCTGGCGGCGCTGTACCTGTGGAACAACCTCGCCCACACCGGGCTCGCCACCGGGACGACGCGAATCCCCAACCAGACGCCGCTGGGCGAACTGGCGATGCAGGCGGCGCGCGGCTTCTGGGGCGCCGTCAACCCGGTATTCCTCGACGTTGCGCTGGACGCGCGCGGGCTGGCACTGAACGCGCTGCTGTTCGGCCTGCCGGCGCTGGCCGTGGCGCTGGTCGCGTGGCGCGAGCGGGAGGTGCCGGTGGCCGACCCGGTGGCGAACGCGGTCGCCGACCGCTTCGCCCGCTGGGCGCTGGTCACCGGGCTGACCTTCTTCGCCGCCGTGGTGCTGCTGCGCGCGCGGCAGTACTTCGACGGCTTCGATCCGCGATTCGTGACGACGGGGCTGCTGCCCATCGCCGTCTGGGCGTTCTGGCGCGTGCTGCGCCGGCAGGGGCGGGCGGCGTGGCTGCTCACCGCGTGCGTGCTGGCGCTGGGCCTCGCCGGGGTGGCGCAGTACACGGTGCGCCCGTGGCTCGCCTTCCGCGCGTCCGGCGCGCCGTCCTACGAGGCGGTCCGGCGGGCGGAGGCCGAACGCCTCGCCGCCGTGCCGCCGGGCAGCGTCTATATCTTCGGCTTCGGCCCGCCGGAGGTGTTCTACCTGCGCCCCGACCTCGCCGTCGCCCACCCCCGCGTGCGCCTGCGCGGCGGCCAGAGCTGGCAGGAGTTCCTGGACACGCTGCGCCCCTTCGGCCGCCCCATCTACGCCAGCGGCGACTGGCGCGGCGAGCAGCGTTTCGACGATTCCGTGGCCGAGGCCTACCGCGCCGGCATCGCCGGCCGCGGCATCGTGCGCGTCGAGTAGCACACTATATCTTGTGTTGGCTTGCGTGTTCGGCTGGCCCGCGGCGGAACGCCGCGCCGGAACCGTGATCCGTCAAGCGTTTGGCTGCCGGAATTATCCCCAATACTCGGTGGATAACGTGTGAACAACTCCGGCCCCGCACCGTGCAAATGGTGATTCCGACGGGGTAAGGAATCGGGCCGCGCGCCGTCGCCGCCGGGGCGCTGGAACGCGCTGGCGTTACCTGTCATGACTTTGAAACACTTCTTGCCCGCGGGGCGTTCGTGAGTCCCGCGATTTGCGATGCGGGAAACGGCACTTGCGGGTGGGAGCGACTCGGCCGAACCGTCGAAAATCGGCGGGAACCGTCGGCGGTTTTGCCCGTTATCCACAACGTGTCAATATGCTGGGGATAGGTCCGGTCGATAGGCCCAACATCTGGTCAAAGAGCTTGCCGGCCCAATCGATCGTGTTAGGATGCCGCCACCATACAGGATCTGGTGCCTATGAGCCAGCGCAGGCGCGGCCTAGGCCATACGACAGTCAGAAAAAGGGAGCCCGAATCACCATGCGGATCCAGCGACGCTTTACGATCGAGGGGCAGGACGCCTACGCCGCCATCGGCTTCCGCCGCACCGGCAGCGAGATCCGCAACCCGGACGGCTCGGTCGTGTTCTCGCAGTCCGACATCGAGGTGCCGGAGGGCATGAGCCAGGTCGCCAGCGACATCCTGGCGCAGAAGTACTTCCGCAAGGCCGGCGTCCCCGCCGCGCTGAAGCCGGTCGAGGAGAACACCGTTCCTTCCTGGCTGTGGCGCAAGACCGCCGACGAAGCCGCGCTGGCAGCACTGCCCAAGGAGAAGCGCTACATCGGCGAGACCTCGGCCAAGCAGGTCTTCGACCGTCTGGCCGGCACCTGGACGTACTGGGGGTGGAAGGGCGGCTATTTCGATTCGGAAGCCGACGCCCGCGCCTTCTTCGACGAGATGCGCTTCATGCTGGCCGCCCAGATGGCGGCCCCGAACAGCCCGCAGTGGTTCAACACCGGCCTGCACTGGGCCTACGGCATCGACGGCCCGGGCCAGGGCCACTTCTACGTCGATTTCAAGACCGGCCTGCTGACCTCCTCGGCGTCCGCCTACGAACACCCGCAGCCGCACGCCTGCTTCATCCAGTCGGTCGCCGACGACCTCGTCAACGAGGGCGGCATCATGGACCTGTGGGTGCGCGAGGCGCGCCTGTTCAAGTACGGCTCGGGCACCGGCTCCAACTTCTCCCGCCTGCGCGGCGAGGGTGAGAAGCTGTCGGGCGGCGGCAAGTCGTCGGGCCTGATGAGCTTCCTGAAGATCGGCGACCGCGCCGCCGGCGCCATCAAGTCGGGCGGCACCACGCGCCGCGCCGCCAAGATGGTCACCGTCGACCTCGACCACCCGGACATCGAGGCCTACATCGACTGGAAGGTCGTCGAGGAGCAGAAGGTGGCCGCCCTGGTCGCCGGCTCCAAGATCTGCCAGGAGCACATGAACCGCGTCATGGCCGCCGCCCAGAACGGCCTCGACCCGAAGGAGAACCGCGAGCTGCGCAAGGCGATCATCGGCGCCCGCCACGCGCAGATCCCGGAGAACTACATCCAGCGCGTCATCCAGTTCGCCGGCCAGGGCTTCGCCGCGATCGAATTCCGCACCTACGACACCGACTGGGATTCGGAGGCCTACCTGACGGTGGCCGGCCAGAACTCCAACAACTCGGTGCGCATCACCGACGAATTCTTCGAGGCGGTGCAGAACGACGGTCCGTGGAACCTGATCCGCCGCACCGACGGCAAGGTCCACCGGACGCTGAAGGCCCGCGACCTGTGGGAGAAGATCGGCTACGCCGCCTGGGCCTGCGCCGATCCGGGCGTGCAGTTCGACACCACCATCAACGACTGGCACACCTGCCCCGAGTCCGGCCGCATCAACGCGTCGAACCCGTGTTCCGAGTACATGTTCCTCGACGACACGGCCTGCAACCTGGCGTCGCTGAACCTGCTGTCGTTCCGCATGCCGAACGGCGCCTTCGACGTCGAGGCGTTCGAGCACGCCTGCCGCCTGTGGACCGTCGTGCTGGAAGTCTCCGTGCTGATGGCGCAGTTCCCGTCGAAGGAGATCGCCCAGCTGTCGTACGAGTTCCGCACGCTGGGCCTCGGCTTCGCCAACCTGGGCGGCCTGCTGATGGCGTCCGGCCTGCCGTACGACTCGGACGAGGGCCGCGCCTACTGCGCCGCCATCTCCGCGGTGATGACCGGTGTCGCCTACGCCACCTCGGCCGAGATGGCGGAGGAGCTGGGCCCGTTCCCGGCCTTCCAGAAGAGCCGCGAGTCGATGCTGCGGGTCATGCGCAACCACCGCCGCGCCGCCTTCGGCGAGACCGAGGGCTACGAGGGCCTGTCGGTGAAGCCGGTGCCCTTCGAAGCCGCCGACTGCCCCGACAGCGAGCTGGCCGTGGCCGCCCGCCGCGCCTGGGACCGCGCGCTGGCGCTGGGCGAGAAGCACGGCTACCGCAACGCGCAGGCCACGGTGATCGCGCCGACCGGCACCATCGGTCTGGTCATGGACTGCGACACCACGGGCATCGAGCCGGACTTCGCGCTGGTGAAGTTCAAGAAGCTGGCCGGCGGCGGCTACTTCAAGATCGTCAACCGGCTGGTGCCGGAGGCCCTGCGCACGCTGGGCTATGACGAGGACGAGATCGCCGAGATCGAGCGCTACGCGGTCGGCCACGGCACGCTGAAGGGCGCGCCCGCCATCGGCCACGACGCGCTGCGCGCCAAGGGCTTCACCGACGAGGGTCTGGTGAAGCTGGAGAACGCGCTGGCCAGCGCCTTCGACATCAAGTTCGTCTTCAACAAGTGGACGCTGGGTGCCGACTTCCTGACCGGCACGCTGGGCATCCCGGCCGCCGTGATGGACGGTCCCAACTTCGACCTGCTGACGCACCTCGGCTTCTCCAAGGCCGAGATCGAGGCGGCCAACACCTTCTGCTGCGGCGCCATGACGCTGGAGGGTGCGCCGTACCTGCGGGACGAGCACCTGGCGGTCTTCGACTGCGCCAACCCGTGCGGCCGCATCGGCAAGCGCTTCCTGTCGTGGGCCAGCCACATCACCATGATGGCGGCCGCCCAGCCGTTCATCTCCGGCGCCATCTCCAAGACCATCAACATGCCGAACTCGGCCACGGTGGAGGAGTGCAAGGACGCCTACCTGATGTCCTGGCGCCTGGGCCTGAAGGCCAACGCGCTGTACCGCGACGGCTCGAAGCTCAGCCAGCCGCTGCAGGCGCAGCTGCTGGAGGACGAGGAGGCCGAGACGGTCGACACGATCGTCGAGTCCTCGAACGCCGCCCGCGCCCAGATCGTGTCGGAGCGCGTCGTCGAGCGGGTCATCGAGAAGATCGTCGAGCGCAAGATCGCCGAGCGCCAGAAGCTGCCGCACCGCCGCAAGGGCTACACGCAGAAGGCCATGGTCGGCGGCCACAAGATCTACCTGCGCACCGGCGAGTACGAGGACGGCCGCCTGGGTGAGATCTTCATCGACATGCACAAGGAGGGCGCCGCCTTCCGCTCGCTGATGAACAACTTCGCCATCGCGGTGTCCATCGGCCTGCAGTACGGCGTGCCGCTGGAAGAGTTCGTCGAGGCGTTCACCTTCACCCGCTTCGAGCCGTCGGGCATGGTGTCGGGCAACGACGCCATCAAGATGGCGACCTCGGTGATCGACTACCTGTTCCGCGAGCTGGCGATCTCCTACCTCGGCCGCCACGACCTGTCGCACGCCACGACGGAGGACCTGCTGCCGTTCACCGTCGGCAGCGGCGACAAGCAGGGCGACCTGCCGGAGTCCGAGGTGCAGCCGCAGGACATCGTCCGCAAGGTGGCCTCCACCGGCTACGTCCGCAACAACCTGCGGGTGCTGGACGGCGGTCAGGCCCAGCGCGCCGTCGCCGCCATGGCGATGGCCGCGGCCTCCGGCACGGCCGCCGCGGCGCACACGGCGGTGACGCAGTCGGCGGCGGTCGCCACCGCGGCGGCCAGCTACGGCGGCCACGCCACGGCGCACACCCCGGTCAGCACGGCCTACGGCGGCACCTACTCCGACAACCGCTTCGACCGCATCCGCGAGGCCAAGGCCCGCGGTTACGAGGGCGACCCCTGTGGCGAGTGCGGAAACATGACGCTGGTCCGCAACGGCACCTGCCTGAAGTGCGACACCTGCGGTTCGACCACCGGCTGCTCGTAAGCCGCAGCTGGTTCTGACGTGAAGCGAGAGGCCGCCCCTTGTGGGCGGCCTCTTTGCTTTTTGGCCTGCGATCGTAGGTTGGTGCCTACACCCAAAGGCCAGGGGTGACGTTCCGCCTGCGTGCTATAAAATGCAGTGTTGTACGCATCAGGCAGGAGGCACCATGACGGATGATGGCGCCGAATACCACGTGAACTACCGTGGTCCGAATTACATGCCGGATGTCTGGTACCTGTGCGGTGCCTTCGACAATCTGGCCGAGGCGC